>PDVJ01000184.1_pt1 | contig 19227 bp, 16 predicted proteins | sample 1369811 | NCBI WGS metagenome assembly PDVJ01 (sample SAMN07795376, study PRJNA414565) | Alkali sediment metagenome, whole genome shotgun sequencing project. | reverse complement strand
ATAATGATCGGAAGCCACTGAAACTCTCCTGTTAAACTAATTGATGCGAGAATCGCACCAAAGGTCACAATAATCGAAGATTGAACCTCAACGAGTGTTGGGACGTCTTTTTCTGTAATCGATTCCATAAGGAGGAGATACAAGATGACTATTTGAGAAAACGACAGGATCACGGATGGATCTTGAACAGTTGACACGATTGCACAATACCCGACGGTATTGATCGCATTCATAAGGCCGGCAACAAGATGGTATTTCATCTCGCTTTTCTGCACCATACGCACGTGTTTAAACGAAGGATCAAGGATTTTCCCTCCGACACTTTTCCCTTTTAATTTTATCGACAGAATCAGTGAAATCAAAAAAGTAACTATAGCTCCTACGAAAAAGAGAGAGAAGGCAAACGCCCAAGGATCAAATTTAAACGCTGATTGACCACCAACAAAACTATCAATCCCAGTGACTGCGGCAGTAATAAAGGAAGAGGTGATCGCCAGGACATAAAACAGGTATTTTTTCCTAATGATCATGCTTTCGTCTCATTATTGGAGGCTGATTTCTTTTTCGATAATCTGGGTGGTTGTTTTACTCACTCCCTCGACCATTTGGAGTTTATCGGTGACATCTAAGAGTTCTTCGAGGTTTTTCACCTGTGCTCTGACGACAATATCGTACTCCCCAGCAATTATCGAAATCTTTGCGATATTATCAATTTGTCTCATTTCTTTGATTGCTTTATCGCTTTTCCCTGGTTGCATCGTTATCAGGATGTATGCGCTAATCATAGTTCTTCACCCATCTTTCACGCGGAATATTAATTCTTGGTATAAAGTTATCTGTATAATAATATGCTCAGTTTAAAGAAAAAATTTATTCAATTTCCATGAGAGTATTTTCTGTTTTATGTGTGCTAGTTTTGGTATGTATATTTCCTCGATGAATTAGAGGATAAATATTTTACAACGGCATTTTTCCTATTGGTCTTAGTTATAGAGATTGAAAAAAGAATTTCAAAGGGATTGTTTTTTACGATGTGTTCTTATTTTTTCTCAGAAGGTGTTGTTATTTTATTTAATACTTTTTAATAACAAAAAGTAGGTATCACCTGAAGTATGATGTGATTTCGTTCAGGTCAAATGGAATTGATAAAATAACGGTTAATGGTAACATCGGTTTCATTTACCAATATCGAAACTGGCTCTATTGGAAATTTATTGATATTTTTTTTAAAAAAATTTTAAATTTATAATGTTCTATTTCATATATAAATTATTTAAATGTTACAGAAAAATATTAAAATAGATGAAACATAACAGTAAATGTGAAAATGCTAAACAAAAGTCTAAATACAGGTGTTGATGTGGAGGCTTCACAAATCTATACTTCTTCTAAAGAGTGAGGGAGTTATGAAAACGAGATTTAATTTAGTATTTGATCATTCAAAAAAGAGAGAATGTATAGAGTGTGGTAAGCATCTCAGTATCATCGAAGGGTACCGACACCCAACATTGGGAAATGATTACTTGTTGTGTTATGAATGTTATGTTAAAGTAAGGGTAAGTGTTGAACGTTGGGGAAGATTTGTTCTATGGAATTCATTCAATCCTGACTCACCAGACCCTACGTATATCAATAATTTTCCTTTTCCAGAAGAAGATAAAACAATGAGGCATAAAAAGATAGAACGAAGGTAAATCTTAACTGCTTTTGATATCGTAATACTAAGGGATCCATATGAGGTTTTTGAGAGAGTGGATTGAATTTATTGATTATTTGAAATCATTCGATGGAATAAAATTATTTTATTAAGAGGGAAAAAGATTAGAGATATGAGATGGAGTTCCAATTTTTTCAGAAATGTTATCCTGATAGTTACAGTTCAGTAAGAAGGAAGTTTATTAAACAGATGCAGGGTTCAAAAAAATATGGTCCATGTCTCGATACTTGACGGGTACGTCGATGAACCAACCTGCCTTGGTGTTCCACCGTATATCAGTCCGTACCCTCGATATATTGCTGGCGCGGTCTGGGATTTCGATGCACATGCCACTGTTTCGTATGTCACGATCGACCAGATTCGAAACGACAGATCGTGGCTTGATACTCTTTCAAAATCTGATATGCTTGTTGTTATCGCAGGGATGTCTGTTCCCGGACGGTACCTCTCTGGTTTTCCAGTCAGTCCGTACGAACTCGTCTCTTTGCTGAGTAATCTTTCACAACCTGTGAAACTGCTCTGTGGTCCTGCGGCACGGTATGGGTTTGGGATGTCTGGTGGTAAAAGCATAAAAGAAATCGGTGTCGTAGAAGATGTTTTTGATCTCATCGTTAATGGTGATGGTGAAATCGTTGTTACGGAGTTATTAAAAAACAATCTGAAAAAAGAAACCATCGATCCTTCTCTGTGCAGATCCAATCCGCACGTGATAAAGGATTTTGCTGCGAAAGGCGCAGCAGTTGTGAAGCAACACCCATTTTTTCCAGAGTATCTTATCACGGAAATTGAGACGTACCGCGGGTGTCCACGCAGTATCGTTGGTGGGTGTTCTTTTTGTAGCGAGCCAAGCAAAGGCCTTCCGAGTTTTCGAACCATTCATGATATTTGTGCAGAGGTTGCTGCGTTATACAAATCCGGTGTTCATCACATGAGAATTGGGAATCAACCTTGTATTTTCTCGTACATGGCAAAGGGTGCTGGGGAACTTGAGTTTCCCCAGCCGAATCCTAAGGCACTGGAACAGTTGTTTCAAGGAATTCGCTTCGCAGCACCAGATCTCAAAACTCTTCATATTGATAATGCAAACCCGGGTGTGATTGCACGGTTTCCAGATGAATGCCGACGGATTGCAAAAAGCATTGTAAAATATCATACTGCTGGTGATGTCGCGGCACTTGGAGTGGAAAGCGTTGATCCTGTGGTCATTAATAAAAATAATCTGAAGGCTTCAGCCGAAGAGGTACTTGACGCAGTGAAACTGCTAAACGAGGTCGGGTCAACGAGAGGAACAAATGGACTCCCGGAGTTACTACCTGGTTTGAATTTTGTCTTTGGGCTTGACGGCGAAACAAAAAATACGTTTGCCCTTGATTATGAATTTCTGAAAAAAATCTATGACGATGGTCTTTTCTTAAGACGCATCAATCTACGTCAAGTTATTCCAATCCCTGGGACAAAAATGTTTGAGATCGGAGAGAAAAACGTAAGAAAACATAAATCAGAGTTTCAACACTTCAAACGAAAGGTTCGTGAAACCATTGAACGACCGATGCTGCAGCGACTCGTTCCGCAAGGAACACTGCTGATCAATGTATGTACTGAAGTATATGAAGGAAAGTTGACGTTCGCGCGACAACTGGGAAGCTATCCTTTACTTGTCGGTCTCCCTGGTGTGTTCCCGCTTCACATCTTTTATGACGTGAAAGTCGTGGAGTATGGGTATCGATCTGTCACCGCGGTACCATATCCTTTGAATCTGAATACCGCCTCTCGGGAGACGTTAGAAGCAATTCCTGGTGTTGGAAAGAAAAGAGCGGTAAGGATCTTAGCGAAACGACCGTTCCATACCAAAGAAGAATTATTGAGAGCACTTGATGATCCGAAGATTGCTCAAAACATTGGAGAGTATGTTGAGTTGGAGTGATATATTAATGGAGAGCTACGATATCCGAAATGGATGACCATGAAAAAAAGTAACCTTGAATCGTTAGAAGAACAACTTGGGTATACATTTACAAACGAGCAGCTATTAACAACAGCGCTTACGCATAAGACATACGCGTTTGAGGCACAGACGCCCCTGGAATATAATGAACGATTAGAATTCCTTGGAGATAGTATTCTGAATTTTATAATCGCTAAACAACTCTATCAAAGCAATGAATATTTTTCTGAGGGAGAGTTGACACGCAGACGTGCTATTGCTGTCAACAACAACGTACTTGCTGATGTTGCGATACGGCTAAATATCGGTTTGTTTTTGCTGTTAGGGAAAGGAGAACTCAAACAAGAAGGAGCAAAGAACCGTACGAACCTTGCGAATGCCTTGGAAGCATTGATTGGTGCGATATACCTGGATTCGGATTTAGATACGGTACAGAGCTTTATTTTTGAGAAAATCTACACCAAAAAGTTCCAGTTCTGAGTATTTTTTCTCCAGTTATTATTAATTAATTTTATTGTATAAAAAAATTTATATAATAGATTTTATTCCCTGTTTGAACTTAGAGTAGTTACATGGGGGAGAAAAACCTTTTTTCCCGAATATTCATTTTCATCACCTCCCCTTTCGCCCCCATTTCAACTACCCTACTCGTTATCACAATCATGATACATAAGAAAAAGAATAATAGGGGAAAAAACGCTTATCTATCCAGCGATGATCCGAACGACACAACCAACAATAAACACAAGTGATAGTGTCGTTAAATAAAACAACGTCTGATCCCAGTTCTCGGTTATTACGAGTTTCATCATCCCCTTTCTCCTACTACACCTTGCCGGAGAATATTTTTTAGACGCTTTTATAGTTTTCCATCAAATGTTCGGCAATTGTCGAACATCGGTGAAATAAAAAAATATTCTCAGTACATTTTTGTTTCATTTTGTGTTTGGGTGATTGGCTACTTCTTAGTGAAAATTTGTAGAAAAAGTATAGCACAAAAAAGAATATACATGTTATGAAAAAATTTTCAAAAAAAACAAAAAAACTTATCCTCGTTATATTATATGTTGGCGGATTTAGCTTTTCTCCATATAATTCCAATCTTTGTACACATTGTTCCTTACCGTTTTTTGTAGGGGTTTTGCTGCCTTATCTTCAGATGAGAGAACATCAATAATAAGACCTTCGATATCTCGAAGGAGGATTTCACTTTCATCTTCGTTATAATCAGTGGTATAGATGGTCCCATTCCGATAGATGACCCCGTCTTCTGAATTATAGACCGGTTTTTTTTCTAATTGCAGTTCAGTATCACAGTCCTTGATGTCCTCGAGTTGCTTGAATTGGTACGCGTCCTCTGCCATGCCGATCATGGTTCGCAGCACTTGAATCTTTCTTGGTTCTTTCTCTGCTTTAATGGCATCTTGTAAGCCAGAAATAATGGCAGGGATCTCCTGCGGTTTGGTTTCACGGAGGATCTTTCCCCAGAACCAGTTATACACCTTGCTGCCTCTCGCATTAATATGTTCAGGTGGTTTATCTGGGTAAAGGATGATTCTGCCGTTGAGTGTCCGATGGGTTTTTCGCCATTCGGTTCTCTCAGAATCTAGTTCTTTTTTTCGGTTGTTCTGCTTTGTCATCTTCGTTATTATTATGCGTTTTAGGATATAAACATTATGGAACATCGTATTTACAACGAAGAAGAGAACGAAGGTATATCGGCAGCGCAATTAATTCTCCGATTGAATTCCTTTTTCATGCAATATAATCACTTTATATTCCCCCATCCGTTCTTTTTTCTCCTAGATCCTTTTATGAGATAGATTTAAATAGAGATTTATATAATTAAGTTTATGCGGGGATACATATAAAAAGAATCATCGTTTGGATTACCGTAAGTAACACAAAACGAAGGGGAAATAATATGAAGAGAATGGTACCAATATTAATAGTGGGAATAATGGTCCTCAGTGGACTTGGAGCTGCTGCTGTCTCAAACACCATACAAAAATCAATAGAAAAAACAGAAACGATTTCATTTTTATATCCAGAAATCCAAAACAAAGATGGATATGCGCTGGTTACGATAAATAATGCGAATGCATGGCTCTATAAGACCGACGCCCCAATGCTTCCTGCATCAGTCACTACATATATCTTTCCATTTGGAACGAAAATCAGAACCGTGGATGTGATGTTCTCAGAACCAGAAGAATACACCTTGGAAAAAAAGATAGTCTCAACACCAAAACCAGTTTCTTTCGTTACAGGGAAAAAAATAACCTTCAATCAAGAAGAACAAGGAATCGGATCGATATATCCTGAAACACTGTTTGATTATCATCTTGGCGCAGGCATTTCCGGTGAAGACCATGTTATTTTTTTAACCGTTCGATGCTATCCCGTCCAATACAAACCCGGAGAAAATAAAATCCTTTACCGTAACACTGCACATCTCTCAATAACCTATGACCTACCAACCACTGAAACATCGGCTATTGATGATTACAAATTAGTGATTATTGCCCCGAAAGACTTTTCCACAGCACTCCAACCATTGGTTAATCATAAAATGAGTAAGGGAGTCACCACGAAGCTTGTAACTCGTGATGATATCTGCGACAGTGTCTACTTCCCCGCTGAAGGACGAGATTGTGCAGAAGAAATGAAGTATTTCATCAAGAACGCGTTTGACCAATGGGGCACCAAATATGTACTTTTAGTCGGGGGAAGAAACGGTGGAATCATGGAAGAAAAATGGTGGGTCCCGGTGCGATACTCTCTCTTAAATGATGGTGGAGAAAGCTCGTATCTTACTGATCTGTATTTCGCTGACGTGTATGATAGCAATGGGAACTTCTCGAGCTGGGATTCGAACAATAATGGTATCTTTGCAGAATGGACTAATACGAAAAAAGACATCCTTGACATGTATCCTGAGGTCTACGTTGGTCGTCTGCCTTGCACGAGTGTCTCTCAGGTAAAAACAATGGTTGATAAAATCATCACCTATGAAACAACAACCGCGGGAAAAGAATGGTTCAAAAAAATGGTGGTTGTCGGTGGAGACTCCGCACCTGTAGAGGGAGACCCCTACTACGAAGGTGAAGAGGAAAACAAACTCGCATTAGAATACATGACCGGATTTGAAGGAGTCCGCCTCTGGACGTCCAATGGAAATTTCACTGGCCCTCAAGATGTTATAAATGGAATCAGCGCTGGTTGTGGATTCTTATTCTTCGATGGACACGGTAACCCTATGTCCTGGTCCACGCATCCCCCGAACAATGAGAGCGATTGGATCAACGGATTGCAGGTCAAACATATGTCGAAGCTGAAAAACGGTGAACAACTCCCAGTTACCGTATGCGGTGGGTGTCATAACGGACAGTTCAACACCAGCCTCTTCAACATTCCCAAAGGCATTATCCAAGAAGGATTCAAGTATTTCAAAAGGACATTCTTCCTGGGAGGCTGGATACCAGAATGCTGGGCATGGAAACTCATGAGTGTAAAGAATGGTGGAAGTATTGCGACCATGGCATACGCCGGGCTTGACTGGTTTGCAATAGGAGACTATAACCAGGATTCAATCCCGGATTGCACCCAATTCTACTCCGGATATACGAATACGCAGTTCTTTAAAAATTATGGTGTGAATAAAATGACTATCCTTGGTCAAGCGCACTCACAGGCACTCATCGATTATCTTAATGCGTATCCACCGATGCAGGAGAAACTTGACTGTAAGACCGTACAAGAGTTTGTTCTCCTCGGTGATCCTAGTCTGCAAATTGGAGGATATTCGTAGATAGATGGGATATCGAATGTCAATGCAACAGATGATTCTTGAATAGATACGGTGGAATTCTACATCGACGATAAGAACGTCGGGATTGATACCGCTGCCCATACAACTGGACATGACAGACCCTTGCGTTCTTCAGACACACCATAAAATCGATACCTATGATTCCTTTGAGAACAATGCCGAGAAACTATTCGACGCATGGAAGTTCTTTTAATCATTTATTCTTGCACATTTTCATGAAATTTAATGGTAAAATATGCATTTAAAAAAATATTGTTTTCAAAGAAATATAAAAACACAGGTTATTCCCACACGTACCATAAACCAAGAAGTCACCGTAACCACCGACAGAGTTATCTTCGAGCTAAGAAATCTCCAACTAACCGCAACCGCAAGATGCCTTGAAGTCGTACCCCCGATAGTGATAAAAACAGCAACAGGAAAAATCCTGTTGTTGTTATCACAGGGATTGCATAAATCTAATCCCTACATTTTTCGTTTTTTTTTTAATTTCGCCTTATTTCGTTTACAAAGATTTAAATATTATACAAAGGCTATATATATTAAAAAAATAGGGGATAGCATATGAAGAAAAGCCTTGCCATCGTAATCGTGGTAGTTTTAATAGTAAGTGGATGTGGAGCTGTTGCCTCTTCGTTTATAGACTCAAGGGTTGTAGAAAAAACAGATACACTCTCGTTTTCGTCGGTTCAACTTCTTGAGGAAAACGACTATACCAACATTGGTCTTTCTGAAGCAACCTCGTATCTGACAACGTCAGGTGGTTATGCATTACCGGTCATGACTCGTGTATATACGTTCCCGTTCCTGACCAAAATTACAGATGTTGTTGTCAGTTACTCAGAGATTCAAGAAAAAACCATCTCAAAACCATTAAAATTTGCCCCTCAACCGATCGCAGACAACACTGAGGGATCAAACCTAGTATCTCATCAATCGACATCCTTCAAAATCTACCCAGAAGACTCATATAGTTATCATATCGCTGCAGGACGAGACGGTGATAACCTAGTGACGTATCTTGCAGTTCATTTGTATCCTGTTCAATATCTTCCATCTGATAACACTCTCCGCTATGCCCGGAACGCAAAGATAAGTATTATGTATATGCTGCCAGACGCAAAATCAACAAAATCCACTGATCAATACGAACTGGTAATTATCGCCCCTGAGGCTTTCTCAGAAGCATTACAGCCACTTGTCAGCCATAAGATTAGCAAAGGGATGACAACAAAACTCGTAACCTTGGAGGATATATATCAAAGCGTTTATTTCCTCGTAGAAGGACGAGATTGTGCAGAAGAAATGAAGTATTTCATCAAGAACGCGTTTGATCAATGGGGCACCAAATATGTACTTTTAGTCGGGGGAAGAAACGGTGGAATCATGGAAGAAAAATGGTGGGTCCCGGTGCGATACTCGCTGTTAAATGATGACGGAGAAGGCTCGTATCTTACTGATCTGTATTTCGCTGACGTGTATGATAGTAACGGGAACTTCTCGAGCTGGGATTCGAATAATAATGGTATCTTTGCAGAATGGACTCATACGAAAAAAGACATCCTTGACATGTATCCTGAGGTCTACGTCGGTCGTCTGCCTTGCACGAGTGTCTCTCAGGTAAAAACAATGGTTGATAAAATCATCACCTATGAAACAACAACGTATGGTACTGAATGGTTTAAAAAATTTGTAGGCGTTGCTGGTGACACATACCCGAGTGCTTATGATCCATATTACGAAGGTGAGCTGGCGACCAATGCATCGTTTCAGCAATTACAAAGCCTTGGCCTTGGGTTTGATGCCTCAATGTTATGGACCTCAAATGGTCGTTTTACAGGCCCTGACTCCGTGATTGCTGAGATTAGTGCTGGCTGCGGATTTGTGCATTTTTCTGGTCATGGGAATCCGGCGTCATGGTCCACCCATCCACCAAAAAATGAAAGCGCCTGGGTTAATGGATTAAAAGTCAAACATATGTCACAACTTGTAAATGGAAAAAAACAGCCTATCGTGATTGTCGGTGGCTGCCATAACGCGCAATTTAACACAAGCTTAATGAATATTATCAAAGGAGTCTTAGAGGACGGTTTAGGTTACTTCGAATGGAAGACCTCTTTGGGAGATTTTTGGCGCGTCGAATGGATTCCTCGTTGTTGGGCATGGGCTATGGCAAGTCAAACCAAAGGTGGTGCTATCGCGGTGATTGCAAATACCGGTCTTGGGTATGGGGAGCCTGGGGCGGATACGTTAACAGAAAGGGGTCGGCATCTCGAATGGTTATTCTTTAAGGCATATCACGATGGAATGAAGAACCTTGGGGAGACTCATGGGATAGATCTTATCTATTACATGAATGAGCATCCACCCATGGATGATCTTGTAGACTGTAAGATTGTCCAGCAATGGGCGCTCCTTGGTGATCCAAGTCTACTAATGGGAGGGTATCCCTCCTAATGCCTCTTTTTATCTTTTTTTTATATATTTTATAATATTTTATAAAGAAATGTTTATATATTAACAGGGGAATCATCTCAGTAAGGAATATCTCATGCGAAAGGACCTCTTCGTTTTGCTCTCCATTATTGTGCTTCTTGTTTCATCGTGTGTCAAAGTACCAGCACGAGATTCTGAACCAAATATGACATCACTTTCTTCCGATGACCTACGTATCGTAGAAATGATCAACCAAATTAACGTTTCTCTGTTATTTGCGTATCATGACGGATTAATGAAGTTCGGGCCTCGGTACACAGGGTCATTGAATTGTAGTCTTGCTGCGCAGTATATCTATGACGCGTTTCAGAATATAGGGCTCGACACCGAGTTTCATGACTGGAAGTATGACGGGTTTATCAGTAGAGACGTTGTTGGAACCTTGTATGGAACCGATCCAAATAGCACGGTACAATACATTTTGTGTGCACATTTTGATACCGTTGCCGGTGCGCCTGGCGCAGATGATGACGGCTCAGGGACAGCGGCCGTGCTTGCGATCGCTTCTGTTCTCAGACAATATCATTTCAACCATACGATTCGGTTTATTACATTTTCTGGAGAAGAAGTCGGGACGTACGGGAGTTTCACCTACGCACGGGAGGCATCCTACCGAGGCGATAACATCGTAGCGGTGTTAAACATGGACATGATTGGATATGCGAGTACAACAGAAGGTGGACGAGTCCTCCGGTTTTTCCCACCACCACGATCACGCTGGATCGCTGACTATGCAACCACGATTGGTGAGAAATATAACGAAATCATTGACATGAAAATTGATACACTACCAAGTTACCGCGGTGCTGATAATCAAGCGTTTGTCGATTACGGGTTTGACGGCGTCTGGATTGCACATCAAGATGGCTACCCTTGGGGGCATTCACCCAATGATACTGCGGACCATCTTAATTGGTCGTACTACGTGAAAGCAACAAAATTGATGCTTGCGATCACTGCTGAATTAGCGCAAAAACCAATCGATGTTCAAGTTGTTCTCAATCGACCATATGAAGGATACACATATTTCTTTAAACATCCTCTGCTCGAGAGTTCTTTTGGGAAAAAATGGTTTGGTGGGCTACGGGGATTAACGATTATTCTTGGGGGGAAAACGGTTGCGAGCGCTGAGGTTTTCACCAAGGAACCTATCCAATACGTGGTCTTCTGTATTGATGGATATTTTATGCTTTGGGATTCGCAGCCTCCTTATGAGTGGACGATCCAGGGGTGGTTTTATCCCATCAATGGAAAGCATGTCCTTGAGGTGTATGCCTATACGACATCAGGAAAAATAGCATCCGACGAAATGGATATATTTATCCTATCGCTTGCAACATCATAAAAAGGATAATCTAAAGAAAATATTTATAGGGGAATAACATATAAAAGTATGATGAGACGTCAGCGAATAGTGCACGTTATTGGAATTTTAATTCTGTTATTTCCCATAGGAATGTACAGTGCTTCTGGTGCACAAGTCGTTTTGATCACTGGGTTTGAGCCTTTTGGTAATTATACAGTGAATCCATCCCAACTAATTGCTGAGACGCTCAACGGATCCACGCTCAACGATGCAGAAATCATTGGAGTGGTGCTGCCAGTTGATTTTAACGAATCGGTGGAAACAACAACGGATGCAATCCAACAGTATCAACCTGATCTGGTGATATGTCTTGGACTCAATGCACGTTCTCAGGCGGTTAGAGTAGAAAAAATCGGAGTCAATCTGAAAAGATATCCAAAAGATGATGGGACGTGGTCGTTCCCACGGAGAATAGACATCTCCGGTCCATTCCTTCGTTTCTCACCATTCCATACTGCTAACATTGTACGAAAAATAAGAGAAGCAAATATTTCTGTTCAGCAAAGCTACTTTGCTGGAACCTACATCTGCAATACGCTGTTCTATCAGTTGCTAGGGTATGTGAGTGAACAGAATAGTTCAAGAAAAGTAGGATTTATTCACGTACCACTACTGGATTCTCAAGATCCCCTCGGTATGCCATTGCAGACCATGATAGACGCAGTAAAAATTGCAATACAGACAGGTCTGGAAGAAGAGTGTTTCTCAGCCGAGTATAATTCTTCATGAACAATCTTTATAAAGAAATATGCACTCACAACATACATGCGAGAGATTACAAAAGCACAACTCACCATTGGATTACTAGCCTATTTTGCGACTATCTGGGAATTCCTCTTTCGGCTTACTGATACGAAAAACTTTCTCTTTACCGTTGGAATCATCGTTCTCCAACTTATCCTTCTACTAGTCCTTGCGTATATCATTATCGCTTTGCTGGAATGGGTCAAAGTTTTCGACCTGAAAACAAATGCGATCCTTACCCTACTAATCTTGGTAACGTTCCGTCTCCTCTCCACTGCCGGAATCGCATAAAAACAGTCCACCAAACCTTTATTCTTTCTTTTTCCGTTCGGTGATATCCTTTATAATATGTACGGAACCAGTAATTTCTCCATTATCGGTAAAAATCGGTGACGCAGAAATTTCAAGGTATTTACCGAGGTGCGGCTCATAGAATTCAACAGTCACAGGTTTTTTTGTTTGTTGTACTTGCGTACAGGGGCAGGAAGAATGTGAACCGTTCATGTTATGCAGGAGTTGGTGGCATTTTTTCCCAATACATTCTTCAGGCATCATATTCAGAAAGTCGGCAAACGATCGATTCGCTCGAAGTATAGAAAATTCATTATCCTGAATGAACACCATGTCGGTGATTGCGTTGAAAGTTGTTTCCCATTCTTGGATTGCGCGTTTCATTTTTTCTTCGGTTTGTTTCCTTTCTGTGAAATCTTCAATAATGAGGGTGACGCCGGGTTCCCCGTCATCAAAGGTCGTTGGAATGTGTTTGATTCTCAGGTACCATTCCCCGTTATCGTTTCCATAATGTTTTTCGATGGTGAGTTCTTTTCCATCGAGTGCACGTTTTGCGTTTTGTGCCAGCTCAGGGATTTGAAAGAGAGAAAGGGAGAAGCCTTCGATATTACGACCGATGATGTTTTCCCGGGGTATACTTAAGAATCTCAGCAGGTTTTCATTCACCTGTAAGAATTTCAATTCTCGATCTAGCAGCACGATATAATCGTGGGTGAAATTCAGTAGTGCGGACAGGGGGATTCGGGAAGAGGGAAAGAAGACTTTTGCTGGACCAAACGTGACCATTTCTGCATGACCAGAAATAAGCAGGATGTCCAGGTATTTTGCAACAGAGTTTCTATTGATATGTATTTCTCGCCTTTCGGGTTATTTTTTAGAATGGTTTTTATCTGTGCCAGTTCCTCTTGGTAGCTCTCCACGACAGTTTATCGGCTCGTACCTATTTATGCATTTCGTTATCGCCAGTCAGTTATGCCATGCAAAGACAGAAAAGTTTATATATTGTATGTAGGATGTGGATATTGCCAGGCAGAAATGCATGGCAAAGTGGTGAAGGGATTAAAAAATATGAAAACTCCTCTAACACAACCGCTGCAATACTTGCCCATCCAAGTATCCGCCTGGGGGAGCGCACACTCTTCAAACAAAAGATCCAGCAGCACCTTTTCTCCTCATCTCTTCCCACATCCCATCCTTCTGAATAAACAGAGAATTAAAAAGTCCTTCCTAATATCATGAGGTACCTCTTCATCCCAAAGCATCCCATCTCTCCTTTTCTAGGAGGTACCTCTTCCCGTCCCATCACACCTGTTGGTTTTTGCCCGTTTTGACATTCGGACGAAGAAATTTTATATAGTAAAATTGCTAATGGTAAAATCATATGAACGAACAAGGATATTATCAAAAAAATATTATGATCGTCGACGACGACCATGATATCGTCTATAGTCTCCGAGAGTTATTTGAAAGTCACGGATTTCAGGTCACTACCGCTTATAACGGAAGAAATTGCCTCCTTGAACTCGAAAAAGGCTTCCAGGGAATCATCATCTTAGACCTTATGATGCCGGTGATGGACGGAGTAGAAACTATAAAGAAAATGACTATCGATGGATTCACCGACCAAAACATCATCATCGTGCTTACCGCAAAACGTATTCAAGGAGAAGAGTTCAACGAAATCTACCCGTATATCAACGATTATATCACCAAACCATTTGATATCAATACACTGCTAGAGACAGTCAAAAAAATCGCACAACGACCGCCTTCAAAGAAAAGACTCTAAAAACCACTTTTTTAATTTCTATTAGCAAAACTATATAATATTAATAGCTCCTATTAGATACGTAGAAATCATGAAGAAATCATCGGCATGTACCCTGCAAACATCAATCGTTCTTTTCATCGTTGTTTTACTGAGCACCTCGGCATCTTCAATCTCGTTTTCACAAAAAAACGATTCAACAACATCATCCTTTACGAACCAAAAACTAAATACCAGGGATGCAGAAAAAATCAATGATATTCTTTCAATGATCGATGAAACTCTCGTGTTGGAATTCCTTGAGACCATCGTTGGATTTGGGCCACGCGTGACTGGAACCTACGGCTGTGAAAAAGCGGCCCAATATATCCATCAAGAATTCCAAAATATGGGATTGATAGCACGATACCAAAATTGGAGATCTTGGGGGAACAAATATCATCACCACATCTACAATAGCCAAAACATCGAAGGAACATTACCGGGAACAAATACCACTGATAATTCAGCTATAATCTTTAATGCTCACTATGATTCAGTTGCAAAAGGACCAGGGGCAAACGATGATGGATCAGGCACCGTAGCTGTGCTTGCCGCCGCCTATGCACTAAGCCATTTTGATTTTAAACGTACCGTTAAATTTGTAACTTTTTCAGGTGAAGAAATCGGACTTGATGGTAGTCGCGCCTACACAAAAGAAGCGTACGAGCAGAATAACAGCATTCTTGTTGAAATCAACGCGGATATGATCGGACATGATGAAGGTAGTCGAAAGATGACCGTCACCGCAACCGAGGATGCTGGCTGGATCGCTGATATCTTCCAGACAATCAACAATGATTACACGATTGGGCTCACCGTAAATCGCGGTGCTATCAACAGAGTTAGACACAAAATGTCCGGGAGTGATTACGCACCGTTTCTCGCATATGGCTGGGAATCTATCTGCTGCTGGGAAGGAGACCATGACCCAAATTTCCATTCGGCAAGAGATAACCTCAGCAACGTGAACCTCAGCTACCTGGTCAACACCACCCGAATAATCGCAGGAACACTCGCCTATCTTGCTGATCTTTCTGAAACCCCCCCACAAGTACGTATTACCTCACCACGCGTCGGATTTCTCTATAACGATGGAATGAGAAAGCGAGAGATCGATGAGTTCAAGACGACCGTCATCGATCACATCTGGATCTGGGCAGAAGTTGAACATGCAACTGTCCCAATTCAACGTGCTGAGTTTTACTACGACGGAAAACTTGTCTTGACCGATACCGAGGCGCCATTTACATGGCAGTTCAACAAATTCTCACTAGGAAAACACCAAATTACTGTTATCGTCTACGATCAACTTGGTAGAAATTCAACGGATTGGAGAGAGATACGTTTTATCAATATTTTTAAAAAGATAAGATAATCGAATAATGTAAAATCAATGTCTTTCAATCTCTGATTTTTTCCCCAAAATTCAATCCTATTCTTTTTTAACGTTGAAGTAGATAATGTTATGCTTGTTATGGAACGAGGACTCGCATCATTTGACATCTACGTCATTGTCTCAGAACTTCAAGACCTGATTGGATGTTATGTAGAAAAAATCTATCAGCTCACTCGTGACGAGATCTTGCTGAGAGTCCAACAGAAAACAGCGAATCAAAAAGAATCAATTTTCATAAGAAACGGAGAACTTCTTTGCCTTACCAAGAAACCGTTTGAAGCCCCCGAGAAACCATCGCTGTTTGCGATGACGCTGCGGAAATATCTGCTCAATGGCAAGATCAGTGAGATTACACAGCATGAATTCGATCGTATCATAAAGATTAAAATCGGAAGAAAAGAAGGGGACTACACGCTAGTGTGCGAGTTGTTTTCCAAGGGGAATGTTATTCTTCTTAATCCCGAAGGGAGAATCATTCGCCCGCTTATCAAGCAGGAATGGGCTTCCCGTTTGATTAAAAGTGGGGAGATGTATCTGCCGCCGCCCTCTCAGACAGACCCGTTTCGTTTAACTGAACAAGATTTTCAAGAGTTACTTAGGAAGAGTTCAAAGGACCTTGTTCGAACGCTTGCAACCGCGGTGAATCTGAGCGGGATGTATGCGGAGGAGATCTGTGTCCGTGCTGGTCTTGATAAAAATATAAAAGTATCAGATGTAAATGAGATGTCTATTAAAAAAATATATGATGAACTGCAGAAGTTCTTAACAGTGTTTCAAGAAAGAAAAGTTCAACCGGTGCTTGTGAAGAAGGATGGCACCATCATTGATATCCTGCCTGTACCTTTTCTGAGTTATACCGGCATGGAATTTGAGCCAACTGTGAGTTTCTCTAAAGGTCTTGAACCGTTTATTAATGTTCGAAAAGTTATAAAACCGCAGGAAGCAAAACATCGGAAGAACATCGAGAAGCTACAGCGACAGCAAGTACAACAGCAGGAATTAATTGAGGGATTCAAGAAAAGTATTGCGCAGAAGAAACTCGAAGCAGACCTTGTTTATTTGAATTATCAAACATGCGAGAAAGTTCTACAAGAAATTACGGTGCTACTGAAACAAAAAGAAAAAGAGGATGGAATCAGCAAAATCCGCCAGAACCCTTTCGTGAAAATGTTTGATCCGACCGCCAACGAACTGGTTGTATTTCTTACTGATGGGAAAGGAAACAGCGTTGAAGTCGCACTGGATTTCCGTAAAAGCGTTTCTGAAAACGCAGCGCAGATGTACAGGGAGGGTAAAAAACTTCAGGAGAAATTGAAGGGGGCAGAAGAAGCGGTCGTTCAAACAAAACATAAACTGGAGACACTGAAGGAAACAGATGTTGTCGAGGAGAAAAAAGAAGTCAAACATGAGAAACAATGGTGGTTTGAACGGTTCCGTTGGTTTATCTCAACTGAGGGGAACCTGGTGGTTGCGGGAAGAGATGCCTCAAGTAACGATCTCGTAGTGAAGAAATATCTTTCAGATGGTGACCGGTATGCGCATGCTGATATCCATGGCGCGCCCAGCTGTGTCATTAAAGGTAGAGGGGTGAACGATGAGAAGCTCCCAATTTCTGAGAAAACACTTGAGGAGGCATGTATGTTTGCTACCTCGTATTCGCGAGCGTGGAACCAGTTTGGTGAGGCATCGGCATATTGGGTGCTACCGGAACAGGTGAGTAAGACACCAGAGAGCGGGGAGTATATACCAAAAGGTGCGTTTATAATTCGGGGAAAGCGTAATTACTATCGGTGTAAACTAGAGGTTGCTGTGGGTCTTGTTCCTGTTGGAGACGTGGAAAAGCTCATGGGTGGCCCTATCGTATCGGTTGCGACACGAGCAAAACAATACGCTATTCTTACCCCTGGTGTGACGAAGAAAAGCGTTATTGCACAGAAACTCGCGAAAGTCTTTGACGTCCCAACCGATGCGGTAGAAAAAGTGCTTCCGCCAGGGGAGCTTACCGTGGTGAAAACCGTGGGATTTGAACTACATTAGGTGAATGATTGTGAAGATTATATTTAAAGACCCGAAGAGTGGCGAAATCAAACTGGTGCCTGAGAACCTTGATGATATCTGGCATTTATATAACATCATACAGGAAGGGGATCTTGTTCGTGCAGTAACGTTTCGGACCTCCGAGGATGAAAAAGCAGATAAGCTTCGGGCTAAGAAAGCTGAGAAGAAAAAAATGAAACTTGGAATCCGGGTTGAAAAAGTCACATTTCATGAGTTCTCAAACAGGCTTCGCGTGCAAGGCATAATTGAGGAAGGCCCACAGGACCTTGGATCATATCACACGTTTAATGTTGACGCGGAGGAGATGCAACCTCTTTCGATTATAAAAGAGCAATGGCAAGGTCATCAGCTCCAGCGGATTGATGAGGCGGTGCTGCAGCGAACGCAGCCGATGCTGGTATTTGTGTGCCTTGATGATGATGCCGCAACAGTAGCTATGTTGTTTCAGAGCGGGGTACAACTTGTCGCCGAGATTGACGCGCATCGATCCGGGAAGATGTATGAAAGTAAAGAGACGACGCCGGAGTATTACGGTGAAATTCTCTCCGTAATAAAAACCGTAAAAAAACCTGATTCCCCGCTTGTCGTCATTGGTCCTGGGTTTACACGAGAGCATTTGATGAGAGCGGGAAAGGAAAAAGAACCTGCACTGTTCGAGAACTGTCTTACGCATGCGACCGCGAACGCTGGCATGAATGGTGTCCATGAAGCACTCAAGGTCGGGATTGTTGAACAAATCACGAAAGAAAACCGGGTGTCAAAAGAGACACAGGCAATTGAAAAGCTCTTAGAGGAGATCAAAAAAGACGGACGGGTCACCTACGGGACGAACGAAGTGGAAGATGCATTGTCACGTGGTGCTGCAGAAAAACTGCTTATTTCGGATGTGATGGTACGAAGTAAAAACGGGGAACACTTGTTAGAACTCGCGAGAAAAACGCATTGCGACTTTATTATCATTAACACCAGGCATGAAGCCGGAAAAAAATTTGAAGGAATAGGAGGAGTCGCAGCACTGCTCCGTTTCAAATATTAATATCTATTAGACGTATCTGCCGCAGCCGGTGTTAATAATCATTGATATGTACGGTGGTTTTTCTTGCTCAACCCAGGGGTCGTCTGGTGGTAGGTTGGAGTCTCCTCCAGTGTTTTTGGTTGTATCCTCTTTTAGGGTACCGTCGGAGTACTGATAGGTGATTTTTAACTCAAAGTCATTTCCTTTATCACGCATTTTTTTCAAGATACGGAGTTCACCGATTTGCACACTGACACTAATTGATATGTCTTTGTCGGTCCAGGAGTCATCATAATATTTATCTTTGAGTAGGGATTGTGCATCTTGTACATCGTTTGCTTTAATTGATTTAGGAGGGGGGATAATATTTTTAACGATAGTGCGAGAGATATTACCTTCTCCAGTGATTTGCGCACTTTTACTAGTCTCTGAAAAATAATTAATACCATCTGGCATTGTAACTTCTAAGGTCAGGCTGTCCAATCCCATCCGTTTCAAGAATGTCATACGATCATCGGTCCAGCTGAGATTAAACGTGATACTCTTCACGTTTCCTT
>PDVJ01000183.1_pt1 | contig 19234 bp, 15 predicted proteins | sample 1369811 | NCBI WGS metagenome assembly PDVJ01 (sample SAMN07795376, study PRJNA414565) | Alkali sediment metagenome, whole genome shotgun sequencing project. | reverse complement strand
ATAATAAGAGGGAAGATGTCCACCCTTGTTCTTGGTCAAGTCGGTTCTGATTTTCCTGCATGCGCAGTTCAATCTGCTTTCGCAGATTCTCAAACGCTATGTGGTCGAGATCCTTCGGCACAGCGATGGGATCGTCCCACCTTGCTGTTATGGTACTGAAAGGTTTAGGGATCAAAGTTCTATCCCAGCTGTTCAAGATCCATGCTTTATTGACTGAAATATAGAACGGAACGATTGGTACACCGGACAACTGGGCCATTACGATCAAACCCGGCTTTATGATACCCTTCGGCCCCCCCGGCCCATCCAATACGTGTACGGCGAACTGATTGTACTTAAGATCTTCAACCATCGCGGCAAGAGCTTCCTTGCCGCCGCGCGTACTCGATCCTCTGACAGGTCGAAAATTGATGCGGCTGTATATCTTGGCGATCATTTCTCCGTCACGACTTTGGCTGATCATTACGGACGGTGTATAGGCGCCATATTTTCTCGCGTACCCAATCACAATGAAAATGCGCTGATGCCAGATTGCAGCGATCATCTTCTGGCCGCTCTGGAGGCGATGCAAAGCTATATCTTCATTGACGGCTTTGATATTGATAAGGGAAAAGTATGCCCGGAGGAGGTGGTGAGCATGTGGAATAATGCCATATTTTAAAGCGAACCGTGACAGAGATTTAATCATGAAATAATCGCTTATCTACAAATACCCCTCATTGATCTGTGTTCAATAAAATCGACAAATTGTCTTACTTCCGGAATGTCCACAACCTCGTTTTTGACTTTTTCGATGGCGGTGGCAAGAAGGAGTGATGATCGGAATACGATCTTGTACGCTTCTTTCAGCGCCTTGATGGACTCTTCTTTGAACCCTCTTCGCTTCAACCCGATCATATTTAATCCATAGGGCTTTGCATAATTGCCGGAAACCAGTACGAACGGTGGAATGTCTTTCGAAACGGCGGAGGCGCCCCCGATAAACGCATGTGCCCCGATCCTGGTGAACTGATGAACGCCCGTCATGCCTCCGATGATAGCAAAGTCTTCAATATGGATGTGACCGGCGAGATTGGCGGCATTGGACAGGATGATATTGTTCCCCAGTTTACAGTTGTGCGCCACATGGGTGTAAGCCATCAGGAGATTGCGATCACCGATAATGGTCACCCCGATATCCGCCGAGGTTGCCTGGTGAATAGTGGCAAACTCCCTGATCGTATTATAATTTCCTATAATGACACGTGTTTTTTCTCCACGGAATTTCAGATCCTGGGGAACTGCTCCGATGGAGGCAAATTGAAATATACGGCAGCCCTCTCCGATGTCGGTATGGGCGTCGATCACTACATGGGGTCCGACGATCGTATTTTTCCCGATATTTACATCCGGGCCTATAACAGTATAGGGGCCGATCTCTGCGCCTTCCGAGATATTCGCTTCAGGAGATACAATCGCTGTGGGATGAATTTTCATTATTTAAATCCTTTTATTTTTTTTCCAGTTCAGCTACTCGCTTCAAAAGCGAGGAGACCGTTTTTCGCATTTCCGGGAGTTGGGCAACACAGGCCTCAACCCTCAGCCATTGGCGATGGGGTAAATGGGGTGAGCCGGAAACTACCTGATGAGCGGGAATATCATCATGAACACCTGACTGGGCGCCGATCATGACATGATCTCCTATGGTAATGTGCCCCGCCAGACCTGTCTGGCCACCGATGATGACACTCTTGCCCAGCTTGCAGCTGCCCGCGATGCCCACCTGTGATACAATCACGGAGTTTTCGCCAATCACTACGTTATGGGCAACCTGAACCAGGTTATCGATTTTTACCCCCCTCTGTATCCAGGTCTTGCCAGGATTACCCCGGTCAATGGTGGTGTTGGCTCCCACCTCGACATCATCGTCAATTTGTACGATGCCAACCTGGGGGATCTTTACATTGTCCTGCCCGGGTCTGGCAAAGCCGAACCCGTCACCTCCCACGACCACACCTGCGTGGAGAATAACCCTCTTGCCGATAATGCATCTTCTGTACACAGTAACGTTCGGATATAAGATACTATCCTCCCCAATGAATACGTGGCGACCAATGGCGACGCCGGGATAGAGGATAACTCCCCGTTCGATGTGTGCCCCTTGTCCGATATACACACCTGGAAAAATCTTCGCGTCTTTTGAGACAATTGCACCATCTTCTATAAATGTATCACCACGCGTTTCGGGCGGATTGTGGTCCTCGGGATAAAAAAGATCCAGGACTTTGCCGAAGGCAACATAAGGGTCGTCAACAATAATCAGGTTTTTATCAACCCTTGTCCTACCGGGAGGGACGAGGATGGCGGAGGCATTCGTTGTTTCGATGCTTTTCAGATATTTGGGATTTGAGATAAATGTGAGATCGCCCTCAGCAGCCTCATCAATACCCCGGATATTTTCAATCATTACCTGAGCGTCTCCGACTAATTCACCACCCAGAAAAGATGCTATTTCACCCAGTTTTTTTTTCAATTGACCATACCAGTTGTAATAAATTTAAGGCTTATAGGTTTTATCGAATTCCTCGACAACCTTATTTGTCAAGTCATTTGCTTTCGCATGGAAAACAATATTGGGAGTGCCAATATCGAGAATCAATGTATATTTTTCTTTTTCCGCTATGGTGGTTATCACCTTCACTATGCCGGGTATTAACTTCTTGGAGAGATCCTGATCTCTTGCCTGGAGTTCTTCATTGGCATCTTTTACCACGAGCTGATAGTCCCTGAATTTTTTCTGATAGGCCGCTTCTTTTTCTTTCATCGCGTCCTCCTTGAGGACTGCACGCTGCTTTTCCAGCTCTTCTTTGAGCTTTTTCAATTCCGCCTCTTTTGTCTGTATCGTAGTTTTATTTTTTTCGTAGATCTTCGCGACTTCCTCAGAAGCTTTTTTCCCTGCCACTGATTTGAGCATAATTGCCCGAATGTCTACAAAACCCGTCTTTTCAGCCGCAATTGCATGCGAACCAGAGAAAAGAAGTGACAGAACAATAATAAAATATAACGACAAACGCCCATTTTTTTTCATAGCTATCCCCCTCAAGTAAAATGATATGGTGTGACTACATCATCATCCCAATGGTAAATTCCCATCGGCTTGCAGCTTCACCCTGTTTTTGATCAAGGACATATCCCCATTCGAGCCTTAAAGGTCCAATAGGTGAGTACCAGCGTATGCCCAACCCCGCAGTCTTCCTCATGTCGTCAAGGTGATACCCGCTTTCCCATGTATTACCTGTATCATAAAATAAAACCCCTTTCATCCCGGCATTTTTTACAAGGGGAAAAATAAATTCAGCATTAAAGTTCAGCATTGTCAAACCGCCGATGACATCTCCCGTGGCAGGGTCTTTCGGACCCACATCTCTGAGTCCCCGGAGGCTGTTTATCCCCCCCAGAATGTAACGCTCATAAATTGGCACCTCCTTCCCCTCATTCTCCTTGATATATCCGCCCTTACCGTACAAGCCAAACACCGTTTCAAGGGGTAGGGGAAAGAACCATGACGATTTTACACCGTATCTGGTAAAGCTTGTTTCACCCTGAAGGATTCCCCCCGAATATTCAATGGTACCACTGTTTTTAGAACCCTTTGAGGGAAACATATAGTCATCCGTGGTATCCCTTGCGAGCGTGAAGGACATGGTGCTTGATGTTGTTTCACCTTCTTGTTCCTTCACATAATACGACGCGTCGTCCCTGACATCTGTGACGTCATTTATCGAGAACCTGTACCCTACATAGCCAATTACGCGCTCCCAGAGGGGGTAGCCAAACGTCACTCCCGTGCCCTGTGATGAAAAATCATAGCTATCATATTCCCGGGTATAATTCCATATATCGAATTTACTCCATAGGGGCATATCAAAGAGCCATGGTTCTATAAATGAAAGCTCGTACATGGTTGATTCTCCTCCGATGTTCGCCCTGAGGCTGAGGATCTGTCCTCTGCCGAAAAGATTTTGCTGTGAAATCTGGGCCATAATCATTGCCTTGTCCTGTGCGCTGTATCCTGCACCGATACTGAACATGCCAGTTGGTTTTTCCTTTACATTAATATTGACATCGGTAAGAGTTTCATCAGGACCTTTTTCCGTCTGAAAATTGATTTCCTCAAAGTACCTGAGACGATTGAGGTCCATATAGCTTTTCTTGAGTTTACTGCTGCTGTATAATTCTCCCTCAGTAATGGCCAACTGCCTCCGTATCACCTTATCTCTCGTTTTTGTATTGCCTGTGACGGTTATTCTATGAAAATAGACCTGGTTGCCTTTTTTAATATTATAGGTGACATCCACTGTCTGTGTTTTTTCCTGGGGAAGAGTTCGCGGAGAAATATCGGCATTCGCATACCCATCGTCGTTACTCACCTGGGTGAGATACTCCATATCTTTCATGATCGCTTCCCGTTCATAAAATTCTTTTTTGTTTATCTTCAAGTTTTTCAGGAGTTCTGAAAGGGATACCGTGAGAGAATCTCCTGTGATATCGACCTTGCCTACTTTGAATTGTTTCCCTTCCACTATGGATATCTTTACGTAAATACCTTTCTTATCGTAGGTTATTTCCGGCTCGCCCACTTGGGCGTTGATGAAACCACGATTAAGGTAGAATGCATTCAATTTGCCCGTATCCTGCTTCAGCTGGTCCTTTTTCAGAATCCCTGAATCCGTGAGAAAGGAGAATACCCCCTTCTCAGTAGAGGTCATCATATTTTTCAGTTCCTTGTCGGTAAATGCCCGGTTTCCCTCAAACGCGATGGTTTTGATATACAACCTCTCGTTTTCCGCAATATCGATGGTGACGCGGAAGTCTTTCTCTCCTGCTTTCTCAACAGCATGCGTGATCTCGGCATTATAGTATCCCTTGTTGTCATAAAGGGCTTTGATTTTTGCTATACTGCTTACCACTTTTTCCGGGTTCAGAATCTGACGGACCTTGAACGTGAGTGCATTTTCTATCTCAGTCTTTTCGACAGCCTTGTTACCCTTGATTTTTATCTCAGATATGAGGGGTTTTTCCATTACAATAAAGGTAATGATTTTCCCTTCGGGGGTGCTGTTCACATCAGCGGCAACATCATCGAAATAGCCCATTTTGTAAATTGCCTTTATATCAGCGGAAAGTTCGGTTTCGGAAAAGAGGTTCCCCCTCGTACTTTTGATGACCTGGCTTATTGCGCTGCTCTCGATTTTCCGGTTGCCCTTAAATTCGATTTTTACGATTTTCATGTCCGCGGCTATTTTCATGAGTATATTTATTCTTATCTGGGCGGATATGGAACCAATGCTTTCTATGCCTTTCCCCTGGGCGAAGATGACGGGCAATGACCGTTCTTCCTTTACGTCAATAACCTTAATATCGACGCTGATTTGCTTTCCGAATTCAGAAAGGCTTCCCATTATGACATAATTGGCGCCTGTTTCTTTGCCCAGATGGAGGGCAACTTTTTCACTGATCGGTTTACCCTCAATAGATTTGGCAAAGACACTTCTTTCAATGAACTGAATATTTTTTGATTTGGCAAACTCTTGAGCAATTCCTTTATAGATAGCATTCTGCAGGTTCGCTGCATCTGCCCTGCTGTGCACATCAAAGGGAAGAAGAACTATTTTTTTAATGTCTTCCGCGAATGCCTGCTGACAGTTTATCAAGAGAAGCGATGTGAGCAGAAAGACGATTGATCGTCTAAGAATAACTATCTTACTCATAGTTATAAATTCTTCCATCTGAGAGGCGGATTTTTTGAGACATCCTGTCGGCGAGTGATTTGTTGTGGGTTACGACAACAAGGGTGATTTGTTTGTTCTTGTTGAGATCCACCAGGATATTTTCTATCTTTTTCCCTGTTTCACTATCAAGATTACCCGTAGGCTCATCAGCGAGAATGATTTCGGGTTTCATAATAAGAGCCCTCGCGACGGCGACTCTCTGCTGTTCACCCCCGGAAAGTTCTCCCGGCTTGTGGTTTAGCCTGTCGCCGAGACCCACTTCCTGCAGTAAAACTTTGGCCCGAGCCGTTGCTTCCCTCAGGGATAACCCGTGTATCAGAGCCGGCATCATCGTATTTTCCAGGCTGTTAAACTCCGGGAGGAGGTTATGGAATTGAAATACGAAACCGATAGTGCTGTTTCTGAATTCAGCCAGTTTTTTCTTTTCCCATGCGAAGACATTAATGTCGTCATAGAGTACGCTCCCCGATGTAGGGTGATCCAATGTCCCTAAAATATGGATCAGGGTACTTTTCCCCGCACCGGAAACACCGAGAATGGCCAATGACTGACCTCGGGGGATGATAAGGTCCAAGTCTTTTAAGACCTCGATCTTGCTGCCGTCCTTTATGTACGTTTTGCTTAGGTTATCAACCTTTATCATTATTCATATCTCAGGGCCTCCGCAGGGTCTAATTTGGAAGCCTTTCGGGACGGGTAAATGGTTGACAGTAAACATATCAGCATGGTTCCGGTGATAATGATCAGTACATCAATGTAATTGACCTGGGAAGGCAGCTGGCTTAGATAATATACATCTCCGGGCAGTATTTTAAAGCCGAAGAGATTTTCTATAAATACAGAAATCTTTTCCAGGTTAAACGCGACAGACAGGCCTCCGAGACATCCGAGGAGGGTGCCAATCACGCCTATGGTCATCCCCTGGTAAATGAAAATCTTCATGATACTTTCCGAGGTCGCCCCCATTGTTTTCAAAATGGCGATGTCCTTGTTTTTTTCCATGACGATCATGATCAGGGTACATATGATATTGAATGCGGCAACGAGCACAATGAGACTGAGAATGATGAACATAACCCTCTTCTCAAGCTTCAGCGCGGCGAAAAGGTTTTTGTTCATTTCCATCCAGTGCCTTGCCCAGAAAGGAAATCCAAGTTTTCTCTCGAGGGATTTCGCGATGACATTCGCTTGATAAATGTCGTTCACTTTGATTTCCAGGCCCGTTACTTCTTCTCCCAGATTTAAGAACTCCTGGCAGTCTTTCAGGGATATGTATGCTAACGTTGAATCATACTCGTAAAATCCGGAATCGAAAATACCCACCAGGATAAACTTTTTCATTTTCGGAACCATGCCCATCGGGGTAGATATCCCCATGGGGGATATTATGCTCACAGGGTCAAAGAGTGAAAGCCCCATGTTTTTCGCCAGTTCTTTACCTATGACAATCCCTGGAGATAGTGACGCATCCTTAGTGAGCCCGGGAACATCTTGTGGTTTCTCGGAAAGATGATGAATGCTGCCCTCCTGCATCTTTCCCAGATTAATGACCTGGGGAGCGGTGTCTACGGACATTCCCCGCAAGACGACGCCGCTCGTACGGCTTCCGCTTTTCAGCATGGCCTGACTGTATATGAATGGCGTCGATGCGACAACACCCTCAACATTCGCAATCTCGCTCATTATCTTAGGATAATCCTTCATTGCTCCGCTGAATTTCATCAGAACAACGTGCGAATTGATTCCCAGGATCTTGTTCCGGAGGTCCGTTTCAAAGCCGTTCATCACCGCCAGCACAATGATCAATGCGGCAACCCCTAAAAAAATGCCGGCAATGGATATGAACGTGATAATGGAAACGAAAACCTGTTTTCGCTTTGCGCGAAGGTATCTGAGACTTATAAAAAGTTCGAAAGACATGGCGGATTTCACTCTTCCTTGGTTCTTAAAAGAGGAAAAAGGATAACATCTCTTATAGAGGCAGCGTTTGTGAAAAGCATCACCAGCCTGTCAATACCGATTCCTTCTCCTGCCGTAGGCGGCATCCCGTACTCAAGAGTCCGTATATAATCCTCATCCATTTCATGTGCCTCGTCATCCCCGGCCTCCCTTTCCTTAAGTTGCATCATGAACCGTTCACGCTGGTCGACGGGGTCGTTGAGCTCGGAAAAGGCATTCGCGATTTCTTTTCCGTAAATATAAAGTTCGAATCTATCAACGAGCTCGGGGTAAAGAGAATTTTTTCTCGAAAGAGGTGATACCTCAACAGGATAATGTGTTACGAAAGTCGGTTGAATGAGCTTTGCCTCCACTTCCTTTTCAAATATGGCCATCATGATTTTGCCGGGGGATTCGTTGTCCTTAATGTTCAGTCCCAGATCCCTGGCGCAGGCTCTTAACCTGCCGGTATTGCCAAAAACATCAGGTGATATATTGCCGTATTTCATAATGGCATCTTTGACAGTAATGCGCGGCCATGGGGGCGTCAGGTCGATTTCCGTTTCCTGGTAGGGGAACTTCAGGGAACCGAGAAGTTCGCGGGCGATGCAGGTAAACATCTCTTCCGTGAGTGCCATCAAATCATCATACGTGGCATACGCTTGATAAAATTCCAACATGGTAAATTCGGGGTTGTGAATGGTGGAAATGCCTTCATTCCGGAAATTTCTGTTTATTTCGTAAACCCTATCAAAACCTCCCGTAATCAATCTTTTCAGATACAGTTCCGGGGCAATCCTCAGGTAAAAATCCATACCCAGGGCGTTATGATAGGTCTTAAAGGGGCGCGCCATAGCACCGCCCGCTTTGGGCTGCATCATGGGCGTTTCTACTTCCAGGAAATCACGCTCTTCCAGGAAGCGGCGCATAAGCTGAATAATGCGGCTCCGCTTCTGGAATACCTCTTTCACATGAGGGTTCACAATAAGATCAAGATGTCGCTGACGGTATCTGGTTTCAATATCCGTAAGACCATGCCATTTCTCCGGGAGAGGCCTGATGGCCTTTGACAAGAGCCTCAGTTCATCGGCGTCAATCGTAAGTTCGTTTGTTCTGGTTCTGAATATCTTCCCGCCCACAAACACTATATCCCCAATATCGAGTCTTTTAAACATCGAATAGGTGGTTTCCCCCACCTGATTCTTTCTGACAAAGGCCTGTATTCTTCCCGCCCTGTCCTGAATCATGATAAAGGATCCTTTACCGAAGTCACGAACGGCCATCAATCTGCCTGCTATAGTAAATCTCTCATCAATTGTGGCAAGGGCATCATGGTCTAAATGGGCAAAACGGGAAATGATGGACGCACTCGTGTCTTTTACCCGGACATCGTTAGGATATAATTCAATGCCATCGGCCTTCAGGGATTCTATCTTTTCTTTTTTCTTTCTTAAAAGCTCGCTATCTTCCATAAAGAATTTGTCCAGTTTATATGAATCGAATTTGACTATATTTTTTTTGGGGATTAGTCAAGTGTGATTTAGAACAGCGTAATTTGAAATTGTGGCTCCCCGTTGAATAAGATGCGAGTATCGTAAGGATTTAAGGGATCGAGGGTTCAAGATTTCTTGTGAGCGCGTGCCTTTCCCAGTTTGATGGCGCAAAATTCCCCGCACATGGTGCAGCCCTCTTCTTGTGCGCTTTTGCTGGTCTCCAGAAGTCTCTCTGTTTTTTGGGGATCAATGGATTCTTTAATCTGGCCCTGCCAGTCGAAATTATTTCTGTAGCGTGCCATCATGATGTCTTTTTTCAGGGCGCCGGGGATTTCCTTGGCAATATCAGCGATATGGGCGGCAATCTTAGATGCTATGACGCCTTCTCTTACGTCTTCGAGCGTAGGAAGGCGCAGGTGTTCTGAAGGCGTCACGTAGCAGAGAAAGTCTGCCCCGGCTGATCCGGCAATTGCCCCGCCTATCGCGGAAGTGATATGATCGTAACCGGGGGCGATATCCGTTGGCAATGGTCCCAGGACGTAGAAAGGTGCGCCGTCACACAAACTCTTCTGCAATTGTATATTTGCCTTAATCTCATTGATGGGAACATGACCGGGACCCTCGATCATAACCTGCACTCCGAAATCTTTTGCCCTTTTTGCAAGCTCTCCCAGAAGAATAAGTTCCTGGACCTGGCCCCGGTCCGTGGCATCGGCGAGACACCCCGGACGCAATCCATCACCAAGACTGAGGACCATGTCGTAACGCCTGGCAATTTCCAGCAATCGATCATATTCTTCATAGAGGGGATTTTCCTTGTCATTAAAAGACATCCAGTTTCTGAGGATGGAACCGCCTCTGCTCACAATGCCCAAAATGCGCCCTTCCTCCTCTATACAGGAAACGCTTCTCCTTGTGACACCACAATGAACCGTGATGAAATCAACGCCGTCCTCGCCATTTTCTTCAATAACCCGGAACATGTCGTCACCGGTCATCTCCATGATGGCTTTTTTCGCCTCAACCATATCGGCGGCAGCCTGGTAAATTGGCACTGTTCCCACGGGGATGGGTGATGCCTTGATGATTGCCTGTCTGATCCTCCTGATATCGCCGCCCGTGGATAAGTCCATGACTGTATCCGCCCCTGCGTCTACAGAGATTTTCACCTTTTCGAGCTCCAAATCAAGATCCACGCGGTCCTTGGATGTTCCAATATTGGCATTGATCTTTGTCCTGAGCCCTTTGCCTATGGCAAGAGGTGCTATGGCTGTGTGTTTTATATTACGGGTTACTACGATGGTGCCTTTTTCAATGCCGTCTCGAATGTATTCAGGAGATACCCCTTCCTCTTCGGCACATCGTTTCATCTCTTCGGTGAGGATGCCTTTTCTTGCCGCATCTAATTGTGTCATTGTAAAAACGCTCCTACAAAGGTCGAACTATATATAAAATATGGGGCATACCCTTTTGCCTCCAGGAATATGCCCCAAAAGAAATATGTTCACAATTCAGTTTCCTCCGCTGGCATTACCCAGATCAGGTTCAAAGGGTATCTTCTCAGCCCGGTCGGCACCCCTGCACAGTTTTCAATTTTTTTATAAAATCAAGGAGAAATTCGATACTGAATCCGGCAGCGAGCGAATGGGGAACATCATTATTCCTTATGGATCGAAGATTCTTCGCAGTTTACTGCGGAGAGCTTCAATTTAAGATTGCCAAGCCCCGTAAAGTTTTGTATGATCCGCCAACAATGTGAGCTTCACAGAGGAGGGGAGATAAAAATGGTCAATAAAGCATTATTGATAGGGAGGCTTGGGGCTGATCCGGAGGTCCGATACACGCCTGATGGCTTAATGGTGACTAATTTCCGTATAGCGACGGACATGCAGTGGAAAGACAAAAACGGAGAAAAGCTTCAGAAGACAGAATGGCACAGGATAGTGGCATACGGGAAACTCGCGGAAATATGCAGCAATTATCTTTCTAAGGGCAAACTGATATTCATTGAGGGGAGAATTCAGACGAGGTCGTGGGAGGATAAAGACGGCGTAAAGCGTTCTACAACGGAAATAGTTGCTGCCAATATGCAGATGCTGGACTCGAAAGGACAAGCGCGGAGCCAGGATGCGGCCGCAGATGATCAGGCTGCGGTGTATTCCGGGTTGGATCAAAACCCCGATGATGTTCCATTTTAATCTGAGGACACCCTATTTTTTTTCATCGATCTTTTTGGAATTGGACGACACATCTCCCTCGTCCTGATCTCGGACGGATTTCTTGAAGTTTTTAATACCCTTTCCGATGGCGCCGCCGATTTCCGGAAGCTTGCCGGCGCCAAAGATGATCAAAACAATTACAAGGATTATAATTAACTCAGGCATGCCTATTCCAAACATGTTTCCATGACCTCTTACAAGAATTAGGGGATGTTGAACCTAAAAATCTCCTCCCGAACGCAAATCATTATTTTGATAGATACAATGGGAGAATTATGTACACGCCGTTCATACTGCCTTACTACCTTAGAACATCATGACATCTTTGTCAAACGTATAATCTATGGGAGCGTTAAGTGGACAACTTCTCCCTGCTTCCCCAGATTTCCCAGGGATTTGCCCTGAAATTCAATGGCAATGCCTCCGGCGTTACCAATGTCAATCATGAATTGTGACGCTGATTTCTCAATCTTTTCACCAGGGTTAAGCAATATTTCATATGGCGGATTGTGATCTGCCTTGATTCTTAGCCACGTCAGTTCCCTCGCTTCCATGATCAAGGGGTATTTTTCTTTGGTTTCTTTGTGCGTACTGATAATTGTCTGCGATAGAACAACGTCCTTATTCTGAATGTCGGGTTTGCGTGCAGCTTCATGTGTGGTGTGTTGAACCGGTGAGTCAGTGGTTGTTGGGACTACGTTATTTTCGGCTTTTGGGGCTGCATCTGGAGGAGAGGGGCTGTTCCTTTGTGGATCGGTCGGAGTTTCATTGGCAGCAGTTGTAAGCGGTGCAGCGGGGGCAGATTCGACAGGTTTATCTTGAAGAACCTCGATGTGCGATTTCTGCCAAAAGAGCATAAAAGTTGCGGATACGGCAACAACAATAATCGTTGTTATCCACAAAAACCTCCGATAATTTACCCGGCCGCGCACAGGAGGTTTTTTTGTTTCCGCGTTCTTGTAAGCGATATCCAGCGTTTTTAAGTATTGTTCGTAGCGGGCGAGTGTTGACGAACTTTCAACACCTAAGGATTTCGCATATATTTTTATGAAGGATTTGGTGAACACCGGCGGTGGCAGGAGATGAAAATCACTGTTTTCGATGGCTGAAAGGGTAGTTACACTTATACGCGTTTTTTTAAATATATCCTTTAGCGTGAGTCCTCTGGATTCCCTAATGGATTTCAAATCAGGTTCGTCTGGTTTTAAATCTCTATAGTGAGTTTCCGGACTCATCGGATTTTCTTTATTGTCAATCATTCAGAAGTCACTATTGTGAAAAATGGAGAATTCGAATATTCATAGCGCATAATCATCTTATATAAAATAAGAGTGGAATAACTACCATCAATTTCGTAGACACGCAACAGAAAGATGTAACTTCCTGAAAAAGGAAATATTTGGTATACAAAACAAATGTGTGCAAATTGACAAGATATTCAGGAGGCAAGGGGTCGGGTATTCAAAGATTCGAGTGAAATGAATCCTCGAATCATTCTTGCTGCCAAATGTGAGAAGAACAATTTAATGAGGATTTATAAACAATGGATGATCTTAGAGAATTTATAACATCTCTCGCAAGAGAAGCAGGATTATTTCTTAAAAGAAGGCTCAATGATAAACACATAATAGCATATAAAGGTGAGATTAACATTGTCACTGATGCGGACCGGATGTCGGAAGAGATGATAACGTCGAAGATTTATAATAAATACCCCTCTCATGATATTCTCGCGGAGGAATCGATGGGAACAAACAAAGGTTCTGATTTCAGATGGATAATCGATCCTCTCGATGGGACAACAAATTACGCTCATGGATATCCCGTTTTCTGCGTCTCCATTGCGCTGGAAAAGGAAGGTGAGGTGTGCCTCGGAGCCGTGTACAATCCGATGTTGGATGAAATGTTCGTGGCAGAAAAAGGGCAAGGAGCGTTTCTCAATGATAAAAGAATATATGTGTCGAGCGTTGTTGATCTTTCCCGAAGTCTCCTCGCGACGGGATTCCCTTATGATATAAGAAATGATGAGAATAATAATATTAATTATTTTAATGGGATGGCCAAAAGTGTCCAGGCTATTCGCCGGGCAGGTTCTGCTGCTCTTGATATGGCATATGTGGCAGCAGGACGTTTCGATGGCTTCTGGGAGCTCAAGCTCATGCCTTGGGATACGGCAGCCGGGTGGCTTTTAATCATCGAGGCCGGGGGCATGGTGAGCGATCTTTGCGGTAATCCATTTTATCTTCAATCGCCCCATGTTATGGCCTCCAATGGGCACATACATGACGATATGATCACCGTTTTCAAAGAAATTAACCGGGGTGACCGTGCATAATAAAATCTTGGCTCTCCTTGTTGCAGGTTCCCGTTTCCATAGTGCATGCATAGCTAAGGATCACAGCATCACGTATTCTGAATATGACACGGGCAATTACGAGCGCGCATTTACGATTTCAGACACCGATAACCGCCACTTAATTTTTCCGGACCACGGAATGAAGTGACGGTTTTTTTATTTGAATCCTTGAACTTTCAAGCCGATGCCTAAATGGAAATTGGCCACAGGGAATTCTTGACATGCCGTCGTATATTGTTTATATTTTCATTATGTCGTTATAAACAGATAGTTTTCTCAATACGATAAACGGTAGGATTCTCATGGGCACAACGACATCAAATATTGATGAAACAGATCTAAAGCGGATTTATCTGTTAAAGGGTGTAGAACCGGAATCTATCATAGGATTATTGGATCTCTGTACAATACACAAGCTAGAGCCGCAAGAGATCCTGATTGTTCCCGACCAGCCCAATCGTACGGTCTATTTTCTTCTCAATGGTCATCTGCGGGTTCACCTGGACTCCATTGAAACCAAGCCGGTCGTCATTCTCCAGCCGGGCGAAAGCGTAGGGGAAATGTCTGTTATCGATCATCAGCCTGCTTCCGCGTTTGTGGTAGCAGACGATGCGTGCACACTACTGGCAATGGATGAGGAAATCCTCTGGTCCCTCGTTCAGTCATCGCATAAAGCAGCGTGTAATTTGCTGTATATACTTGTGCAGAGATTACGCCATGCCGATTCTCTAATATCCGCGGAGTCGGACCCGGCACTTCACTATCAACCTTATGGCAGTATAGACGCCCTCACGGGATTGCATAACCGTTACTGGCTGGAAAATATGCTAAGAGGACAATGTTTGCGTTCGTCAATGAGCGAGAAACCACTGTCTCTTATCATGATCGACATAGATTATTTCAAAGAATTTATCGACCGCTATGGTCGTCAGCATGGAGATCATGTTCTGTATTCAATTGCGCATATAATAAGTGATCTTCTGCGTCCCACGGATGTAATTACACGTTATGGAGTTGATGAATTTATTGTTGTCCTCCCTGATCTTGATATTACACTAGCAAGGCAAGTCGCTGAGCGCCTGCACAGAGGGGTCATCGAGAGTATTCCCATTATGCCTGATGGAGCAAGTGTGCCCCATCCGACTATTTCTCTTGGGATTGCAGAGCTGGAAGCAGGACAAGAACCGGAAATGCTCATTAGCGCGGTATATAGTGCACTATGCCGGGCAAAAGAGGCAGGCCGGAATTGTATTGCGGAGTAATTCATCAGAGAGCAATCAAGAAAAGGTCTCGCAGTTTCATTATCCAATGCTTCTTATCCACCCACCGGTTGTCAAGCCCTGTGAACCCCCCGCGGGATTGGCGAAACTTTCAGGGTTCATGAATTACCACGATATACCCTGCGAGGTTATTGATGCCAATCTGGAAGGCATTATGAGCCTTCTTCCGCAGCACAGTGGGAAGACCAACTATTCCAGAGATATCAAAGCAAATCACACGAGGAAAAGCGCGAAAACTTTCGCAGATACGTGGACGAGACGCGCCTTCCGTGATCTGGATAACAACATATCTGCGTTAACTTCTCCCAGGACCTATACCAATATTGATCGCTATAGGCGGGCAGTATCGGACGTCAACCATGCGCTGGAGATGTCAGCATTATATTGTGGTGTACGTCTGAATTTATCTAATTACCTCGATCTGAACCTCTCACCGATCAGGAGCGCCGATTTGATACATGCTTCGGAAACACCTGAACGTAATCCATTCTATCCATATTTCAGAGAAAGACTTGAGGCCGCGTTGGCGCAGGAGGAGCCTGATGTTGTCGGTTTTTCATTGAACTATTTAAGTCAAGCGTTATGCACATTTGCCATGATCGGCTTTCTGAGGAAGACATGTCCCGGCGTCCGCGTAGTGTTGGGCGGTGGCTTGGTGACATCGTGGGCGCGGCAGCCCGGATGGTCAAACCCATTCAAAGGACTCATTGATGACCTGATTGCCGGCCCGGGGGAAACGCATCTCCTTTCCATGTACGGCATGACACATCATGCGGAACATACTGCACCTGATTATACGGTATTTCCCATGAAAAGCTACCTGTCTCCTGGTTCCATACTTCCCTACAGTGCGTCGAGTGGATGTTACTGGGGCCGATGCGCATTTTGTCCGGAGAGGGCGGAAGGGAATCCCTATCGGCCGCTCGCCGCAGACAAGGTTGTTTCTGATCTGCATGCACTTACTGAAAAGACAAACCCTGCCCTTGTCCATTTACTGGATAATGCCCTTAGTCCGCTGTTTCTCAAGACAATGGCGGAAACGTCCTTCGGTGTTCCCTGGTATGGATTTGCGAGAATATCCTCACATCTGACGGATATGGATTTCTGTCTGGCTCTGAAACATTCGGGGTGCGTCATGTTGCAGCTCGGCATCGAATCAGGCGATCAAAAGGTTCTCGACAGTATGCATAAGGGTTTTGATCTGGAAATGTCTTCAGCCGCACTGAAAACTCTGAAAATGGCGGGAATTGCAACCTATGTCTATCTGCTTTTCGGAACACCGTCAGAAACTATTCTTGAAGCACGCAAGACCATGAATTTCACTGTCACGCATAGCGGGCAGATAGATTTTTTGAATTGTGCGATCTTCAATCTTCCCGTGCATGGTCCCGAGGCCAACGAACTTGAAACCGGCGATTTTTATGAAGGAGACCTGTCGCTTTACAGGACCTTCTTGCATCCCGGAGGATGGAACAGGGATGCCGTGAGGCGATTTCTGCATAAGGAATTCAAGAGGCACCCGGCGATTGCGGCGATATTAAGGAAAAGCCCACCCATATTCACCTCCAATCATGCCCCCTTTTTTGTTGCCCATTAAAATGTGGCATGGACCATGTTCCCCTTTTCATGTTCACACTTTTGTATTGATTTATCATAGACCGTCTATTAAGATTAACAGTGCTTGATTGATTATATGAAAAGCGGAGTCTCAGAGGGATATTATTGGAGAAAGGTCGTTTTTAAAGATCTTCAGGAATCGATATGAAAGTGAAGAGGTTTTGTACGTTCTGGAATATAGGGTTTTCAAAGGCAATGGATCGTGTTGTGTCATTGAGGAGGTAAAAAAATATGTATTATGGTTACTGGGGCCTTAAGAAACCGCCTTTTGATAATGTTCCTGATCCCACGATGTATGCCGAATGTCATACCTCGATGGAGAATGCCATAGCGGAAACCCTTTTTTCAATAGAAGAAGGGAATGAGTGCGTTGCGGTTATCGTGGGTGATGTCGGTCTGGGCAAAACCTTGTCTCTTCGCATCATTATTGATTCTCTGGAGCATGATAAATACAAAATCGCCATGGTTACCAATCCCGATATATCTTTTATTGAGCTTTTAAGGGAAATTGTCGGTCAGCTTAAGGGAAAACAGTGTGAAGAACGGAGGAAAATCAATCTCCTGGAAATATTCAATAAAATATTATTTGAGACAATAGATTCGGGTAAAAAAGTGCTGATTTTTGTTGATGAAGCGAACGCGATGTCTCCCGCAAATTTAGAAAGTCTAAGATTACTCACCAATATGCAGGATGATCAGAGAAATCTATTTACACTCGTGCTTGCGGGTCAGCTTGAGCTGGCCAGGAGACTGGAACATCCGAAGCGGGCAAACCTGTTGCAAAGGATTGGAACATTCAGCAGGATTGATAAACTGGGGACTGAGGACTTAATCAAGACGTATGTAGAAACCCGGCTTAGTCTCGCAGGGGGAACAAAGACTATTTTTGCAGGCGATGCGTATGATTTCCTGTGGGAGTATTCTGATAACGGTGTACCGCGCCTGATTAATAAAATCTGTAAATTATCCTTGAAGGCAGGGGAGACAAATCAGTATTCTCTCATTTCCGGGGAAGTTATTCGTCAGATCGGTGAGCGCTTTCGTCATCTTGCCGGACCCGCCATTCAGAAGCGGAGACCCAGAAAAAGGGTCGAGAGTATGGCTGCGGAGAAGCTGATTGAAGAGGAAATGGGAACAGAAACCGTCGATTCTTTGGTGCTTTCCATAGAGCCATTTGTGGACCGACGCCGGAATGTGGAAATTCATGAGGTGGAGACTGTGGAGCCTGAGGTTGATACAAAAACTGTGCAACATGTCTCTGAACCTGTGGAAGTGCAGGAACCGGTGGCGCAAGAAGCCCCGGTGAAGGAAACACCGGAATCGGTTCTGAAAGCTGCCGTGGTTGCGGAAATACAAAAACCCCCTGCAGAAACTGTGATGCCTCAGGAAACGACAAGGGCCTTAGAGGAACTTGCAGATAAAAAAGAATTTGTGGAAGAATTGGAAATACTGGATGTAAAGGTTATATTAAATATTCCTTATCATATGGTTGAGCAAGGAAGGTCGTCGACTCATGAACATCGGCTCAAGATGGCCGGAGCCCTTGCAGCGCAAGTTCTGAAAAAATATCCCCAGGTGGTGTCCGCCTCCGAGGATGATCCCATTTCTGTATGGAGTGATATACGGGAATTTGTATTAGAAAAGCTAAAATGAAATTTTTCTGACTAGGAGCCTTCTTTTGTGAGCTCCTCCAGCAGGTTTTTTGCTCTCGTCTTTTGCGGATTTATGGAAAGGATGAAGTGAAGTCTAAGTATAATCTCCTCTCTTTTTTTAGTGTCCGGATTTGCACGATATTGTTTATACTGAATGTGAGCAAGATTCACGTTCGCTTCTTCTTGAAATGGATTTAATGCCAAAGATTTCTGGTAGGCCGCAATCGCTTCTTCATCCTGCCCTGTGATTTCGTAAATTGAACCTATGTTGTTCCATGCTTCAGCGTTATTAGGCTCAGATGCGATTACACGTTCGAAGAATTCTGTGGCCTTTGTGTAGTCGCCTAACTGGACGTGCATGTTTCCCAGGTTAAAGAGAGCTTTTGCATGGGACGGATTTTTTTCCAGGACACCTTGATATTCCTGGATGGCTTCGTCAAACATGTCGTGACGGTCGAAGAGATGGGCCAGTAAGAACCGTGGTGATATGGCATGAGGGTCCGCTTCGAGCGCTCTCTTGTATTGCCGCAGGGCACCGTGGTAATCACCTTCCAATTCGGAGATATGTCCAATATTATAGATCGCTTCAACGTTACCTGAATTAATGGCGAAGGCCTTCTCGTACATTTGCCGTGCGCTTCCCAGCCTCCCCATTTTTTCATACACATAGCCCAGGTTATTGTATGCCTCCGGATTTTTCGGCTCCAGGTCGGTTGCCCTCTGGAGACAGAGGAAGGCCCAATCATAGTCCTCTCTCTGGAGATAAATGAAGCCCAGGTTCACATATGCAGCGGTAAATGTTGGGTCGAGAACAATGCTTTTCTTGTATGCGTCTATTGCTTCGTCGGATTCGGGATTAAGAAGGTCTTCCCGGCATCCTTTCATAAACCAGTCCCTGGCGCTCGCTT
>PDVJ01000180.1_pt1 | contig 19459 bp, 18 predicted proteins | sample 1369811 | NCBI WGS metagenome assembly PDVJ01 (sample SAMN07795376, study PRJNA414565) | Alkali sediment metagenome, whole genome shotgun sequencing project. | reverse complement strand
ATCCCCGCTGCTCTTTCAGAATGGATATCTGTGACAAAGCCGAACCGAAACTCAATGATAGAGGGGAAGGGCATTTCGCAGCATGTCATATGGAAGATAAGAAAAAGGGGACAGGCTACTTTATTGAGTGAAATGATAACTGATCTATGCCGAGAATAGCTATGGACTTGGGAGATTGTTGTGTCTCCCACGTCTTAAATTATCAGGAAAAGTAGCCTGTCCCCTTTCCCCCCAAGTGGCATAATTATTTCATACCGTTCATAACTTCTTGTAAAAGTGGCTCAAGTTGCAGAAATCACGGACATATAATATATGTACTTGTATTCATTACATTATCTTAATGCCTGCATTGAGTGCATTCTCGTTATCAACAGAGATATCAACAACTCTATTCACAAACCTGTGCATCACTTTTGCACGAACCCTTTAAAGGGCTATCATTGCTCGTTTCCCACGATGTGCTTTCAGCAATGACCGTGAGAACTGGAACTACACGCGCCACATTTTCCGATGCAGAATTGTCGGGACATTGCGCGCCGCGATACCAAGAGACAAGAGAGAAAAGGGGATAGGCTACTTTATTGAGTGAAAGGATAACTGATCTATGCCGAGAATAGCCATGGACTTGGGAGATTGTTGTGTCTCCCACGTCTTTAATTATCAAGAAAAGTAGCCTGTCCCCTTTTTTCCCAAATTGTTATTTTATCTTGTTCGTAATGAGGGTGAACTCCCTCATTTTCCAGAAATAGATGATGAAGAAGGCAAACAGGTTCGAGAGTGGTTGCGCCATCCAGACGCCGTTTATTCCGAACAGCGAGGGGAGTGTGATGAGCATGGGTATCAATAGTACGGCATCACGCGTCAGCAGTAAAACCATGGAAGTGAATCCCTTGCCGAGGCCGATGAACATGTTGATCCACATAAGATTGGGTCCGATAAACAGAAGCATGGAAACGAAGATTCTCAGAGCCGGTACGGCCATTTCGAGGAGCTCTGCATCATTCGTAAAAAGTTCAAGAATGGATGGAGCGAAGAGTTCGAAAAGTAGAAAAACCGCCGCTGAAAAAATAAAAGATATTTTCACCGCCACATTGACCGTTTCCATGAGCCGCTTGTGAAGGCCCGCCCCTTCATTAAAACCCACCAGGGGCATCACGCCGTGTCCCATGCCGAACAATACCATGACGACAAGTCCGTTAATGCGAAAACAGAGACCCAGCGTCGCGATGGCCAGTGATCCGTATAAGCCAAGCACATAGTTGTACACAATCAGGACGAGACCAAAGACAAGGTTCATAATCACGGAAGGAAAGCCTGTTTGATAGATGGACGAAATGATCGAAAAATTGGGGATCAGGTATCGCCAGTTGAGGTCATATTTTGAAGACCTGAGTTGAAGGTAGTAAAAGGAAAGTACCCCTGCGGAAAAATAGGAGATTATGGCGGACAGCGCCGCACCAAAAATGCCCATCTGCGGTATGGGGCCCCAGCCGAAGATCAAGATGGGATCGAGCACCATGCCGATGGCGGACATGACGAGAATGACATACATTGACGCGTTCGGTTTGCCTTCGGCGCGCAAAAGGTTATTCGCCATCATCATGAAAAGGAGAAATGGTGAGCCGAATACGACCGTGATAAGGTAGTGTCGGGCGAGTGGGAGGATGTCTCCCGTAGCCCCGAAAATTTTCAAAATTACGTCGTGGTAAATCAAGGTCACGGCGATGATCAGAAGGCCAAGAAAGGCTGAGAGGATAATAATCTGCCCGGCAGTTTGTTTCGCTCTTGCATGGTCGCCGGCGCCGAACATGCGGGCTGCGAAAGAACCGGCGCCTACGCCTGTGCCCACGCCGATGGCGCCGAACACCATCTGGATAGGAAAACAGATAGTTAACGCGGCGATAGCCTGAGAACTGAACCGGGCGAGCCAAAAGGTATCGATGAGATTATAGAGGGCCATGGCGAACATCGCCGTAATCGATGGCCAACTCATTTTGAGAAGCAGCGGGAGAATGGCTCCCGTGCCCAGATCAAGACTTCCGTTTTTCATGGCAATTTATATCCACTATGTATATAAGTCGCCTTTGCTTACATGGATTGAAATTCAATTTCAACAAAATTAATTTTTGTTCATTTTCAAAATCGTTACTCTCTTCATAAGGATTCAAGGTGTCAAGGGGTCGAGGATTCAAGTGAACAGTGTTATTATGTCTGAAAAGCCGGTGAATTTGATCGTGGTTTTGGGGCCTACGGCTTCGGGAAAAACGAAGCTTGCCGCCCGTCTCGCGAAAGATCTGCCCTCGGAAATAATATCCGCAGACTCTCGCCAGGTATACCGGGGTATGGATATTGGAACCGGTAAGGATTTGAGCGAATATGTTGTCGATGGAATAGCCATTCCCTGCCATCTTATCGATGTTGTCGATCCCTCCTATGAATTCAATGTGTTTGAATACCAGAGGAGGTTTTTTGCATGTTTCTCTGAGATTTCTTCGCGGGGAATGCTTCCGATCATGGCCGGGGGAACGGGCATGTACATCGAATCCGTGCTGAAAGGCTACCGGATGCTCGAAGTTCCGGAATCACCGAAGTTGAGAGAGGAACTGGAAAAAGAAGAGATGGACACCCTGGTAAAAAGACTCCTTAGACTTAACCCGGCGTCTCATAACACAACGGATTTGCGTCACCGCAAACGACTTATACGAGCCATAGAAATACAGGAGTTCACGAAAGCGTGGCATGGCAGTTCTTATGACGCCGTTCCCTTGATAGTCCCTCTGGTGATCGGTGTTTACTGGGACCGTTCCATTCTCCGCCAGAGAATTACACACCGCCTTGAAGAGAGGCTACAGTCCGGAATGATAGATGAAGTTAAAAACCTCCATGCTTCCGGAATTCAATGGGAAAAGCTTGATTTTTTTGGTCTTGAATATCGATATGTGGGACTTTATCTGCGGGGAATATTGAGTTACAAAGACATGTTTCGCACACTCAACACGCGAATTCACCAATTTGCCAAGAGGCAGGAAACATGGTTCAGGCGGATGGAGAAACGAGGCATTGAAATTCGCTGGATAAACGGTAATGATTACAATTCATTTAAAAAAATAATTCACTGTATAATGAAATAAACCGTGCATTTGTAATATGAAAGGTATATGTAAGGTTAAAAAAAATGGGAGAAGAACCATTCATTATACGCAACGGAGGCCCTCACATGGCACACCAGAAGTATCTACGAACTTTCTTTATTGCATTCTGTCTTATCACACTCATATTGACCGGTTGCGGCTCGAAAGAAGATAAATCGGGAAGCGCGACGACAGAAGCACAGAAACCTGAGACGCAGCAGGCAGCTCCAACACCTTCGGTTTCGTCCGAAGCGACTGTAACTACGCAATCATCCGACCCGGCAATCATAGTGAATGTTGACGGCACGAAACTGACCAAAGATCAGTTGGACTCGGATCTGAAACAAAGAGTCGCGGCGATCAAGAAACAGGTCCCCGCTGACCGTCTGCCACAAGCCCGGGAGAATATACGCAACCAGATCATTAATGACTTTATTATAAGGACTCTTCTTACAAATGAAGTGAACAGGCTTAAGATTAGCGCAGCCGAAAGTGAGGTCACGGAGGCGATAGAAAGACTGAAGAAGAACCTCCCGCAAGGCATGACCATTGAAGATATTATGAAAAAAAATAAGATAAGCAAAGAGAAAATGAAAGAAGACATCCGCTTTGGGATTAAGGTGAATAAACTTGTTATGTCACAACCGTCAGCGACTGAGAAACCAACGGAAAAGGAAATAGCCGACTTTTACGAAAGCAACAAAGACAAGTTTAAAATGCCCGAATCAGTTCGTGTCCGACATATTCTCCTCGCCAAAGCTCCAGGGGATGATGATAAGGGCAAGGCGGGAAAAAAGGCAAAAGCGGAGGATTTGCGAAAACAAATAATTGCAGGTGCGGATTTTGCCGAAGTAGCAAAGAAAAATTCTGACTGCCCCAGTAAAGAAAATGGCGGTGACTTGGGTGTATTTTCGCGCGGTGAAATGGTCAAGCCTTTTGAAGATGCCGCATTTTCTCAGGACTTAAACGCTGTGGGACCTGTCATTGAAACGGAATTCGGTTTCCATATTATCCAGGTATTAGAAAAAAACGCGCCGAAAGTGATCGGTCTGGATGAAAGAATGAAGACAAATATTTCGACTCTTCTCCAGCAACAGAAACAGCAGCAAGCCTTTGAGACAATATTGAAAAAATTAAGAGCCAAATCCAATATTGTTGTCTATAAAAACTGATGTTTCAGAAGAAATTGCGTCATCAGAATGAGTGTTTCTTTTCCGGGAAGACGCTTCTTTTCACCTCGTCAATATACTGCTGAACGGATTCCTTCATCTGTACATTCAGTTTCGCGTATGTTTTGACAAATTTGGGTATAAATTTTTCAAACATCCCCAGCATATCATGAAGAACAAGCACCTGCCCGTCGCAGTGAACGCCACCGCCAATGCCGATCGTGGGGATGACAAGAGATTCTGACACGTCTTTGGCCAGCGTTGCGGGAACGCACTCCAACACAAGAGAAAAAGCCCCTGCTTCTTCGAGGATCTTGGCATCTTCCATGATTTTTTTTGCCGATGCGTCTTCTTTGCCCTGAACTTTGTATCCCCCGAACTGGTGAACAGACTGGGGCGTGAGTCCAAGGTGCCCCATGACAGGAATTCCGGCGGATGTGATCCGCCTCGTGATTTCAGCAACCTCTCTCCCTCCTTCCAGCTTGACGCCCTGTGCGCCTGCTTCCTGGAGGAAACGTGCGGCATTATACAGGGCATCCTCCTCCGAGACCTGATAGGACATAAAAGGCATATCACCTATCACCATGGCGCGTTTTACCGCCCGGGATACTGCCTTCGTATGATGAATCATTTCATCCATAGTGACGGGAAGGGTGCTGTCATAGCCCAGAACAACCATGCCCAGCGAATCTCCCACAAGAATTATATCAACCCCTGCTTCATCCACAATCAACGCCGTGGGATAATCATAGGCCGTTAACATGGCTATTTTCTCGCCTTTTTTCTTCATATTACGAATTATGGCAGTGGTAACCTTACTCATGCTCGCCTGTGTGCTCATACTGCAAACCTCCTTCTAATAATTCTCTCATACGTTCCGCATCCTGTGGAGTTATCGTATTTTTTTCTACAGCAATTTCCGTCGTTAATATACCGAGAACGCTGTATGCTCTTAAAAAGGAAGGCACTTTATTATGCAGGGCCTCGATGTGTTTTTTTAACGTACCCATATCACCACGCGCGATCGGTCCTGTTAACGCGTGTACCGTTCCTTTAACCTCAATATTCCTCACCGTGCCTTTCACAAGGGGCCAAAAGGCATGCATGGCATCTTCACGGTCCAATCCGAGGGATTGATATATTGCTTGAACCATATGGATGAGGGTCGTCAGGTAATTCGAGGCAATACAGGCCGCAGCGTGATAAAGAGGCTTATCAGTGTCTGAAATGAAAAAGGGATTGCCGCCCAGATCCTTGACCACCTGAACTGACCATGGTTTGATTTCATCATCTGAGGTAATGCCGAACGTACTGCCGGGAATATTTTTAATCGCGCCCTCCACATCGGCGAATGACTGGAGAGGATGTATGCTTGCGATATGCGCTCCGGAAAGTCGAGCCTCTTCAAGAAGGGTAAGACCACCGACGCCGCTCATGTGGATCACTTTTTTGCCTGGTTTAATACTGCCCCCGCGTGTTATCTTTTCACAGACGGAAGCAATGGCATCATCGGATGTTGTGATAAAAATACAGTCAGCGTGAGAGGCAGCTTCAGAAAAATCGGTATAAGGTTTTCCACCCGTATAGGCCATACCTTGATTGATGGAGGCAGGAGATCTGCTTGCAATGGCAGATATTGTATAGCCGGCTGATCGAAGGAGGAAGCCGATGGCCGTTCCCACTTTGCCGATGCCCAATATTGCTATGGTTTCACTGCTCATTTCATTCGCATTCATTGTAAAAATAACAAAGGCCTTCCAGATACAGCCGGAAGGCCTCACACTGCATATTTACGTATTTGACCGTTCCGTCTCAGTCCATCTGGTGTGGATCCAAGCGGATATGTTTTAAATATCACATATGATTGCAGATAGTCAATAGAACAAAATGATATATTTTTCTCTTGTATTATTGTATTTGGTTTGTCACATATGCAGAAGATAATTCTGCAAGGGCGGGAATGTATGAAACACATTGATCTCATGATATTTGACTTCGACGGTACCCTTGTAAATTCAGGTAGAGACATTGCTGCGTCCATTAATTACACCCTTAACACCTTGCGTATCCCCATGATGGAGCAGGATGAGATTATCGGCTATGTAGGCGATGGTGTGCAGAAATTAATCGATCGATCCTTGGGACAAAGCAACCATCATTTACTTGACGACGCACTGAAAATTTTTTCCGATTACTATGCGAACCATATGATGGATACGACGTCACTGTGCGACTCCGTTATCGAAGTATTGGAGCATTTCCAGAGAAAGAAAAAATTGATCATCACAAATAAGCGCAAATATTTTACAGTGGCGATGACAGACGCCTTTCTTATTACGCATTACTTCGATGAAATTATCGGGGCCGACAGTACACCATATAAGAAACCTGATCCGCGTCTCTTAATTCCTCTCATAGAGAAATTTGGTGTAGAAAATAGAAATACGGTGGTTATCGGCGATGGTGTGAATGATGTTATGCTGGCAAAAAATTCCGGCGTCTTGAGCTGCGCCCTTTTGAACGGTTTGACACCTATGGATGTGTTGGGTTCCCTGAACCCCGATTATGCCTGCGAAGGACTCTCAGAACTGATTACACTATTCAGATGATAGCATGATTAATAAAGTTAAAAATGCCATACAAAAGCACGGCATGCTTCGGAAGGGAGAACGCGTGATCGTCGCCATTTCCGGAGGTCCAGATTCTGTCGCGTTATTGAAAGTAATGACGTTGATTTCTGATGAGTATGACCTGTCGTTGGTTACGGCGCATCTCAATCACGGGCTTCGCAGGGAGGCCGATGACGAGGAACAATTTGTCCGCAGAATCAGCCGTGAAATGGGAATCATCGTAGAAAGCGCGAAAGCAGATATAAGTTCACTCAAAAAGGGGACCGGGAGATCTCTGGAGGACATCGGCAGGGAAGTGAGATACCGCTTTCTGAGTGAAGCAGCGGGGAAGCATAATGCGCATGCAATTGCGTTGGGTCATACTCTCAACGACCAGATTGAGACAGTATTGATGAATTTTTTAAGGGGTAGCGGTACTGAAGGGTTGAAAGGCATGCTACCTGCGAGGGACTCGTTGTATATAAGACCCCTTCTGGGTATATCGAGGAAGGAGATACTGTCGTTTATTGAATTCCATACATTACAGTATGTCACTGATGCGTCGAATACAGAAAACCTCTATCTGAGGAACAGGATCAGGCACACACTGATGCCTCAATTAAAAAAATATAATCCGAATCTGGGAAAAAGCCTGAATAACATGGCGGAGATCATGCGCCTGGAAGATGACTATATGAAAACGATTGCTCATGCCATCATTTCAGAATGGAATATCGTCATGGGAAGAGATGAAATCATGATCAGCGTCACTGCGCTTAGAAAATATCATGAAGCAGTTAAAAATCGGATTGTAAAGGAAATCTTGCGTCAGCTCACACCGAATGGACAGGGAATCGGATATGCCCATATAAAGGCGGTTATGGATTTATGCATCAGCGATCACCCCAGCGGTTACCTGCATCTCCCCCATTCTATTGTGGTAAGACGAGAATACGATTCACTTGTCCTCTCCAAAGGAAAACAGAGTGGTATGTGCGGAAAACAAGAAGAGATTTTCTATGGGGTGGCCATTCCAGGGTCTGTACATGTTGTGGAGCTGAGAAAAACGCTGCAATTTGAATTTGTAAAAGACCATGGCAGGATTCATACGGGTGGTCAAAATGCTGTTTTTATGGATTACGATAGGATCGTTGCCCCTGTCATTATCAGAACTGTAAAGCCTGGCGACCGGATTCAGCCGCTGGGTATGCAAGGAACGAAAAAGATAAAATCCTATTTCATTGATGAAAAGGTACCGCTCAGTGTCCGCAAAAATACACTCCTGCTCTTAGATCGTGAGTCGGTTATATGGATCGCAGGAATGAGACTGAGCGAACGTGTGAAAATAACAGATAAAACGAGAAGGATTCTGAAGGTAGAAATAGTTTGATATAATGCGGCGGTTATTGTAATTGTAACTATGCTGCCATAGTAGGCGAAATCTCAGCGAGAAATGTCTGGAGGAGTATTAGAGGGAGGTACGATTGAATTCTTTACAAAAAAACATAGCGCTCTGGTTGTTTATCAGTCTTGTATTTGTATTGCTGTGGCATCTGTTTAACCAGCCGAAGAGTGCGCAGGAAAATATAATCTACAGCGATTTTATAAGTTACGCGGAGAAGGGCCAGATCGTTGAAGTTACCATACAGGGAGAAAGCATTTCAGGCAGGCTTAACAACGGGAAGAATTTCAAGACCTTTGCCCCGAAAGATGCGACTGTGGTTCCACTTCTCAAAGAAAAAGGAGTAAAAATTGCTTCAAAACCTGTAGATGAATCACCCTGGTATATGAATGTGTTGATTTCCTGGGTTCCTATGCTTCTCCTGATAGGGGTGTGGATATTCTTTATGCGTCAGATGCAGGCAGGTGGTGGCAAGGCCATGGCCTTCGGAAAAAGCAAAGCACGTCTTGTTACGGATAAGTCGAAAAAAGTGACGTTTGCCGATGTCGCAGGAATTGATGAGGCAAAGGCAGAATTGGAAGAGGTAATTGAATTTCTCCGCGATCCGAAAAAATTCACGAGGCTTGGCGGCAGGATACCTAAAGGATTGCTTCTTGTCGGGCAGCCGGGTACAGGCAAAACATTGCTGGCTCGGGCCATTGCCGGTGAGGCGGAGGTTCCTTTTCTCAGCATCAGCGGGTCCGATTTTGTGGAGATGTTCGTCGGTGTGGGGGCATCGAGAGTAAGGGATCTGTTTGATCAAGGCAAAAAGAATGCACCCTGCATTATCTTTATTGATGAGATCGATGCCGTGGGGAGGCACCGGGGTGCGGGTTTGGGCGGGGGACATGATGAAAGGGAACAGACATTGAATCAGCTTCTGGTCGAAATGGACGGTTTTGAATCAAACGAAGGCGTAATTCTTGTTTCCGCAACAAACCGGCCTGATGTCCTTGACCCTGCTCTTCTCAGACCGGGCAGATTTGACAGACAGGTGGTAGTGCCGCTTCCTGATGTGAAGGGTAGAGAAAAGATTTTAGAAGTCCATACAAGAAAGACTCCCCTCGCAGAAGATGTTGTATTTGACGTTATTGCCAGGGGAACGCCGGGATTCTCAGGCGCTGATATTGAAAACCTTGTCAATGAAGCGGTTCTTTATGCTGCCCGTTACGGTAAAGATAAAGTAACCATGAGTGACTTCGAATTTGCCAAAGACAAGGTCATGATGGGTGCGGAAAGAAAAAGCATGGTGATCAGCCTTGAGGAACGGCGGAATACTGCCTACCATGAGTCCGGTCACGCGCTGGTTGCGAGATTATTGCCGGGAAGTGATCCCATACACAAAGTAACGATTATCCCGAGAGGTATGGCCCTCGGCTTGACCCAACAGCTGCCGGTGGATGAAAAACATACATATCCCAAGCAATATCTCTTGAACAACATCACCATTCTGTTAGGCGGGAGAGCGGCGGAAGAGCTGATCTTAAATGAATTTACCACGGGTTCCGGAAACGATATCGAACGCGCGACGAACCTGGCAAGGAAGATGGTGTGCGAGTGGGGTATGAGTGATGAGATGGGTCCGCTGAGCTACGGCAAGAAGGAAGAACAGATATTTCTTGGCCGCGATATCGCGGTACACAAAGATTACAGCGAAGAAACGGCGCAAAAGATCGACAAAGAAATAACGCGTCTTGTTTCTGAAAGCTATGAGAAAGCAAAGAAGTTGCTGTCAGAGCATATCGATATTTTGAACAAGATTGCTTCAGAGCTTCTTGAAAAAGAAGTGCTCAATACGATTGAGTTGGATGATATCATACAGAAAAAAATGGGAGAGAGGGCAGGGGTAGGTGATTTGAAACTAGCGGATAGTACCATGAATTGAGTTGCTTTTGCCCCTGCTGAAGTTTTTATAATGGGAAGTAAAACATCAGAGAGTAACCGTCCACGGCATCTCCATTTACGTACATCTCATGAAGCTCTCCGCGTACTGAAAAAGATCGATGTTGATCCATACGGTATTGAAGCGATGCTGCCCAAGATGTCGCATTGCAATATATTACTTGAGGGCATTAAGTGTAATGTCGCGAACATCATAAAGCAGGAGATGCTCTCCCTCGGGGGAGATGCCGCAGTTTCACGATCTTCCGTTTCTTGCAGCGCCACGGAAACGGATGTGGTGATCATGGGCACGAAAAAGCAGCTGTTGGTAAATATCGCACAAGATACTTTCGTTCTCAAAACGTCTAAAAGAGAAATGGTTCTGGGAGACCGTACGCACATCATGGGGATACTCAATGTGACGCCGGACTCATTTTCGGACGGAGGTATGTTCCATGTGCCGGAAGATGCGGTCCAATACGGCCTGCAAATGGCGGAATCAGGTGCGGATATCATTGATATCGGAGGAGAATCTTCCAGGCCCGGGGCAGATCCGGTAACCGTTGAAGAAGAAATTGCGAGGGTAATTCCCGTGATAACTGCGCTTGCCGGCCGCGTGAATGTTCCCATTTCAATTGACACTACAAAAGCTGAGGTCGCACGAAAGGCTCTTGAATGCGGAGCAGAAATCGTGAATGATATAGGAGCCATGAGACTTGATGATACTATGGCGCATGTCATAGCCGATACGGGAGCAGCGGTGGTACTGATGCACATGCGGGGCACCCCAAGGGATATGCAGTCAGGTGATTTGTCCTACCCGTCTCTTATGGGAGATATTATCGAATTTCTCGGATACAGCATAGATAATGCAGTGACGGCAGGAATCTCACGCAAGTGTATTCTCATCGATCCAGGCATCGGTTTTGGGAAAACAGGCGAAGATAACCTCAGGATTCTGAGAAATCTTTCCGAGTTTAAGGTCCTGGGAAGGCCGATTCTTATAGGCGTGTCGCGTAAAGCCTTTATAGGGAAAATAACCGGGGGAGCGCCATCAGAACGCCCAGAGGGGACTGCGGCTGCCGTTACCGCTTCCATTATGAACGGTGCGAATATCGTGAGGGTGCATGATGTGCAAGCAATGAAGAAGGTTGTCACCGTGGCCGACGCGATTATCGGGGCGTCGTAGTGCCTTAAGGGAAAAAAGATGATTTATGGAATTGGCACGGATTTGGTGGAAGTCAAGAGAATAGAGAAAATTATACAACGATGGGGAGAGCGCTTTACCGAGAAGGTATACTCTCGGAACGAAATTGATTATTGCACACGCAAGGCCTATCCGGCGATTCATTATGCCGCCCGATTTGCCGCCAAAGAATCATTCTTAAAGTCCCTCGGTATCGGACTGGGCATGGGGGTTTCATTAAAGGATATTGAGGTAATCAACGACACCAAAGGAAATCCGCAGCTGAAGATGAATGAAAGAATACGGGAGGTTTTCGATACACACGGCATCACTTCCGTTCATATAAGCATGACGCATACAAGAGAACATGCACATGCCGTAGTGATTCTCGAGCAACAAAGAAAAAATGAATAAGGAATCTTCCCGGCTGAGCATTCTTTCCGGTAATCCGGAAGAAACTTTTTCTATCGGAAAAATTATCGGAGAACGTCTGACAAAAGGGGATGTCCTCGCTCTTATAGGAGAGCTTGGATCAGGGAAGACATGCTTCACACATGGTGTCGCCCGGGGCATTGGTGTCCCAGAAAAATATCTGATAACAAGCCCCTCTTTTACGCTGATCAATGAATACCAGGGAAAAATAAACCTCTACCATTTTGACCTTTACAGGTTGCAAGGATTACAGGACATGGAAGATTTGGGATATGAAGAATATCTTTTTGGAGAAGGTGTCAGCGTTATCGAATGGGCCGATAAGATGAAAGACGCGCTCTCTGAAGAAGCCCTGCGTATTTCCTTTAAATATCTTGATGAGAGTAGAAGGGAAATAGTAATATCAGGGGAAAAGGAAAGAATCGCCCAGATTTCAAATGCATTAAAAAGCGGAGGATTTTAGAGAATGACCATTGTTGTGCAAAAGTACGGTGGGACATCAGTTGCAGATATTCAAAAAATAGAAAATGTAGCCAGGAGAGTAATAAAAACCAAGGATGAAGGTAACGACGTTGTGGTCGTTGTATCGGCTATGGCTGGGGAGACGGACAGGCTTATTCAGTTGGCACATAGAGCGGCGGAAGATCCCCATGAACGGGAATATGATGCCCTCATCTCTATTGGGGAGCAGGTTACGGTAAGCTTGCTTTCCATAGTGTTAAACAAGATGGGATACAAAGCTAAATCTTTCCTCGGTTTTCAGGTGAAAATCCTTACGGACAAAGCCTATAAAAAGGCGCGCATTGTTCACATTGATGCAAAGAAAATAACCAAAGAGCTCAAAAGAGGCACCATAGTGGTCGTTGCGGGTTTTCAGGGGGTTGATAAGGAAAACAATATTACGACCCTTGGAAGAGGCGGCTCAGATACGAGCGCGGTTGCATTGGCGGCGGCGCTAAAAGCTGATGTATGCGATATTTACACGGATGTGGAGGGGGTCTACACGGCAGATCCGAACATATGCAGCAAGGCAAGGTTGTTGAGCAAAATCTCCTATGATGAGATGCTGGAAATGGCAAGGACAGGGGCAAAAGTCCTGCAACCACGGTCGGTCGAACTGGCAAAAAAATATGAAGTACCCGTGTACGTGAGATCATCATTTACAGATAGCGGAGGCACACTGGTAACAAAGGAGGACGAAGAAATGGAAAAAGAACTGATATGCGGGGTGACATACGATCGTGATCAAGCGAAAATTACCGTGGTCCGTGTTCCTGACAGGCCCGGCATTGCCGCCCAGCTGTTTACGCCACTCGCAGAGCATAACATCGTTGTTGATATGATTATTCAAAACGCCAGCATTGAAGGATTTACAGATTTGACGTTTACGGTCTCACGCAAAGAGATAAAGAAGGCGCATGAACTCATTGACAGTGTTTCAAAAAATATCGGTGCACGAACGATAGAAATAGATGACGACGTTGCAAAGGTATCCATTATCGGAGTCGGAATGGTCAGCCATTCGGGGGTCGCGGCAAAAATGTTCTCGGCGCTGGCGAAAGAAGGGGTAAATATTTTAATGATCAGTACTTCTGAAATTAAGATTTCATGCGTTATACAGGCGAAATACACGGAACTGGCCGTTTCAGCCCTGCATGATGCATTTGCACTGGAAAAAAAGAAACAACCCGCATGAATTAAAATCTCCCCAACCCACCGAAGGGGGATACATAAAGTCTATTTTCGTACGAAGGAAGATGCGAATATCGGAGAGACAACGTGATGGAGCTATTGTCGCAGTCGTCATTGCGGTCATGGTGTATACTCTTTCCAATGCGTCTTTCCTGTTGCAGTCTAAGGTATGCGATCTCCCTTATAGAGATAAGGGGCGTGATCAGTTGGTTGTCGGTATTGCTGTGAGCGCAGGCTCACAAGGAATCTTTTGGCTGCCCAGGAACTCGAAGGTATACGATCTGCTGAACGCCGCGGGCATCGGGAATCTTGAAAAGTTCAATGAAAAAACACTCCATACACAACTCTCCAGGGGCCATGCCGTGTATATAGAATCAGACTGCACAATAGAAGTAGGAGAAATGAATAATGCACGCAAGATAGCCTTGAATATCCCCATCAATATTAATAAAGCCACACTCGAAGATCTCACGCTCATCCCAGGCATAGGTGAAACGACGGCGTTGCGGATCATTCAATTCAGAGAAACGTCGGGAGGCTTTCGTACACTTGAAGATTTAATGAAAATACGCGGAATCAAAGAGAAGAAATTTGCATATCTGAAGAGATATCTCTATGCGGGTAAGATATCGTAGAAATACTGCCTATTGTTGTTAACTATTGTCTTTATTTGAATCTGTCGAGGTAACTGAGAACCCTGCGGACGTATGTCTGTGTCTCACGGTAGGGTGGGATGCCGCCGTATCTGAGTACGGCATTTTCGCCCGCATTGTAGGCAGCAAGCGCCAGGGGAAGATTCCCGTTAAAGAAATTCAAAAGATATCGCACGTATTTTACTCCCCCTTCGATATTGTTCTCGGGGTGGAAAGAATCCCTCACCTGCAGAGAGGCAGCTGTTGCAGGCATCAGCTGCATCAGGCCTTTTGCCCCCTTGCGGGATACCGCGCGGTGATTGAAATTGGACTCGGCCTTAATGATTGCCTTCACCAGGGCAGGCTCTACGTTATATTTTCCTGACGCCTTCATTATCAGCTCATCGTACTGTGATATATTTTCTCCCAGTTTTCTGTCCAAAAGAACACGCTTTTCCCTCATGATGAGCGTATATTTAACGCCAGACTGGGTAGGAACATTTGTGAGATGGATAACACCTTCCGCATCAACATACTTATAAATGTCTGCCGACGCTGGGAAGGTGAAGACTAATATCATGATAAGAGGAGCTATAATTACATGCCACATGACGATCTGCTCGTGAATTATGTTTGGAACTTAAACACTTAGATATTTGATGTATCCTACAGTATGTTGATTTTGAATTCAAGGATTTTATTCATGTATTAATATATCGGTAGATATTCATTATTCTTGACAGAGCTATAGCATGATGGTAATTATCCATCCCTCATATCGAAAAATAGTCGGGGCGTGGCGCAGCTTGGTAGCGTATCTGAATGGGGTTCAGAGGGTCGGAGGTTCAAATCCTCTCGCCCCGACCATTTAATAAAATATCGTGCCTGCAGTAAAGGCACTGCCAGGGGAAGGTCCTCGCATAGACCGGAAAAAGGGATTTGGGAGATTCCTTGTCACTTCGCTTTTCGGAATGTCATGTGCGGCCTGAACTAGTGGGGGATCGTTCAATGGTAGGACACCGGACTCTGACTCCGTGAATAGAGGTTCGACTCCTCTTCCCCCAGCCAATACAAAGAAATGGGTTTGACTTAACCGAGTCAGACCCATTTCTTTTTTAAAACGTCTACGCTTTTTTCTTTTCTACGATTTTTGCCCAGGTGTCACGCAATGTGACGGTACGGTTGAATACGATGATGTTGGCTGATGAATCGGGATCTGTGCAGAAATAGCCGAGCCTCTCAAACTGGTATTTATCTCCGGGGACGGTTTCTTTCATGCTTGGTTCTATCCTGCAATTCATGAGAATTTCCACAGATTTCGGATTAAGGAATTCAATGAAATCCGTTCCTTCCCTCAAGGGATTGGCAACACGGAAAAGGCGGTCATAGAGGCGTACTTCAGCAGGCAGCGAATGAGCCGCCGATACCCAGTGGATAGTTGCATCGACCTTTCTCCCGTCAGGGGCAAAACCGCTTTTCGTTTCGGGGTCAAAGGTGCAGTGTATTTCGATCACTTCGCCGGTGTTAGGATCTTTCACCACATTCACGCATTTTACAAAGTATCCATAGCGGAGACGTACCTCTCTGCCTGGAGCAAGACGGTAGTACTTCTTGGGAGGATTTTCCATGAAGTCTTCCTGTTCGATGTAAAGTTCACGGGAGAAGGGGACCTTCCGGGAACCCATTTCAGGTTTCTGAGGATGATAGGGGCAATCGAACTCCTCGACTCGGCCTTCCGGGTAGTTGTCGATAACTACACGCAGCGGCCTCAGCACAGCCATAACACGGGGAGACTCTTCATTCAGGTCTTCCCTTACGCAGTTCTCAAGGAAGGCCATTTCTACAAGGCTGTCATTCTTTGCGACACCGATGCGTTCACAGAAATCACGGATTGCTTCAGGGGTATAACCCCGTCTCCTCATTCCCGAAATAGTGGGCATTTGAGGATCATCCCACCCGCGAGCAATCCCTTTTTCTACCAGTTCAATAAGCTTGCGTTTGCTCATTACGGTGTAGCTGAGGTTGAGACGGGCAAACTCGATTTGCTGAGGATGATGATCAACCTGCAACTGATCCAGAAACCAGTCGTAGAGAGGACGGTTGTTTTCAAACTCCAGGGTACAAATCGAATGAGTAATCCCCTCGATGGAGTCAGAGAGGCAATGAGCAAAATCATACATGGGATAAATGCACCATGTGTCACCCGTACGGTAGTGCGTTTCTTTTTTAATACGGTACATAACGGGATCACGCATGGTTATATTTGGAGAAGCCATGTCTATCCTGGCACGAAGGACGTGGGTTCCATCCTCAAACTCACCGGCACGCATGCGTGTGAACAAATCCAGGCTTTCTTCCACTGACCTATCGCGAAAGGGGCTTTCCTTTCCAGGCTCTGTAAAGGTACCACGATACTCACGAATTTCATCCGCGCTCAGGCTGCATACGTAGGCCTTTCCCCTCTTGATCAGCGTCACGGCATACTGGTACAGCTTTTCATAATAGTCTGAGGCGTAATACAAACGATCCCCCCAGTCAAACCCCAGCCACTTTACATCTCTTATGAGGGACTCCACATACTCCATGCTTTCTCCTGCAGGATCTGTATCGTCCATGCGCAAATTACATGTGCCTCCGTACTGGAGAGAAATGCCGAAATTAAGGCAGATTGACTTTGCGTGTCCGATATGGGGGTACCCATTCGGTTCGGGCGGGAACCTTGTGGCCACGCGCCCCTGGTGCTTTCCGGTATTCATGTCTTCGTTTACGATGTCTCGTATGAAATCTGAGGATTTCGATGAACGGGCCTGGGACATAGAGGTGATTTCCTTTCTCCTTCAGTGTGCGTGCGTATATAAAAACCGGCTTTGTTTCGCCCGATACGGAGACAGTGTCCTAATACTCATCAAGGGAATCGGAAGGATATTACCCTTCAGGAGCACATGAAGCCCCAGCCTTTGGGCGGGACGCCTTACTATTCACGTGCCGGAGTAATACCATATTTAAGGCGATAGTTCCGTTTTTTTTATTATAGAAAAATCTCTCTATTGTCATCGCTGTGCACGCAGTGCGTTCATGCTGCCTACTCCCTCAAGGGGAAAGAACAAGAATGAGGGTTCCTTTCATGCCTTACCTCACATGTCACCGACCGGTGGCATCTTCGTCAACCTGTCAGCAACCAGGCTGACCGTGATTGCCGCAACAGTTACGCATGGTAAGTATCTTCTTTGCATTATTTCTGCCCAGCAGCCATATCTTTTTCCAGAGCGGCATAGGAACCTGGAGGTTAGTAAGAAATGCCTGTACACTGGGGCGCGCGTTATGATGGTTCGTCATTCTTTGTCTCCAATCAATGGCAATACCTTATCAATACGGAAATAGACGAGGTGTTTAGTTTCGGCCTCATACACTTTTTTCAAGGCGGTGGTCTTTCTCCGTCTCAGCGTTGCAATCAGCGGGCTATCCTTTTCCTCTTTTATTTTGGTAAGATAGAGCCTTTTGCCGATATATTTATCGCCTGATTCCAAAAAGAGGTATGCCGCATGGGGGTTGGACTGGAGATTATTGTGGGTCAGTCGATCTGCCATAATGAAGGCAATGGTCTCCTCTTCAATAAAGTGGGGGCGGGAGTAGATGGCTACATTGACGATACCCCTATCGTCTGACGTTGCCAGGACACTTGTTCCCATTTTTTTTTCAAAATATTCACTCAGTTTCATAGATTACACCTCGATTACATTAGTTGTGTTAATTATAGCAAAGTCAGCGAAGGGATGGTAGGCTAAATCATGACAGTGATAATAATGAATAATACCAGAGTTCGATTAATTAAAGAAGGAAAGAAAAGCAAGGATCCTGTAGCATACTGGATGAGCCGCGACCAACGTGCTCGTGATAAAACGTGAAGTCTTATGTGGAGCGAATAACAACACTATGAAAGGAATGCGTAAAAATCTCCACTATATCCTTGCACCCCTCTTCTATCTCGCAGTTGCTCAAATTGGAAGCTCCTTCACTATGCAGGGTGTTTCCACATGGTATCCTGCCATCATGAAGCCGCCGTATACCCCTTCAGGCGTCGTAATAGGTGTTGTCTGGACAGTACTATACATGCTGTCTGCCATCTCGCTCATTGTTTTTGTGAATGCAGCGAGGAGCAAAAAAGATGTATGGGTTGTATTGAGTGTTTATTTACTAAATGGGTTGATAAATGTGCTCTGGAGCTACATATTTTTTGTCAAGCATCTGCTCTTCCTTGCCTTTCTCGACGCGCTTTTTATCTGGGTTACTGTGGGACTTCTCATGGTATGCACCTGGTCATATTCCAGGATATCGAGCATGCTCCTTGTTCCCTACTTCCTGTGGGTTTCATTTGCAACATATCTTAATTTTATTATATATAGGTTGAATTGAATCTATTGGTACGACATGGTGGTGAAAGAATAATGAAAAAAGAAAAGGTTCCAAGCACAACACGAAAGGGTGCAGTACTCATTTCGGAGCGGTTAAAGGTGCTCGACAGAATGGAGTATTTTGCAGTACTTGCAACGGATGATAACGGGCAACCCTACACATCCCTTATCAACTTTGCCCTCACGCCTGACTGCATGGCAGTCATATTTGCCACACCAAGGGCGACACGGAAATACAGGAATATGATCAAGACAAAATCCGTTGCGCTCCTCATCGATAGCAGGTCAAAAAAGACTAAAAACCTTATGGCTACGGAGGCAGTGACGGTCATCGGAAAGGCCCGTCCTTTGCGAAAAGGAAAGGCATGGGAAGCTTTCGCGAGCATCTACATTAAAAAACACCCCGACCTGGCGGAGTTCGTACACTCACAAACCACCGCACTCATGGTTGTGGACGCAATGCGATGTATCCATGTGAGTCAGTTCCAGACCATCTCTGTGTGGGATTGCGGGGTATAGCAAGGATATTAAACTCTTTCCCCTTTTGTCGTTACCGAATAGATATGGCTTTTTTCTCTATATAAGAAAACCATAAGGATGATACCCGCGAGTCATCAGAGTCGAAGACTCGTACAATTTGTAAAAGCTCAAAATCACCCGCATCCTTTTCTATGCTCATCTGCCGTAATCCTTTGGCAAATATCTGTTGCATGGTACCCGTGTGGGCGCACCTCCAGTCTTTAAATTCCAGCGACGGACAATACGCAACTGATATCATCCGTATTTTGCCTTTATCCGGTATTTTCACGAACAGATCCTGCGGCGCTATGTGGATTACTGTTGCGATCTGATTCTGTTTTGTTCTTGCCATGGA
>PDVJ01000179.1_pt1 | contig 19481 bp, 26 predicted proteins | sample 1369811 | NCBI WGS metagenome assembly PDVJ01 (sample SAMN07795376, study PRJNA414565) | Alkali sediment metagenome, whole genome shotgun sequencing project. | reverse complement strand
AAAGCAGCAGCAAACGTTACGCCATGCTGCTCAGCGATCCCGATGTCATAGAAACGGTCCGGGAAGAGGCTTGAGAAACGGTCAAGGCCGGTACCGAGCCCCATGGCAGCAGTGATGGCCACGATCCTTTCATCCTTCCTGGCAAGCTCTATGATGGTGTCACCAAAGACATCAGTATATGAACAGGCACCTGTGCCTGTACAGTTACCTGTGGTCACTTCAAAGGTAGAGATGCCATGAAATCTTGCCGGATCATCTTCGGCGTGGTCATACCCTCTACCTTTTTTTGTGATGACATGGATCAGAACAGGGCCTTTGAGCCTTTTGATATTTCTCAGGTTGTCTATAAGGTGATTCAGGTTGTGGCCATCACTGCTGCCATGGGGCTCGGTACGGGTCTTGACCGTTTCTCAAGTCTTTTCCCGGACCGTTTCTACGACATCGGGATTGCCGAACAGCATGGCGTCACCTTTGCGGCTGCTTTTGCCCTGGGCGGTTACAGGCCTTTTGTTGCTATTTATTCAACCTTTCTCCAAAGGGCATATGATCAGGTCGTCCTTGATGTCTGTCTTCAGAACCTGCCCGTGGTCTTCGCCGTTGACAGAAGCGGCATTGTTGGTCAGGACGGCCCTACACACCACGGTGCCTTTGACATCTCCTATTTCAGGCACATGCCCAACATGATAGTGATGAGTCCGAAGGACGAGAATGAGCTGAGGCATATGCTCTATTCGGCATATCTCTCCGAAAAACCGGCAGTTGTCCGATATCCACGGGGGGAGGCCTATGGGGTTATCATGGATGAGACGCTGAAAGAGATTCCCATTGGCACATGGGAGCGCCTGAAGGACGGGATGGATATAGCCATTGTAGCATGCGGAAACACTGTCTATCCGGCGCTCTCCGCCGCCATGGAGTTAGAGGGTGAGGGTATACATTGCAGTGTTATCAATGGCAGGTTTGTAAAACCTATGGACAGGGAAATGTTGCTGTCCCTGGCGCAAGAAGTCCCGAAGATACTGACGGTTGAGGAAAACGTTCTCATTGGTGGTTTTGGGAGCGGCGTAATGGAGATGCTCTCAGAGGAGGGTATTACCGTCCCCGTAAAAAGACTGGGTATACCTGATGCTTTTTTGCCCCATGGATCTCAGGGTAGCTTAAGGAAATCGATAGGGATCGACAAAGAAGGTATTAAGAAATCCATAAAACTGTGGTTAAAGACCGTTTAGATGTGATCCTCGCAAAAAGGGGTCTTGCCCCTTCCAGGGAAAAGGCTAAAGCACTTATTATGGCCGGACAGATCTACGTCGACAAGGAACGGGTATCGAAGCCGGATAAGCTCGTCACCGAGGAAGCCTGGATAGAAGTTAAGGGAAATCCCATACCGTACGTTAGCTATGGCGGGGTAAAACTGGAAAGTGCACTCAAGGCCTTCGGTATAGGTGTGAATGATAAAAAAGTGCTTGATATCGGATCATCAACAGGAGGGTTTGTAGACTGTCTACTCCAGCATGGAGCCACCCTGGTGTATGCTATAGATGTTGGAACCCACCAACTGCATGATCGCCTTCGAAACGATAAAAGGGTCATTTTAAAGGAAAATGTGAATGCCCGTTATGTGACCTTTGAAGATATTGGTGAGAAATTCGAAATCATCACCATCGATGTATCTTTCATATCATTAAGAAAAATCCTGCCGGCGGTTCTCCCGTTCATTGACAAGGGAGCCTGCATTATCTCCCTCGTAAAACCACAGTTCGAGGTGGGAAGGTACGAGGTCGGAAAGGGCGGCATCGTAAAGGATGAGCAAAAGATCAAAAGAACAGTTGACTCAATAAAAGAATACGGCGTGACCATTGGTTTAACGCCCATAGGTGAGACAGAGGCGCCCCGAGAAAAAGAAAGGAAGAATAAGGAATATTTTGTGTTATGGGAACTCCAGGCGCCCCAAAACCTATAAGACTCTTTGTGAGCCTTATCTACCGAGAGAATAATCGGATGGTTGAGGTTGAGGAAAAACTTACCGTCCTTTTCGGTGAAATTGTGTCAAGGACACATCCTGCACCTTTTTTGCACACCACCTATTACGAGAAGGAAATGGGCAAGGACCTCTTAAGATATTTTCTTTTGTTTAAACATTTGAGGGACAGGGAAGATCTCCCTGCCGTGAAATTAAGAACCAATGACATTGAGGTTGGCCTATCAGAGGGAGGCAGGAGGACCATCAATATTGACCCGGGCTATATTGCCCTTGAGCAGGTTATCCTGGCAACAACCAAGGGGTTCGCTCATCGCATCTACCTCGGTCAGGGTATTTTTGGTGATCTAACCCTCATATATACTGGTGGAACTTACAAGCCACTTGCGTGGACATATCCGGACTATGGGAGTGCTGAAATGATATCCATGTTAAACTGCTGGAGAGAAGAGTATAAAACAGACCTCAGGGGTGGGCCCGTGCCCGGCAAATCCTCTGGAATCAATTAAGGAGAAAGGTGTTACTATGCCGAAGAGTATGACAGGCTTTGCAAAGGTAGATATGGAATGTGCTGAAGGAAAACTTTACGGAGAGGCAAGGGCATTAAACAACCGCTACCTCGAAATCAGCATAAAACTGCCAAAGATTGACTACACAAGTGAGCAGAAATTGCGGGAATTGGTCAGGACATATGTTAAGAGAGGCAAGATAGATATTACTATAAAATGGGACAGGCTTGTCAATAACTCCGGCATACCCAAAATTAACGAGGCTGTCATAAAACAGTATATTGTGCTTATCGATACCCTGAAGCAGGATTATGGCCTTAAAGGTGACCTTACCATAGAAAACGCCTTAGCCTTTAAAGACATCATTGCTTATGAAGAGAATAACAATCTTACCGAGGATATGCTTTTCCCATCCTTTGAGAATCTTCTCAAAAAACTTGACGAGGAACGCACTAGGGAAGGCGCGATGATCAACGATGACCTTCTTAAAAGGCTGGATGAAATCACTTTCAATGTTAATGAAATAGATATAAGACAGCCACTCACCACGAAGGCCCATGAAGAAAAACTGCGGGAAAAGATGATCGAGGTTACTCAATGTTCCGCTATCGACGAGGTAAGGGTCCTCCAGGAGCTTGCAATCTACATGGAAAGACTTGACATAACTGAGGAAATCGTCAGGTTGAAGGGCCATCTCGGCAACTTCCGGGAGACACTCTGCTCCTCCGACTCCATGGGAAGAAAACTCGATTTCATCATCCAGGAGATGGTAAGGGAAACAAACACGATAGGAAGCAAGTCGAATGATCTCTCTATTAATGAACGGGTTATCAAGATAAAGGTTGAGATAGAAAAAATGAGGGAACAGGCGCAGAATGTGGAATAAAAGCAGGCATGAGGCGATAGGTTGGAGGCTATAGGCAAAAAAGAAAAAAAAGGGCATCTGTTTGTAGTATCAGGCCCTTCAGGGGTGGGAAAGACTACTCTCATAGAGAGGTTTCTCAAAGAAAATACTTCAGGCAGGTTCTCGGTTTCTTATACTACACGGCAACAAAGGGCGAATGAAGTGGACGGCCAGGATTATTATTTCGTTGACAAAGAGACTTTTGAGCGGATGATTGGAGAGGGTTACTTTCTTGAATGGGAAAAGGTCCACGGTCAACTGTATGGTACACCACAGAAAGAGGTTCTCCATGCATTATATCAGGGCATTGATCTTTTTCTCGATATTGATGTGAATGGCGCCCTTAGGGTAAAAGAGCGGTATGAGAACGCGTGCCTTATTTTCGTGGAGCCTCAATCACAGGCTGATTTGATGAATCGCCTCACGCTTAGAGGCGAAAAAGAGATTTCCCTGAGGATGAAGAGGGTCAGGGAAGAGATGGAAAAAAAATATCTCTTCCAATATTCTGTAATGAATGATAAACTTGAAAAGGCTTATCGCGATTTCACTGAAATTATTGAGACCGTTAGGAGGGAATGTTATGGCAAGAATCACCGTTGAAGATTGTATGGACACTGTCGAAAACCGTTTTGAACTCGTCCATCTTGCCGCAAAGAGATCGAAGCAACTCATAAAAGGGACAAAACCCCTCACAAAATCATCAAATAAAGAAATTGTTACAGCGTTGCGAGAGATTGCTGACAAGCACGTATATTTTGAAAAGAAAGATGTTCTGGACAAAAAGGAGATGCCATACCAGCTATCCAACTTCGCACCATAACAAACCTATATATCATTCTTTCCCACCCGATGCGAAAGATAGATTAGCCACCGGTACTCCTGTGGGGGGGGCGGTTAAGGAGCTTGATGCAGCCTGATTTTCAACTGCCATCGCTAACAATCAAAGGTAAGAAAATAAGAGTACCCATAATTCAGGGAGGCATGGGTGTCGGTGTTTCTCTTCACCCGCTGGCCAGTGCAGTTGCCCAAGAGGGAGGTGCCGGAATTGTGTCAAGCGCTGCCCTTGATAGGCTTGTCTCCAGAAGAACCGGGAAAAAATTGACTACCTACAAAGCGGTGTATGAAGAGATCACCCTCGCAAAGGCAAACGGCGGCTTTGCTGGCATCAACATCATGGTTGCCCTGGTCAAGGATTATGAGGACTCTGTGCGGGGGGCTATTGATGGAAAAGCCGATATTATCATCTCCGGGGGTGGCCTGCCAATGAATCTGCCCTCTATCTATCCGCCGGATGATACCGCTCTTGTGCCGATTGTCTCATCCCCAAGGGCCCTCGAATTGATATGCAAGAAATGGGAAAGGTGGAGTTACAGGCCCGACGCCGTAGTGTTGGAAGGTCCTCTGGCCGGGGGACACCTTGGCTTCAGGTTTGACGAACTCGATCTCGAGTCAAACAAGCTGGAAAACCTTTTACCACAAGTGAAGGATGTTGCCAAGAAATATGGCGATTTTCCGGTCATTGCAGCAGGAGGAATTTTCGACCGGGATGACATTCTCAGGTTCATTGCACTCGGCGCAGACGGGGTGCAGATGGGAACGCGGTTTCTTGCAACAGAGGAGTGCAGCGCAACTCCTTCATACAAGAAGGCGGTTGTCAGCGCAGGCAAGGATGACATCCTCGTGGCTGAAAAACCAGGCTCCCCATGCGGAATGCCTTTTCGTGTCATAAAGCAGTCCCCTATGTTTGTGTCAGCCCTTCAGAGACGGAGAGAACCCAAATGTGATAAGGGATATGTTCTTCTTAAAGACAGGGATGGTGTATTTAGCCGCTGCGTTGCAAAGACAAATAACCAGGACTTCTTCTGCATCTGCAATGGCCTTCTGAGTTCTGCCGGATATAACCCCGAGAGCGAAGAGCCCCTGTACACGGTAGGCTCCAACGCGTGGAGGCTTGATAAGGTAGTACCCGTCAGGACCTTAATGGACGAACTCACGGGCAGATCAATTCTTTCTTAATGTTTCCACCTTCAAACAATTTTATTTTCTTTTTGATTTAAGTCAAACACATAAGCCTTTAGAATGGTTATATTTCATCCATGATACAGACTAAAACCAAAAAGGAGGAAGAATATGTTTTGTTATCAGTGTGAGCAAACGGCAAAAGGCGAAGGATGTAATAAGTCTGGTGTGTGTGGGAAGCAGCCCGATGTAGCAGCATTGCAGGATTTACTAGTCCATACCGTTGCAGAGCTTTCCTACTGTGCGGTGGAGGGAAGGAAGGTTGGCGTTGTTGATCATGCTACCAATGTTTTCACTGTTGAGGCCCTCTTCTCGACCCTGACGAACGTGGATTTTGACCCGGAACGGTTCGTAGAGCTTATTAACAAGTGTGTGGCCTTACGGGATAATCTGAAGGACAAAGTTGTGGCTGCCGGCGGTAAAATTGCTTTTCCCGGTGGCGTAGCACTAACACCTGAGAAAACCATTGAAGCATTGGTAAAACAGGGAGAGGCAGTATCCCTGGATGCAAAACAAGGTGAGGACCCTGATATCCGCTCACTGAAACACACCCTCCTCTTCGGGTTAAAGGGTGTTGCAGCCTATGCTGACCATGCCCAGATACTCGGCCAGAAGGATCAGAAGTTTTATGATTTTCTCTACGATGCTTTAGATGCACTGTTGACGGCTACCATGCCCCTCGGTGATTGGCTGGCCATGGTCCTGAAATGTGGTGAAATCAACCTGAGGGCAATGGAATTGCTGGATGCAGCAAACACCGGTACCTATGGTCATCCGGTTGTCCCCCTTGGCGCGAAAAAGGGTAAGGCAATCCTTGTCTCTGGCCATGATCTGAAAGACCTCGAAGAGTTGTTGAAACAGACTGAGGGCAAGGGAATCAACGTTTACACCCATGGCGAGATGCTGCCATGCCATGGCTATCCCGGACTCAAGAAATATGCACATTTCTATGGCCACTATGGAACAGCCTGGCAGAATCAGCACAAGGAATTCACCGAGTTTCCCGGCGCAATCCTCATGACCACGAACTGCATCCAGAAACCACAGGACAATTACAAAGACAACATCTTTACCGCCGGTACCGTCGGATGGCCTGGAGTCAGCCATATCACAGGGAAGGATTTCTCTCCCGTCATTAACAGGGCCCTCGCCCTTCCGGGGTTCGCTGCAGATTCAAACGGAAAATCGGTCATGGTCGGTTTTGCCAGAGAAACTATTATGAGTGTGGCCGGTAAGGTAATCGATGCCGTGAAGGCAGGCCAGATTCGTCACTTCTTCCTCGTAGCAGGCTGCGACGGCGCAAAACCAGGACGTAACTACTACACCGAGTTTGTCGAAAAACTCCCAAAAGATACGGTTGTCTTGACTCTGGCATGTGGCAAGTTCCGTTTCTTTGACAAAGATCTGGGTGACATCGGCGGTATTCCAAGGTTGTTGGATGTAGGTCAGTGTAACGATGCATATTCGGCAATCCAGATAGCAGTTGCCCTTTCAAAGGCCTTTAACGTGGGAGTGAATGAGTTACCTCTCTCCATGATTTTATCCTGGTATGAACAGAAGGCCGTAGCGATTCTATTGACTCTTCTCTACCTCGGCATTAAGAACATTAGGCTTGGTCCATCTCTGCCTGCATTTGTTACACCGAACATCTTGAAAGTGCTGGTTGATAATTACGGAATCAAGCCCATCACCACACCAGATGAGGATATAAAAGCGATCCTTGGATAAATGGTATTAAGCAAGGTGCATTGCGCATGGCGTTTAAACTCTATGCGCTTTGCGCTATGCTCTATGCGACTTTGAAGGACATTGGGAGACAAAGATGAAAGCGAAAAGAAAAATAATTGAGATAGATGAAGAAAAATGTAACGGCTGCGGACAGTGTGTGGAAGCCTGTGCAGAGGGTGCAATACAGCTTTTCAATGGCAAGGCCAGGCTTGTTGCCGACAATTACTGCGATGGCCTCTCAGCGTGCGTGGGTGAATGTCCGGTGGATGCCCTGAAGATCGTAGAACGTGAAGCCGATGCTTTCGACGCAGAGGCCGCGGAGCAATATGTTCAACATCTCAAAGCTCAACGCTCCGAACTCAAAACTGGCGAAGCTAGCCCCTGCGGCTGTCCTTCCACAAAGTTAGAAATGTTCAATAATTCCCCGTGCGAGGCCGCAAACCATCCAGTTTCTCAGACAAGTACCGACTCAGCCCTTACCCACTGGCCCGTCCAGATCAAGCTTGNGCCTGCTTTCGCCCCCTTTCTTCNGAAGGCACATCTTTTGGTTGCATCTGACTGCGCTCCAGTTGCCTACCCGGATTTTCACAAGGACTTCCTGAAGGGCCGGGTAGTATTGGTCGGNTGNCCAAAATTTGATGACACTGAAGCATATATTNCAAAGTTTGCAGAGATATTTAAAGTAGCCGANATTCAGAGTGTCACCGTNTTGATCATGGAAGTACCCTGCTGTTCGAAGATGCCAATGATCATACAAGAGGGCATGAACCNCGCCGGCAAAAAAATTCCTACAGAAGTCGCCGTGGTCAGTAGCCNTGGCAANATCATCCGGAGAGANAAACTGGCGGCATAGCCTCTCAACTTCTAGGCTGTGGCTACAGGGGGGTTCAGCACTTCTGTAACAAATCTCGGAGGGCTCATCAGTTCAAGACCCATGGATAACAGTTCGAGGTGCCCCTGCAGCGCAGTTCTGTTCCGGCAGAAGCCTTCTATCAAATGGCGATTGGTGGTGATGTAAAAGCTGATGTGGTGCCTGATACAGTGTAAAAGATGGCTGATACCGCTTAATACCTGGTCGTGGGTGTATTTTTGCAGAACCATGTTGATGACGAAGTTGATATGACTTTCAGGCACGGGAAGCCTGCCGCAGCTTTTTTTGCTGAGCCCCACGGCCCTGTTCAACAGTCCAAAGAGGCAGCGATTGCGGTCACCCTCTGTTCCGTGAAAGTTGGGTTCAATTCCATGTTTGGCAAACACTGACTCAAGGATCTCCCAGTTGAGTTGGTAATCTGTTCGTTTTAGATCACTCCATTGATCCACGGTGTACCAATTGTTGAGGTCTACAAGACATTCCCTCAGGAGAGTAAGGTCATCCTTTGTTGAGTGGTCACGATCAGACTTGATGGGCTCAAGATTCAGGACTCCAGCAATTTCCTCATTTGTCGGATATCCCTCATGGTTCATTGCTGGAAGGTGCAGTAACTCCAACTCCTCAAAATGTATCAGCATCTGCTTGTACTGCTGAATATTGCTCTTTTCGACCTTATTCCATGTTTCAAACTCTTTAATGGCCTCCATGGCCCTTAGGGTATCGGTAATGCAACATCCCTGTTTGTTGAGCCAGAGAATGATATCCATCTCTGTCTCTTTGCCGTGCGTTACAAGCCTTATTTTTTCATCCCTGAAGTATCTCCAGATTATACTTATTGCCTGCCAATCGTCAAAGGCCGGATCGCTCTTCGGGATTGGCTTCGACAGTGAATTGAGCACTGAGTGATCTACATAAACTACAGAACTTTTTCTATTGATCACAATATTACCTCTATTACCGAGGTTTACGCCTGTCCCGTCATAAACGGGATCGCCCCCTTGGACCCTGGATCAGGGCAAGCTATCTTGCACCAATCAGGAGATTCAAGAGTAAATTGACAATTGACAATACTATTCCGAAAAGTACAGCAACCCAGAATCCACTGACCTGGAAACCTTTAATCACCAATGAAGCCAAGAAAATGATAAATCCATTGATTACAAAGGTAAATAGTCCTAAAGTCAAAACATTGATGGGAAGGGTTATCAGGATAAGAAAAGGCTTCAAGAGTAAATTGACAATACCAAGAAACAGGGCAACCCACAACGCAGAGAAGAAACTGTTCACCGTAATCCCCGGTATCACATAGGCAGCGATCATTACAGAAGCAGTCATTATTAACCACTTGATTATCAGCATCAATAACATCCTCCACTTGAAGTGTTATTTGTCTTTATCATATGGTTCCGGAAATTTTGACATTCGTTAAACGATGGATAAGAAATTGAAATTGCTGGTTAAAGCAGGATTGGTGGGCGTCGCTATTCGCGATAAAACTTTTCACTTGGCATTAATCTCAGGTGGAGTGTGTCAGTTGCGTCAAGCAAACCCTGTAAAGCCTTATTGAGGATAACTGTTCTCTCTTCCATGTTTTGTAGCGCCTTCGAAAGCCTGTTGAAATTTGACCTCATCTGTTCGGCATATTCCCGGATCTTTCGTTCGTTTGTCCTGGCTGTTTCGATGATGTCCTGAAGGAGTTCGCGCTCCTCATAGGTCACTTTTTTCGCCTTGAGAAGATCATCGACAGTCTTAATTTCATCCATAATAGCTCTCTCCACACATAGTCGAATACCTACGGTAATGTTATATTATCATACCTCGCTTCTTCATTTCTTGCAAGCCCAATTTCTTGGGATCATGCCTGTCCCGTCATAAACGGGATCGCCCCCCTCAAACCCGGCTTTATTACGGTTTATAATACATGAGCTGACGCGCAAAGGGCCTTACAGCGTTGACAAGACTATCATTCTCTTCTGAATCCATAGGAACAAAGGATGATGCTATCCTCACATTTGCTTCAAGCTGGTCAAGGGTATCACAGCCGATCACTGCGGTTGTGATTGGATACGTTAGGGCAAAACGAAAAAAAGGCTCCATCGAGCTAAACCAGGGAATCCGGGCAGCAAGACCCCTCATGTAGACCTTCATGCCGATAACCCCCATTCCTTTTCCCGTGGCCCGAGGCAAGACACTGCTTAAAAAGTTTTTATATTGCGACTCTGCAGGGTTGACAGGCATAAGAACTGTGTCAAAATCGAAGAGGTCGAGACAACGGCCCAGAACTACAGGATCATGGTGACCTGTAATACCGATAAATCTTACCTGGCCTTCCTGCCTTGCCTGAGTAAAGGCCTCCAATGCCCCTCCCTTGCCAAAAATGGACTCTATATCATCATCGGTCCGAACATCATGTATCTGCCACAGGTCAAGATGGTCGGTCTTCATGTTGCTCAGGGTTTCTAAGAGGTGGGTAAGAGCCCCTTCCTTATCTCTTGCGTGAGACTTGCTCGTGAGAAATATCTCATTTCTTCTCTCCTTCAAAGCCTTGCCATAGTATGATTCGCTTCCTGCATAGGCCCGTGCAGATTCAAAGTAGTTAAGGCCCAGGTCAATGGCCCGGTTGATCAACGGATACGTTTCCTTTTCCCGGCCAAAGGTTCGAAGCACACCCTCGCCGCCAAGACCAAGGATGGTCACGTCAACCCCTGTCCTGCCCAGTCTTCTTTTTTCCATTCCCACGGTATAAATTATACCAGATTACAGCACTCTTGGACACGCAAGATTTTGGGCTTAACTCTTGCGATCATGGGAAGGAATTATTGCAATACAGACAAAAGCTCGTAAATGTAATCTTCCACCAAATATTGGCGAATCCAAGGCAACAAGTGTCGGTTGTTGAATTGGAAGCAGTTTCGTTATATCCTTATATCATTCACCATGAAATTATTAGATCATTGTTACGGTTGCCTCAGGGGCCTTGTTGAAAAAGCTGTTTCCTTGTCTATTGGCGACGACGAGATCCTCACCCGTGCCTATTCCATGATTGACGATCTGTGGAACACTGGGCGGACACCACCCGAGATAGCAAACAAGCTTTTGAGGTTTATTCGGGACAAAACAGGCACCTACGATCCTTACCTTCCCATAAAAACAAAGGAAGTGGAAGAAGCACGGAAGACAATGAGCACTATGCATGAAGCCTTTCCCAAGAGGCAATTCAATGGATTTCTTCTGTCAGGATGGCTATACGATTCAGGATTTTGATTTCTCAGGGGATATAGATAAAATTGAAAATGAGATTTATAATAAAGGAAGTTCTGTTCTCGTGTTTGCTGACAATGTGGGAGAATTATTGTTTGATATGGGACTCATACAGTATCTTGAGAATCTCGGAAAAACCGTCTTCTATGCAGCTAAAGAGCATCCTGTGCAGAATGACCTTTCCATGCCCGATGTTGAAAGGTTTGGCTTCCGAAAGGTCTTTCCGAACATCATCTCTACGGGAACCGATGAAGTGGGTATGAAACGAGAGAATATACAGGGCAAGATCAAGGAATTATGGGAGAGTGACGGGATTGTCATTGCCAAGGGGATGGGCAATTACGAGACCATTTCTGAGTTCTGGGAGGAGAGACCGGTCATACATATCATGAAAGTAAAATGTCCGACTGTAGCCCACGCCGTCGGCAAGAATGTTGGTCAATATATTGCTATTATAGGTGGTGAAGAACATGGCAACGAAAAAAGACTATTATGAAATACTTGGTGTTGCAAAGGGAGCGTCAGAAGACGATATAAAAAAAGCATACAGGAGACTCGCAAAAAAATACCACCCTGACAAGAACCCCGGGAATAAAGAAGCAGAAGAAAAGTTCAAACTGATCAGCGAGGCCTACGCCGTACTGAGTGATAAATCTAAGAGACAGGAATATGACACGTATGGCATGGGCGGTTTCCAGCAGCGGTATTCTGAAGAGGATATATTTAAAGGAGCCAATTTTGGTGACCTTTTTAAGGACCTTGGATTCGGCGGCGGCGATATCTTCAGCATGATTTTTGGAAGGCAAACCGGGAGGGGGGGACGACAACGCTCTCAAAATTTCGATTTCGGGGATTACATAACGAGGGAACAGCAGGCGCCAAAGGAACTGGACCTCAATTACGAATTGGAGGTCCCTTTCATGGATGCCATAAGGGGCGCAGAAAAGCGAATCTCCTTTTCCACCCATCATGGGACGGAAGATGTGAATGTCAAGATTCCCCAGGGCATCTCCACGGGCAAGAAGCTGAGACTCCAGGGAAAGGGTAACAGGGACCCTCGGACAGGACGGTTCGGCGATCTTTATATTACCGTAAAGATAGGCGAGCACCCGGTCTTCAAGAGGGTTGGCAATGATATTCATATGACGAAGGAGATCGGGCTTACCGACGCATTGCTTGGTACTACAGTGGAAGTTTCTACCATCGATGGTCCTAAGGTTGTTAAGATTCCCGCGGGGGCCAAGAAAGTCAGATTAAGGGGGCTCGGTGTATCTGACCCGAAGGGGAGCAGGGGTGATCAATACGTAGAAACCGAGGTGGAGCTTCCAAAAAAACTTACTGACAAGCAGAAAACATTGATCGAGGAGTTACGAGGGGCAGGATTGTAATGCTTCCAAGGAGACATATCCTTGATGTCTGGGAGTTTATCAAGGATGAAGAAGACCTGTTGTCCATGTCCACAATAACCCTAGCTATTGATGCCATAAAATATCTGGACATGGAATCGAAAAAAGACCACCTTGTTGAGGCCCTTGAGCTGAACGAATTCATTTGTTTTATGTATCCTGCAAAAAGACCGAAAAACAGATCCCTTCTCTTTCATGTTGTCTCAGACCTCCTTGGCCTCCTTATGTTTGGTGTACCAAAAACAAGAAAGCATACCATAGACAGTATTGAAATCATCAATTACTCCGAAGAGGGTATGGAGATCTACCCTGTTATTGAAGTCTGGAATGACCTCAAAGACAAGGTATATACAAAAAAACACGGGGCTACAAGTATCGTGGACGGTTTTGAAAGGAAGATAAGGGTTGAAATGGACGTTATGGAACGGTACCCCTTTGTTGAGGATATCTTATTTGAATCACAGGAAAGAATCAAGGAGTGGCTCCCTTCTCTCGCTGGGTATTATGATAGAAAGGGAAAAACCGTCAAGGATGTTTACAACAAGTGGTGGAATCTGTGGGGGTGCAAAAAAGATAAGGAAGAAGTGCTCTCAGGCATGATAGAACGTCTTTCCGCCCAGGCAATGAGGGAATATAACACTACCATCGACAAGGGCCGGTTGGCCAAAGCGATCAAGCAGGAAAAAGATAGAAACCAAAAAGAAAACGAAGAATTTTCGAAATGGTATACAGAAGGGGTAAATTTATTGCTAAAAATTTAACATCTGCCTGTTGACAACAGAGGTCATTAGTATTATTATACTATTATTAGCAATCTGTTAAACCAATTGCCAATATAATATTTTTGAAAGGAGCGTGATAGGATGAAGATTAAACCATTACAAGACAGGATCATCGTCAAGAGACTTGAAGAGGAAGAGAAAACAAAGGGAGGTATTATTATTCCCGATGCGGCCAAAGAAAAACCTCAGGAAGGCAAAGTGATTGCAGTAGGTGACGGAAAGGTTCTCGATAACGGCCAGAAGTTTGCCTTGACGGTCAAGGTCGGAGACAAGATTCTGTTCGGCAAGTATTCCGGTACGGAAATCAAGATCGACGGCGAAGAACATCTAATAATGAGAGAGGATGATGTCCTCGGTATCGTAGAAGACTAAGAAAGGAGGGCCAAAGGATGGCTAAAGAAATCAAGTATGATCAGGCTGTCAGGGAGTCACTGTTAAGGGGTGTAAATACCCTTGCTGATGCAGTGAGAGTGACTCTCGGACCTAAAGGAAGAAATGTAATCTTGGAGAAGTCTTTCGGTTCACCAACGGTTACAAAAGATGGCGTGACTGTTGCGAAAGAGATAGAGATAGAGGATAGGTTTGAGAACATGGGTGCCCAGATGTTGAAAGAAGTGGCATCCAAGACAAGTGATGTGGCAGGCGACGGAACAACAACCGCTACAGTTCTTGCCCAGTCAATTTACCGTGAAGGGGCAAAGCTCGTGGCTGCCGGTCATAACCCTATGGAACTGAAAAGGGGTATTGAGAAGGCAGTAGAAGTGGTCGTCGAAGAGTTAAAGAAGCTTTCAAAGCCAACCAAGGACCAGAAAGAGATCGCCCAGGTTGGCACGATATCAGCCAATAACGACGAGACGATCGGCAATATCATAGCTGAGGCTATGGGCAAGGTCGGCAAAGAGGGCGTTATCACCGTTGAAGAAGCAAAAAGCATGGAGACTTCCCTTGAGATCGTAGAGGGTATGCAGTTCGATAAGGGATATATCTCTCCCTACTTTGTAACAAACCCTGAAAAAATGGAAGCAGTGATGGATGAACCATTAATCCTCATTAATGAGAAAAAGATAAGCAGCATGAAAGACCTTCTGCCTGTCCTCGAACAGGTGGCAAAGATGGGAAAACCCCTCTTAATCATCTCCGAGGATGTGGAGGGCGAAGCCCTGGCAACGTTGGTTGTCAACAAATTAAGAGGTACTCTGAAGGTAGCTGCTGTAAAGGCTCCAGGGTTTGGCGATAGAAGAAAAGCCATGCTCGAGGATATCGCCATCCTGACAGGCGGGCAGATGATATCAGAAGAGCTCGGTATCAAGCTCGAAACCATCTCCCTCAAGGACCTAGGTTCAGCCAAGAGAATAGTGATTGATAAGGACAATACAACCATCGTAGATGGCGCAGGCGACAAGAAAGATATCGAAGGCAGAGTTAAACAGATACGTGCCCAGATAGATGAGACAACATCCGACTACGACAGAGAAAAACTGCAGGAAAGGCTGGCAAAGCTTGTTGGCGGTGTTGCTGTCATCAACGTTGGGGCTGCAACTGAAACAGAGATGAAGGAGAAAAAGGCCCGCGTGGAAGATGCCCTCAACGCAACAAAAGCTGCTGTAGAAGAAGGCATTATACCCGGTGGCGGAGTAGCTTACCTCAGATGCATAGCGAAACTTGATGATCTCAAGTTGGAGGGGGGAAGAGAATTCGGCGTTAAGATCGTGAAGAAGGCATTGGAAGACCCGATACGTTGGATCGCTATGAACGCGGGACATGATGGGTCAATCATTGTTGAGAAGGTGAAGAACGGAAAAGGCAATTTTGGCTTCGACGCTGCAAAAGAGGTGTTTGTGGACGACATGACTGAAGCCGGCATCATAGATCCGACAAAGGTTGCGCGGACTGCCCTTCAGAATGCCTCATCTGTCGCAGCATTGATGCTCACAACCGATTGCATGATAGCTGAAAAACCAAAAGATAAAGGCGCAGGAATGCCTATGATGCCACCAGGCGGAATGGGCGGAATGGGCGGAATGGGTGATATGTACTAAAAAAAAGAGGGGACTTCGGTCCCCTCTTTTTTTCTTGATCTTGTTTTACAAACCTTTCTCTGTGTGATATTTGAAGGAAATATTGAGCCTTACCCGGTAGCTTATTACCTTACCGTTTTCGACAGTTACATCCTGTTTCACAACCTCTGCAACCCGAAGATCTTCAAGTGATTTAGACGCCGTTTCCAGAGCAACTTTTGCTGCATCCTCCCAAGATTTTGTACTCGTTCCGACTATTTCGATGATTTTGTAAACGCTTCCCGGCATAAACACCCTCCTTATTAGTTTATTGTACACATATATACGGAAGTTATAGCACAGATACGGAAGTTGTCAAGCCAGTTTTGAAGAATTTCTGCTATTCGTTGACGTTATGTGGCTAATTGTTGTAGCTCGCCCTTTTAATTCGTGGGATGAATCGCGGGATACGTACCATATAATGTCTGTATTCGTCGCCAAAGCGTCGCAGGAGCTCATTCTCTTCCATTGGTATAATGACCAGGATAGCAACACAAAAATCAATGAGGGCGACGAAGCCAGTTGCCACGATACCTGTGGAAAGAAAAACCCCTGTGAAGAAAAGCGTGTGAGACAAATATGTTGGGTGCCGGACACGAGAAAAAGGACCAGATGTGACGAGTTTTACTTCATCACCGTTTCGGAGTTCAGGAACGCCTGTAATAACCCTGAAAGTGAGTACTTTCAAAGTCCACAACTGGAGGAAGGTGCCGGCAAAAGCAAACAGGATTCCCGTTATCCTGATAATTATTGGAAAATCAATCCGAAATTCCACAAGAAACACCCTATTGCTGTAAATGAGGTAAGCGATGAAAAACCATACGACAAAAATGATCGGGTACATGGCAAAACCAAGTTTTTTTACTAATTTATTTAAGCCGTGAACCGGAATCCACCAGAGCGGAATGATCGGCCAGAGTGTGATGACAAGAAGAGCGAAAGTACCCGGTATGGTCATTATACAATCCATTGTGCGGCCCTTAGCTACTAGCTGCCAGCCACCTTTTGGCTTTGGCACGATACCTCGCCCGCTCTACCCTCCACATGTCCGTAAAAGATATTGTATCTGGGAATAGCTTCACTCTCTCTGCAAGCCTGTGCAATATCCATGAGTCTTCCATATGTGAAGCCTTGATCAAGTGTTTGTATGATAAAAGCTTCAAGAAAACCTGTCCAGTGTTTACCTTCAAGCTCAGTGTGCACCGTGAGAATATTCAACCCTTCGCTCAGTGAATCAAGAAAATACCTTGCAAGAGAGAGAGGCTCACCCACAACTTCATCAAGGGTGGGAAGGGTTGTTGGTATCTGGGGTATATTGAATTGATCGCCCCCCATGACGGGCAAGAATGGTGATCTACCCCGCGTATCACTGGAATAGAGAAATCCGTTGTTTTCAAAAAACCGCAATGCGTGAGCGTTGATCATCCAACCTGGAGCGGCAAAAGACCGAGCTTTCCGCCCGAGAATATCCTCATATACACTACAGGCCCTGTCAAGTACCTCTGTTGTTTTCGCCTCGCCCCATTCCTTGACGTGATCATGCCAGTTGACATGGTCATACCCGTGAATGCCTGCTTCGTGTCCTTCCGTGACGATTTGTCTGATCGTTAATGCGTTTTTTCTGGCTATCTCCGGTCCGGGAAGCAAAAGACCATACATGAGCGTCCTCATGCCGTAGGTCTCTATAACCCCTACCCTGCTTGCTTTCTTTAGGAAGCCTCTTCTTGTAAAAACTCGCTTAGCAGTCCAGCCTGTGTGATCTTTCCCCATAGGTACAAAAAAACTTGCCTTAATGCCAAATCTATTCAGCAAAGAAAGGATCCTGGGAACGCCATTTTTCATACCATTATAGGTATCAACATCTATCTTCAATCCAATGACTTTCTGAAAGGCTTCGCTCATTGAACAGGATGATACCATTTCTCAGGAGGTTTTTCCAAGACGTTCAGGAAGAGGCTCACCCATAGTACTCTAATCGAACGCCCCTGGTCTATATGTTATCAGAAATGATGGGCGCTGCAGGAGAGCCCCTGGAAGTCCCTGCTCTTGTCCCTAAAAACAGTGACCCCCTTGAGATCCAATCTGTATGCTTCGAGGTAAATGTTGAGTACCGAATCAACGGCAGTGTCTTGAGGGAGATTGATGGTCTTTGAAACCGCTCAGTTCCACATTAAACTCTTGATGAATGACAATGGACCGCTCGCAACCCTCATAGTTGAAGCAGCAATATCATCTTTTGGCCCGACTCCGTGAAACATTTCATCAGGTATCTCAACAGGCGTACCCTTGTTATCCTTAATGAGATACCTTTTTCGCAAAACTAGAAGGGCATTGTCATCAACCATGAAAGATTTCTTAACTTACTTCAATTCCTTTCCAAGGGCATAATATCGATTCAGATCCCACACAATGGGCGACAGGCCATCGTTAAAGGTAAAATCCACAGCCTCCACTACGTATACCGTGAAGTTGCCAGCCGGGAAAGACGTTATGACCTTACACTCAATGCTGGCGAATGATCCCTTGATTAAGGGGGCACCCACAGACCTCGCCTTCTCCGTTTGTATGCCAAATTCTTTGAATTTGTCTGCCGCTTTCTCATGACCAAGCTTTTTTGCCAGTTTCACCTGTTCTGTAGAGGCTACATTCAGGACAAACTGGCCTGTTTCTTCAATCAGAAGAAGAGAGGAGGATCCTCAGAGATGAACATGGCCGTTGCGGTCATAGCATCGTGCTCTGTCTTTGAGGCGACGGTCAACAGGTTGACGGAACATGGCATGAGACGGCTAACCATTGCTTTTTTGTTCGGCATAATAACCCCCTTTGTGAAAATCGTTTTCTGTGCACTTGTATGGCACTTTCCTATAACATAATCAATTCTATCTGCTTGTCAATATAATAGCGGAAAAGTTATCATATCGAACACCATATGACGAGATTCAATGAATTGACAGCATAAAGAAGCCTTACAATGCTATTATGGGCAATTCCTGGATCCTGTGTGGGCCCCTCTTATGATCATAGGCTTTGCGCTCATCGTCCTTTTTCACTAATATAATCTTTAATAGCCTATCACTATTGTCACTGAATACCTTTCCTGAAATAAAATAGTTATAATTCTTGTCAGCAAGGTCATGGTTGGGTATACTACCTCTAGCCAAAAGTGAATAAAGGGGGATGCATGACACTAACAACTACTGAGTTGGAAAAATATGCAGATGTTTTGCTCTGGGGGCTGAGCACTGCAAGAAAAACTAAATTCAGGAAAGGGGATATCATCCTCATCCAATATGAACGCCCTGCAATACAACTTGCCGAGGTCCTCTTCAGAAAAATCGTCGGCATGGGAATGCACCCGGTTCAACGCATGGGCCTCACCTTTGGTATGGAACAGGGTTTCTATGAAAAGGCAGACGATAAACAGCTTGTCTTTGTACCACCGGGCGAAAAAGAACTCTACGGAAACGTGAACGGAAGGATATTTCTCCGTGCCCCGGAATCGCTTACCCATCTTAAAGATATTAATGCAGAAAGAATCGGCAAGGTTCTCGTTTCAAGAAAACCCCTCAAGGACATCCTCGATAAGAGGGAGGAAGGTGGCCTCTATAGTTGGACTCTTTGCACCTTTCCTACTCAGGAGCTTGCCCGACAGGCAAAAACAACCATCAGGCACTATACAACTCAGATCATGAAAGCATGCTATCTTGACAAAAAAGACCCTGTTCAAGAGTGGAGGTCGATCCTCAAGGGCGTGCTTGGTATCAAGAAGTGGTTGAACAGCCTCAAAATCAAAACCCTTCACATACAGTCGAAAAATACTGATTTAACTGTCATTGCAGGAGAAAAAAGGAGGTGGTCAGGTGTTTCCGGCCATAACATCCCGAGCTTTGAGATTTTTTTCTCTCCAGACTGGCGGGGGACAGAAGGGACCTACTACGCAAACCTCCCTTCTTTTCGGAGCGGCAA
>PDVJ01000178.1_pt1 | contig 19483 bp, 14 predicted proteins | sample 1369811 | NCBI WGS metagenome assembly PDVJ01 (sample SAMN07795376, study PRJNA414565) | Alkali sediment metagenome, whole genome shotgun sequencing project. | reverse complement strand
AGAGCACGTTGATGGGATACTGGTTCAATTGCCATTGCCCAAACACATCAATGCGGACAAAGTGCTAACCCTTATCGACCCGGCCAAAGACGTGGATGGCTTCCACCCCATCAACGTGGGTAAGATGCTCATCGGAGACCCGTATTTCATGCCCTGCACACCCCATGGCGCAGTGGAGTTAATGATCCGAAGTGGCAATCCCCCTGAAGGCAAGCACGTGGTCATATGTGGTCGAAGCAACATAGTAGGTAAGCATCTCATGGCCATGCTGGTACAGAAAAACAAGCGTGCCAATGCCACCGTGACCGTCGTCCACACAGGGACCAAGAACATGGCTGAAATCACCAGACAGGCGGATATCCTGGTTGCCGCAATGGGCTCGCCGGAAGTTATCAAGGCCGACATGGTGAAACAGGGAGCCGTTGTTATCGATGTAGGAGTAAACCGGGTGGGATGGAAACCCAGCAAATCGGACCCCACCAAGCAAGTCCCTGACCTCAGGGGAGATGTAGACTTCGAGGCCGTCAAAGAAAAAGCCAGTGCTATTACCCCGGTGCCGGGGGGTGTTGGCCCCATGACTATCACCATGCTTATGGTCAACACCGTTGTGGCGGCTGAACGAAGAGCTGAGCGCAAGAGAAAATAATACATGGAAAGGATAAGAAAGGAGGTTATCATGCCATACGATGCAACAAAGATGAAGGACTGGGAAATTGGAGAGGCGGCGGAAAAGAACATGCCCACTCCCGAGGAGTGGCAAAAGAGGCTCGGGCTGCAAAAGGACGAGGTTATCCCCTATGCCAAGATAAGCAAGCTCGATTTTCTGAAGATTATCGAGCGACTCAAGAAAAAGCCAGACGGCAAGAAGTACATTGAGGTGACTGCTATTACGCCCACACCACTCGGTGAGGGCAAGACAACCTCTCTGCTGGGCCTGGTGGAGGGTCTCGGAAAACGGAAGCAGAATGTGATGGGCTGCATCCGTCAGCCCTCGGGTGGTCCCACCATGAATGTCAAGGGGACCGCTGCCGGCGGCGGCAATGCTCTGCTTATTCCCATGACCGAATTCTCCTTGGGGCTTACCGGCGACATCAATGATGTTATGAATGCGCATAACCTGGCGATGGTAGCGCTTACTGCCAGAATGCAGCACGAGCGGAACTACGATGATGCCGAACTAGCCAAACGTAACCTGCGCCGCCTGGATGTGGACCCGACCAGGGTAGAAATGGGCTGGATTATGGACTTCTGTGCCCAGAGCCTGAGGAACATCATCATTGGCATCGGTGGCAAGATGGACGGCTTTTTGATGCAGTCCAAGTTCGGCATTGCGGTGAGCTCTGAGATCATGGCTATGCTCGCCATAGCCAATGACCTGGCAGACCTGCGCAAGAGAATGGACGAAATCACCGTCGCCTACGATAAAAAGGGTAATCCGGTTACCACCGGTGACCTTGAAGTCGGAGGCGCTATGACCGCTTTTATGCGCAACGCCATTAACCCCACTTTGTGCAGCACCGCGGAGTATCAGCCCTGTCTGGTGCACGCAGGTCCCTTTGCCAACATTGCTGTAGGTCAAAACTCCATCATCGCCGACCGCATTGCCCTCAAGATGGCGGACTACGTTGTCACCGAAAGCGGCTTTGCTGCCGATATTGGCTTTGAGAAGTTCTGGAATGTTAAATGCCGCTACAGTGGCCTCAAGCCACACGTGTCGATACTGGTTGCCACCATCAGGGCGCTGAAGATGCATGGCGGTGGTCCCAAGGTTGTGGCCGGGTTGCCTCTCCCTGACGCCTACACCAAAGAAGACTTGAAGACCCTGGAGAAGGGGCTGGCCAATCTGGTGCACCACGTCAATACCATTAAAACGGCAGGCATTAACCCTGTGGTGTGCATCAACTCCTTCCATACAGACACCAAGGCTGAGGTCGCCATGGTGCGCAAAGCGGCTGAAGCGGCCGGGGCACGTTGCGCTTTCAGTGAACACTGGCTCAAGGGTGGTGACGGTGCTCTGGAGTTAGCCGACGCTGCCATGGAAGCCTGCAAGGAGAAGAATGACTTCAAATTCCTTTATCCCAACGAAATGAAGCTGCGCGACAGAGTGAACAAGATCGCCAAGGTCGTCTACGGAGCCGATGGCGTGTCCTGGGCACCTGAGGCCGAAGCCAAGGCCAAGGTATTTGAAGCAGACAAGAAATATGACGAGTACGCCACTATGATGGTGAAGACTCACCTGAGCCTGACACATGATCCGTCCATTAAGGGCACCCCCAAAGGATGGACGTTACCCGTCCGTGATGTCCTGATCTACTCCGGTGCCAAATTCCTCTGTCCCTGCGCCGGGACCATCAGCCTGATGCCGGGCACCAGTTCTGATCCAGGCTTCAGAAGGATAGATATCGACACCAAGACCGGCAACGTAAGCGGGCTTTTCTAAAGACGATTGGCCTAACTTAGCAAGGTAAACATCCTCTCCCCCCTCGGGGGGAGAGGATGAGGGTTAGGGTAGTGACGAAAACCAGGACCGTGTCTTTGACCATCAATGACCAGAAGATAAGAGCTGTTGATGGCCAGAAGATATTGTGGGCGGCGGTGGACAATGGCATCTACATCCCCAACCTTTGCGCTATTCGGGAAAAGAGTGAGCCTTTTGCCGCTTGCCGTCTCTGCTTTGTGGAGATAGAAGGTGAGGATAAGCCGGTTACAGCCTGTACTGCACCGGTGGGCGAGGGGATGGTGGTCAATACCAAAGGGGCAAAGGCATTGAGGTTAGCCCGCACCGCTTTGGAATTACTCCTGGCCAGCCATCCTGTGGACTGCGCCAATTGCCTCAGAAATGGCTCTTGCGAACTTCAGAAGATAGCCAAGCATCTCCGCGTGAAGCTCAAGACAAAAAGGTTCAGGAAGATCCTGCCTGAGTTACCCATAGACTCCAGCAGTCTCCTGTTCATTTATGACCCTAATAAATGTGTGCTCTGCGGCAGATGCGTCTGGGTATGCCAGGAGAAACTGGGCAAGGGAACCATTGGTTTTGCCTACCGTGGCTTCCGTAGAATGGTGACCACCTTTGGGGATGAGCCTGTGGGTCAGTCCGGTTGCCAGGACTGTAGCGAGTGCGTGGCCGTTTGCCCTGTGGGTGCTCTGGTCTTCAAAGCCCAGTAGCCATACTTAGACTCGGTAAAGACAAGAGGGCTTAATCCAGCCATTCCTTATTGTGCTGCAGACTCGTCCTAACCAGCTCTAAGAGGTAGTCTCGACAACCGCTGTTGAAGCCTCAGCTATGGCTTTTCTTGACCCAAGGGCGAACTGAATTACAGTAGCATTCACCTCCTTCGTCAAAGAGCACCCCATTTTGGGATAATCTGACACGTGCTATACTATTGGCCAAGATTCCGGGACAACCAGACTATCACTCTGCTGGTTAGTCCAGGATCATACCAACCCATTAGAGTGAAAAGGAGGAGGCAATGCTAGAGGTATTCTTAACGGAGGAACGCAGAAAGTTCAGACAAGAGGTGCAGGACCTGGTCAAGAGCATACCACGACAGCTTATACTGGACATGGACGCCGATAAAGTCGAGTTCCCCTACGAATTTGTCAGGGAAGCTGGCAAGAGAAACCTGTTAGGCATCAGGTTCCCCAAGAAATTTGGCGGCAGAGACCTGAAATGGGTGGATGAACTCATCGAAGTGGGCGAGGTCAACAGGCTCGGCGTGCCTTTTGCCTGTCTCGTCTCAGTCACCTCCATCGTTGGAGAAGGCTTAAATGTGTTTGGGACCGAGGCCCAAAAGAAGAAGTACCTCAAACCATTAATCGCCGGCACACAATGGGCTGGCGAGGCACTCACCGAGCCCAGAGGCGGCTCTGACTTTTTCGGGGCTACCACGGTGGCCAGAAGGAAGGGCAACAAGTATTATCTTACCGGCCAGAAACGCTTTGTTGTTGGCTCTGAAGGCGCCGACTTCTTCCTGGTATTCGCCGTTACCAACCCCGGCGCTGGCCGTGACTCAATCAGCGCCTTCATTGTTGAGAGGAATATGGGCGTGGAGGTCAAGCATGTCTACGGCTTGATGGGCTGTCGCGGTACAGGCACAGGCAGGCTGGTCTTCCGCGATGTGCCGGTGCCAGAGGAAAATCTGCTGGGAAAAGAGAATGAAGGGGCAAAGGTATTCTATAAATTGATGGTGCCGGAAAGGCTTCTCGGTGGTGGAGTAGGTGGCTCCAGGGCTATTCTGGAACTGGCCGCCCGGTATGCCAACAAACGGAAGGCTTTCGGCCAGACCATAAGGAATTTTGAAGGAGTGAGCTTCAAGATAGCCGACTGCGTCACCAAGCTCGATGCTGTCAGCGCGCTGGCATACGCCGTGGCTAAGACCATTGATGATGGAGTAGGTACTGCGGCTTATCAAAGGAGACTGGTGTCAGAGGTGAAGAAACTGGCTACCCAGTCACACTGGGAAGTGGTGAATGACGCCATGCAGATTCTCGGCGGCATTGGATACACCCGTGTCTACCCGGTGGAACGAGCACTCAGGGAAGCCAGACTTATCATGATCTGGACCGGTAGCAACGAAATCATGAACTTAATAATCCAGCATGAATACTATAAGGAAATCCTGGCTAAAGGAATCGAGGGCAGAGATATTGAAGCCGACGTTCCTCTCACCCCAGCAGAGCTGGCGGAGGAAAGGATCTACGAATCAGAACCCATAGCTGCTGTCCCCTGAAGGGAACACATTCATGGAGATTATCGAAACCGTAAAGACGCGCAAGAGCATCAGGGGCTACAAACCTGACCCTGTGCCCAAAGAGGTCTTAGAGCAAATACTGGAATTGGCAAGCCATGCCCCATCCGCTATGAATACCCAACCGTGGGAGTTTACGGTGCTCACTGGCAAGGTTCTGGAAAACGTGAGACGGAGCAACGTTGAATTGCTCAACTCCGGAGTGCCGCCTAATCCCGAGCACGTGGTCACAAGCTGGCCGAAAGAGAGCGTTTACCGCCAACGCCAAGTAGACCTCGCCAAGCAGCTTTTCCAGCTTATGGGCATACCCAGGGAGGACAAAGAAAAAAGGGCCAAATGGCTGGAGCGAGGATTTCGCTACTTCGATGCGCCGGCAGCGATCATCTTATCCACTGACCGCTGTCTGAGTGAAACTGGGCCCCTGCTCGACATTGGTGCTGTGATACAGACTATCTGCCTTACCGCACTGCACTTCGGTCTGGGGACTTGCATCGAAGACCAGGGAACGATGTATCCCCAGGTGTTAAGAGAATATGCTCACATACAGGAGTCCAAGCGGATAATAGCCGCCATTGCCATTGGCTATCCTGACTGGGATTTCCCTGCCAACAAGGTGGAAAGTGAGCGAGAGCCTATCAAGAACTTGACTACCTGGCTCGGTTTCGACTAAGCAGCGATTTCACAAGTGCATGGCAGTCTAATTAGCCTTCGCTGACTGTGCGCGGCTCATCGCTGCCTGTAAGCCAAGGCGGGTTTTGCCAACGCATTCATCGTTAGACAAGGTGGAGATGAACTCTGCTACTTCGAGTCATCAGCCCGACGATGTACGCAAGTCCTGTTATGGTGGATACTCAGAGCAGAGTTAGCACCGTGCCGGTGCCCCTGTTTGCCCTGCTGTCCATCACTTGTCGGTGTGCGCGAGCTGGAGCCGGTACGCTCTTCACGCCTGACCATTGTATTTCTGTGTTCGGATTGGCCCGCGCCCAAGCTATACCTCCTTAGCGCCTTTGCCATTCGAAAGCCAACGGTTTATAATCGGGCATCAAGCATACAGCAAAATCTAAGTCGGTGGTCTGCAAGCAGCAACCCAGTCCAGAAATACTTAGTCCCGACTACTCTTCTGCAGCAGACAGCTGCCCAAGGAGCAAAGTCTCTGAACATCAATGCATGATTCGTGTGCTAACAAACAGTCCCCACCTGATAAGAAGTGAGGCATGCTGAGATGCTGAGTCCGTCTGTGGCTTTGCTGGCATCGATCGCCGGGATTCTAATTCTGATCAGGCTGAAGGTCCGTCCAAGCTTGGCCATCTTCGCAGGAAGTGTTACCGTTTCGTTGCTGCTCCTGCCCCCACGCTCCCTGCCCGAGCATATGTTTCACACCCTGGCAGACCGCCAGACTCTGACACTGCTGGCAGTCGTTGCCAGTGCGCTGGCCTTAAGTCGTCTCATGGAGGTGAGGGGCTTGCTTACGAGCCTAGCGGCCACGATGGAGAGACTTGGCCCCAGACTTGCTATGCACCTTGTTCCTGCTACGATAGGACTGGTTCCCATGCCCGCTGGAGCTCTAGTTTCGGCTACCGCCCTAAGGGATCTAGCGGACAGAATGGGCCTGACGCCGGAACGCGTCACATTCATAAATTACTGGTTCAGACACATATGGGAGGCTTCCTTGCCAGTATATCCAGCGATCATAACGACCAGCGTAATACTGTCTGTCCAGCTTTCTTCCGTAACACTGACACTTTTACCTATGACGGCTTTAGTCATCGCACTCGGAACCGTCTCTAGCTACCGGATGCTTAAGCCGAACAAGAGATACGAAACAGAAGAAAGAACGTCAAAGAAAAGTATAGTCCATGACCTTCTCAGGACTTCTTGGCCGATCCTCTTAATCGTGGGGCTAGTCCTGGCGGGGCTGGATGCGGTGATAGCCTTTCCTCTCGCACTAGCCCTATTGGCTTGTCAACAAAAAGCTAAATGGCCGGAATTGAAAATTGCACTGAAGTACGGCGTCGATCTCCAAATCCTGTTGCTGTTATATGCCGTAATGCTATTCAAGGCAACGATAGAAGGTGCGGGGGCTGCGTGCACCCTCTTTTCAGACATGCAGTACATAGGAATGCCTACCCCAGTCCTCCTGGCGTTCCTGCCCTTCCTGATGGGCTTTGCCACAGGCATTAGCATGGGATTTGTCGGCATTAGCCTTCCGCTGTTGGTTCCCTTCATAACCCTCGGCTCACAGGTTAATAGCTATGCTCTTATGCTGGCCTATATGAGTGGATATGTGGGGGTTCTGCTCTCCCCTCTCCATCTTTGTCTTATACTATCGACCGAGTACTTCAAAGCTAGCTTAGCTAAAGTGTATAAGCTTACACTGCCTCCGCTGTTGGCGATAGAGGCGGTCGTAGTATTCATCTACTGCATAGCAGCCTAGGATTCTCCAGTCCGTTGCTGCTCTCAGACTGGCGGGTGGTATTCTTACATCAGTAACATGGCAAAGCCCCAACTGGTCGCCACAGGTAGATCTGCGGGACCCAGACAAGGAGTCACAGACCCAGGTGTAAGAGCAATTATGCTAATTCTCTCCCTTGATGGGAGAAGGACTCCAGCCTCTAATGACTAGACCCTTAGTTTCTTCCCTGTAGACTAACATAGATCAATGTGACTCTTCTTAAACTTTGTCCCCTGGGTCCTGCACGGCATGCCTCAGCCTCCTGCCGGGGGTCCTGCACGGCATTCCTCAGCCTCCTGCCGGAAGTGCTGGCAGAGGCGAGGTGCATGACGCTGCCTTTGGCGAGTGTGGCATGATTCGGGCATTCCATGCTGTTTTGGCTACTATCCTGGATTGTCAGGCAATGTCTGCAGAATAATGCTGGCAAGAAAAGCTACCTTCGCCCCAGGATGCAGCCGATGAAGTCTCTTTTCCCGCGAACAAAATCGGTTACCGACATTGCCCGTTTTCCTTCTAGCTGGATCTGGCAAAGCCCTAAGATACCCTGCTTGGTTACCACCCCAACCCCAGGCTGTTCTGCCAAGGCAATTACCTCCCCTACCTCTCCATTCCCCTTGCCATCGAGAGGAATGGCTTCATGGATTCTGAATCGTTTCCCTTGACACCAGGTATGGCAGCTCGGCCAGGGGTTGTACGCTCTCACCATCCGCCAGAGCTGGAGCGCGGAAAGACTCCAATCAATCTCGGCATCCTTACTGGTTATTAACTTGCTGTAGGTAGCCTGAGACTCAGCCTGAGCTTGTGGCTTGATTTTGCCTTCAAGCCATCTGGGCAGGGTCTGGAGCAAAAGCCCCGCTCCCACATCGGCCAGCTTAGCGCTAAGTGAGCCAGCGGTATCCATGAAGGAAATCCCCACTTTCTCCTGGGCTAAAATCGGCCCGGTATCCAGTCCAGTGTCCATCAACATTATCGTGACGCCGGTGAGTTCATCCCCACAGAGAATGGTATTGGCAACTGGAGATGGACCTCGGTGCCGCGGCAATAATGAAGCATGAACGTTAAGACAGCCGAATATGGGCAAGGAAAGCACTTCCGGAGGAAGAATAGAACCGAACGCCGCCACAACTATGAGCTCGGGCTGAAGACTGGCCAGCTCCTTGACCACCTCCCTTGATCTGAACGTCTCGGGTTGAATAACCGGTATTCCTCGCTCCAGCGCCATTCTTTTCACCTGGGGAAAAACAACCGGGCGCCCCCTGCCAGCCACTCTATCGGGCTGAGTATACACAGCCACTACCTGGTAGGAACTCTGGAGCACACATTCCAATATCGTCACGGCAAACTGAGGCGTGCCCATAAAAACGGTGCGGACTGTCATAGTTGAACTATTTTTCATTAATTTTTTAATTATGTCAAACATTGCCTAGCGAAGGTTTGACCAAACCTGATATTCTGTAACCTGGAACAATCAACAACTGGTAAGTTCCTGGATCTTAGCCGCTCCTCAATAGTTCTTTCAGCTATCTTTGTGGCTGAGCGTTGTTGGGAATGGGGATAGATTGGAATCAGCAAAAGAGATTTGGCAGACTGCCCTCGGCAAGCTGCAAATTCAGATTAGTAAGGCAAATTACACCACCTGGCTTAGGGATAGCCAGGGGCTAAGCTGCCAAGATAATCTGTTTGTCGTCGCTGTTCCTAACGTTTTTGTCGCCGAATGGCTATCCAAGCGCCTTTATCCTCTGGTAAGGAAGACCTTAGTTGATATTACGGGTAAGGATATCGACGTCCGTTTCGAGATCCAGAATCGCGAACAGCTGGCGACTAGCCCTTTGATCGCCCAAACCGATGGTGGGACCAGCAGCAAAGCCACGCAGTATAGGTTCAATCCAAAGTATACCTTTGATAACTTTGTTGTCAGCGACTCTAATCGTTTAGCTTATGCTGCTGCCGTGGAGGTGGCCGAAAATCCAGGAAATAGTTACAACCCTCTCTTCATTCACAGCAGCACCGGCCAAGGTAAGACTCACTTACTACATGCCATCGGGCACTTAACGACCAACAATGGACTGCAAGCAGCCTATATTGCTGCGGAGCAATTCGCCAATGAATTCATATTAGCTGTGAGAGAAAAACAAGTTGACCGGTTCCGCAGCAAATTCAGAAATATCCATATCTTTCTATTCGACGACGTCCATTTCCTGATCGACAAGAAACAAACATTGCAGTGTTTCTTCCACACCTTCAACGAGCTATACAGCAATAACCGGCAGATTGTCATCACCGCTGACTGTGCTCCCCAAAACATGCGGCCATTTGGCAACAAGTTAAAATCTCGCCTTGAAGGGGGTCTTGTCGTGGACCTACAACCACCTGACCTTGAAACACGCCTGAATATCTTACGGGCTAAAGCAGCATCGATTATGACCTCAGAACTCGAAGGGGTGCTGCACGTTATCGCGGAGAAAGTATGCGAGAATGTTCGCCAGCTTGAAGGTGCTTTGGTATATTTGACTGCCCAGGCCAAACTAAGTGGAACCAGGATTACGCCTGAAACAATCAACAACTTATTAACAAGCCTGACCTGCAAACAAGACATAAAGCTGCTCTTACGGACGGTAGCGGACTATTTCAGCATTCCGCCAGAAGAGCTAATTAACAGGAAGAGAGATCGAAAAACCACGCGGGCCCGACATGTGGCCATCTATCTTATGCGTGAAGGATACAACTGCTCTCTAACCGAGATCGGCAAGGAATTGGGTGGTAGAAACCATGCCACAATTCTCCATGGCTATGAAAAAATAGCTAACGAATTGAGTGTTAATCCTGCCCTTTCTAGCCAAATTGAGGAAATCAAAGAGCAACTGAATTCCCAGAAGGACTATAGCGCGGCACATCAGACTGTCTAAGATTAACAACAATTTGTGGATAAATTGTTGCTTATCCCGCCCTCATTGTCCCCGAGACTGTCATCGTTGTCGCTGTTTTTATTGCCACTTAATGACATCGCTTATGATAAGTAGTACTTACCCATTAATATATAATTAAGAGAATATTGGATTATTAACACATGGTATATAACAGGGAAATCATAGTTTGGGGTGGATCTGGTGGGGATGGGTGTGTCAGCTTTCGGAGGGAGAAGCATATTCCTTTCGGTGGGCCGGATGGTGGGGATGGGGGAGGCGGTGGGAATGTGGTTATTACATGTAATCCTAACCTGGTTGACTTGAGCTTGCTTGGGCGGAGAAAGGAGTTTGCGGCTGAGGGCGGTCGTCGAGGTGAGGGTGCGCGGAGGCGGGGCAGGAAAGGCGAGGATTTAGTTATTTCAGTTCCCGTGGGCACAATGGTTTTCGCCGGGCATATATCAGGGCAGGAGACGCTTTTGTTTGACTTGAGGGCTCCAGGGCAAAGGGTTTTGGCGGCTAAGGGTGGTCGAGGAGGGCTGGGCAATGCTCGTTTTGCTACAGCGGTGAATCAAGCTCCTGAGATTGCCAGCAAGGGTGGATCAGGAGAAAAACGGTACATTATCCTCGAGGTGAAACTCATCACCGATATCTGTATTGTCGGCCCTCCCAACTCGGGGAAATCAACTTTACTATCTGTTATATCAAGAGCCAAACCCGAAATTGCCGGTTACCCCTTTACCACCCGCCAGCCGATTTTGGGAGTTCTGCAAGGCGATAGAAGAGACTTCATTGTTGCCGAAATCCCCGGCCTTGTTGAAGGTGCTCATCTGGGCAAAGGATTGGGGAATGATTCTCTGCGCCATGCAGAGAGGACCAAGCTGCTGATTTATTTGTTGGATGGTAGTTCGCCCAGCGTTGTTGATGACTTCGGCACATTGGATAAAGAGATAGCCTTATACAAAGACTTATCGCACAAGGCGAAGATCGTGGCGGTGAGCAAGGTAGATTTGCCTGAGGTTCAAGCTTCTTTACCTGCGGTGAAACAGTGCTTTGCCAAGGTTGGGGTGCCCGTCTTCTACATCTCTGCAGTAAGCGGGCAAGCCGTGTTAGAATTGACCAGGAAAGCCATGGACATGGTGGAGCAGGCGAGCCGGGACGAGGAAATGACTTCCCAGGCTCAAATAGCGGTATTCCGTCCCAAGCCGACAAAGTAAAGAAGTGAACATAGGCATTCTTGGTGGCACGTTTGACCCTATCCATATAGGTCACCTGGTTGTCGCTGAGGAAGCAAGGACAAAGTTGGGGTTGAGCGAAGTCCTGTTCGTGCCTGCCGGGCAACCGTGGCTCAAACAAGCTCGTGATATTACCCCGGCGGCCCACAGGGTGGAGATGGTGCGGCGTGCCATAGCGGACAACCCATATTTCAAGCTTAGCACTCTCGAAGTGGATCACCCCGGCCCTTCTTACACCGTGGATACCCTGACATTGCTGCAGGACCAATTGAGTAGTGAATCAAGCCTTTTCTTTATCCTAGGGCGTGATACATTGGCCGAGCTGCCTTTGTGGAAGGAACCAAGGAAAGTAATTCAATTATGCCGGCTGGTGGTTCCGCCCAGACTGGGCTCAAGAGACTTGAGGCACTTAGAAGAAGCGATACCCGGGCTGCTGGACAAAGTTATTCAGCTTGATATGCCTGTAATTGGGATTAGCTCCTCAGAAATTCGCCACCGCATAGCTCAGGGGCTGCCTATTCGTTATTTGGTGCCATCTGTGGTAGAGAAGTACATAGCAGAACACAGGATATATCAGGTATCTGCAAGCTGACTGACGGTGGCGAATTCTTTTCATGCCGCAACTACATGAGTCTGCGGGAGACGGAATGGTCAAATATCGAGGTTTCTGACGCTTTGAGCATGGGCCTGGATGAACCGTTTGCGAGGCAGAACTTCATCGCCCATGAGCATACGAAAAACCTGGTCTGCGGCTATGGCATCCACTACCTCTACTTTGAGCAGGGTTCTGTTAGCGGGGTTCATAGTCGTCTCCCACAATTGTACGGGAGTCATCTCCCCCAGCCCTTTGTATCGCTGAATATCTATTTTGTCTTGTTTCAGCTCCTTAATTCTCTTTTCCTTTTCCTGTTCGGAGTAAAGCCAGGACTCCTGTTTACCGGACTTGATGCGGTAAAGGGGTGGTTGGGCAATGTAGAGATAGCCCTGGTTAATTAGCTCTGTCATATGGCGGTAAAAGAAGGTGAGGAGCAAAGTACGAATGTGCGAGCCATCAACATCGGCATCGGTCATGATGATTATTCTGTGGTAGCGAAGTTTAGAGCTATCAAATTGTTCGTCAGCACTTGCTTTTAAGGCTGTGACAATGGCCCGTAGCTCTTCATGTTCCAGAATTTTATCTTTGGGAGCTTTCTCTACGTTGAGTATCTTGCCTCTCAGAGGGAGAATGGCTTGAAAGCGGCGGTCTCGCCCTTGTTTAGCTGAGCCGCCGGCTGAGTCACCTTCAACCAGGTAAATCTCGCATTTTGCGGGCTCTTTCTCGGAACAATCGGCTAGTTTCCCGGGCAGGGTTGATGTTTCGAATCCAGTCCTCTTTAAAACGAGGTCACGAGCTTTACGTGCCGCCTCTCTGGCTCTGGCGGAGGTGAGGCACTTCTCTATGATTGTCTTGCCTTCGTTGGGGTGTTGCTCCAGGTATAGGGACAGGCTGTTGGCTACAGCAGACTCAACCTGACTTTTTACTTCGGGATTTCCCAGCCTTGCCTTAGTTTGCCCCTCAAATTGGGGCTGTGGGAGTTTTACACTGATGATGGCCACTGCCCCCTCGCGCACATCTTCCCCAGTTAAGTTGGGGTCAGCATCCTTTAAGATTTTCGTATTCCGGGCATAATCATTGAAAACTCGAGTCAATGCTGAGCGAAAGCCAGTAAGGTGGCTGCCGCCGTCTCTGGTATTTACACAGTTGGCGAAAGAGAGAGTGGACTCGGTAAAGCTATCGTTATATTGTACAGCTGCCTCTATTACGGTGCTATCCGTCATGGTGGAGATATAGATGGGGTAGGGGTGAATAACGGCTCTGTTTTTGTTGAGGCGGCGAATATAGCTGGCTATTCCCCCATCGAAGTAGAACGCCTTCTCTTGACTGGCTCTCTCGTCTTTGACAGATATTTCTACTCCTTTATTCAGGTAAGCTAGTTCCCTGAGCCGCTGGCAAGCCATGTCGAAATCGTAGTCAATACTCTCGAAGATTCCCTTGTCAGCAAGGAAGGAAACTGAAGTGCCTGTGTCCTGGGCGTCACCAACTATTTCTACGTCGCCTTGAGGCACCCCCTGGTGATATTCTTGACAGTAGAGTTTTCCCTGGCGTTTGACCTCGGCTTTGAGCCAGGAAGACAGGGCATTCACTACTGAAGCACCAACGCCATGGAGTCCACTGGACACACCATAGACATGATTGCTGAACTTGGCTCCGGCGTGCAGGCGAGTAAACACTGCCTCCAGGGCTGTGATATCTTGCCCCGGGATATTTTCCGTAGGGATACCCCGTCCGTTATCAGTCACGGTGATGCTATTGTCTTCGTGGATGGTTACTTCGATATGGTCACAGCAGCCGGCCATGGCTTCGTCTATGCTGTTGTATACTATCTCGTAGAGGATTTGGTGTAATCCGTGACGATCGGTGCCGCCAATATACATGCCCGGGCGTAGGCGTACAGCCTTGATTTCATCTAGAATCTGGATATCTTTGGCGGTATATTCCGACTTCGCCTGGTTATTTATGTCAGCTTGAGACATAGGTGGTTCGTTTCCGAGTACATTTGCTGAAGTGCTGAATCAGACCATGAGAGGAAACGCTCAGGTTTCCGTTCGAGGTTACTAGCATAGTATATTATATCATATTCTGAGCTGCTTGAGAAATGCGGCAATTTCAGCCAAGGGGATAGTCTTCTGTTCTCCGCTTCTCATATCCCGCAACATCACGTTTCGTTTGCTGACCTCCTCTTCGCCGAGGATGAGGGCACAGCCAATATCCAAGGAATCAGCCTGTCTCATCTGCGCTCTCAGGCTCTTATCGCCTGTAGCCATGATAACTGCAATGCCGGCTTTGCGTAGCTCCGAGGCAAGTTTCATCGCCTCGATCTTGGCTGCTCCTTCCAGGTAGGCAATGAAAACATCAGGTCTGGGCAATTCTGGAATATCTAGTTTCTGTTTCTTTAGATTCAGTATTATTCTTTCCAGCCCGGCCGCGAAGCCCACCGCCGGAGTTGGTTTGCCTCCTAACACCTCGATGAGGTTATCATAGCGACCGCCTCCGCCAAGAACGCTTTGGCCTCCGTTCTCTTGAGGTTCAACCTCGAACACTGTCCTGGTGTAATAATCCAACCCACGGACCAATCTGGGGTTTGATTGAAAGGAGATGCCCATTACCCCTAAGTATTTTTGAACACTTTGGAAGTGGAGCTGGCACTCATGGCATAAATAATCGGTAATCTTTGGTGCGGTCTTAGCTATCTCCTGGCAAGCGGGTTTCTTGCAATCGAGCAGGCGTAGCGGATTCTTGCCCAGCCTGACTTTGCAGTCAGGGCAAAGACGGTCTGTATAACCTGAATAATGCTGCTTCAGTACTTCTAAATATCCGGGGCGACAAAGCTTGCAGCCAATGCTATTGAGTTGAATAAGGAATTGGGATAATCCCAGGGAACAAAAGAAGTGTCGGGCCATCTCGATTACTTCAGCATCGAGGGCAGGGTCGGCCTCCCCTAAAGCCTCAAATCCAAATTGGTGGTGCTGGCGATACCTCCCTGATTGCGGGCGCTCGTACCTGAAGGCTGGTCCAATGTAATAAAGCTTCACGGGTTGAGGCAAGTTGAATAATCCGTGCTCCAGATAGGCCCGGCAGACTGGGGCTGTCCCCTCGGCTCTCAGAGCCAATTCTTGCCCACTCTTGTCCTCAAAGATATACATTTCCTTGTCGACGATATCTGTCCCCCCTGCCACAGCTTTGGTGAAGATTTCAGCATCTTCGAATATGGGCGTGCTCAATGGCTGGTAACCATAGAGCTGGCATAACGAAGCAGCCTTCTCCTCTACGTATTTCCAGTAAGGATGCTCTTGTGGCAGGGTGTCGAAGGTACCCCGAGGAGCTTTGTGCACGGAAATCCTCCTTATCTATCTCCTAGTTTACCACATTATTTATTGGGATTTGCAGAGATGGTGGCACAAAGAGCATCGCGAAGCGGGCGAAGGATGAATGCTCCAATTAAAGGACATGAAAACAAGAAATCCCAAATTCCAAGCGCCAAATCCCAAACAATATCAAAGCACAAAATACAAATGACCAAAACAGTTTAGAGATTGGATTTTAGGATTTGGAGTTTGGCCAATGCGATGGCTATACGAAGTTTACCCCGAAATGCGACCGGATTTGTGGGGTTGGCCATAATTTGCGTTAGTTCTGCTACTACAGTATTATGAATTAGATGGAAGGCAACAAGCTCATAGAATTGGCTAGCACTTATCTACCTGAGGATAGGATAACTCTGGTCAAGGAGGCTTACGAATTTGCTGCCAAAGCTCACCAGGGGCAGGTGCGCAAAACAGGAGAGCCTTATTTGGAGCATCCTTTGAGTGCAGCTATGATTTTAGCTGAGCTGCACCTTGATGCTGAAACGTTGGCTGCCGCCTTGTTGCACGATGTTCCCGAGGACTGTGGTATATCTTTGGAAGAGATAGGAGCCAAATTTGACATGCCAGTAGTCAAACTTGTTGATGGAGTCACGAAGCTGAACAAGCTTGCCAGTAGAGCTCGAACTGAAGAAGCAAAATCGAAGGTTCAGGCAGACAACCTGCGGAAGATGCTCCTGGCTACGGCTGAAGACCTGAGAGTGGTTCTTATCAAATTGGCAGATAGGCTGCATAATATGCGGACACTGGGGGTTTTGCCCGCGGAGAAACGGCGGGCCATCGCTCAAGAGACGCTAGAGATATATGCTCCGCTGGCGCACCGTTTGGGTATGAGGGACGTGAAATGGCAATTAGAGGATTTAGCCTTTCGCTATCTAAAACCACGTGTATATCATCAGATTGCTCGCCTGGTGGCTGGAAAGCGAACGGAGAGAGAGGGTTTCATAAGTGAAGCTAGTCAGATGCTGAGCCAGGAGTTGGATAAGGCCGGCATCAAAGCCAAGGTTTATGGCCGACCGAAGCATATCTACAGCATCTATCAAAAGATGAGCAAATATGATGCGCAGGGCAAGAAATTTGGGGATATCCATGACCTTTTTGCGTTGCGTTTATTAGTGGACTCGGTGTCAGATTGCTACAAGGCGTTAGGTGTGACCCATAATCTTTGGCGTCCTATGCCTGAGGAATTCGACGATTTCATTGCTAATCCCAAGGATAATGGCTATCAAGCTTTGCACACTACGGTAATGTGTCGGGCCACAACACCCCTGGAAATACAAATTCGCACCCATGACATGCATCGGGTGAATGAATTCGGGGTAGCTGCTCACTGGCTTTATAAAGAAGGGAAAGCAGGAGAGAAGTTCAAGGATGAGATAGCTTGGCTGCGGCAGATTGGTGATTGGAGGGAGGAGGTTGATAGTGAAGAATTTATGGAATCTATCAAAACCGATGTCCTTGTGGACCGGGTGTTTGTCTACACTCCTAAAGGGGAGATAAAGGAGTTGCCCAGGAGTGCCACCCCTCTAGATTTCGCTTTTCGAATTCACACAGACTTGGGCTATAGATGCATTGGAGCAAAGGTAAATGGCAGGCTGCAACCACTAAATTATGCCCTTAAGAATGGCGATGTGGTGGAGATTATGGCCAGCAAAGTAGATAAAGGACCAAGTCTGGACTGGCTCAATCCCGAGCTTGGCTACGTTAAGACATCTCACGCACGAAGCAAGATACGGCAATGGTTTGCCAAACAGGAGCGAAGTCAATGTATTGAAACTGGCAAACAGATTTGGGATAAAGAGGTTAAGAAGTCGGGCGTCGATTTGCCCGGTGTTGACAAGGTGGCGGGCTTGCTTAACTATGACAGCGCAGATGACCTTTTTGCCGCCTTGGGCAGTGGCAGCATCAACTCTTCTCAAATAATGCTTAGACTGAGCGGAGCATTGGAGCCGACTGAAGAGGGGCTTGAAGTTCTGCCTCCGCGGAAGGTCAGCCCTGTCAGCATTAACGTCTTGGGCGTAGGTGACTTGCTTACACGGTTGGCTAGTTGCTGTCATCCCTTGCCGGGCGATAAGATTATTGGGTATATCACTCAAGGCCGAGGTATCACTGTGCACCGCAAAGATTGCCCTAACATTGTCCACGAAGAAGAGAAAGAAAGATTGGTCAAAGTAGAGTGGGGCGCTGTGGCGCAAGTCTACCCTGTGATGATTCAGGTTGATGTCTGGGACCGAGTTGGCCTTGTTCGGGATATTAGTGCTATTATAGCCGAGGAAGGGGTAAACCTCAGTGAGGTAAACATGGACAATCACCGTGATGATAGCGTCACACTGCATTTTACCTTGGAGGTGAAGAGTGCTGCCCAGGTCAGCAAGATAATGTCTAGAATTCGCTCAGTGTGGAACGTAGTAAGCGTAACAAGAAAGGGGGAAATAAGTGTCAGCTAGTAAGCAAGGTAACAAAGTAGCCAGAACAGCGGAGAGAAAACGGTTACGGAATCGCTTGGTGCGCCGCAGCGTCAAAACGTGCATAGTTAAGGCGAGGAGTTCAGCCGATGCCGGGGAAGAATCGGCAAAGCAGAAAGCGATGCTGGCCGTAAGTAACATAGATAAGGCAGTGAGCAAAGGAACTATCCACAGAAACAAAGGCGCCAGACTCAAGTCTGGCTTAATGAAGAAGCTGAATAAGAAGTGATTATCTGTAACCGATGACAGTTGAGTCGCTTTCGCCGAAGCAAGGACGAATTGCCAGCTCTGTGATAGTCTGTATATTGTGAGCTATGAAATGCAAAATGACAAAGGAGAATTCAAAGATAGGTTAAAGCCTTTCGACCTTTGAGCTGTAATTTCAATTTTTGATATTTGATTTTGGTTTAGTGCGGTGCTGTCTCAATTCCAGGTAGTAGGGCAAGCTCTCTTCACTCAAGGTTTGGTTTCTCCCCAGGGAGGTAACCTCAGCGTCAAACTTGGGGAGCATCTAGTCATCACCCATCGAGGCAGCGCCTTGGGCTATATTCAGGAGGGAGACTTGGTGGAGACGGGGATAAACAAGAACAATCGGGTTACGCCCCTGGCTTCAACGGAGCTGGAAGTCCATCGCTGCATCTACAAGAGTACCCCGGCATTGGCAGTGGTTCATGCTCATCCACCTTACGCTGTTGCCTTGTCCTTCACAGAGAAAGAGATTGTGCCCCCCGATATAGAAGGGCGGGCTTTGTTGTCCAGGGTGCCTATCTTACGTACAAGGAGAGGGGACAAGGCGGGGGAACTTACCGATGAAATAGCCAGGTTATTGGGGGAGCACAGGGTGGTTTTGGTGCAAGGGCATGGGACTTTTGCTGCCAGCCAGTTGTTAGAGGAAGCCTATTACTATACTGTTGTCCTCGAGCAGAGTTGCCGCCTTCTTTATTTGCTCAAGACTTTGCAGGTAAACCCCGGGGTGACTCCCGTTTGAGAAATCCTGCTATACCTTCACAGCTTTAGGGGAAACTAGGTAATACCACTCGGGGTATTTGGCATTTGCAGTTTTGCGGTCACTTTGCCGATCTTGCCCGTGCCTATCGGCCGTCGGTCGATTTCCAATATGGGCGCTACATTGGCTGCCGTCCCCGTGAAGAAACATTCTTCAGCCACATAAAGTTCACTTCTGTCAACCTGCCTCTCAATTGTATCTATCCCCAACTCATTTTTAGCCAACTTCATGACTGTGTCCCTGGTGATGCCCATCAGGATGTTGTCAGACGGAGGTGGAGTTATCAGTCTTCCCTCCAAAACGAGAAAGATATTCTCACCGCTGCCCTCTGAAACATGTCCGTCTTGAGTCAGCAATATTGCCTCATCAAAGCCGTTTTCGCAGGCTTCGGTTTTGGCCAGTGCGCTGTTCGCATAAATGCCACAAATCTTGCCCCGCGGTGGGATCATGGTATCATCCACCCGACGCCACGACGAGACGCAGCTGCGGACACCGTTTTCTGCATCGAGGTAGGTGGGGAGTGTGGTCACGACAATGAGGAAATCATCCTCCAGGTTGTGAAGACGGACCCCTAAAGCTTCGGAGCTTTTGTAAGCCAAAGGGCGGATATACACGTCCTCCTGATAGCCACTTTTTTTCACGAGCTCCACGCTCAATCGGCAAAGCTTATCCATAGAGTAGGGAAGGTCTATTTTCAGGATACGACAGCCG
>PDVJ01000115.1_pt2 | contig 19590 bp, 15 predicted proteins | sample 1369811 | NCBI WGS metagenome assembly PDVJ01 (sample SAMN07795376, study PRJNA414565) | Alkali sediment metagenome, whole genome shotgun sequencing project. | reverse complement strand
ATCTCTTTCAGAATCACAATGGGGCTGTTGGTCAGAGGATCGACAGTCAGTCCTGCAATGACCATGGGTCTGAGCATGATTACCTCCAATGGAATCTTTTAAGCTATCTTAGGAACAAGAAATTCCTTTTGTCAACATAAGTTTCTCAGGGCCGTGACGTTTTTCATGAAGGACTGATTGATTGTCTGAAGGCGTATAAAAAGCTTGATTTGCAGGATCAAACCGAATTATCTATAGTTCCATACGCGTAAATGCTCAGGTGTTTAGGCTGAAGGCTGAAGACTGAAGGGCAATAATGATCATCCGTGACACAATCACCTGCTAACGTATCCAAACGATCTTGGCTTTGTGTGATCGCGCATGTCTTTTCCTTCAGTCTATCTACCTTCAGTCTATCTAGCTGAGTAGTTACCCATACGCTTCACATTCACCGTGAACCATCAATGGACACTTCTGACAAAGAGATCTTATATCCCTATGTCCTTGACGACAAGCCGAGGTTTCTGCTGGGCTGGATTCTTTATGCCCTCTTCAGAAGAGCCAAGGTCGACGAGAACGCGAAAGAAGGCTTGAAGCAACTTCAGAAAGAAGGCACGGTGGTCTACGCAACCAAGTACCGAGGCCACCTGGATTACCTCCTCTATCACTACAACCTCAGAAGAAGACGCCTTCCTTATCCGAAAATCGCTTTCGATCTCAACATGTCGTTGCTTCTGCCCTTCACTCGCTTCTTCAAGGTCCTCTTCTCTCAACTGTCCTATTTCTACCGGTCTGGGAAACTGCCCAGCCCTTATCAAACCGGCTTCTACGGCAAGGCGATACGGGAAGGGACGCCCTCCCTCATCTTCCTCATCGACCCGAAACGCTTTATCAGCCGGTTCATTCACGCTGAAAAAGATCATCTCCAGTTTCTTCTGGAAACCCAGAAAGATCTGGACCGGCCCATCTTCATCGTCCCTCAGCTCATCCTCTATGATACCTCCGTGGAGAAAGATTATGAAACGCTCACGGACCTTCTTTTCGGGTACAGGGACTATCCCAGCCTGGCAAGGAAGATCCTGATGTTCGCCAAACACCGGGGCGAGGCCTTCATCGACTTCGGTCAACCGCTGGATCTCAAGGCCTATCTGCGGTCTCAGCCCCCTGACCGACCTCTCCATGCCATGGTCACCGAGATCAGGGACGCGCTCATCGAGAGCATCGACAGCAGGAAGAGAGTGATCCTCGGCCCGATCATGAAGTCGCGGCAACAGCTCAAGGAAATGGTCCTCATGGACCCCAGGGTGAACGAGAAAATAGAGAGCACCGCCGCCTCTGAGAAAAAGAGCCTGAGCTATGCCCGGAAAAAAGCGGGCGAGTACTTCGATGAAGTTGCCGCGGATTTCAATATCACCTATCTTCACCTTTTTGACATCGGTCTCAGATGGCTTTGGAAGAAGCTCTTTGAAGGGCTTGATGTGGACACTTCGGTCCTGAACATGGTGAAGGAATGGGCGCGAAAAGGGCCTCTCATCTTCATCCCCTCCCACAAGAGCCATCTGGATTACCTGATCCTTAATTATGTGCTTCATGCATCCCACATGCACATTCCCCGAGTCGCTGCGGGGAAGAACCTGGCCTTCTGGCCCATCGGATACATCTTCAGGAAGGCCGGCGCCTTCTTCATACGCCGCTCTTTCCGACAGCCACGACTCTATGTGGAGGTCGTTAACCGATACATCAAGGCGCTCTTGCAGGAAGGGCATCCCCTCGAGGTCTTCATCGAAGGGGGCCGAAGCCGCAACGGGAAACTGGTTCTTCCGAAAACAGGTTTTCTCTCAATCCTTCTTCACGCGCACGCCGAGGGCTTCTGCAAGGATCTCGTGTTTGTGCCCACTTCCATGGTCTATGACCGAATCCTGGAAGGGAAGTCTTACCGAAAAGAACTCGAGGGAGGGGTGAAAGAGCAGGAGAAACTCAAACACATTATCGGCGCAAGAAGACTCCTGAAGCGGAAGTACGGAAAGGTTTACATCCGCTTCAGTCCACCCGTCTCGCTCAATGAGTACCTCCAGGAAACAAAACTTAGCCCACAGGAGCTTCCCCGGCGCTTTGCGTTTCACCTGGTCAAGGCGATCAACGACGTGACCCTGGTCACCCCTCTGACCCTTGTGGCAACGGCTATCCTGGGGGGCTTTCTGAAAACCTTCAGCATTCCAATGGCCGCCAGTCTCGGTGATTCCAGTAGAGCCACACAGGAAACCCTTTCTCTTTTGCTAAACTGGAANATCGTGGAAGTGCTGGAAGATGTGGACCAAGAAGAAGAGACGTTNTATTTCGTGGAAGACGANAAGAAAATNGAGCTCGAATATTACAAGAACAACATTATTCANTTCTTCATCCCCCATGCCCTTGTGGCCACATCCTTGTTGGCNGGAAGGGAGGAAGAAAAGAAGCTCGACTCCATTCTCACGGACTACACCTTCATGAAGACCCTTCTCAAAAACGAATTTCTCTTCGATGAAGACGAAAACGAGCGAGAGAAGGTTCGATCCATCCTGGACTATTTTCTGGAAGCCTCCTTTGTCAGTGCTTCAGCGGAAAACGACGCTTTCAAGATCACCAAAATGGGTTTTGACAAGTTGCCTACCTGGGCCAGCCTGACCAAAACCTTCATGGAATCCTACTGGATCGCCACCAAGGCTATGGGTCACCAAAAGAACCTTGGGCTCAAAGAGGACGCCCTCCTCAAGAAGATGAGCTACCTGGGAAGAAGGTTTCACAAGCTGGGCGTTGTGGACCACGTGGGGGCTCTGTCAAGGCTGAATTTCACGAATGCCATTGCCGTGATCAAAAGAGACTTCCTGCGGCGGCGCACGCGAAAAGAACAAGAACCTCTGGAGGCCCTCTCCCAGCTCAGCCAGAGAATCTACGAGCTGTCGCGACATGGCCAATAAAAGAATAGGTTAAAGGTTAAAGGGCAAAGGTTAAAGGATAAAAACAAAAAGAGCAAAGCGGACGAATAGACGCTCCGCGTCGGATGTTGTTCTCTTTTCCTTTTTCCTTTAACCTTTATCCTTTTTCCTTACACGAACTTGAATTCCGCCTGTTTGAGCTTCGCATGGGCCGCGGCCAGCCTTGCAATGGGAACCCTCAACGGCGAACAGGAGACATAGTTGAGCTGGATGTGGTGACAGAACCGGATGGCGTCCGGATGGCCTCCGTGTTCCCCGCAGATTCCGACTTTCATATCCGCCCTTGCCTTCCTCGCCCACTCCACGGTCATCATCATGAGGCGTCCCACCCCCTTGATGTCCAGGATCTCAAAGGGATTGTGCTGCAGGATTCCCCGCTCGTTGTAGAGGGGGAGGAACTTGTTTTCCGCATCTTCCCGAGAGAAAGAAAAAGTCGCCTGGGTGAGGTCATTGGTCCCGAAGGACATGAACTCCGCCAGTTCCGCAAGTCGACCGGCCCGCATGCACGCCCGCACGACTTCGATCATGGTTCCGAATTTGAAAGGAACCTTTATCCCAAATTTCTTTTCCACCTCTTGATGGATCCTGGTCACATGGTCCCGCACAAACACAAGTTCCTGGAGCGTGCACACCTGGGGAACCATGATTTCCGGCGCAACCGGGACGCCCTCTTTGACGCACTCTGCAGCCGCTTCCAGGATCGCCTGGATCTGCATGGAATAGATTTCCGGATAGGTAATGCCCAGCCTGACTCCTCTGTGCCCGAGCATGGGGTTGGTCTCGGAAAGAGCTCTCACTTTCTGGAGCATGGTCTCCTTTGCCACGATGAGCTCCTCGTCCAGGTGTTTGTGCTTCAATTCCTCCAGACCAAACGTAATGGTCTCCAGGTTTGCGGAATACTTATTGTGAAGATCGGGATCGAGGAGCCTCAAGGTATCCGGCAGATCCGCCATGAGCTGCACGGTGTGCTTCAATTCTCTCAGATGCTCGATCTCATCAACCAGCTCCTCCTCGGAGGGCAGGAATTCATGGATCGGAGGATCCAGGAGCCGGATGGTGACCGGCATTCCATCCATGACTCTGAGGATCTCCTTGAGGTCTTCGCGCTGGAAGGGAAGGAGCTTGGCGACACACTTGGCCCTTTCCTCCGTGTTTTCAGCAAGGATCATCTGCCGCACGATAGGCAACCGGTCTTGCTGGTTGAACATCCTCTCGGTCCGACACAGACCAATTCCCTTCGCACCGTAGTTCTTCGCCTTGGTCACTGAATCGGGAGTGTCTGCATTGGCCATCACCTTCAGCTCGGCAATATCATCCGCCCACTCGAGGAGAACGAGCAGATCCTCCACGAACTCGGGCTCAATCGTAGGAACAACACCCTGGTAGACATTGCCCGTGCTTCCGTCTATGGTGATCACGTCTCCTTCCCTGAGCGTCACCCCGGAGATGACGGCCTCCTTTGAGAGATCATTGACCCGGATGGCTTCACATCCCGAGACACAGGGCTTGCCCATGCTTCTTGCCACCACGGCAGCATGCGATGTCTTGCCTCCTCGGCTTGTGAGGATCCCCTGAGAGGCAAAGAAACCGTGAATATCGTCGGGCTTGGTTTCTTCCCTGACCAGAATCACTTTTTCACCCAGCTTGCCCTTGCTCTCCGCCCTGTCCGCATTAAAGACGATCTTTCCTGATGCCGCACCGGGCGATGCAGGGAGCCCCTGGGCCAGAACCCGGACCTTGGCCTTGGGATCCAATCGGGGGTGAAGCAGTTGAGCGAGCATCTCGGGTTGAATCCGAAGGATCGCCTGCTGCTCGGAGATCAGGCCCTCATTGACCATGTCAATCGATGTCTTGATGAAGGCCGAGGCATTCATTTTGCCGTTCCGGGTCTGAAGGCACCAGAGCTTTCCCTTTTCAATGGTGAACTCGAAATCCTGCACCTCCCGGTAATGCATCTCCAGGGTATGGCGCAATCCCTCCAGCTGTTTGTAGACTTCCGGCATATCCCTGCGAAGTTCGCTGATCGGCTTGGGCGTTCTTATTCCCGCTACCACGTCCTCGCCCTGGGCATTGATCATGTATTCCCCGAAAAGGCGGTTCTCCCCGGTTCCGGGATTCCGGGTAAAGGCAACGCCCGTGGCGCTGTCGTTCCCGAGGTTCCCGAAAACCATGGTACACACGTTGACGGCTGTTCCAAGCGCCATCTCCGGGGTGATGTGAAATTCCTTGCGGTAGTCCACGGCCCGCTTCCCCATCCAGGATCTGAAGACCGCCTCTATGGCAAGCTCCATCTGAACGTAGGGATCCTCCGGAAAGGGCTTTTGCATCTTCTCGTTCACAAGACCCACAAACGCCTCTGTAGCCTCTTTCAGCGCCGCAGCATCCAGTTGTGTGTCATCCTTTGCCCCGGTTTTCTCCTTAATCCGGTTGAAAATGTGATCAAAGTCCTCGTCCGGCATTCCCAGCGCCACAGAACCGAAGAGCTGGATGAACCGGCGATAGGAGTCGTAAGCGAAACGCTCGTTCTGGGTCATCTTGATGAGACCCGGAAGGGTTTTGCTGTTGAGACCCAGATTCAGGATCGTGTCCATCATGCCCGGCATGGACATGGCAGCCCCGGATCTCACGGAAACGAGAAGAGGTCGCTCCGGACTGCCGAATCCCCTGCCTGTCTTCTTTTCAAGGTAGGCCATGGCCTCCCTCACCTGATTCATTAGGTCCGGCTGAAGCCCTTCTTTCTTTTGCGCCAGATACGACAAACATGCCTCCGTGGAAATGACAAAGCCCGGAGGCACGGGAAGGCCGATTCGCGTCATTTCACAGAGATTCGCCCCTTTTCCACCCAGGAGCTTCTTGTTCTTTCCGTCCCCTTCCTCAAAGTTGTAAACATACATGCTGCTGGAAACCATAGTGCCCTCCTCATGAGCATTCATCAGTGTTGTTTCTTAAACGCAATCACCTTGGAAGCCTTCTCTGTAGACTTCGGGCCCTGCGGCCGGCCACCGTCTTCGGGCGCTCCCCCAGTGGAAACTCTCTTCACTTTCTCCAGTCTCATGGACTGGCTTCCCATGGTGAAGGAGGCCCCGTTGATGTATTCTTCTCTCAAGATCCATGTGACCGACTGAGCAGGAATGGTCAAAAGCAGCAAGGTCACCTGGTACCACTCTTTCTTGATATCCGGGCTGATCCCTTCGATTCGCGCGTAAGCCGCGGGCTGTTCCTGATAATGGATCAGAACCACATCCCCTTCCCTGTTGACAGCACTCTCATCGGTCATGGATGAACGCCAGCTATTCACTATCCCTGATGACACTTCCAGGGTCTGTTCTCAGTTTTTCCAGTTTCTCTTCAAAACCGGCTCCCAGGTCCACGCCCATTTTTTTCGCCCTCTTTTTCGCTGCCAGTCCAATGTTGCGGCTGTCTTTGAAAAAAACATCCTCCTTGGCATCCGTGGCATTGAAACCCGCCAGACGATCCTGCTCAGACACATGGTAGGCCACACGGGAAATCAAACGCTTCTTTTTGCCCTTTCCACACTTTGGACAAAGAAGCTTCTTCTCCTCGGCCTCCTTCATCACCAGGCTCTGAAACCGCCACTCGCAGGAGAGGCACTCGTATTCGTAAATGGGCATAGATTGTCCTGAATTCTACTCCGGATGAGCACTAGATTACCAGAATACTCTGGGACAGGCAATCTCCGAAATGTCGTCGTCAAAACATTTGCTATTTTTGAGGAAAACAGAAGCCTGTTCCTTTTTTCCTTGAAATCTTGTGAACAATAGGTTACTTCTGCGCTTACTTCTGAGCTACGTGTTGCGGAGCATTCTGTAGAAGAGTCCGCATCTCAAATTCTGACAGCTCCGCCCATGATCAACACAGACTGTGGGAAGAAATCTTTTTCCCTCATGAAGCTTTTCATTGGCATTCGGCAATCTTCATCCGGGACTCCGGTTCCTGCGAGAACCTTCGTTTCCAAGCTTGAGCTTCACATTTTAATTATTTGATCTCCATGAAACATCGGCGCCCCTCACCCGGGCTGCCTGAGATGTGGTTGGACAGGGTTCATCAGCAACATTCATTCAAGTTTTGGAGGAGGAAGCAATGAAAAAAGGATTGATACTGGCAGGACTCATTTTCATGGTCACCTTTTGTCTTGGTCTTTCTTATTCCTTTGCCCAGGACACGATCAAGGTCGGGATTGTTCTTCCCCTGACCGGCGATCAGGCGAAGTTCGGCGAGATCGAAAAACAGTCCTTTGATCTGGCTTTGGGGGAGATCAATGCCGCATTGATCTGGCTTTGGGGGAGATCAATGCCGCAGGCGGTGTGAAGGGGAAAAAGCTGGAATTCATCATTGAGGATGATACCGGTCGACCCGAAGTTGGACGCTCCGTCGTTGAGAAGCTGATTACGAAGGATAAGGTCGTCATGCTGGGGGGCGGGTACAGCAGCTCGGTCACGTATGCGGTGGCAGGCGTTTGCCAGCAAAACCAGATCCCTTTCCTCGTCAACACCGGTTCCGCGGACAATATCACGACCTCGGGCTGGGATTACATTTTCCGCCTCAATCCTCCTGTCAGTGAGTACGCAAGCTCCGTGGAGTCCCTTCTCACTGCCGTCATAAAACCGACGACCGCCGCGATCCTCCACGAGAACTCTCTCTTCGGCACATCGGGCGCCAAGGAATTTGAGAAAACCTGCGAAATGCTGCAAATAAAAGTACTCCTGAAGGAAGGCTATGAAGGAGGAGGTATTGACTATAAGCCGGTGCTGATGAAGGTCAAACAACTCAACCCGGACATCGTCTACATGGTCTCCTACATCATGGATGCCTCTCTTCTGATGAAGCAGGCGAAAGAACTGAAGCTGACACCCAAAATGTTCATCGGCGGCGCAGCCGGTTTCACTCTCCCGGAATTTCAGCAAAATGCAGGNGTCGCTTCCGAAAAAGTCATCTCCGCAACCCTGTGGCATGANGTCCTNCCCTACCCGGGAGCCATGGACTATTACAAAAAGTATGTGGCCAAATTTGGGAAGCCNACGGAGTATCATGGCGCCGAAGCCTATNCGGCGGCTTATGTCATTGCNGATGNGCTGAAAAGGGCCAAGTCGTTCAGCAGCGCGGATATCAAACNGGCCCTTTCTGAAACGAACATCATGACCGTTTTCGGGCCGGTAAAATTNGTCTCCTACGNCAAACATAAGAACCAGAACAAACTGCCCACCTATGTGGTNCAGTGGATCGACGGAAAACTGGAACTGGTGTGGCCTGCGGACCTCAGCACCAAGAAGTTTGTCTTCCCGATCGATTGGCTGAAGGCCTGGGGCTACTAGGCCTTTCCCTGAAAGAATCGAACAGCCGTCCACAAGCTGGGCGGCTGTTCGCCCCCATCACCTTTTCAAAGCCCTTTCTGAAAGGAGCGTGACATGGATCGTCTCCTTCAAACGCTTGTAGCCGGTGTTCTCATTGGCGGCATCTATAGCTTGATCGGGATCGGGATGACCTTGATCATGGGTGTCATGGGAATCATCAACTTGGCGCACGGTCAACTCATGATGGTGGCCATGTACATCACCTTTGTCTTGTCCAGTTATTTGCATTTGGATCCCTACTTTTCCCTTCTCGTGGCCATGCCGGCCCTGTTTCTCCTGGGAGTCTTTCTGCAGAGGTTTTTCCTCAATCCTCTGATGAAAATCGAATCCATTCTGCCCGAGAACCAGGTCTTGATGACGGTCGGCATCGGCATGGTGCTCACGGAGGTTGCGCGATTCATCTTTTCATCAGACTACAAATCGGTGAAGACCTCCTACAGCTCCTCGGTCTTTTTTCTTGGAGGCATTTCGTTCAATGTCCCCATGTGCATCGCCTTTGGCTTCGCCCTTGGCTTTACCGCCCTGCTCTTCTGGTTTCTCCTGAAAACGGACATCGGCCGTTCCATCCGCGCCACCGCACAGGACAAGGATGCGGCAACCCTGATGGGGGTTAACACGGCCCGCATCACGGTGATCACCTTCGGGCTCGGCTCGGCTCTGGTGGCCGCAGCGGGAAGCTTGTTGATACCGATTTTCTATCTTTTTCCTGACATCGGCGGGCCTTTCACTCTGAAAGCTTTTGTCATCACCATTCTGGGTGGACTGGGAAGCACGGTAGGAGCCATTGTGGGCGGGCTTGTCTTAGGGATTGCTGAATCTCTCGGGGCATCTTACATCGGCATGGGTTACAAAGAGATGGTCGGATTTGTCATCTTCGTGCTCGTCCTGGTGTTTCTGCCCGGAGGTCTCAAACGTTTGACCAAGATATAGAGGAAGCCATGAAGACAAAACATCTTTCTCTGATCATCGTCGGTATTGTCGCTCTCCTCTTTCCTCTCCTCGTGCCCTCCGATTACTACCGGCATCTCGTCATCATTGCTCTCATGTGGGTGGTCATCGGCTCCGCGTGGAATCTTCTGGCAGGGTATACGGGCCAGGTTTCATTCGGACACGCCATGTTCTTCGGGGTCGGCGCCTACGCGGCGGGGATTTTTGCGACAAAGCTTCAGGTCTCTGCCTGGTGGGGGATGCTGTTGGGAGGTCCTGCGGCCATGCTTTTCGCCCTCTTCGTAGGGTGGGTCTGTTTTCGGCTCAGAGGCCCCTATTTTGCCCTGGCCACCCTTGCAGGCGGTGAAATCATCAGGCTCGTGGCAACCAACTGGGAAAGCCTGACCGACGGCATGGTCGGCATTCTTCTCATCCAGAGCTTCAGGAGCAAAGTCCCTTATTACTATATCGCTCTGGGTCTTGCGGCTCTGTGCATCTTCGTGATCCACACGGTCATGAGAAGCAAGTGGGGCTACTACTTTGTTTCCATCCGGGAAGACCAGGATGCGGCCGAGTCTCTGGGAATCAACACCACGCTCTACAAGAATATCTCTCTCCTGATCAGTGCCTTTTTCACCGGGATGGCAGGAGCCTTTTACATGAACTACATGGCATTCATTGATCCCCATGTGGTTTTTTCGCTCCACTACATTTCCATCATGGCCATTCTCGTGGGCATTGTCGGAGGCGTGGCAACCCACATGGGTCCTGCGGTGGGCGCCTTTATCATGGTTGGGGTTCAGGAGACTTTTAGAAGTGCCCTTTTCGGTCTGGCCCCCAAATGGGTCAGCCAAGGACATGCGCTGGTTTTTGGCCTGATCGTTATTTTCGTGATCCTTTTTATGGCAAACGGTGTTGTGGGGGACTGGGCAAAGATCAAAAAACATGTCTTCAGGATGAAGGCGTGATGGGAAAGGGATAAACCATGGCACTCCTAGAATTAAAAAAATTGGTGAAAGCCTTTGGAGGCCTCCTGGCCGTGAACGATGTCACTTTCCAGGTGGAAAAAGGGGAAATCTTCGGCCTCATCGGGCCGAATGGTTCAGGCAAGACGACCATCTTCAACTGCATCGGCAATTTCTTCCCCATCACCGCAGGAGATATCTTCTTCAAAGGCCGGAGTATCAAAGGCCTTAAGACGCACCAGGTTTGCCATCTGGGCATTGGCCGCACGTTCCAGGTGGTGAAGCCCCTGGCCAGGATGAGTGTGCTGGACAATGTGACCGCTTCTGCCTTCTGCAGGGTCAACACCATCAAAGAAGCGAAAGAGGAGGCTCACCGGGTGCTGGGTTTTTGCAACCTTCTCAGCGAAAAAGACAAGCAGGCAAAGAGCCTTCCCATCGCAGGGAGAAAAAGGCTGGAAATTGCCAGAGCGATGGCCACAAAACCCGAGCTCATCCTGTTGGATGAAACCGCGGCCGGTCTCAATCCCTCTGAACTGGACGAGGCGATTGATCTCATCAAGAAAATCAGGGACAGCGGCGTGACCATCCTGATTGTGGAACACATCATGAAGGTCATCATGACCATATCGGACCGCATTCATGCCATCAATTTCGGCCAGACCATTGCCCACGGCACTCCCAAGGAAGTGGCCAATAACCGCGCAGTGATCGAAGCGTATTTGGGAGAAGAATATGCTCAAGGTTAACGGCATTGACGTCTTCTATGGAGATCTCCAGGTCCTCTGGGATATTTCCTTCGAGGTGAAGGCGAAGGAGATCCTGGTGCTGGTGGGTGCGAACGGCGCCGGAAAATCAACAACCATTCGGACGATTTCTTCCCTCCTGACTCCCAGGAAGGGCAGCATCGAGTTCAACGGCACCCGGCTCGACCGCTCTCCTCCTCACAGGGTGATTGAACATGGAATCGTGCATGTCCCCGAGGGAAGGCGGCTGTTTCCTCAGATGAGCGTGGAAGAAAATCTCATTATGGGAACCCTCCACGGCGAAGCCAAGACGAAGCGTTTCAATACCATGGAGAGGGTCTATCAGCTTTTCCCGCGGCTTCGAGAGAGGAAAAAGCAACTGGCCGGTACCCTTTCCGGAGGTGAGCAGCAGATGCTGGCTGTCGGCAGAGGGCTCATGTCGCTCCCCAAGCTCATGATGTTCGATGAGCCCTCCCTCGGGCTCGCACCCATTCTTGTTCAGGATATCTTCCACATTATACGCAAGATCAATGAAGAGGGCGTCACGGTTCTCCTCGTGGAGCAGAACGTGCGTCAGACGCTGGCTATGTGCCATCGAGCCTATGTGCTCGAAAACGGACGCGTGGTCCTTGAAGGCACGGGCCAAGCCCTGATGGCCAACGAGCACGTGAAGGAGGCTTATCTGGGCATCTAGCGCGCTGCGGAAGGAGGCTTCATTTTTTCTTTACCGCCGCCGGAGATTGGAGTAAAGAATACTTATAATTTTTGATTTGCGATTTTTGATTTGCCCATTTGACCGGTTTTGAGCTTTATTGAAAAGACGGGAGGTTTGAAATGAACGCATATATGGAAGGGGGTCCCAAAAACCCGATAAAGATTCAGGACAATACCTTCAGGGACGGACATCAGTCCACTCTGGCAACCCGCATGAGGACGGAAGATATGCTCCCCATCGCCGAACGCATGGACCAGATCGGCTTCTGGGCCATGGAAGTCTGGGGAGGAGCCACCTTTGATACCATGCACCGCTTTCTGGGCGAAGACCCTTTTGAGCGAATCAAGACCCTGAAGAAATACATCAAGAAGACCCCTTTCACCATGCTCCTGAGGGGTCAGAACCTGGTGGGCTACAGGAACTACGCCGACGACGTGGCGCGGCTCTTTGTGGACAAAACAGCCGAAGCGGGAATGGATGTTTTCAGAGTTTTCGACGCGCTCAACGATTTCCGCAACTTCGAAACGGTTGTGGAGCGGATCAAAGCGAACGGGAAACACTTCCAGGCGACCATCTGTTACACCTTGACGGAAAGGCGGATGGGCGGCGAGGTGTTCAACCTTCAATACTACCTGTCCAAGGCCAAAGAACTCCAGGCCATGGGAGCCGACTCGCTGTGCCTCAAAGACATGGCGGGCATCATGGCGCCCTTTGACATTGCGAGGCTCATCACCGAGCTCAAGAAGGTCATCACCATTCCCATCCATCTCCACACCCACTACACCAGCGGAATGGCCTCCATGGTTTACCTTGAAGCGATCAAGGCCGGAGTGGACATGGTGGACACCTGCCTGGCGCCCTTTGCCTTGAGGACGTCTCAGCCCGCGGTGGAGCCCATCGTCGCCACCCTGGTCGGCACGGACAGGGACCCGGGATTCAATCTGAATCTCCTCCTCGAGTGCGGGGAGCACATCGAGAGCGTGGCGCCGAAGTATCGCGATTATCTGGCGAAGCACACCATGTCGGTCATCGACACCGGCGTGCTGGTCCATCAGGTTCCCGGAGGGATGATCTCCAATCTGGTCAGCCAGCTCAAGGAAGCCAAAGCGCTTCACCGTCTCCAGGAAGTCTACAGGGAGGTGGCGGTGACTCGGAAAGAACTGGGGACCCCGCCCCTAGTTACGCCGACCTCTCAGATCGTTGGAGTGCAGGCCGTACTGAATGTCCTTTTCGGCAAGTACAAGATGGTGACCAACGAAGTCAAAGACCTCGTCTATGGCCTTTACGGGAAAACTCCGACCCCGGTGGATCCTGAAGTGCAGAAAAAAGTTCTCAAAGGGTACAAGCGGGGTGAAACCCCTATCACCGGCCGTGCAGCGGACTATCTCGAACCGGAACTGGAAAAGGCCAGGGCGAAAATGGCAAACCTCGCCAAGGACGACTTCGACCTCCTGATCTATGCGCTTTACCCGACCACCGGGGAGCAGTTTTTGAAATGGAAATACGGGCTGGAGCAAAGACCTTCTTCTGTCAAGCCAAAGACCCTGGAGGATATCCGCAAAGAAGATGCGGCCATGGCTGCGGCGCTGGAGCAGGTTTGTAAGGCGTCATTGTGATTAAGGCACGTTTTCCTCCGCCCCGGGCGGGGTCCTGAAAACAGAGGGGATGCTACAGGCGGGTCAGGTGTGCCCGCCTTTGGCTTTTGATGTGAGAATGAGGAAATCGGTTCAAGGCGCACGGCGCACGGGCCACGGCGAACCGGAGGATCGAAACACGGAAATCCAAGAAACTTCGTCGACAACGGGGAAAATACTATGAACTGGCTGGTGAAAACCTTCGCGAGTTCCATCGGCAAAAAGCAGATCATGGCGGTCACGGGTCTTTCGTTTTGCCTGTTTGTCACCGTCCACCTCATTGGAAACCTCACGATCTATGCGGGAAAGGACTCTTTTCTCTCCTATGTGGACCGGTTGCATTCCTTTGAATCCCTGGTGACCCTTGCAGAATTCGGCCTCATCTTCTTCGCGGTTTTTCACATCGGCATGGGGCTTTTTCTTTTTCTTGAAAATCGCAAGGCAAGACCTGCTCCCTATGCGGTCAAAAAGGGCGCCGGAGGCCAGACCATCGCATCGACGACCGCGCCTTACACGGGCGCGCTGATCCTGATTTTTGTCATCGTCCATCTCATCAAGTTCCGTTTCGTCGACAAGATGACCATCAATGACTTCGTGATCCTCTCCAGCACCTTCGCGGATTTCAATTTCTGGACTCTTTTTTATGTTGCGGGAGTGATCGTCGTCGCGTTTCACGTGAGCCATGGTTTCTGGAGCGGGTTCCAGACGCTCGGGCTCAGTCACCCCAAGTACATGCCCTTTGTCGAGCGCCTGGGGATCATCTTCAGTCTCATCATCGGGATCGGCTTTGCGTCTATCCCGGTTTTTGTTTTTTTGTCCTTGTAGAACGGAGGACCTTTTATGAAATTGGATTCCAAGGCGCCGGGAGGCTCCCTTGAAGGAAAGTGGGACCGGCACCGTTTCGAACTCAAGCTGGTCAATCCGGCTAACAAAAGAAAATTCGAGATCATCGTGGTGGGAACCGGACTGGCAGGCGCCTCGGCCTCAGCAACGCTGGCTGAACTGGGATACAACGTCAAGACCTTCTGCATTCAGGACAGCCCTCGCCGTGCCCACAGCATCGCCGCTCAGGGCGGGATCAATGCCGCCAAGAACTATCCGGGCGACGGGGACAGCATCTGGCGCCTCTTTTACGACACGATTAAAGGGGGCGACTTTCGGGCCAGGGAAGCAAACGTCTACCGCCTGGCGCAGATCAGCAACCACATCATTGACCAGTGCGTGGCCCAGGGCGTTCCCTTTGCAAGAGAGTACGGAGGCCTTCTCGCCAACCGTTCCTTCGGAGGGGCCCAAGTGGCCAGGACTTTCTATGCCAGGGGCCAGACAGGCCAACAGTTGCTCCTGGGGGCCTACCATGCCATGATGCGACAGGTCCAGGCAGGGAAAGTGAAGATGTTTCCCCGCCGGGAAATGGTGGACCTTGTGGTCGTGAACGGCCAGGCCCGGGGAATCATTGTCAGGAATCTGATCACCGGTCAAATGGAAAGTCACGCCGCCCATGCGGTGGTGCTTGCTTCGGGTGGATATGGCAACGTGTATTTCCTCTCTACCAACGGGATGAACGGCAATGTGAGCGCCATCTGGCGAGCGCACAAGAAAGGCGCCCTTTTTGCCAACCCCTCCTTCACCCAGATTCACCCTACCTGTATACCGGTTCACGGCACCTACCAGTCCAAGCTGACGTTGATGAGTGAGAGTCTCAGGAATGACGGCCGGGTCTGGGTCCCCATGCAGCCGGGGGACAAACAACTCCCCAACGACATTCCGGAATCGGAAAGGGACTACTATCTGGAAAGGAAATACCCCAGCTTTGGAAACCTCGTTCCCCGGGATGTGGCTTCCCGAAATGCCAAGGAGATATGCGACCAAGGCAAGGGGGTAGGACCCACAGGATATGCCGTGTACCTGGACTTCAAAGAAGCCATCAAGAGAGAAGGCGCGGAGGGGATCAAGAAGAAATACGGGAACCTCTTTCAAATGTATGAACGAATCACGGGCGAGAACCCTTATGAAACGCCCATGATGATCTACCCTGCCATTCATTACACCATGGGCGGGCTGTGGGTGGATTATAATCTGATGAGCACCGTCCCGGGGCTTTTTGTCCTCGGAGAAGCGAACTTCTCCGACCACGGGTCCAACCGATTGGGCGCAAGCGCCCTGATGCAGGGACTGGCGGACGGCTATTTTGTTATTCCTTACACGATCGGAGGGTATCTCGCCGGCACTCGCCTTCCGGAGGTGAGTGAAAGCCATCCTGCCTTTCAGGAATCGGCAAGGAGCGCGGTAGAGGCAATCGAAAAACTCCTCTCCATCAAGGGGAAAAGGACCGTCACCGATTTCCACCGCGATCTGGGCCGCATCATGTGGGAGAATTGCGGCATGTCCAGAGAAGAGCCTGGTCTCCTGAAGGCCAAAGAGAGGATTCCCGCACTCCGAGAGGAATTCTGGGAAAACGTCAATGTTCCAGGGAGCGCTTCCGACTTGAACCAGAGCCTTGAAAGGGCCAATCGCGTGGCGGATTACCTGGAGTTTGCCGAGTTGATGATCGAGGATACTCTCTCCAGGGAGGAGTCCTGCGGATGTCACTTCAACGTCGCCTATCAGACCGACGACCATGAGGCCATGAGAAACGATGAAACCTGCTCCTATGTTGCGGCTTGGGAATTCAAGGGGGTTGGGAAACCTCCAACCCTTCACAAGGAGCCTCTTGTCTTCGAGTATGTGGCGCTGGCGCAGAGGAGTTACAAATGAGCAAGACCATTCATCTGACTCTCAAGGTATGGCGGCAAAAAGGTCCTGGCCAAAAGGGGATTTTCGAAACCTATGAGGCCAAAGACATCTCCACGGACATGTCCTTCCTGGAAATGCTCGATGTGGTCAACGAGACCCTTGTGCATCAGGGAAAGGATCCCATTGCTTTTGACCATGACTGCCGCGAAGGGATCTGCGGGAGCTGCGGGAGTGTGGTCAACGGCCTGGCCCACGGTCCTGAAAAAGGAACGACCCTTTGCCAGCTCCACATGAGACACTTCAAGGACGGAGAGACCCTGGTGATCGAGCCTTTCCGGGCTCGCGCCTTCAACATGATCAAAGACCTGGTCGTGGACCGCAGTGCCTTTGACCAGATCATCCAGGCTGGGGGTTACGTTTCCGTGAACACCAGCCAGGCTCCGGAAGCGAACAGCATCCCTGTCCCGGCGGATATGGCCGAACTGGCCATGGATGCCGCCGCATGCATCGGTTGCGGCGCCTGTGTGGCGGCCTGCCCCAATGCCTCTGCGATGCTCTTCACGGGGGCCAAGATTTCCCATCTCGTGCTTCTGCCCCAGGGAAAGCCTGAAGCGGCCAAACGCGCCCTTGCCATGATTCAGAAAATGGATGAGCTGGGTTTCGGAAATTGCAGCAATCACAAGGAATGCGAAGCCGTCTGCCCTAAAGAGATCTCCATTTCCAACATTGCTCGTTTCAACCGGCAGTTTTTGAAGGCAAGCTTTGTTTCCGCTGAGAAAATGGGAGAAGAGACGAAAGCAGGAGAAGACGAGTGATTCGGTGTCATCAGAAAGCGTTTCATTTTGGGGTTTGGTTGCATCATCGATGTTCATAAAATTAGAAATTCGAAGATCGAAATCCGAAACAAACTCCAATGATCCAAATTCAAATGACCAAAACTGCAAGCTGATGGGTTTTCGTTTTGAACATTTGATCATTTGAATTTTTGATTTGTTTCGAATTTCGGATTTCGTGCTTCGGATTTAGAGGTTACCGATGGCAACAGGATTAGCAAATCATCTATAGATCCCTCGTGAAATCGGGATTCAGAATGAAAGGAGTTTGACCATGCGAAGAAAAGTCACCGTGATCGGGGCAGGCAATGTGGGCGCAACCGCAGCGATGCGCCTGGCTGAAAAAGAGCTGGCCGATGTCGTTCTCCTCGACGTGTTGGAAGGAGTCCCTGCAGGCAAAGCCCTGGACCTGGCAGAGGCGGCCCCCATTGAAGGGCACGATTGCAGAATTCTGGGATGCACCAATCAATACGCCAATGCCGAAGGTTCGGACATCATCATTATCACCGCAGGGATTCCCCGCAAGCCCGGGATGAGCAGGGACGACTTGCTGGCCACCAACATGGGCATTATGACAACGGTGGTGCGGGAAGTCGCCGCCGTGGCGCCGAATTCGATTCTCATTATCGTCAGCAACCCGCTGGACGCCATGTGCCACGTGGCCTACGACGTGAGCGGTTTCCCGAAGCAACGGATCATGGGCATGGCCGGAGTGCTGGATTCAGCGCGTTTCCGCGCCTTCATCGGCATGGAACTCAATGTGTCGGTGGAGAATATCCACGCTTTTGTTCTGGGAGGCCACGGGGACACCATGGTTCCCGTGTCGCGCTATTCCACGGTCGGAGGAATACCCATCACCGAGCTGCTTCCGCCGGCCAGGATCAAGGCGCTCGAAGACAGGACCAGAAGCGGCGGCGCGGAGATCGTCGGCCTCCTCAAGACAGGCAGCGCCTATTACGCGCCCGCTTCTGCCGCGGTTGAGATGGCTGAAGCCATTCTGAAGGACAAGAAAAAAATCCTTCCTTGCACCACCTATCTTGAGGGAGAATACGGCATCAACAATCTTTTTATCGGCGTGCCCGTGAAACTGGGCGCCAAAGGCATCGAACAAGTCATTGAGATCAAGCTGAACGAAGAAGAGAAAAAAGCGCTTCAGTTCTCTGCGGATGCGGTTCGCAAACTGGTAGAGGACATGAATCGTTTGAGCAAATAGAGTTCGATACAAAGGAGAAACTAGAAATGAACCAAAAGATGCAAACCATTGAAGGAAATGAAGCGGCGGCGCATGTGGCTTATGCGCTTAGTGAAGTGGCAGCGATCTATCCCATCACCCCGTCGAGCAGCATGGGAGAATACTGCGATGACTGGGCCGCCCACGGAAGAAAAAACATCTTCGGACAGGTTCTGAAGGTAGTTGAGATGCAATCAGAAGCTGGTGCAGCCGGTGCCGTGCACGGGGCTCTGTCTGCAGGAGCGCTCTCCACCACCTTTACCGCGTCGCAGGGCCTTCTCCTCATGATTCCCAACATGTACAAGATTGCCGGTGAACTGATGCCCACGGTCTTTCACGTTTCGGCGCGAGCCGTCGCCGCTCACGCGCTTTCCATCTTCGGAGATCATTCCGATGTCAATGCGGTTCGTGAAACAGGGTTCTCTTTACTGGCTTCCGCCTCTGTGCAGGAGGTCATGGATCTGGCTCTCGTGGCGCACCTCTCCAGCATCCGCCTGAGCCTTCCCTTCCTGCATTTTTTCGACGGGTTCCGGACTTCCATGGAAATCCAGAAGATCGAACTCATCGACTATGCGGATATGGCCAAGCTCATCGACTTGGAAGGCCTCGAGGATTTCAGAAGCCGTTGCATGAATCCGGAGTATCCGCAGCTGCGCGGCACGGCCCAGAACCCCGACATTTTCTTCCAGAGCAAGGAAGCGGCAAACCCTTACTTTGCAAGGATTCCTTACGTGGTTCAGGAAGAGATGCAAAAGGTAGGGGATCTCACGGGCAGGCGGTACAATCTTTTTGATTACGCCGGCGACCCGGAGGCGGACCGGGTCATCATCGCCATGGCATCGAGCTGTGATGTGATCGAGGAAACGGTCAACCACCTCAACGGGCTCGGAGAGAAAGTCGGCCTGATCAAAGTCCGGCTCTACCATCCTTTTTCCGAGGAGCATTTTCTGAGGGCCCTTCCCTCCACGGTCAAAAGAATTGCCGTGCTCGACCGGACCAAATCTCCCGGCGCCCTCGGAGAACCTCTTTACAGAGATGTCTCCACGGTCTATCAAGGGAAAAGCAGCACTCCCCTCATGGTCGGAGGCCGGTACGGGTTGGGAAGCAAGGATTTCACTCCCATCATGGTCAAAGCCGTTTTTGACAATCTGAGAGGTTCAGCGCCCAAGAACCACTTTACCGTGGGGATTGTGGATGACGTGTCTCACACCTCCCTGGGCCTTGGGGCGGACATTGACCCTGCGCCCAAAGGCACGGTGAGGTGCAAATTCTGGGGTCTTGGTGCGGACGGCACGGTGGGCGCGAACAAGAACTCCATCAAGATTATCGGTGAAAACACGAGCATGTATGCCCAGGCCTACTTTGCCTATGACGCCAAGAAGTCCGGCGGCATCACCGTGAGCCATCTTCGGTTTTCGCCAAGCAAAATCCAGTCGCCCTACCTTCTGACTCACTCGGATTTCATTGCCTGCCACAATCCGGC
>PDVJ01000176.1_pt1 | contig 19647 bp, 16 predicted proteins | sample 1369811 | NCBI WGS metagenome assembly PDVJ01 (sample SAMN07795376, study PRJNA414565) | Alkali sediment metagenome, whole genome shotgun sequencing project. | reverse complement strand
AGCCAAGGCTTTCCTCCTTCCTTCTCCTGCCTCCCTTTCCCAAGGAGGTCCGATCATTTAATGAGAGAGGAGAGGATCTCTTTGAAAAACTTAGCATCGGAAGAGATCTCAATCGAGCCATCATCACAGAAAGGGATCGAGTCTCCATTGCCCTCCATCAAGCTTCTCAAAAAGGGGATGTCTATTTTGACTTTACCCAGGCTCCCCCTGAAAAGTGGGAACAGTATCCCCTCAATTTCCTCAAGAAATCAAAATTTCCTTTCAAAGATCGAGCCTTTCTCATCTCTCCCGCCGTCCACTTCTTCATGGGAGGTGTTGAGATTGATGGAAATGGAAGAACGGCCCTCCCTGGACTCTCTGCAGCAGGAGAGGTCGCATGGGGAGTTCACGGAGCCAATCGGTTGGGTGGAAATGCCCTGACCGAATGTGCTGTTTTCGGAGCCCTGGCTGGCCGGGCGGCAGCCGAAGAGGTCCTTCAAAAAGGAGGGGACCAGGATCCATCCCATCTGTTTTCAGAAGCCTCCTTGAAGAGATGGGAGAGGAGAGCAGAAAGTTACGTGAAGCGAAAGAGAGGGACCTTCGATCCTGCTGGGGAGCTCATGAAGAGTTTGAAGGATTTGGCCGGGAAATTCGCCGGTCCAATTCGGGAGGAGAGTTCGATAAAAGAAGGGCTGGATCAGCTGATTGCCTTGGAGAAAAGGATCGAGAGAGTCTATTCTGCTACCCAGAAAGATCTCTTTAGAAAGAAGGAGTTGGAGAATGGGACCCTTGTCCTGAAAGCCATTTTGCAGGGGAGTCTGCTTCGAAAGGAGAGCAGGGGTTCCTTCTTCCGTAAGGATTTTCCAGGTCAGGATGATCAAAACTGGATGAAGAATACTTGTTATCGTTTGGTTAAGGGGGAACTTCAGATCACCCATCGCCCTATAAAACAATGAACGATGAACCATGAACGATGAACCATGAACGATGAACAATGATGAGTTCGCAAAAAGTTGTCATTCTCGCCCCGGATCAAGTACGGGGTAAACTCCAGCGGGAATCCAGAATCCATTTGGAAAATCCTGGACTCCTGCTGGAGTTTATCCCGGTGAAAATCGGGACAGGAGCGACAGACTTTTTTTCTGGGGTTTATTATGGTTTTTCAAAGAGCTAAAGTCTTACCAAATTTTTGATTTTTAACTTTAAACTTTTAATTTTTAACTTTTAACTTGGTACTTATGCCCATCACTACCAAAAAGGGAGACAAGGGATTCACCAGTCTTTTGGGTGGAAGGCGTGTTCCAAAATTCCATCTCCGGCCCGAGACCTATGGGACTCTGGACGAACTGAACTCCTTTTTGGGAATGGCGAGAGCTGTCTCAAAAGATCGAACGGTGAAGGAGACGTTGCTGACCATTCAGAATCACCTCTTCATCATAGGGTCTGCCCTCGCCCTTTCTGGCAAGGACAGAACCCTTCTCAAGAGAGAGGTCACCCAGAAGGAAGTGGATTGGTTGACTCGCCTCTCCACCGATTTTGAGGTGTCGCTCATGCCGGAGCCGAAATTTATCATCTATGGAGAGACCTATGTCTCCAGCATTTTAGATGTGGCCCGGGCCGTTTCGAGAAGGGCAGAGCGGAGAGTGGCAGAGATGAAATCGAAGAGAATGCTTTCCAACCTGAAAATCCTGGAGTACCTCAACCGTCTCTCCGATGTCCTTTACCTTCTTGCCCGTTATGAGGAGAAGAAGGCCGGAGTGAAGCCGAGGCATCCGTCCTATTGAAGTATCCAAACATAATCCCCCCTCGCCCTGTGGAGTAAAATTCTCCACTCCACGGGGCGAGCCCCCCTGAAGGTTTGAAAAAATAAGCGGCCAGCCCTGACACTCAAGGATGGCTGGGTTTCCGAAGCTTTCGAATGCGGTTCGATTTGATGGTATGGGTGACCTTCCGTGGCATGAGAAGTCATGTGTTTAAGCAAAGTTATGCCATGGCAGCTGAATCACAAAAGGTTCCGCTCGAAATCTTCTTCAACCCAACCATCCTTTCAGGTGACAATCTGTTTTGGAGTGCTTCGATTTTTTCACACCTTCCCTTTAGAAAAGTCGGTACGACTCGCAACCGAGGGGGGTTGGGGGGCTTTGATTCAGAATTCTTATTGACAACGGTTGAGAGGTTTAATATAAAAAAACGATCCTAATGCTTCAAAAGGAGGTTTTTATGCGACGGTTGTCCATCTTTGTAATCATCGTGATCCTTGTTTTTAGCGCTTCCTTCGTGTGGGCTCAGAAGTCAGTTCGGCTATCCATTGCAACCGGAGGTACGGGGGGAGTCTATTATCCATTGGGTGGAAGAGGTGACGACTGCCTCTGTGGACAATTGCCGACTGGTCGGTGCAGGGAAAGCAGAGTTAGCCTTGATCATGGCAGACACAGGATGGGATGCCTATCAGGGGAGAGCGCAGTTTAAAGAGAAGGTCCCTTTGAGGACAGTGGCTGTTCTCTATCCCAATAACATGCATGTCGTAACTCTGGAGGGTAAAGGTATTGAGAAGGTGACCGATCTGAAAGGGAAAAGGGTTTCCACGGGGGCTCCGGGAAGCGGAACAGAGGTGATGGCTTTGAGGGTCATCGAAGCTTTTGGATTGGATCCAACCAAGGACATGACAAGGGATAAACTGGGTGTCTCTGAATCTGCCGGTGCATTGAAGGATAGGAAGATCGATGCCTTCTTCTGGGTAGGGGGTCTTCCCACAGCGGCAGTAACCGATTTAGGAGCAACCCCTGGAATCAAGATGAAATTGATTGGTCATGTGGATGCGCTAACGAAGATGAGGGAAACTTATGGGCCCATCTATGTGAAAGGGGTCATTCCTGCAAAAACCTATCCTGGACAGGATGGGGATGTTCCGATTACTATCGTTTGGAATCTCTTGGTCTGCCATGACAGCATGAAGGGAGATATTGTCTATGATATCCTCAAGACCTTCTTCGATCGTAAGCAAGAACTCATAGCTGTCCATCAAGAAGCAAGATGGTTATCCTTCGAGCCTCAGGCGACCGGAGGTTCTCCGATCCCATTTCATGCGGGTGCCATTCGGTATTTCACAGAGAAAGGGGTCAAGATTAGATAATTGAAGCAGAAGAAATGGCCCCTCCTGACATTGGTTGGGATCTTAATCGTGGCAGGAGGGGCTTTATTTTTTAAGAAGGTGAATATCCTCCACATAGAAAACATGGATCGACCTGGGACGATCCATACCCGGATCAGTGCCTCTGAATCCTTTTCCGTCTTTTACATTCACTCCATCTATCAAGAGCCGGTGACAGAAGAATTTCAGGTAGAGAGGGGTGCGATCACCCTTAAAGGAGTACGAACGAAGAGCCCTGGGGTCATGGAGTATTACGGATTCGAGGATACGAAAGAGTTCCATCCGATGAATCAGAGATTGGGTGCCGTCTTTATTATCAGGAGGGGAATGGGGGAAGGCCAGGGATTGATCGTGAGGGATAGGAAGATCTACTTGAGTGAGATCGGAGAAAAAGGGGATCGGATCCAATTGAGAGTCGAATCTGTTTCTTTGGGAAGATATCTTCTTGGTCAATTCATGTAGCCGCAACCCTGCCTACCGGCAGGCAGGCTTCAGGTTGCGTTTTCAGTGAACTTTCATCATCGCAGGCTAAAGCGTTCGACTGAGCCCTTCGATTGAACTCAGGGCCTTGAGCCTGTCGAAAGGCTCACGCCGAAGTCCTGCGGCTACTTGTGATGGAGAAATTAGTGGAAGAAGAAAAGAGAAAACAGAATCAAGAAGTGGTGATCACGGAGGAAGCCCTCAAAGAAGCGGAAAAGTATATTGAAGAAGAAGAGGGGCCTTCCCGCCGGCTCACCGGAAAGATGGCTTTCTTCATCACGGCGGTTGCTGTGGTCATGTCCCTCGTTCACCTCTATGCCGCGATAGGCGTGATCATGACCCAGGTCCTGAGGGGTATCCATGTCATGTTTGTCCTCTTTCTGACCTTCTTAGTCTTTCCCTCCTTCAAACGATTCAAGAACCGGGTCATCTGGTATGATTTTCTCCTCGCCCTGCTCGGGGTGGCGGTGATCGTCTACATGCTGATTGACTTTGAGGCATTCATCTACCGCTCCGTTATCCCCAACTTCTGGGATAAGTTCTTCGGCATCATCCTGATCCTCCTCATTTTAGAGGCCACTCGGAGAACCACAGGCTGGATCATGCCTGCGATTGTCATCGCTTTTCTCACTTACGCGTTCATTGGGCCAGAGCTTCCGAGTCCCTGGACCCACCGGGGATACGACGTCGATCGCATTGTCGGTCATATGTATATGACCCTCGAAGGAATCTTTGGGATTCCGATTGATGTCTCATCCACCTTTATCATTCTCTTCACGATTTGGGGTGCCTTCTTGGAGGCCTCGGGTGCAGGAAAATTTTTTATCGACTTCTCTTTTGCGGCGATGGGTGGAAAGCCCACCAGTGCGGGTCGGACAGTGACGCTGGCGTCGTTTCTGCTCGGAGGGCCCTCAGGAAGTGGTGTGGCGACCACCGTCACATTGGGATCCGTAGCCTATCCCATGCTGGCCAAGGCAGGCTACAGTAAGGACGCCGCAGGGGGACTCCTCTCGGCAGGAGGCATTGGAGCCATCCTCTCTCCTCCTGTTCTCGGAGCGGCCGCCTTTCTGATCGCCGAATTTCTAAAGATTTCTTATTTAGATGTCATCGTGATGGCTTGTATCCCGACCTGCCTTTATTACTGGTCCATCTTCTTGATGGTGGAATTGGATGCGAAAAAGTTTGGAGTAAAAGAGATTCCCTTTGACAAGACCTACAGTTTGGGCCAACTCACTTATCTCTACGGATTTCATTTTATCTCTCTCATTGCGATTGTCGTGATCATGGTCATCGGGTTTACCCCCATCATGGCGGTCTTCTGGGCAACGGTCATCACCTTTGCGGTCAGCTTCATCAGGAAAGATACAGCTCTTACTCCTAAGAAGTTAGTTCGGGCACTGAGAGGAGGATCGATCGGGGTATTGAGCGTTGCCTCAACCTGCGCAGCCGCTGGGATCATTGTGGGGGTGGTCACTCTGACAGGTCTGGGGTTGAAGTTCAGTTCGATCATCATCGCCTATGCGGGTGGCAGTGTTTTCTTAACCGCTGTCTACACGGCCCTCATCGTCTGGGTGATCGGACTCGCCGTTCCAGTCACCGCTTCTTATATTATTGCTGTGGTGATTTGTTCACCGGCTCTCACCCAATTGGGCGTTCCTAATTTTGCAGCCCATATGTTTGTCTTTTACTATGCGATTCTTTCTGAAGTCTCTCCGCCTACCGCCTTGTCCTGTTTCGCGGCTGCAGCCCTGACAAAAGGGAATCCCTACAAGACAACTCTCTATGCCTGGAAGTATACCTTGCCTGCCTTCATCGTCCCCTTTATGTTCACCCTCGATCCCAAAGGGGTTGGTATTCTATTGAAAGGGCCATGGGTGGATGTCGTTTGGACGACGATCACAGCCTTTCTTGGGATCGCTGCCCTGGCGGGTGGTGTCGAAGGTTGGTTCTTAAAGAAAACCACCCTCTATGAACGGGTCATGCTCATTGTGGCAGGGTTGTTGCTGGTCTATCCGATTGCCCTCTACGATATCGTCGGATTCGGCTTGATGGCTTTGGTGCTCGTATTGCAGAAGTTGAGAAAAAGGTTGAGGTTGAGGTTGAAGAGAAACATACCCTAACCTGAAACTTGGCACTGGAGTTTCATGAGCGGAACTGAAGAAAACTGAAAAAGGAAGCTCTAAGCGCGAATGAAGATTTTTTCGCTAACAATCCTAAGCGAAACGAAACGTCCGCAAATTGGATGTTTGAGCCCGCCTGCCTGCGGTAGGCAGGAAGGGCGAGTTTCCAATTTGCAGTGAAGTGAGCTTTAGAATTGTCGAAAAAATGTTTTGAGCGGCGAAGAGCGATTTTCAGTTTTCTTCATAGATGCACGCTGAAATCGCCAACCTTGGGGTTAGTCAGCCGGGCATAATCACTGTATTTGATCCTCACGGTTTCTATATGGTTCCCAGCCTGAAAGACAGTGGATGCATCTTCTGTAAGCACCTGATCTACCCAGACCTCTAAGCTGTGAAGACCTCTGGATGAAATCCCACTTCATAGGCGACTTGGTTCTTTTCCAGATAGTCCCTCAGTTTCTTTAAAATCGTCATCTCGATCACCCCTTTGATGGAAAATTATACTCCAAACGGGTAGAGATTTTAAGAGGATCTTGCAGGCGCTGGGTCCATTGATTCCCTCCATCAGATATATTAAAAAGGAGGCATCATGAGGTGTTTCAAGCGATTCCTTCTCCTCTTCCTTCTCCTTTTCTCTACCGGCTGCGGAAATGTCCTCTACCTCTCGAGGCTAGGGTGGCATCAAAGCTACATCACCTTTCACAGCGTCCCTGTTGAAGAGGTCTTAAGAGCTGAAGAGGCCGGCCCGCTTACTAAAGAGAAGCTCCGTTTCGTCCAGGAGGTGAAACGCTACGGTGAAGAGTATTTTGGTTTGAGGAAGACAAAGAACTATTCAACATTTTTTGAAGTGAAGGGGCCGGTCCTTCATGTGATCACAGCTTGCGAGAAGGACCGGCTCCACCCCTATTCTTGGGATTTTCCGATCGTGGGAAAGGTTACGTATAAGAGCTTTTTTAAGGCCGAGGAAGCGCTCAAAGAAAAAGACCTCCTCGATCGGAAGGGGTACGACACATTTCTTCAGCAGGCCGCGGCCTACAGCACGCTCGGCTGGCTGAAAGATCCCATCTTCTCTTCCATCCTGGAATGGAATGAAGGCGCACTGGCCAATCTCATCCTTCATGAGATGGCCCATGCCACGGTCTATTTTAAAGATCGGACCGATTTCAACGAACAGCTCGCCACCTTTATCGGAAATCGGGGAGCCATCGATTTCTTAACCGAAAGGTATGGGCCGGAATCAAAAAAGGTGAGAGAGGCCATTGACCATCAAGAGGATGACCTCCTCTTTTCCGGCTGGACGGATCAGGCCTGTCAGCAGCTGTCCGCTTACTATGGGAGGGAGATTTCAAAAGAGGAAAAATTGAAAGGGAGAGAAGCATTGTTCCGATCCATCCAGGAAAATTTTCAGAAAGTGAAGGGGCAGTTCAAAACGGAGGAGTATCGAAATGTGGATAAGATGGGACTGAACAATGCGGTCCTGCTGGCCTACCGCCGCTATTTTTATCGTCTCGAAAAGTTTGAAGCCCTTTATCAGACCTTGGGACGGGATTTAAGAAGGGTCGTTGAATATTTCAAGATGATAAAAGCCTCAGACAATAAGATGGCTCTTTCTCCTTTTCTGGAATGAGCTTTTTTCTAAATCTGCAATCTTTATTACCGTTCCCTCTTTCCAGCGATGAATTCCTCCACCATCGTTCTGGCCTGTTCGTCGGGATACTGGACAAGAGGATGTTTCATGGCATAGGCAGAGATGGAGAGGAGGGGACCTCCGATCCCTCTTTCCCGAGCAATCTGACAACATCGGATGGCATCGATGGTCATCCCGCCGCTATTGGGAGAGTCTTCCACCGAGAGCCTCAGTTCAAGGTTCAAAGGCACTTCTCCGAACCCCCTTCCCTCCATGCGAAGGAAACAGACCTTATTGTCGTCCTGCCAGGGGACATAATCCGAGGGACCGATATGAATATTCTCAGGTTCCAGAGGCGTCTCCAGGAGAGATTGAATCGCTTCGGTCTTCGAAATCCGTTTATTCCTTAAACGGCTCCGGTTGAGCATATTGAGGAAATCCGTATTCCCGCCGGTGTTAATCTGATAGGTCCGGTCCAAACGCACTCCCCGGTCCTCGAAGAGTTTCACCAAGGCCCGGTGAATGATGGTGGCGCCCATTTGAGACTTCACATCGTCTCCAACGGCGGCGATGCCTTTGCCTTCAAACCGTTTTGCCCACGAGGGATTGGAGACGATGAAACTGGGCATACAGTTGATCAGGCTTACGCCGATATTGAGACAGGCCTCTGCGTAGAAGGCAGTGGCCTGATCCGAACCCACAGGAAGGTAATTGAGAAGAATCTCCACGCCCGAATCCCTGAGAACCTTTTCCACATTGCAGGGTTTTTCATCGGCTACACGAAAGGCCCGATCGTCGGGATAATCCCTCATATGCTCGGAGACGCCATCGAGCACCTCGCCCATGGAGACGAGGACGGCTGAATCGTTGAAATGGGGATAGATGACTCGGGTGCAGTTGGGCCTTGCGAAGATGGCCTCTTTGAGAGGTTTTCCCACTTTTCTTCGATCGATATCGAAAGCAGCTCCTACCTCAACGTCCCACGGCTTGTAACCTCCGATTTCGAGGTGCATCAGCCCTAAGGGAACACCGTTTCGATTCTTGTCGCTGTTTTCCCTGTAAAATTCAATCCCTTGGAGAAGAGAACTGGCACAATTTCCAACACCTACAATTCCTATTCGGATCGGATGCTTCGTCATAATCGTTCAGCCTTTCCAAAATTTACCTCAACCGATTCTAAGTCAATGCTATTATCGTATTTCACTTCAATTGTCAAGAAATTTGGAACAAAAAATAGTTCTAATAGGAACCATTTTTCTTGACTTCTCTAGTTTTATCTGATACTTTCCGCACAAACAATGATTCCCGTCAGGTCATGGGAAAGATTGAGAAATCAAAGATTCTCCGCAAACCGGTTCGCCATCTAAACCTCAAAGGAGTTCAGAGCCTTTTCGACCTGGTTCAAGCCTTCCAGCATACCTCCTTTCAAAGCCGAAATGTCTACCGATGCTTTGAAGTCTTTCGGAAGATGCTCAAAGATCCTGAGTGCATCATCTTCCTGGGTCTCTCCGGGGCGATGATCCCCGGTGGCATGCGCCAGGTGATCTCAGATATGATCCGGATGAAACTGGTTGATGTGATTGTCTCCACGGGTGCCAATATCTTCCACGACCTCTTCGAAAATTTCGGGTATCGGCATTATGTGGGCTCCGAAGAAGGAGACGATGATGCCCTCCGGAGACATCGGATCGTGCGCGTTTACGATGCCCTGATGGATGATCATGAAATCAACCGGGTCATCCACCTTCTGTCGAAGGTTCCCAAGGGATTGAAGGAGAAGGTCGTCTCCTCGAGACGGTATTTGGAGATCTTGGGGAGCCAACTTAAGGACGAAAGGTCCATTCTCAGAACCGCTTCCCAGTGCGGGGTTCCTGTCTTCGTCCCCGCCCTCAGCGATAGCTCCATTGGCATCGGCCTGACCTTCCTCCACGCTCGAAAGAAAGCTTCCCCGGACAGTCTCATCATCGATCAGATTCGAGATAGCTATGAGATCGCCCAAGTGAAGAAGAAGGCTTCAGCGACCGGAGCGATTTATATTGGGGGAGGAGTCCCGAAGAACTATATTCAGCAACTGGGGCCGGTGAGCGAACTCCTGTTCAAGAAAGAAAGCGGCCATCGATATGCCTTCCAGGTCACTACAGACGATCCCAAATGGGGTGGCCTTTCTGGATGTACCTTCGAAGAGGCGAAGTCCTGGGGAAAGATTGAGAAAGAATCTTCCTATGCCGCTGTCTATATGGATGCCACCATCGGCCTTCCTCTTTTGGTGGGGGCTATCCTTCAGGAAGGCAAGATCCATCGGCTAAGGAAGAGACGCCGTTTCATGTGGGAGGGAGATCACCTGAAATCCATCCGGTTCGTTTAACACCCCTTTTCCCCCTGCAATCTCCTCGTTTAACAGACTGAAATCCACTGAGTCGAGAGAGCCTAAAGATAGTTGAAAAAAAGATGAGGAATGGTTATATTATCTATAAATTGTCGAAATAAAAGGAGATGCACCTCGATGAAGGATTCTGATTTCAAAGTTCCTGACCAGAAAGAGTTGGAGAAGGAATTGAATGAATATCTGGGAAAGAAGTATGGAGACCGGATCCGGCTGGTCGTCCCGATGCTCTTTCCAAAGGCCCAGACAGAGGAGGTTTCAAAGGAAGAGAAGGATTTCGGTGAGGGGAAGAAGGCAAAGATCAATTTCGATCTGAAACCTGAGGAGCTGGAAGCCTTTCTCAATGACTATATCATCCGCCAGGATGAGGCGAAGGAAATTCTGGCCACAAAGATATGCACCCACTTCAACCGGATCAAATTCACCGAATTGACCAAGGGCCGTAATCGCTACGAAGGGGTGGGCTATATCAAGAATAATATTCTGATGATCGGTCCGACCGGGGTCGGCAAGACCTATTTGATCAAGTTGATTGCGAAGAAGATTGGAGTGCCCTTTGTGAAAGGGGATGCGACGAAATTCAGCGAAACCGGCTATGTGGGAGGGGATGTAGAGGATCTGGTCCGGGATTTGGTCTATGAAGCGAATGGAGATTTTGAACTGGCCCAGTATGGGATCATCTATGTCGATGAGATTGACAAGATTGCCTCCGCCAATAACATCATCGGCCCAGATGTTTCCAGGACGGGGGTCCAGCGAGCGTTGCTCAAACCCATGGAAGAAACGGAGGTAGACCTCAAGGTTCCCCACGATCCCATCTCCCAGCTCGAAGCCATTGAACACTACCGGAAGACAGGGAAGAGAGAGAAGCGGACGATCAATACCAAGCATATCCTCTTCATCATGAGCGGTGCCTTCAACGGTCTGGAGGAGATGGTGAAGAAACGCTTGAACCGGGAGGGGATCGGTTTTGGAGCGGAGATCCGGTCGAAGGACGAACGGGCCGAATATCTCAAACAGGTGAAGGCTGAGGACCTCATCGTTTACGGCTTTGAATCGGAGTTCATCGGAAGGCTTCCGGTGGCTGCGGTTTTTGAGAAACTGGAGGTCGAGGACCTTTTTGCCATTCTGAAAAATCCCAACAACCCCATCACCCTTGGAAAGAAGAAAGACTTCAAGTCCTACGGGATTGATATTCAGTTTGAAGAAGAGGCGCTCTATGCGTTAGCGGTGAAGGCCTTTGAGGAGAAGACGGGAGCAAGAGGGCTGGTCAGTGCCGTGGAAAAGGTTCTCCTCAAATTCGAAAAGCGGCTTCCGTCCACACAGATCCGCCAGCTTGTCGTCACCCGGGATGTGGTGGAACACCCCGAGCGGGAACTGGAACGCTTGCTCGAGAATCCCTCAAACCCGGAAACGCAGGCAAAATTGGAGAGGCTCCTCTCTCGGGAAAAGGTGGCCTTGAAGGAGTCCATCATGAAGAGGGAGGCAGAGTTTAGAAAGCGATACGGGATCGTCCTCCTGGAGAGCCGGATCGCTCTCATTGCCGATCGGATGATTGAGAAAGGATACGATGTCAACACGGTCATCGAGGAGGTCGTTGACATTCAGCGAATGGTGGAGGACTTTGAGAGAGATTTTTACCGGAAGCATGGGATCTCTCTCCGGTTCAGCAATGAAGCCGTCGATCGGGTTACCGAGATTGGATTGGAGGAAGATGGAAAAGGGATCGGGATCTGTTCACGACTCTCGAAGGATTATGAACATGGATTCAAATTGATCCGTGATCGAGTCGGTCAGAGAGAATTCATTCTGACCCGAGAGGCGATCGATAATCCAGAGGTTTATCTGAATCAGGTCATCCGTGAAATCTTCAGTCAGCAAACAGATGTCAGGGTTGAGGATCAAGAGTAATGGCTACCAGAGACTACTATGATATTTTAGGGGTGAATAAGAAGGCCAGTGATGAGGAAATGAAACGGGCCTATCGAAAAATGGCGATGAAGTACCATCCTGATCGGAATCCCAACAAAAAGGAAGCCGAGGAACGCTTCAAGGAGATCAACGAGGCCTATGCCGTCCTGAGCGATAAAGAGAAGCGCAAGCAATACGATACGTTTGGTGCAGAAGGATTCCGTCAACGATTCACTCAGGAGGATATCTTCCAGGGCTTCGATTTCGATGAGATCCTGTCGGGCCTTTTCGGTGGAAAGGGAAGACGGGAGTCCCGGTTCGGGGGAAGAGGGGGATTCGATTTCGGAGATATTTTCTCAGGGCAAGGCGGTTATCAGGATACGGGTCGGATGCCCCAGAAAGGAGAGGATATCCTCTATGAGCTGTCCATCTCTCTGGAGGAAGCCGCTTCTGGCGGTGAAAAGAGGGTGTCCTATCGAAAGAATGGAAGGATTGAGGAGGTTTCCGTCAAGATTCCTAAAGGCATTCCCACAGGGAAGAAGTTGAGGCTGGCTGGAAAAGGAATGCAGGGGCGAAACGGAGGGCCTCCAGGAGATCTCTACCTTCAAATTTCAGTGAGGGATCATTCCATCTTCACCCGGGAAGGAGACGATCTCGTCGTGGAGAAGGAGGTTAGTTTCTCAGAGGCAGTCCTCGGGACGACGGTTGAAGTTCCCACCCTGGAAGGGAAGAAGAGTGTGAAGGTTCCTCCCGGGACGCAGAGCCATACCAGGATGAGACTGAAAGGGCTCGGACTCCCTCGTTTTCAGAGAGAGGGTAGGGGGGATGAGCTGGTCAAGATGATCGTTCGGGTTCCCAAAAGGGTGTCGGAGAAAAATAAGAAACTAATCGAGGAACTTGCTCGAGAAGGAATTTAAGTTAGAACTTTTGAATTATTAATCTTGATGAATTCGTAAAAAGGCGAAAACCAAGAAAAATGTCATGCTGAACCTAATTCAGCATCTAAAAAAACCGGACCTATGAGACCCTGAAACAAGTTCAGGGTGACAAATTTTCTCATCTCCTTACTTATAACTCTTAAGTTTTACCTCATCCCCCTTAACTTTTTCTAAAACCCTCGTTGACTTTTCTGCGATTCTGATAGTAAACTAAAAAAAATAGAAAACAATTTCTTGGATGAGAGGGGGATTTATGGCCGGTAAAGTCTTTGAAGAGGTTCCGGTGGAGCAGTTGAGGTGGAGATGTGACCCTGATTCAATGCCCTCTGAGACAACAGAGGCTATCGAGCCCTGTAGCGAGATTATCGGCCAGGATAGAGGCTTGGAAGCGATCCGAGTGGGGGTAGATATCAACAGCATCGGATACAATATCTTCGTAACAGGTCTGGCAGGCACAGGGCGTTTCACCACCATCAAATGTGTTCTGGAAGAGATCGATGTGAAGGGAAAGTTTCCAAATGATCTCTGCTATGTCAATAACTTTAAGAATCCGGATATGCCCCGTATGCTCAGCCTCCCCGCAGGACAGGGAAATGCCTTCAAGAAAGAGATGGAGACTTTGATCGAAACCTTGAAGAAGAAAATCCCTCTGATCTTTGAGAATGAGACTTATCTCAATAAGAAAAAAGAGGTGGTTGAAAAGTTTCGGAGTAAACAGGCTGAGATGTTTAGAGAATTTGAGAAGAAGGTGAATAAGGAGGGCTTTGCTTTAGTTCAGATCCAGATGGGGCCTTATTCCAGGCCTGGTATCTTGCCTGTGGTCGAGGGGAATCCAGTTAACATTGAACAGCTGGAAACGATGGTGGAGGAGGATAAGTTCTCCAAAGAGGAACTGGAAAAGATTAAAGAGAAACAGACCGGACTGATCAACGAGTTGGAAAATATTTTTAAGGAGACCAGAAAATCGGAGAAGGAGGTTAAAGAGGGACTGACCGCCTTAGACAATGAAGTGATCTCTCCAGCGGTCATCGATATGATCTCTGATATTAAGGAAAAATTTGATTATGAGAAAGTCCATCGCTATCTGGATGAAGTCCAGGAAGATACTTTAGCCAATCTCAATCGTTTCAGAGAAAAAGAAGAACCCGCGGCCCCTCCTATTCCTGGCCTCGTTCTCCCCCAGACGATGGACTCGTTCACCGAATACCAGGTGAATGTCTTGGTGGATAATTCAGAAACCAAGAAAATACCCATCATCGTGGAAACCACGCCCAATTACCGGAACCTATTCGGCACGATCGAAAGGGTGGTCGAACGTTCTGGAATCTGGAAGACCGACTTCTCCCATATCAAAGCAGGCTCCTTTTTGAGAGCCAATGGTGGATATCTGATCCTTAATGCCTTGGATACCCTTGTGGAGCCTGGGGTTTGGCCTGCTTTGAAGCGGACATTGAAGAACCAGGTGATGGAGGTTCAGACTTACGATCCCCTTTACCTCTTTGCGACCTCTGCCCTCAAACCGGAACCGATTGAGTGCAATGTGAAGGTCATCATGATCGGGGATACCTACCTTTACCAGCTCCTATACAATTTAGATGATGATTTCAAAAAGATTTTTAAAATCAAAGCAGACTTCGATTCAGTGATGAATAAGGATGACAAAAAGATCCACCAGTATGCCTCCTTTATTCGAAAGATCTGTGACGAGGAAAAGTTGAGACCCTTCGATAAAACAGGGATTGCTGCGGTGGTGGAGTATGGGGTGAGAATGGCAGGAAGACAAAAAAAGCTTTCTACCCGTTTTTATCTCATTGCTGACCTCCTGAGAGAGGCCAACTACTGGGCCATGAAAGAGGACAGCAAGGTAGTGGGTGAGAAGCATGTGGATAAGGCGATCGAAAAGAAGGTCTATCGGGTGAACATGATTGAGGAGAAGATTCAGGAGATGATTGATGACGGAACCATCCTCATCGACTCCGACGGAATGGTGGTGGGACAGGTTAATGGCCTCTCCGTCTACAGCCTCGGGGATCATTCCTTTGGCAGGCCCTCCCGGATCACAGCCAAGACCTCCATGGGGAAGGCCGGGATCATCAACATCGAGAGAGAGGTGGAGATGAGCGGCCCCATCCATAATAAGGGGGTCTATATTCTCGCTGGATATCTCAGGGATCGATATGCTCAGGATAAACCCATCACCATGAGCGCGAGCATCTGTTTTGAACAGTCCTACAGCGGGGTCGAAGGAGATAGCGCCTCCTCTACAGAACTCTATGCCGTTCTTTCGAGCCTCTCCGACCTTCCCCTGCGGCAGGACCTTGCGGTCACCGGTTCCGTCAATCAGAAAGGAGAGATCCAGCCCATTGGCGGTGTGAATGAGAAGATCGAAGGCTTCTTCGAAGTCTGCAAGGCCAAAGGGTTGACAGGAAAGCAAGGGGTGATGATCCCTCATCTCAACATCGGTGACCTGATGCTGAGAAAGGATGTGGTCGAAGCAGTGAAAGAAGGGAAATTTCATATCTATCCCGTCAAGAGTATTAATCAAGGGATTGAGATCCTCACCGGTGTGGAGGGGGGCGAGAGCTTGGATGGTGGAAAATTTAAGGAAGGCACAGTGAATGATCTGGTGGACAAGAAGCTTCGAGACCTGGGAGTGAAGATTAAAGAGTTTGAAGGAGGAGGAGGAGAGGGAGCGAAGGAGGAAAAAAAGAAGAAGAAGGGAAAATCCTCTTGCCATGGATAGAATCGTTCTCGATGAGAGCGTCGCGATAGGTAAAGAAGTAGTGATCGAAGGGCCTCCACTGGAGGCCCTTCGTTTTCAGGGAGGCCGTGTAGGGAGCATCCTCACCGTGACTGACTCCGGAGGGAAAGACTTTAGAGGGAGGATCGTTTCACTCTCGGATAAAAAGGCCTCTCTTCGGATCTTTGAAGTCTTTCGATCTTCAACGGAATCATCCGTTGAGATCGTCCTCCTGCAGGCCTTGCCCGAAAAGGAGCGGATGGAGCTGATCATCCAGAAGGCGACGGAACTGGGGGCTTCAGCGATCGTCCCATTTAAATCGAAAAGGTCGATCTCTCTCGAAGAAAGGGATGCGAAGCAGAGGAAATCCCACCGATGGCAAGAGATCGCCATCAAAGCTGTTCAGCAGTCGAGGAGAGGGAAGGTCCCAAAGGTGGAGACCTACCGCTCTTTTGAGGAAGCGCTAGAGTTATGCAGGGGAGAGGGGTTGAAACTTCTTCTCTGGGAAAAAGAGGGTGAGCCTCTAAAAAAAATCCTGCGGCCTCACCTTCCAAAGAAAATCTATGCGGTGGTCGGTCCGGAAGGTGGTTTTACGGAAGGAGAAGTGAAATTAGCTAAGGAGAGAGGGTTTATCCCAATCAAATTGGGTCAGCGGATCTTAAGAACTGAAACAGCAGCCATCACATTGATTGGAATTCTACAATATGAACTCGGTGACTTGAGCTAATCGTATCGTTTCTTGAGTTTATCGAGTTTCTTGTGTTTCTTGAGTTAACCCAACGAACCCAATGAACTCAATGAACCCGACAAACCCAATGAACTCAACGAACTCAATAAACCCTATGACCCGAGAAACCCTGTCATGAAGGTCCTCCTCATTCAACCTCCCGTCAGAGATTTTTACCAGACATCGATAAGGACGCAGCCGATCGGTCTGGCCTATCTTGCCGCTTCACTGAAATCTCATGGCTACGAGGTTGGAATTCTCGATTGCCAGACGAGCGAGAAACGGTCGATCCCCATCCCGTCGGAACTTTCTTACCTTAAAGATTTTTATCCCTTCAATGACAGGAGCCCCTTCAAGCTTTACACGGGCTACTACCATTTCGGAATGGCTTGGGATGAGATCAGGGAGAAGATTAAAGGTTCGAAGGCCCATGTCTTTGGAATTTCTTCCTCCTTCACGCCCTATTATCAGGAGGCACTGGAGATTGCCCGCATCATCAAGGAATGGGACCACAAAAAGATTGTGGTCATGGGAGGGTGCCATGTCAGCTGCGATCCGGAAAGTGTTCTTAAGAGCCCATGGGTCGATTATGTGGTTCTGGGCGAGGGCGAGATTCGGTTCCCCTCCCTATCTTTTGAAACAGATTGAGAAAGGAATGGGCGGACATTTAAAAGAGGTCGACGGAATCGGATTTAAGGAAAATGGAGAGATAAAGATTAATCCTCTTTCGACCTTCATCGAAGATATAGAGGGTTTCCCATTTCCTGCCAGAGAACTGCTCGATTTAAACCGGTACAGAATAGGGAGGAAGCGATCGACGATGATCATTACGAGCAGAGGTTGTCCCCAGGGATGTGCTTACTGTTCCACTCATCTGGTTATGGGTCCCTCTTTTCGTTCCAGATCTCCGGAATCGATCTTGCAGGAAATGGTGGACTGCACCCATAGATTTCATATTCGAAGCTTTGATATTGAAGACGACAATTTTACCTTTGATCAGGAACGGGCAAAGCGTTTGATGAGCCTCGTCGTCGAAACCTTTGGAGAAGGCGGTCTGGAACTTTCGGCCATGAACGGCGTCTCTTTTAATTCTCTGGATGAGGAACTTCTAACCTTGATGAGGAAAGCAGGTTTTAAGACGGTCAATCTCTCTTTTGTCAGCACCGATCCTTCCTTCAAGGAAAGGATGGGCAGACCGGGAACAACAAGTAATTTCGATAACATTTTAGAAGATGCAGAACACGTTGGCATCAACGTCGTCGCCTACGCCATTTTAGGCATCCCCGGTCAAAGAATCGGAGAGATGGTGGATACGGTGATCTATCTGATGGGGAAGAGAGTCCTTATTGGTCCCAGCGTCTATTATCCTACTCCTGGGACTTCTCTTTTTGAGCAATGCAAGGAAAGGGAACTCCTTCCTTCTCACCCCTCCCAGTGGCGTTCGAGTGCTCTTCCCATTGAGACAGAGGATTTTAATCGTCTCGATATCGTCACACTTTTCCGTCTGGCAAGGGTCATCAATTTTATAAAAAGCAAGGTGGACGAAGGGGAGCTGAATGAGGGAATGACATGGAGGGAACTCTATGACGTTTTGAAAGAGAAAGTCGAAGCCGAAGGTATTTCCTCCAAAGAGGCCCTGACATGGATCGGCCTCCTTTTAGTCTTTTTTAAGGAACGGTCCTTCTTCAGTCTGAAGAAAGGTTATGTGGGAAGAAAGTCGATCTTCAGAGAGAAGACCTCGAGAAGAGTCTTAGACTATTTCTTCAAGAAAGCCTGGGACAAGCCAATCCTTAAAAGTCGTTCCCTTCCGTAATTGGAAGCTTCCTCCGCTCATATCTCGAAGACTGATCCTGTCCTGCAGTAGCGGGTCCCGCTCAGTCGGCCGATCACATCAAATCTAATCGGATCAACGGTTTTTCCCGCCTCCAAGAGTTCATCTTTGATATGCACCAGGAGGATGCTTCCAAGGACAAGGTTTCCAGCATAGGCGCCATTCCCCACCGTCACGATTCGATCGAGGGCACACTCGAAGGCGACTCTCGCTTCTTTTACACGCGGAGCAACAACAACTTTCGACGGGACGAGGGGAACCCCTGCCTTCTGTGCCTCATTGACTCCGTGTGGCAATGTCGCCGAGGTTTCTACCATGCGAGAGGCCAGGTTTTGCGATACCATGTTGACGACGAAGTTCTTGGTTTCCTCGATGTTAAGTATCGTATCCTTGCGACTCCCGTCTGGACGGTTGACAACCGAAAAGCCTAGGGTAGCTGGACACCACGTGATGCCGCTAAAGAAACTGAAGGGGGCGAGATTAATATGGCCCTGTGCGCTGACGGAAGACACCCAAGCAATCGGTCGCGGTATGAGTGCACTTGTCATCAAGTCATGCGCCTCACGCGCTGGAAGCGTGCTGAGATCGATTTCCATGTTTGACTCTCCTATTTCTTCAAGAAGATAACGCTTTGCTCAGGGGCGCGCGAGAATCGCGCGCCCCTTGCAGCAGAAGGTTTTATTTCTAACTCTTTTTCCTTATGTACAGAGTTTTTACGACCCGTGCCACTTTCTCTCCTGCCTCATTCTCAATATCAACCGAAAACTCAGGAAAATATTTCTGACCACCCGAAGTGTTTTTAATAATGTCTTCGATTTGTTCCTCTTTTATTAAGAATCTTGCAGTGACAGTTCCTTGACTTGGTTTGATAAAATCAATATGAGCTGCTTTATCCCAAACGACAAACTCCTTTCCTAAAATGTGTATCAACATTAACATAAAGAAAGGATCTGTCATTGCATACAAAGATCCGCCGAAATGACATAATTGCGGTTGTACCACCTCATTTTCATCTGCATGCATATTTCTCTATAATCTGCAGAAACACTCCTAATGGTAATTCCTGTCCCCCAATAGGGTGGGTATAAATTTATTAAAAGCTTGAAGGATTTGGGATTCATTTACATTTCTCAAAACATCGAATATGAAGATTCCTGTCTATATTAAGATCAGTGAGATACCCAAATCCCGATCTAAAAGTTGTCATTGCGAGGGAACCCCTGCCTGCCGGTAGGCAGGGAAGCAATCTCGCTTTTTAACATGAGATTGCCGCGCACCTTATCCCGCTTTTAGCGGGACTCGCAATGACTGAATGGGATAAGGGTTTCGGTTCCTAAATCAAAAACGGCTAAGCGAGTGCCGGCTTTTTCGGCGATTCGCTGGAGCGAGGTTCACTACCCGGAATGGTCAAACAGTTGGCGGACTTTTTTCACAGCGGACGAGACGACAAATACTCTCACATTATTGCTGTTAGGATCTGCGGGGATAATAAAATTGCCTGGCCGTTTTGGGTCATAGTTCAGCACCGTGGACCCAACCATCACTTCACCGTCTGCAAATGTCACCTCCAGCTTCGCGCCAGACGGGTTCTCTCCCTCAATATAAAAATTCCGTTCCTCAAACTGCGGATTCCCATGAAAGTCCCGAACCACAAACACGGCTTTCAGACGGTGCACAGATACCTGATGCGGTTGGCCGGAGGGGTTGTCAGCAGGGGTAAGATAAAAAAAATCCTTATTGGGAGAGAAATTCTGCATGAA
>PDVJ01000174.1_pt1 | contig 19663 bp, 20 predicted proteins | sample 1369811 | NCBI WGS metagenome assembly PDVJ01 (sample SAMN07795376, study PRJNA414565) | Alkali sediment metagenome, whole genome shotgun sequencing project. | reverse complement strand
TGTTCAAGATAAGCGGTGTTGTCTACACCGTCACCGGCGTGGGACTCAGTCCCGCCGTACCGGCAGGCCCTTCGCGAAAAAAAATAGTAAAAGGTGATCTGGTCATGGTTGATATTCCTGTCATGGTTGAAGGGTATCACGCGGACCAGACAAGAACTTACTGTCTGGGCAAGACCAGTGGATCCGCCATGGCCATGTATGGTGATTTGAAGGCCATAGCCGACCATCTCATCGATCATATGAACCCGGGAATGAAATGCAGTAATATTTACAGAATGGCCGTGGAAAAAGCACAAGAATTGGGGAGAGAGGGGCAGTTCCAGAATTTCGGCAGAGGCAAAAGGTCGCGAATCATTGGCCATGGGATAGGCATAGAATTAAACGAACCCCCCGTTCCATCGGAATACGATCAATCGACGGTGGAGAATAACTACGTCATTGCCCTGGATATGCACATGCTGGATGAGTCCGTCGGGGTTGTGAAGCTCGAGGATATTATTCTTATCTCAGAAGGGCGGAATGAAATTTTAACAAAGAGCCCTCGTAACCTTTTTGAATTGTAATAACAAAGGAGGTCAGCAATGAAGGTCGTCGCGATAAACGGGAGCGCCCGCAAGGATGGCAACACGGCAATTCTCATCAATGTGGTGTTTGATGAGCTGAAAAAAGAAGGAATAGAAACGGAAATGATTCAGTTCGCAGGAAATCCCCCTCAGGGCTGTATTGCCTGTTACAAGTGTTTTGAAAACAAAAACCGCCGGTGCGCGGTGGAGAAAGATATTCTCAACGAGTGCATCGGAAAACTCCTTGAGGCAGACGGCATCGTGCTGGGGTCGCCCACATATTTTTCCGATGTCTCATCGGGTATGAGGGCGTTTATTGAGCGCTGCGGCTTGGTTGCGCGCGCGAATGACTATATGCTGAAATACAAGGTCGGGGTCGGCGTCGTCGCAGTGCGCCGTGCAGGCGCAATCCCCGCGTTCAGCTCACTCATGCTGTTCCTGCACTACAATCAGATGATCATTCCAGGCTCCAGTTATTGGAATCTGGGTATAGGAAGAAATATCGGTGAAGTGTTGAATGACGAAGAAGGCATCCAGACCATGAAGACGCTCGGGCAGAACATGGTATGGCTCCTTAAAAAAATTAATAGATAATACCGCGAATAGTCGGCAACATAGGATAAGATGACGGGAAGCCCCATATTCATTACCCTTCAGGAAAGGAGGAGGTATGGACATATTTACCGCTATAAGAGAAAGACGGAGCTGCCGTAATTTTTTGCCCGATCCGGTGAGCGACGAAACGATTGAAAAACTACTGGAGGCTGCCATATGGGCGCCTTCGCCGGCCAATAACCAGCCTTGGGAATTTATCATCATCAAAAATCAGGAAGTCAAAGAGAATATCCACAAAGAATCACGGGTGTGTAAGAAAAGGCTGTTTGAAAAAAGTGGGTGGAACTGGATCGACCGTTACCAGGTAAATTTTCTTGTTGAAGCGCCGGTCATTGTCGCCGTCATAGGAGATCATGAAAAAGCGGGGGCGCACAAATTCCTCGAAGGAACGGAGGGGACCTACCAGCATGCATGCGCCGCAGCGATCCAGAACATGCTCCTTGCCGCGCATGCACTTGGACTGGGAGCCCTCTGGTTTACTCTTTTTGAAAAAGAAGACATAAAGAAAATTCTTGAGCTTAACCCGGCGAAAGATCCCGTCGCCCTTGTATGCCTCGGCATGCCGGCTGTTATGCCTACACCTCCACCAAGAAAGGACGTAAAAGGGAAGACAGTGTATATGCGCTGATCCGTTGTCGCTTTATAGGGAATATGGTATGCAAAATAAAACCGTGTGCAAGACGTGCGAAAAAGCAGGTTTTTTTGTTGCCTGCCTGGGCTGTGGAATACCTCTCTGTGAACCCTGTGCCCGCTTCGAGTTGATAGGATCAGGCTGTGGTTGTGTATGGCCGGTGTATTACTGCGCCGAATGCGCGCGGGATTCTATGATAAACCCAAACGCAATGTTCAGAGATTCCGACACATAAACGACATCGAATGTAAAAAGATGAATGCACGGCATTCGTTTCGACGCAATGAGAGGAGAGGACATGGATTTTGTGGTAAAATTACTTATCAGCATGGCTATTATAATTGTATGCACGCAAATAGGGCGGCGATTCCCTTCCGTGAGCGGCTTGATAGCGACGATGCCACTCGTAAGCGTCATCATTCTTGTCTGGATCTATTCCGATAATCCGGGAAATTTCAAATTGATGGAAGATTTCACAAAAGCGGCTCTATGGGGGATTGTGCCCAGCATTCTTTTTTTTCTGGTCGCATATGCCTGTTTTGTGAAACACTACCCTATCGGCATTGTGCTCAGCGCAAGTTTTGCTACATGGTTATTGGGAGCATTTATACACCAGATGCTTCTTCGATGATGCAATGAAATACGATCTCAATTCATGGATGAAATCATCGGGCAATAAACACCTGAACCCTTGAATCCTTGATTCCTCGAATCCTTTTTTGAGCATCTTGATGGGAGAAGAATGCGATGACCACTATAAAATCTGATAACTACAAAAGCATTGTTTTTTTTACGGGAGCGGGAATGTCTGCCGAGAGCGGCGTTCCCACCTATCGCGGCAGAGGGGGTATCTGGAGCCAGTATAAGTGGGAAGAGTATGCATGCCAGGAGGCGTTTGACAGAGATCCGGAAAAGGTGCTTAAATTCCACGAACTGAGAAGACAATCCGTACTGGCCTGCGCGCCCCATGCGGGACATACGGTAATCGCGGAATTAGAAAAAAAGCATCCCCGGGTTATTGTCGTGTCGCAAAATATTGACGGCATGCACCAGCGGGCGGGAAGCAAGCAGGTCATAGAGTTACACGGAAGTCTCTGGCGTGTGCGGTGCCCCTCACACGGGATTTTTCAGGACATGGGAGAAAAATTCGAAAATTACAAGTGTACACAATGCGGCAGTTGGCTCCGGCCGGATATTACATGGTTCGGGGACATGCTCGACCAAGACGTCATTACGGAAGCCACCATAGTCATCAGGCAGTGCGACCTTTTCATCAGCATCGGTACATCCGGTGTGGTCTGGCCCGCCGCGGGATTCCCGAAAGTCGCCAGGGAACACGGCGCCTACTGCGTCGAAATAAATCCCGAACCAAACGAGATGTCATCCTTGTATAACGAATCTATCCGGGAAACAGCCGGAGTCGTTCTGCCGCGTCTCTTTGCTTAAAATGCATTAAGCCCCTTGGCGCATTTCACGCAAAGGGGCTTAGTGGATTGACTTGTTATCCCGCTCTTAATAAATACCAAGTTGTATCTTAACGGCTTCTTCAACCTTATGCATATCTTCCCCAGAAAGAATGCCAGCGCGTTTAAAAAGCCTTGACTTGCTTACAGTGGCTAATTGATCCGCCATGGCTTTGCTCTCTTTACCTTCAAAATCTACTATCGCCTCACTGGGATAGAGACGATCTATTTTACTGGTAAGAGGAACAACTTGAACTCTATTGAGGAATTTGTTTGATGCATCATTACTAATGATAACGGCAGGACGCTTCTTTTTGATTTCCCCACCAACAGAAGGATCGAAATTGACCCACCAGACTTCACATCGTTTCATGATCCATGTCCTTAAAGGTAATTTCTGCCCACTCTAATGCTTCATTTTCCCGATTTTTATCTTTTGCCATCTCGGCGTAGTCAGATTCATAATTGGGACGAACAACGTGAGGACGAACTATTTCCTGTACAAATCTGCTGATTTTACGGGGTCCTATGACTTTATGGAGACCGTTATATACTTCTTCATCAATTGTTATGGTTAATTTCTTCTGCATGACACACCTCCTTTACACGTGTAATATACGTGTAGCTTAATGGCGTGTCAATAGAAATAACGACAATTTAAATGAAAAGCATGTTTCATTTCTATGGGGATAACGTTAAGATCAGCCAGCGCCGGGTTTTCCGGCGATTGACTGCATCACCTGGTTACGCAATAATTTCGTTCAGTCCTTCTATCACTTGAGTCAATTGTTCCGGAGATGCCTTGCCTATGACTTTTCCGATCCTCTCTACGGACAGTGTTCGGATTTGGCTGATCTTGATCCATGATTTCTTTGGTAAATCCCCGCCCTTCAGCTCAAGGGTCAGTGGGAACCCGGCTTTTTGTGGCTGACTTGTGATTGCCACGGCTATGACGGTACCTGAACGTTCATTAAATATATCGTGACTCAAGATCATTAAAGGACGCAAGCCTGCCTGCTCATGGCCTCGTGCAGGATTCAAATCTGCCCAGCGAATCTCGCCTCTCAGTATTCCGGCCATTGGCTCACATCCTCAGCTAAACCTTCTTCTGCCATAGCTCTTTCAAACGCAGGTTCGAGTTTGGCGCATTCCATCGATAGTCGGCTGCGCTTCATTCTGGCGAGTTTCTCGCTGACAGCTTCGCGAATTGCCTGGCTGCGATTTTGGAAAACATGTTCGCCTACTAGCCTGTCCAATTCTCCGATAAATTCTTCGTCCAATGTAATCGCAATCTTTGCTTTACCCATATTCGCCTCCTGTCTTCTGGTATTACATTATATCATACCAATAGCGAGGTAAACAATTTTTTATTTCTATTCTGTTAGCGTAACGCCAGCATCAGCGGCGCGGCATCGCCGCGTCCGTCTGGATGCACTGGTTAGCCATTTGCTAAAAATCCTTTGTGAAACATGGCAGTGCCTTGAGGTATTTTTTTATCAAACGGCATGACAAGAAAGACTTCTTGTGGAATACCTTCATAAATTAAATCTGGAATATTTTTAAAGCCGAACCGTTTATAGTAGTTTGGGTCTCCTACTAGAGCACAGCCCTGGCCGCCCATATCTTTCAGTGAGGATAATCCTTTAAGGATAAGGGCTTTTCCAATGCCCTGTTTCTGATATTTTGGCAAGACAGATATAGGGCCAAGGCCATACCAATTAAGGCTTCCATCGGAAATTGCTATAGGCGAGAATGCTATATGGCCTACCACTTTTCCATCAACTTCTGCGACTATCGAAATGGTCAGCGCGTTGGCATTGCGTAATGCATTTATTATGAATTGTTCCGTATGATTACTAATTGCAAGATTCTGGAAGGCGGCAATGGTAATTTTCGATATCGCTTCAACATCTGAAATTGTTTCATTCCTTATGATCATTTTAAACTCCATATTCTCACAGCAATTAAAGGGGACGGTTTTCTTTATTTGACACGGTCAGTTAGTGCAAATGAGACGACAAAGAGGATAGAATAAAAATAAAGAGAACCGTCCCCTTTATCTCCCGGAATTGCCTCGTAAACCCGTGCTTATTTACGAGCGATGCAGACAAACAACCTCTTCCTTATCTCGCACTTATGTTTGCAAACAATGTGTTATTATTTTTATCCAGGTTCCCTCAACAAAATATCCCTTCTTTCCATAAGTTTTTTTTGATATGGTAAATCCAATAATCAATAATCATTACTGTTTTCCACCTGCGCACCATACTCAACGAGAGAAATAAATGAGACTAATTCTTGATACGGAAGTGATACAATGACAGCATCCTCGAGTTGCCCGACACCAACGCTTGCCACAGGGGCTATGCTTCATGGGTTTCGCGTGCTCCGGGTAGAACAAATTCCGGAAATACGAATAACCGCATATGAAGCGGAACATGAAAAAACAGGCGCGAAGGTCCTCCATCTGCACTGTGATGACCGTGAGAACCTCTACTCAATCGGATTTCGCACACCACCCACGGATTCCACCGGTCTCCCGCACATTCTCGAACACTCAGTCCTCGCCGGCTCGGAGCGCTATCCATTGAAGGATGTATTCAATGAACTGATCCGGGGGACGCTCCAGACCTTCATCAACGCCTTTACCTATCCCGACAAGACCATCTATCCAGTAGCAAGCCAGGTACGGAGCGATTACTTTAACCTGGCCAGGGTTTATACCGATCTGGTATTCAACCCCAGGCTCTTAAAAGAAACCTTCTCCCAGGAAGGTCACCACCTGGAATTTGTAAATCCGGAAGATACCTCAAGTGATCTTACTATCTCCGGAATCGTCTATAATGAAATGAAAGGGGCATATTCCTCTCCTGATGCCCTTATGTATAAAGTTATCCAGGAGAATCTTTACCCGGACACACCGTACGCATTTGATTCAGGAGGAAATCCGGAGGACATTCCACTCCTCACGTACGAGCAGTTCAAAGAATTTCATAGAACGTACTACTCACCGACCAACGCGCGCTTTTTCCTTTACGGTGACATCCCGACTGCGGCTCATCTCGAATTCTTGGCCGATATGCTGGCAGGCTTTGAGCGCGTGCACGTGGACTCAACTATTGAAAGCCAGATACGATGGCACACACCTTTATCCATCACAGGCGCCTTTCCAATCGGGGAAGAGGATAACCCCGAAAGGAAAACCGTTGTGAATGCCGCCTGGATGATGGAAGAAAACACCGATTATGAGACAGCCATTCTCCTTCAGATCACTTCAGGGATACTTGTGGGAAGCGCCGCCGGTCCTCTTCGCAAGGCCCTCATAGATTCTGGGTTTGGTGAAGATCTGTCTCCCATCACCGGAGTAGAGCGTGACTTGAAGCAGATCGCATTTGCCGTGGGATTGCGCGGCACGGAGCGGGATAAGGCGAGACAGATCGAACAATTGATCATGGATACGTTACAGAAACTCGTCCTGTCCGGCTTTGACCGAAACCTGATAGAGGGCACTCTCCATCAGGTCGAATTTCACGGCAAGGAAATTATCCGCAGCGCCTATCCGTATGGGATTATCCTCATGGGGAGGGTTTACCATACATGGCTTTACGACGGCGATCCCCTTGAAGGTTTGAATTTTCCCCGCATCATTGAAGATATCCGGAAGAAGTGGGGGGCAAATCCCCGGCTTTTTCAGGAAATCGTGCAGAAATGGTTTCTGGACAATCCCCACCGTCTGCTCTCAGTCATGGAACCAAGCAAGACGTATCAGTCGGACCGGGGGGATAAATTCAGGAAAGAGATGAACCGGCTCAAGGCATCACTCTCCAGAGAGGAGCTGGATGCCATCCGGCACAATGCTTCTGCACTGAAAAAATTCCAGGTCGAGCCGGATATGCCCGGGGCTGCGGCAAGACTGCCGAAACTCAGCATGAGCGATATCTCCCGTGCCATAGAAACGATTCCGACGGAAAAGGCATTAATCGAAAATGTCCCTGCCATGACGCATGACATATTCACCAACGGCATTGCGTACCTCGATCTGGCATTTGACGTATCCGATGTACCGGAAGAACTTCAGCCATACCTCCCGCTCCTCGGAAAGCTGATCACCAACATGGGGGCGGCAGGTTTAGACTACGAAGAAATGGCGAAGCGCGTTGTCCTGAAAACAGGAGGAATCAGCTATCACCTGTCGGCAGGCATTGCCATGGACGACAGGAGAAACTGGCAGAAGATGATCTTTCGCATTAAATCCCTTTATCGAAATACCCGGGACGCCGTCAACATCATTGCAGATATTTTGACTTCGGGAGACATGTCGAATGAAATGAGGATGCGTGAACTTATCGCAGAAAGGAAAAATAACCTCCACGCGTCCATTATTCCCTCCGGTCACGCTTTCGCGCGGAGGTCTGCCGGTGCGGCCCTCTCAGTTCCGGCTTACAGGGACGAACTTTGGCACGGCAGGACTCAACTTAAGTTTGTCAACCGCATCGCCGATCAATTTAAAGAAATAAAAAGCGACCTTCTGGACAAGCTCACTATATTGCAGAAAACTATGTTCAGGAAAGACAGGCTCTGCATTAATGTCACGGCAGATACAGAAGGAATCACTCTTCTATCCGAAAGCGTCGCTGATTTGGTGAGACGTTTATCCGGCAATGGCGGCGTAGGAAAGCCAAGCGTTCCCCCGTTATCCCCCATCAATACGGGATTTTCCATACCCGCCCAGGTCTCATATGTCGCCAAGGTGCTTTCCGCCCCGGCGTACGCCGACCCGCTTTCCGCCTCTCTTACCATGCTTGGCCGGCAATTATCGAGCGGGTACCTCTACAAGCACATCAGGATTCAGGGAGGGGCCTACGGAGGCATGTCACAATATGATCCGATGAGCGGAACCTTTGCCTTGCTTTCTTACAGGGATCCCCATATTGTGAACACCTTGAATGTATATCGCGATGCAGTGGATTTCATATCGAGGAACAAAATTTCCGGGGAGGAACTGGAAAAAACCATCATAGGAACCATAGGAGCTCTGGATAAACCCATGGATCCGGCAAGCCGCGGATACATCGCCCTGATTCGCGACTTTACCGGCCTTACTGACGAAGACCGCCTGAAATTCAGGAACAGTATCCTGGATATGACACCGGAGCTGCTGCTGGAAGCCGCTTCCCGTTATTTCTCCTCTGCGTCGGATTCCGCAGTCGTCTCCGTATATTCTTCATACGAAAACCTGCAGAAAGCCAACGAAGTATTAGCTCAGAAGCTTACCGTAGAAACGCTGACATGATATACGTTCCCCGTGACAACCCAATGTGCGGTCATTTCACCCACATTTTCTTTGACATTATTCATCTTTTTGTTTACCTTCGCCGACAGGGGATGTCCTTTCCGGTATTCACAGTATCTCTCCAATCACGGTACTTCTATTACCCCATGAGTGACTCCCTCGTGTTATGAACCATACCTTGTTTCTATCAAATGTGAGAGGGTATAAATGTATGCGATTATGGAAAGCGCTGCTTGTCATTTTATCTCTGTGTGTTGTTTCCTGCGCTTCAAGCTCACATTTAAAGAGCATTACATCCGGTGATGTCAATGCATATCTGAAAGGAACGCCCAAAGCGGAAGAACATCCCAATGCCGGCGCTGTTTTTTTGCTTTCATACGGATATGTGGAATTCTTTCGCGACGGCACCAGCGTGATCAGGCATTTGCACCGGTACAAGATCTTCAGCGAGCGGGGAAACCGCCACGCGTCCATATCGATTCCGTATCGGGAAGGATACCAGGAGGTAAAAGTACTCTTCGCCAACACCATAAAACCCAACGGCCGGATTGTTCCCCTTGACATAAAAGATATCCATGATTCTTCCAGATATGCCGGTTTCGAGTTTTACACGGATAATAAACAAAGACGTTTTACTATGCCGGCGGTGGAAAATAATTGCGTGATTGAATACGCGTATGAAGTAAAAAACCTGAAACCCATGCTCCCATTCGATTTCACCACAACATTTTTCTGTCAAACCGTTATCCCTCTCGAAGAAGACATCCTGGAAGTGGTGTTGCCCGCGCATATCGAGCTCAAATACAAGAAATACATCACAACCGAGAATCCCCGCATCACCCGGATCGGCAATAAGAAGATGTACGTGTTCACGAGCACCAAGCAAAAGGAAATAATTCCCGAGCCCCGCATGCCTCTTTTGACGGACAGGGATACATTCCCTCAGTTTTCCATGTGGACCCTGAGCAACTGGGAGAGCATTTCCCGCTGGTACATTTCACTGGTAAAAGAACAAATGCAATCCGACGGTGAACTGGAAGCATTCACAAAACAATTAGTGAAAGACAAAAAAAACGACGAAGAGAAAATCAAGGCAATTTTCGATTTTGTCTCACAGAAGATCAGATATGTGGCGGTTCTGCTTGGACCTTACACCCATAAGCCTCATGCCGCCCGTGATATTTTTATGAAAAGATACGGAGATTGCAAGGACAAGACAACGCTTCTCCTTACGATGCTTAACATTGCAGGCATTGAAGGATTGCCGGTGTTGGTTCCCGCTCGCGGTGAATCTTTTGACGAATCAATGCCGTCTCTGGAAGCGTTCAACCATGTCATAGCCGCCGTCCCTTCAGGCACCGCGTACTACTGGCTCGACGCAACCAATGAGGCAGCCGCATTTAATTCCATTCCTTTTTCCCGTCCGACAACCGTTCTTGTTATCCATAAAGACGGCAGTTACCGATTTATAAAGACACCGCATATGGACGACAGGAAAGATTTTACACACCTTGAAACAAAAAGCATCCTCAACGAAGAAGGCGATGCCGATGTGGATTTAACGTTCACTTTTTCCGGGAAAGCCGCCGAGTCGTCCAGATATTTTTATAAATATCTGTCTCCGGAACAGAGAAAAAAACAATTCGAAAGACGTGGAGTGGAAGTAAAAGAACTTACATTCAGCAGCTTCACGGAGACGGAAGTCCCCTTCGCAATCAACCTTAAGGGCGTGTACAAGAATCTGGCTCAAAAACTGGATGAGAAGACGATGGTGCTTACAAACGCAGTTCGTGTAGATTCTTACCGCGATATCACCTCCGCGAAAGAGCGTAAATACCCAATCAAATTCAGGCCCTCATTCTACAGCAAGGAAAAGTACATTTTCACATTCCCTGCCGGCTTCACCATTAAAAATTTACCGCCCGCATTCATTTCGGAAAAACCGTTTAAAAAGAGAGTCGAAAATTTCAGTTTCCGTGATTCCACGTTTGAGATTTCCGTCGAAACAAAAGAATTCGAACACTCTATTACAGTCGATCATCTTGATGATTTCAAAAAGCATGCCTCCGAGTTGCAGAAACACGAATCATCCTTGAAAAATATTTTGTTTGAAAAAAAGGACTACACGCATCACTCGTCAGGACATTGATAGTGAGCATACACACATTCAGAGCACGTGGATTCTGGCCTTTTTTCTATACCCAGTTTTGCGGCGCCTTCAACGACAATGTATTTAAAAACGCCATTGGGATTTTGATCGCCTACAAGGCCTATTCCATCGGCGGCATATCCCCCGAGCAGATGGTGTCGCTCTCCGGCGGCATATTTATCCTGCCGTTTTTTCTCTTCTCCGCAATTGCCGGACAAATGGCAGACAAATATTCCAAGCCCAAGCTTATCCGATTTGTAAAGGCCCTCGAGATAGCGATCATGATCATGGGTATGATCGGCTTTATACATGAAAACCTCACTCTTCTGCTCGTTGCACTTTTTTTGATGGGGCTCCATTCCACTCTTTTCGGCCCGGTGAAATACAGCATCCTGCCGCACCTCCTTCAAAGCGACGAACTTATTACGGGCAACGCCTATGTAGAGACGGGAACCTTCATCGCCATTCTCCTGGGCTCCATCCTGGGGGTACAGCTCATCACCATGCAGGGCGGCGCATTGATAACAGGGACGGCAGTGATCGTCATCGCCGTCATAGGATTTCTGGTCAGCCTGTCAATCAAGCACATTGCGCCGGTAATCCCTGAGCTTAAAATAAATTTGAACCCCCTTACGACGTCCATCGAGATTATGGGCATCACACGGAGGGTGGATAGCATCTTCAATTCCATCCTGGGAATATCCTGGTTCTGGTTTATCGGCATCGCCCTGCTTTCTATTATTCCCGTATATTGCAAGGACTTTTTACATGCGAGGGAATCGGTAGTTACGCTGTTTCTCGCGCTCTTTTCCGTAGGGATTGGTGTAGGTTCCATGCTCTGCGAGCGGCTGAGCTTCAAACGGACAGAGCTGGGGCTCGTCCCCATAGGGTCATTCGGCTTATCGCTGTTCACCTTCGACCTTTTTTTAGCGGGGCAGCCCATGGCGATTTCATCCGGCGAGCTTATGACTGTTGCGGATTTTCTCAGTACACATTACGGCATAAGAATATCTCTTGATGTCTTTCTTCTCTCGGTGTCCGGCGGCTTCTTCACCGTACCGCTTTACACATTTATCCAGCAGAGATCGCGGAAGGAGATACGATCTCGCGTGATAGCGGGAAACAATATCTCAAACGCGTTTTTTATGGTGGTTTCATCACTTTTCCTTGCCGCCCTGTACCATTACAAATACAGCTATCCTCAAATATTTCTCATTTTTTCCATAATGAATGCCCTTGTAGCAATTTACATATACACAATAATACCCGAATTTATGCTTCGTTTCATGGCCTGGAGTCTCACCAATATTCTGTACCGCCTCAAAGTTACGGGACGTGAGAATCTTCCCCTCGAGGGCCCCTTCGTGATCGCCTGCAATCATGTTACCTTTATCGACGGCCTTGTCATCGCGAGCGGTTGCCCAAGACCCGCGCGTTTCGTAATGTACTACAAATACTTCGATATGCCCTTTATGAGCCGCATATTTAAAGACAGCAAGGTAATTCCCATCGCCGGCGCCCACGAAGATCCCGCGGTGATGAACGCCGCCTTCGATAAAATTGCCGCTGAGCTTGACGATGGCGAGGTCGTGTGCATTTTTCCCGAGGGAAAGCTGACACATGACGGCACAATGCACGAATTTCGGCCCGGCATAGAAAAAATCATAGGGCGAACGCCGGTCCCGGTGGTACCTGCCTGTTTGAACGGTCTCTGGGGAAGCTACTTCAGCAAGAAGTACCGCGGGAATGAGCGCAGGCCTTTCAAAAGAAAGTGGTCGCGCATCTCCCTCGAATTCGGTGCGCCCATACCTCCCGAAGAGGTGTCCACAGAGAGGCTTTTCGAGGTCATACGCACAATGAAAGTCGATGAGTCTTGAATGGGAGATTTCCTCAAAGAACTGAGCACGGTAACCAACAGGAGCTGTTCCTATTTCCAGGATATCATAGCCCCGGTTGAAGAAGTCTTGTTATGGAATGTGCGCCTGTCTCCCGAACAGACCGACAAATACCTTGCATGCGGCTGGCGGCATAATTCATGGTATTTTTATCGCAACAGTTGCGGCAATTGCAGGCGCTGTCTTCCCATTCGTCTGCGTGTGGATGTATTCAAACCGTCTAAAAGTCAGCTTCGCATCCTCAAAAAAAATGATGCGAGCGAATTCCATATTTTCGAGGCAAAGGAGTTTGCCCTTCGATATATCAGAGAAGGCGTTGAGATATACAACAGATTCCTGCGTGTCAGATTCAACAGAGAGCCAATCAGTCTGGATGAATATGTCGATGCGTTTTTCGTATCACCGGTCCGAACACTCGTATCCGCAGTGTTCATACATGGCAAGCTGGCAGGTAATGGCTTCCTCGATCTCGGGGAAAAATCCCTTTCCACAATCTATTTCTCTTTTGATCCGCATTTCAGTTCCCTTTCTCCGGGAACCTTCTCTATTATGAAGGAAATTGAGTGGGCCCGGAACAACAGCCTGAAATACTATTATCTCGGCTATTATATACGCGAGCTGAGCTCCATGAAGTACAAAGGGTTATTCCGGCCGTTCCAGTTCCTTGATTATGACACGGGCCGCTGGGAGGACGCGCGGTAAGACCGGTGGGCTTCCGGGAAATGATAGCAATAAATCGGATCGCCGTGGAGGGAAGATTCTGGATACAATACTTTTGAATGTCGCCATCCGGGAAGAGGGAAGTTGCAGGAAATGATTCGGGTCCCCGGGCGAAGCTCTGCCTCCAGTTTTTTGGCAAGCCTCTCCATGACATCGGGGAAGAGATAACAAAATACTACGTCAGCGTCCCGGATATTCACATTCCAGAAATCGCGCCACCGTATCTCAATTCCTTTCATCCCGAGAGTACGGAGCCGCGCCAGCGCGTAAGCGAGAGGATTCACTTCGAACCCCACCGCCCTGACACCATAGCGTCGCGCCGCTTCTCTGAGAACCCTTCCGTCCCCACAGCCGATGTCGACCAGAAGGTCATTGGCCTTCATCGGCACATGATCCAGGAAGGTTCTCACTCTGACATGCGCGGATGGGTGGAACATGGCTCCCTGGGTAATGGGAAAGACGGATACAAGGGAAAAAGCAACCAGCAATTTGAGCGCTACGAGACTCCCTATTGCGATGAGCGTAATGATTATCCAGGTCGACATATCCTCACCTTAACGCCTGCCGGCCAAGAAGGTGCCGACATACTGTCTCAACTCTCTCCCCATTCAGCATACAGTATCCTGATCGAAAACTTCAAGTCAAGAGTATCAAGGACTTGTCATTTTCTCATTAATCCTTGAAATCTCCGATCCTCTGAGGTAGTAATAACCCATCAACAAAAAAGTGAATGGAGTGAAACAATGAAAAGATCTTCCCTGCTGCTTTTTCTGTTATGCCTGCTGGCAGCTCTCACCGCCTGCGGTTTCAAGAGTGTGAAGCAAGGCGCCATGATCGATGAGGAAAAGGTAACAAATAGCGTTATCGACGGAAAGACGACAAAGTCGGACGTGGTGCTCGAATTCGGCCCCCCCACAAAGACTATGGATCGCGAGAGGATGTTTTTCTATACATGGTCGGAAATAAGCAAGGCCAGCATACCTCTGTACGGCGGGGAAACCAAAATTACCAAAAACCTTATCATCCTCTTCGACGACAATGGAGTCGTAAAGAGCCATAAGGTCACTGACACTTCTGAAGATTCCGCAGCGGGGTTTGGTACTCAGAAAGTTCAGTAAGCTGTGTTGGGTAAATTTATCCTTGTGAGAGGTATATGACATGAGGAGAAAAGGTGTCCTCCAGATCGTGAACGGGTTCATCATGATCGTGGTGGTACTTATGGCCGTTTCCTGTGCCATCAACCCCGTCACTGGAAGTCCGAACTTGATGCTTGTCAGCAAAGAGGATGAAATCAAACTCGGCCAGCAAACCGATACGGGAGTGACCGGGGAATATGGTCTTTACGCCGACCAGCAGTTGACAGGCTATGTCGATGAGATGGGCCAACGCCTGGGCACAATATCCCACCGCCGGGAGCTGGACTGGCATTTCAAAATACTCGACGTTTCCGTGGTGAATGCCTTTGCCGCCCCCGGGGGCTATGTGTATTTCACCCGCGGCATCCTTGCCGCGTTGAACAGCGAGGCCGAACTGGCCGGGATCATGGGCCACGAAATCGGCCACATCACTGCCCGTCATTCAGCGCAGCAAATCAGCAAGGCCAAGATGGCTCAATATGGCCTCTCCGGGGTAAGTATCGGGCTAAGCATATTGGGCATTCCCGGCTTGTCAAGCCTTGCGGAGCTCGGTGTCGGGGTTCTCTTTTTAAAATTCAGCAGGGACGACGAGCGTGAAGCCGACTCGCTGGGTGTTGAATACGCCACGAAGGCGGGATACGACGCCTCTCATATGGCAGATTTTTTCGAAACCCTGAAGCGTATGGAATCGAAGGCAGATCGAAGCGGGCTTCCGGATTGGTTCTCCACGCACCCGAGCCCCGAGGATCGCGAACGGGCCATCAGAATTCAGTTTACGCAGATGCAGAAGAAGATAGGCCTCAAGGATCCGAAGATTGACCGGGAAGGTTACTTGAGAGCCATAGACGGCATGGTTTACGGGGATGATCCGAGGCAGGGATATGTGGAAGGGAATGTATACTACCATCCCACGATGAGACTCCGGTTTCCCGTCCCGGCAGAGTGGGTGGTGAATGACACCCCGACTGCGGTCCAGATGGTGAGCAAGAAGAAAGATGCCGTGATCCTCTTTTCCGGGGCGCCCGGAACGACGCCATCCGATGCGGCACAAAAACACGTCGCCAAGGCGGGCGCCCGTATACTCAAGAGTGATAGTGCCCGTGTGAACGGGTTTTCAGCCCATTGGGTTGTTGCGGAGGTGGCGAGTCGGAAAGGGACGCTCAAGGTCATATCTCTCTTCATTCAAAAGGAGAAGGAAATTTTTGGATTCCATGGCCTGAGTTCCCTGCGCCTGTTCCCCCAGTATGAGACCCTTTTCAAGAACACCATGAATGGTTTCAGCGAACTTTCCGATCCCAAGAAGATCAACGTCCAGCCCAACCGCATCAGGGCCCGTTTCACAAAAAAGACAGACACCATCGAGAATGCCTTACGGGTACTTGGCGTTCCCGATCATCGACTGAAGGAGATGGTTATTCTCAATGGTATGACACCCGGACAGAACATACCCGCTAACACGCTCCTCAAAGTCGTCGAGTACGGGAGATAGGGGCTGGTATTATTGAAGCTCGGAGAATCTTCGATCCATAAGGAATAATAATGTTCCCCATTCGCTCGCTTACCCCGCAGCAAGCTACGGGGAATGCGCTCGCTACCGGATTCAACGTCGCCTCGACATTCATAAAGCTCAAAAAGAATACAAGGAGGCGATGATGCAGGCTTTATATTCTTAACCAAGAGGAGGGCACACATGATTGCCATCGATGTCATAAAGGAAGTTCTCGCACCACTCTTTCCGGGATTGATGGGAATTGAGCTTACTGAAGTCACGCCGGAGCGCGTCGTTGCATCATTGCAAGTTCGTCCGGATTTGTGCACCGTGGGAGGAATACTCCACGGGGGCGCACTTATGGCGTTCGCTGATACGCTCGGCGGTGTGGCAACGTTTGTCAATCTCGCGACTGGCTTTCGCACAACCACCATCGAATCCAAGACCAACTTTTTCAGCGCTGCACCTGTCGGCACTCATATTATCGGTGAGTGCACCCCCCTGCATCGCGGCAAGACCACCATGGTGTGGCAAACGCTTATAAAGTCCGAGAACGGCAAGTTATGCGCCATCGTTATTCAAACGCAAATGGCGCTTTCCGTGTGACACTTGGCCTTCTCTTTCGAACCCACCACGGTACTGGCTGTGAGGGAAAACATAAGAAGGGCAGCTCATTTTTAAGGTGCATTGTATGATCAGATCACTGGCCGATTTTTCAAGGATTGCAAAGGAAAAAGGTCCCAAGAGGCTTGCAGTTCTTGCCCCTGAAGACGAGGATTTCATGACAGCGGTGAAAACAAGCTGGCAGATGGGGCATATCGAACCTGTTCTCATCGGAAATACAGAGAAGATGGAACGGGTAGCTGAAAAAGTCGGATTCGACATACGTGGATTCGAAAAGATTGTCGGCGAAGACAGGCAGGCAATTGCCGATCTTGGAATACACATGCTCTTTTCAGGAAAGCTGGCAATCGCAAGCAAAGGACAGATCCCCACATCCTACATCTATCGCTCGATTATCAGGGAAGAAAGCAGAGCGGGGTCGGGAATGACGGTAAGCGTGGTCACCTTCTGGGAAATTCCGGGGCTCGACTACCTGGTTGTCATCACGGATACGGGAGTCAGCATCAAACCGGACTTGAAAGCAAAGACAGAAATCCTTAAAAACGCCCTTTTTGTCTATCGTCTGCTGGGATGCCCGAGGCCGCGGATCGCTGTTCTTTCCGGCCAGAGAGAGGTAGGAGGCACACTTGTGTCTTACCGGGATTTTGAGCTACTCCGGAACGCCGCGCTCGAAGGGGAATTTGGGAATTGCGAGATTGTGAATGCGACTTCTTTCACGGAAATATTTCTCGGTGAGAGAAACAGCCCGGTTGCTTACGGAGGTATTAATATGGAGAAGCTTCCGCACATCCTTCTTGTTCCCTGCCTCGATACAGGCAACATCCTCTGCAAGCTGGACTTCTTCCTCGATGTGACCCGCAGCTCCCTTGTTGCAACATCCAGGGGACCCGTGTGTATCCCGTCCCGGGCCGACTCCAGTGATAACATCGTGCAGCAGCTCGCCATGTGCGTCGTCATAGCGGAAAGAATGAGAGGGGAGGTAACGTGAGATGACTGCATCGTTCAGGGATGTCATTGAAGCAGCAAAGAAGGATGGCGCAAAGAGACTGGTCATTTCTCTCCCGGGGAAAAAGGATATTGATCTCCTCGCTGAGGCCGCGGGCACCGGCCTCATCATTCCCTGCCTGGTCGGCGACGGCAACGCAATAGAAGGCATGGTGAAGGGAACGTCGCTCAAATCGCTGGAGCACAAGATCGTGGATGAGAAAAACCAGGGAGAGGCGCTGGGCGAGGCGATAAGAATAGTCCGGGACGGCCGCGCCGATATGCTGATGCAGGGCGCTGACAAGCACCAGGCGCTGATGGATGCCATTATAGATACAAAGAATGGCCTCCGAAAAGGAAAGCTCGTGAGCTACATCTCGGTGTATGAGCTTCCGAAGCAGGAAAAGCTGTTCCTTGTGGCCGACACTTTCATCAACAATAGTCCGACTCTTGCCGAAAAGCAAATCATCCTTGATCACGCCATCCGACTCGCGGGCATACTGGGCATTGCTGCGCCGAAGGTTGCGGCTCTTGCCGCCATCGAGCAGATAAACCTCAATATACCCTCGACGCTGGATGCGGCGATACTCTCCAAGATGTCGGAAAGAAAACAGTTCGGAAGCGCCGTCGTTGAGGGGCCCATAGACATCGACTGCGCCCTCAGCGAGGCGTCGGCGCTAAGAAAAGGTCTCCGGAGCGCAGTGACAGGCAAGGTGGATATATACCTTGTCCCGGAAGTTGATACAGGCCATCTCCTTGCTGAGGCCCTCGTGTTCTTTGGAGCGATGCAGGCGGCAGGCGCCGTGATGGGAACGACAAAGCCGGTCATCCTGAATATCCCTTTTATCTCAGAGGAAAACAGGATGGTCGAAATTGCCATGGCGGCCCTCATGTGTAAAAGAGGCGAAACCAATGCATAGAGAATATTGTATGCTCGTGATAAACGTTGGCTCCACTTCTACGAAGGTTGCGTGGTATCAGGGAAACGATTCTGTCGTCACCGAAACGATCCGGTACAGAAGTGAAGACCTGGGCCGCTATTCTTCTCTTTCCGAACAGCTCCCTCTCCGCGAGAGAGACCTCCTCGAATTTTTGAAAAAGAACGGCATCAAAATCGAAGGCGCGGACATGATTGTCAGCCGTGGAGGATTGGGCAGACCGGCTCCCGCAGGCGCTTATGAAATTGATGAAACTATGTGCAGAGATCTTCTGGAGGGAAAATTCGGAAAGCACCCTTCCGCCTTGGGGCCGGCCATGGCTCTGAATTTCTCGCGGAGATACGGAATTCCCGCCGTCGTGATCGACCCGCCGAGCACAGACGAATTCCATCCCCTGGCCAGGATCTCCGGTCTTCCCGAAATTGAGAGGAAGAGCGCACTTCACGCCCTGAACCAGAAGGCAGCAGCCCGTCGGCTTGCCGGAGATCTGAAGAAAAAATACGAAGAAGTGAACGTCATCGTTGCCCATCTGGGCGGTGGTATCACTGTCGGCGCCCATCGGGAGGGCATGGTAATAGATTGTACTCATGGACTCAACGAGGGCCCCTTCACACCGGAGAGGGCCGGTTCTCTTCCCACGACCGACCTCGTCGAAATGGCCTTATCCGGTCGGCTTGATAAGAAACAGATTTTAAGCCGTCTTGTGGGACAGGGAGGTTTCTTTTCCTATTTCGGTACAAGCGATGTTGAGAAGGTACAGGATATGATCCATGCGGGTGACGAAAAGGCGAACCTTGTTTATGAAGCCATGGCGTATCAGGTGGCGAAGGAGATCGGCGCCATGAGTGTTGTCCTGAAAGGAAAGATCGACGGGATCATCCTGACGGGAGCCCTGGCAAAGTCTGTGATGATGACAAAGGCAATCAGTGATTGGATCCGGTTCATTGCCCCTGTATTCATCTACCCCGGCGAGGACGAGATTTCAGCGTTAGCTGAAGGCGGCCTCAGGGTTTTACGGAAGGAAGAGGAATTAAAGCGGTATCCACATTGCCATAAGCCTGAAAGAATAATCTCTTCTCAAACATCCCTCAGGAAGGAATAAAATCCTCCTGCCTGACAACCCGAAGAAGAACAGCTTCGGCAGGGCAAAGACGCGTGCAGAC
>PDVJ01000173.1_pt1 | contig 19664 bp, 18 predicted proteins | sample 1369811 | NCBI WGS metagenome assembly PDVJ01 (sample SAMN07795376, study PRJNA414565) | Alkali sediment metagenome, whole genome shotgun sequencing project. | reverse complement strand
GGAAGGGCTGGGACCTTTTCTGGAGTGACTGGCGGGAGGGCGCTGTCTTTTCACGACTTATCTGTGGGGGAAGCCCCGGCTCCGCTTCCGCAGGNAGCGGAGAACGGTGGAGGGGGCAAGTTTCCCTCGCAGATAAGTCGTAGAAAANACCAGCCCGGGAGACTTGGAACGCAAGAAAAGGCNCCAGCCCTTCCCATATGTAGCGGCCCCATGTAAACACTTTTGAACGTTTCTAAATNATTACCATGAGCAATNCNCTCAGCNCCGTCAGCCGTTTTGTGGATCGACGCCAGTCGCTGGTTTACCCGGCGCCGGCGGTGATCGTGCTGTTTCTGATCGTGGTGCTCCCCATCGCCTTCAACCTGTACCTCGCTTTCACCAAGTGGACCGTAGGACTGGGTCAGCCGCGCTTCATCGGCCTGGACAACTTCATCGAGCTGGTCTCGGATGAGCGCGTCTTGAACGGGATCAGGGTGATGGTTTATTTCAGCGGGCTGAGCCTTTTCCTCGAACTGGCGCTGGGGCTTCTCATCGCGTTGTACTTCAACCGCGAATTCAGGGGCAGCGAGGCCGTCCAGGCCATCTACATCTTCCCGTTTGCCGCGACCCCGGTGGCCGTCGCGCTGATCTGGCGGGTCATGCTCAATCCTGAAATCGGGGTGCTGAACTACCTGCTGCGCAGCATCGGCCTGCCGGGCAGCCTGTGGGTGAGCGGCGAGCACACCGCGGTCCTTTCGCTGGTGATGGTGGATGTGTGGAAGTGGACCCCCATGATCACCCTCATCGTGCTGGCGGGGCTCAAATCCCTGCCGCCGGACCCCTACGAGGCCGCCCGCATCGACGGGGCAAGCGCGCTGCAGATCTTCTGGTACATTACTCTGCCCCTGATCCGGCCGGTGCTGATTGCGGCCCTGATGCTGCGTTCCCTGGACAACCTCAAGGAATTCGACACGATCTACACCATCACCCAAGGCGGGCCGGGCATCGCCTCCGAAACTCTGTACCTTTATTCCTATCAGGTCGGGTTCGGCTTCTTCAAAGCCGGCTACGGCTCGGCTCTCATGGTGGTGGTGTTCATGATCGTGCTGGTATTCAACGTGATCATGAACCGGATGCGGCTCAGCGCCCTGGAGCGCTGACCGCATGGCGTGCGAGAGATGATGACGAAACAGGCAGCCATCAAGACCTTCCGATCCACTCTCTTCTATGCGGGCGCTGTGGCCCTGTGCGTGCCGCCGCTGTTTGTCTTCGCCTGGATGATCATGACCGGACTTAAAACCGGCGTGCAGAACATCGCTTACCCGCCGGAGTTCCTTTTCACGCCCACGCTGGAAAACTTCAAGGCGGTGTTTCAGCAGCACAATTTTCTCCGGTACCTGATGAACAGTCTCATCATTGCCACCCTGGCCACGGGACTTTCGCTGGTGCTGGGGCTGCCGGCGGCCTATTCCATCGCCAAGTACCGGCAGGGCAAGATCGGCATCATCATCCTGCTCGCCCGCATGACTCCTTTTGTGAGCTACCTGCTGCCCTGGTACATCATTTTCCGATACCTGAAGCTCATCGACACCTACACGGCGCTGACCCTCACCCACCTGATCATCACGCTGCCCATGGTGGCCTGGCTCATGGTCGCCTTTTTTGAAAGCGTGCCGGCCGAGCTGGAAGATGCGGCCATGATCGACGGGTGCTCGCGCCTGAAAAGCTTTCTCATCATCGTGCTGCCCCTGGTACGAAACGGTATCGCTACCTCGGCCATCATGTGTTTCATCTTCTCCTGGAACCAGTTTCTTTTCTCGCTGATTCTCTCCGGCCCTCAGACCAAGACCGTGCCGGTGGCCGTCTACAACTTCATATCCTACGGGAAGATCGACTGGGCCGGCATCGGTGCCGCCGCCACCCTGATCGTCCTTCCGGTTTCTGTGTTCGCATTCTTCGTGCGCAAGACCATCGTGCAGGGGTTGACGATGGGGGCTTTAAAGGACTAGCTAGCTTTTATTGTCCCCCTTTGGGATTGGGAGAAAAACGCTCGCCTTAAGGCGAAGGCTACAGTTTGGTTTCTACACGCGACGCAGGCACAAAGTTGCAAAGGCACATAGGCACAAATAAAAAAAGGGGACAAAGTGACAAAGGGACAAAGGCACAAAGCAAAAAGAACCATCCGCTCTGTCCCTTTGTCCCTCTGTGCCTTTGTGCCTCAGGCTGTCGGCCTCAGCCGACAGTGGCTGACTTCGTATGATCGACCTCTCAGTAAACTCAAACGTAATCCATGACGTGGGCCTCGTGATCTTCGACAAGGACGGGACCCTGATCGAGCTCTACCCCTACTGGTCGCAGATGGTGGCGCTGCGCGCCCGGATCATCTGCGAGGCGTTTGGCTTGGGCACGGAACATCAAGCCGGCCTTCGGTGGGCGTTGGGCGTGGATGAAAAAGCCGGACGCCTCCGGCGCGAGGGGCCGGTCGGCCTCAAGAAGCGCGAGATCGTACTCAAAGCAGCCACGGATTATCTTGACGGGATCGGCCACAGAGACACCTTGCGGCTCTGCGAGCAGGCCTTCGAGCGTGCCGACGAGATCTCGAGCGGTGACCTGGGTCGATTCATCCGGCCGATCCAGGGGGCGGTGTCCCTGATGGGAACGCTTCGTGATCGCGGCTGCCGCGTTGCGCTGGCAACCGTGGACGTCGGCCGGCGGGCCCGGCTGGCCATGGAGTTTATGGGCGTAAGCGACACACTCGACCTGGTCGTCGGCGGAGAAGAGGTGGCCCGCTCGAAACCCGATCCCGAGATGATCCATATCATCCTCGACCGCTTGGGGATCGGTCGCTCGCAGGCCGTCATGGTCGGGGACGCCCTCAGCGATGTTCAGATGGGCATCAACGCAGGCCTCAAGGCATCCATCGGCGTGCTCACGGGGTTCGCCACGGCCGAGCAGATCCGGACACTCACCCCATTCATTGCCCGGGATGTGTCGGAGCTTGCCGTGCGGCCGTAAAAGGCCCTGCGCTGAAAATGATCGCCTATTGCAAAAGCGATCACAAATTTGTCATTATCATCCAGGAAATTGCACAAATCCCCGTCGGAGCCTGTTCGACAACGTCCTTAATGAGACCATTGGCCTTGACCAGGAAACAAGGTGCTGTTTCGGATGTCATTCCCGCGAAAGCGGGAATCCAGTATTGTCGGGTTTTTCTGGACTCCCGCCTCCGCGGGAGTGACGGTCGAGATATCCTTTCATCTGCCCGTTTGACAATGAATCCAAGTTATCGGACAGGCTCGATGGGGGGATTTCAATTGAAGGAGGAGACCCGTTGAAGTACAAGAGCCCGCTTCACCAAACCGTATCCATCACACCGACCGAGTTCTGGAACGACTCCTGCTCGGTGCCGGAGCTCACGTACGCCATCGAGCACGGCGCCACCGGGGCCACGTCGAATCCCTTCATCGTCTACACCGTGCTGAAGGCGGCGCTGGGCGAGTGGAAGGACCGCATCAAGCAGATCATCGTCGAGCATCCCACCTGGGACGAGGAGCAGATCGCCCAGCAGGTGTACGAGGAGGTAGGAGTGCGCGGCTCCAAGGTGATCCTGCCCGTGTTCGAGGCGCGGAAGGGCCTGCGGGGCCGGCTGTCGATCCAGACCAACCCGCAGTGGTACCGGGACGCCGGCCGTCTGGTGAGGCAGGCGATCACCTTCCATGGTTTGGCGCCCAATATCCAGGTGAAGCTTCCCGTCACGAAGGCCGGTGTCGTGGCCGTCGAGGAGGCCACCTACCACGGCGTGAACATCAATGCCACGGTGAGCTTCACCGTCCCCCAGGCCATCGCCGTCGCCGAGGCGGTGGAACGCGGCCTGAACCGCCGCGCCAAGGAAGGCAGGCCCGTCGCGGACATGACCCCGGTCTGCACGATTATGATCGGCCGGCTGGACGACTGGCTGCAGGTCGTCGCCAAGCGCGACACCATCGTCGTGGATCCTGGCGCGCTCCACTGGGCGGGGATTGCCGTGATGAAGAAAGCCTACGAACTCTACGGGCAGAAAGGCTTTCGGACGCGTTTGCTCGCCGCGGCCTACCGGCACCACATGCACTGGTCGGAGCTCATCGGCGGCGATCTCAGCATGACCATCCTCGAGCGGATGCAGAACCCGGTACCCAAAGAGTACTTCGACCTACTCTACGAGAAGTTCGCGGACTTCCGCCGCGCCTACGAGCCAGACGGCATGACGGTGGAAGAGTTCGACAGCTTCGGGGCGACCGTGCGCACGCTACGGGCGTTCATCACCTCGTGGCACGATCTCGTGAACCTCATCCGGGACTTCATGCTCCCCAATCCGGACGTGAAATAACCGGGCGCCTCGGCCGGGCAGATCGGCAAGGGCGCCGCTGCGGCCGTCATGATTCTCAACGCCATCTCCTTTCACGGAGGCCGTCTCCGCCATCAATCGCAAGATAGGGAGGCAGTGGCAAATCATAGACGTACATCGTGCGATCATCAACCCGCTTCATGGCCACGTGATCCCACGAGGTGAATACATAGGCATATCGGTGGTTGTCCGGGCCCACAAGTTCAAGCAACCTTGGATAATAATAACCTATCGGGAGTTGCCTTTGGATGGAATCGACGAGGTCTGTCAAGATCTCGTATTGTTCCACCTTCCACCACCGATCCGCAATGATCACCCTGTCATCATCCTTTGGTTTAAAGAGGACAGCGGAAGGATGACCACGACCGTGTCCAGTAAAATAGATGGTGTAGGCTTGCCAGTCTTTTACCAGGCCCTGAACGGTGATGCGATTGCCGTGAACCATTTGGGAACGGACGTTTCCGTAGCTCGCGCATCCATATACAGCAAAAACGAGCCCGGCTGCTACTAGAACTGCTCCGAAACGCTTTTTCATCTACACCTCACCCCCTGCCAAGTTCATTCTCGGGAAGATCCGATTTCTCCTCCTTCATACGCAATACATAATGCCTTTGTAAGGCCTTTCAATGATCCTAGCCGATGCATTTCCTTTTGGGGCATGAAAATCGCGGTTTAAGGCTTGAAAACACTTGCTTCTGAGATGATAATCATTCAATAGCATTAGAGGAGCTTGCTCGAACCAATGCCAATGCAAGCCGTTTCTTTCAGACCTTCTTCGAAAAAAGATGAGGGAAATATGTTATGAAAAAAGCACTGGTCATCATCGTCATCGTTTTGATCGTTCTGGGGCCGGCTGGTGACCGGCCAGAACCAGAATCCCGGGCTGAGGTGGCCAATAAAATGATGATGACGGCCAAGGGAGGTCTGAGATGACTGCCACATCGCGAAGGTCTCCAACCGAGACAGTCTTTCGTCTTCTTGTCGGGCTGACCGGTCTTTTCTTCCTGGCCCTGGGTATCGGGTTTATGGCTTTTCCGGACATTCTCGCTGCGGTGTTTTCCGTGGAACCGGCTTACGGCCCTGGTGTAAACGGGATCAGAAGCGATTTCGGCGGCCTTTTTCTCGGGATGAGTTTTTTTTGCCTTATTGGGGCGACGACTGGCCGCTGCCGCTGGCTCACTGTTCCCATCATTTTCCTCTTGCTGATTATTGCCGGACGGCTGATCGGCTTCGGCCTGGACGGTCCTTCGCCGGCGGCCGTAAAATCACTGTTGGTTGAGGTGATTCTGCTGGTCCTTTTGGCGGTATCGACGGTGGTGCTTGCCCTGAGAGCGGGGTCAAACGAAAGAGGTTTGAAGGTGTCGGAACTGTTGAACCTCAAGACCCTGGTCGGAGCAGCCGTGGTCGCCGCGATCCTCGGCGGCCTATTTCTATCGCAGAAAAAAATCGGCCTGGCCCTGGTGGAACGTATAGCGGCCAAAAGCATGAATAAAGACGTCATCGCTGATCTCCCGGACGGTCTCCATGTCGGCCTTTGTGGCTCCGGGGCCCCCTTTGCCGATCCGAGACGAGCCAATCCTTGTGTGGCCGTGATCGCCGGCCGGAGCTTTTACGTTGTCGATATAGGCCCAAGCAGTGAGCGGAAAATGGAACTCATGAGGCTGAATCCCGGAAAGGTCAAGGCTGTTTTGCTCACCCATTTTCATTCCGATCATATCGGTGATTTAGGGGAACTCATGCTGAAACGATGGACCGGTGGTTCCAATAAATCCCCCCTTGAGATTTTTGGCCCAGCCGGTGTCGAAACGGTGGTTACGGGATTCAATCTGGCTTATTCGCCGGACACCGAATACCGGATTTTGCATCACGGACCCGAAACAGTGCCGCCCACCGGCGCCGGGGGTCTGGCCAGGCCTTTTCATTTTCCTCCTGGAAAAAATGAAGCGGTCATCCTCGATGCAGACGGTGTAAGGATAACCGCCTTTCAAGTCGATCATGCCCCGGTAAAGCCGGCAGTGGGTTATCGTTTTGATTATAAGGGCCGGTCCGTGGTGATCAGCGGGGATACCATACCCTGTCAATCGCTGCTCGACCAGGCCAGGGGCGCCGACCTGCTGGTGCAGGAGGCGCTCCAGCCTGCTATGGTCGGCATTCTGCAGGATCTGGCTCAAAAAATCGGCCGCCACAACACGGCCAGGATCATGGGGGACATCATGCAGTACCATACCTCTCCGGAGGATGCTGCCAAGATCGCCAAGGAAGCGGGGGTCCGACATCTGCTTCTGATTCACATCGTGCCGCCCCTTCCGGCTTCGATCCTAAAGGCGACTTTTCTGGGCGATGCCGGGAAATTTTACCACGGACCGATCACCATCGGGGAAGACGGCCTGCTTTTGAGCCTTCCGGCCGGCGACAAACAAATTCTCAAAAGGTCCTTTTTATAATAAGGCTCCTCGATGCAATAGAAAAAATTATGATAAAGGCCAAAGCGCAAACACTCCACGTTGAAGGAGGATATTTTTTATGAAAGTTTTGAGAACACCGGACGAGCGATTCAAAAATCTGAAAGGTTTTCCGTATGAGCCGAAATACGCCGAAGTTCCCGATGGAGAAGGCGGCCGTCTGAGAATCCATTATATTGATGAAGGGCCCCGAAATGCCGACCCGGTTCTGCTGATGCATGGCGAGCCGTCCTGGTCATTCCTATACCGAAAAATGATTCCCATTTTTCTTGGGGCCGGGTACCGGGCTGTAGCCCCGGACCTGATCGGCTTCGGTCGTTCGGACAAACCGGCTCACCGGAGCAGCTACACCTACAACCGACACGTGGAGTGGATGAAGGCCTGGCTCGAGCAGCTGGACCTGAAGCGCATCACCCTGGTCTGCCAGGATTGGGGAGGACTGATCGGGCTGCGGCTCTTGGCGGCTCACCCGGAACGATTCGCCCGGGCCGTAGCAGCCAACACAGGCCTGCCCACAGGGGATTCCCCCATCAGTGAGGCCTTTCTCGGGTGGCGTCAGTTCTCCGTAGAGGTTCCGGAATTCAACGTGGGCGCGATCATCAATATGGGCACACTATCCGATCTTCCAGAGGAGGTACTGGAAGCCTACAACGCTCCCTTCCCGGATGAAACCTACAAGGAAGGAGCCCGCATTTTCCCTTCCCTGGTGCCCATTTCCCCGGACGATCCGGCGGCTCCGGCCAATCGCCAGGCCTGGGAGGTCCTGTCCAGGCTCGAAAAGCCTTTCCTGACCGCTTTCAGCGACGGAGATCCCATCACCCGAGGCGGCGAGCAGATCTTTCAGAAAAGGGTGCGCGGCGCCAAGGGTCAGCCGCACACGGTCATCAAAGGCGGAGGTCACTTTCTGCAGGAAGACCGGGGCGAAGAGTTCGCTCGGGTAGTCATTGACTTCATGATTAGAACAACACTTTAGGAGGGCGACAGAGGCGAAGCGAGCTGGAAGGGGGCCAAATGATGAACGCTCACAACAAAGTCGCCATCGGCAACGCGGCAACAGAAATCACATCGAAAATGGCCACATGGGTTCCGCAGGCGAACGGCGCCATTGCAGTCGAGCCTCTGATGGACTTGAGCCATGTCGGCAGCGCCGTGCTCTAAATGGCCGGCCTGCCGCTCGATACCAACGTCCAGTTCTTGACGATTATGGCAACGAAGATGCCGTTTCTCGGCCGCGGCTGACCGCACGCTCCAAAACAGAACCACGAAGGCACGCAGAGGGATTATGGCCAGAACGAATATGAAAACCGTATCTCTGGTTCTTGGAAGTGGTGGCGCTCGAGGTCTAGCGCACATCGGCGTTATTCATTGGCTGGAAGAAAATGATTACAAAATTCGCTCAATAGCCGGCTCCTCAATGGGTGCGCTCATAGGGGGGATCTATGCAGCCGGAAAACTAGAGGAATATGAGCAATGGGTGCGTGCCATAAGGAAAGTCGACATCGTCACCTTGCTGGATCTTTCATGGGGAAAGAGTGGACTGGTGAAAGGCGACAAAATTATCAACACCTTAATCGATCTCGTGGGAGAGCAATTGATCGAGGATCTCCCCATTCAATATACGGCCGTTGCGACGGACGTTAAGGGCCAGAAGGAAATATGGATCAAGTCAGGCAGACTTTTTGATGCGATAAGAGCGTCCATATCCATACCCCTTCTTTTTACTCCCTTTAAACACAGAGGCGTTGATCTTATTGATGGAGGGGTGTTGAATCCCGTACCTGTTGCTCCGACGATTGGGGATGACACAGATATGACTATTGCAGTAAATCTGGGCGGCCCCGCAGAGAGTTCAGGAAAACTGAATGGCACGAGTTCTTCTGCGGCGTTCCATTCGTCGCTGTTGCATGAAAAGATCAATCGCTTTGTAAACCGCCTCCAACGATCCGTGACAAGCAGCAGCGGTCGAGATTGGGGAGCGTACGATATCGCCATCCAGGCGTTTGAGGCTATGCAGAGCGCCATAGCACGGCAAAAGCTTGCTGCTTATCCACCAGACGTGGTCATAGAAATTGCCAGGAACGCGTGTCGGACATTTGAATATGATCGGGCATCCGAGATGATTGAATTGGGATATAGAAAGGCGAGAGAGTGCCTGTCTCAAGCGACATGACAAAGGTGGTAAAACTTGGTAAAGGAGGAGAGAGTGATGAAGGCAATCGCTTTTAACGGGAGTGGTCGCAAAGATGGCAACACCGCCATCCTTCTCAACGTGGTGCTCGGGGAGCTTTCAAAGGAGGGCATTCAAACGGAACTCATTCAACTGGCGGGCAAAGCTCCCCAAGGGTGCATCGCTTGCTACAAGTGCTCTGAAAACAAAGATCAGAAATGTGCAGTCACTAAAGACAGTCTCAATGAGTATTTGGCCAAAATGATCGAGGCGGATGGCATTCTGCTCGGGTCACCGGTATATTTCGCAGATGCAACCGCGGGAATCAAGGCACTCATCGAGCGCTGCGGCATGGTGTCTGTGGCCAATGGAGGCCTTTTCAAGCGCAAGGTAGGGGCGGCTGTCGCAGCGGTGAGGCGCGCAGGGGCAATTCGTGCGTTCGACACGATGAACCACCTGTTCCAGCACGGGCAAATGATTGTGGTCGGCTCAAGCTACTGGAATGTCGGCATTGGGCGTGACCCGGGGCAAGTCAGGGAAGATGCGGAAGCCATCCGAACCATGCAGACCCTTGGGCAAAACATGGCCTGGCTTCTGAAAAAAATTCATAGTTGATGCTCTCGCAAAAAGTCCGCCGGCCCGATTCCATCCGTGGTTCGATACCTCACCACGAACGGAACATCAGACACTTACGGTCGGTTTCATCCGTTCGCCCTGAGGTATCGAAGGGTGAACGGGGTTTTTTACGAACTCATCGTAGTTAGGGGAGGAATTTCTAGAAAGCAGGCGCAAGGATAGCGGCCCAATGTCCAGCACTGCCCCCTAGAAATGTCTAGCCCGCAGGGGTTAGCTGAGGACCTTTTCCATTTCCTCCAATAACGCTTTCTCTTGCGGGGTAATGGAAGCGACCCCCAAAAACCCCCCTGCAGCCTCGGCGATCTCCCTGGCCCTTCCCACGATGCTCACGCGCATGAGGACCTTCTCAGACTCCGTAAGCTGCTCCCAGATGCCTCTCGCATATTTTTTCCAGGCGTCCATCAACTTCTGGCTCGGTTTCTCCTTAAGCCAAACCTCCAGCATGGTGTAGCTGGCGCTGCCCGGTTTAACGCCCCGCTCGGAAGCAGCATTAAGGATGGCTTTTCGTTCTTTATCGTCTAGACGGCCGTCCGCCCAGGAAACAGCAGCCATGGGAACGAGCGCAACTGCCAGAATAGATTCAGGCCCTACTCCAAGTTCCAATAGGTGCTCGATAATCGCCGGGTCCTTCACTTTCACAACAGCGTGGAGAGCCTTCCGCTTCTCATCGACTTTGGCCTTCTCCCTAAGCTCGCGGAGCAACCGTTCGTTTTCTTTTGCAAAAAACGTTTCTTCCAGATCCTTGGCTTGTTTCTTCAGCAAGTGCTCCTGCTTCATGGCCATTCCCTCCCCTATTGAAATGTAGTCTATGCTTCGTGGTCTGACAGCGAATCTCTTGCTAAGCTAATACTTAACCGCTCGTATCGCAAAATATTGATAAATGATTAGAAGTTTTTTTGAGGAGATAAAGTTTAGGGAATGTGCGGTGGTGTGTCAAGGGTTAAAGACGGCCTGGAGATGTGACGGAGAAGGGTATGAAGTAAACCTTTTAAGTGGTCAAGCGTCCAACTATTCAAAAGAAACAGAAAAAGCAGTTTGCTTCGGCAGAAGTCATTCTTAATTTGTGGCTACAGTGAAGATCCTAATGGCCGGAGAATGGACCAAGAAACACGCTATGATTCCTGAGAGGGGAAAAATGAAAAAATATCATATTGTTATGCTAACGCTGGCTTTGTCTCTCTTGTTTGCTTCGTGCGTGTACTATCCTTACGGCCGATACAACACCCAGGTCGGGGCTGCGGTAGGGGCCGGCACAGGCGCTCTCATTGGACAGGCCATCGGGGGCAATGCTCAGAGCACCCTTATCGGACTGGCTGCAGGAACCATCCTTGGGGCTTTGGTCGGCAATGCGGTCGATCAAGACTATCAGGCAGCCCGGGATGCCGCGCAGTATGGCAAGCCTGTGATCTATTATGACAGCACCGGACATGCTGTTGAAGCCATCCCTGAGGGGACGAATAATCCCAATTGCCAGAAGATAACAAAGCGGATTTGGGAAAATGGAACGCTGGTAAAAGAAACGGTCGAGGAAGTCTGTGGGCCTCCGGGGGTCCGTTACTACGCTGCGCCGCCACCGCCTCCTCCTCCTTATTATTACGGATATTGGGGATGGCCTTTCTTCCCAAGCTTTTCCTTTTACTATGGGCGGCCATACTACGGAGGTTATTTCGGGCCTCGCCCTTACCCCTACTATCACGGTTGGCGTCGCTGGTAAAGAGTAAGAGAAGTGCGCTATTCGTCCTTCCCCGGGTACCCTGACCGCTTATCGGGGACGTACCCTTCGAGCAGGAAAGCGCGTACGTCAGCTCCCTCGTCCCTAAGAGGGATAAGCGCCAGATATTCCCGCGAAGTGAAGCACCGTCCGTGATCCGCCGCAGAAGGAAACTCCATAATGATAATCTTGTCCACACGCCTCCGCTCCAGTTCCATGCCCTTGAAGAGCGGAGTCACGCGGCCGCCACGCACCAGATAACGGCCCCCAAACTTCTCAATGAGTTCCGTAAGCGCAGCGATATACTCGTTGTACTTCTGCTTATCCTTCTTTTTGACCACGGCTACCATGTACACAGGCATTTGAATTCTCCTTTTTCATGCCGACCGATGAGCCATCATTTTCTGTGCCCCTTCGGCCGAAGTGTACGGATCAGTTCTTCAAACGCACCATAGAGGAAAGCAGTCTCTTTTGAACTCTTTTAACTACGAATCCCTTCCCTTGCAACAGGGAAGTTCGAGGTCTCCCGTCTCATTGATAACCTGTCTGTTTTCAGCTATGATCCTATCATTTCGATAAATCGCCAGGGAGGCCCCCATGAATCCTCAGAGTCCGTCGCCCGCTGTTTTTCCTTTTCGTCTGGAAAGCCCTACCGGCCTGAGCATGGAGGTGAACGCCAATGGCTCGATCCGGCGCATGGATCACCGCGACATCCTGTTGAACCTCTTCCTCGGCACCGAAATCGAAGGCGGCCTTGCCAACCTGTATCTGCGCCGTCTGGGCGCCGTCGTAGAGGCCACACCGCTTTTCGGACCCCGAAGTCCTGCAGCCATCCACGTGGATCAGCGAGGCATGACCGCGCAAGGGGAGTGGAAGGGGATCCGCTTCAAAGTCTCGCTTTGTCTGGCCAACGGTTCTCCGGCCTGGTTCTGGCACGTTGCGCTGGAGAATACGCTTGCCAAAGACGAGACGCTGGATCTCATCTGCACCCAGGACCTGGGTCTTGCTCAGTACTGGGCCGTGAGGATCAACGAATACTACACCAGTCACTATATAGACCACTCGGTTCTATCCCACAAGGAACGGGGCCTTGTCCTGGCTTCCCGTCAGAATCTGCCCATGGGAGGCCGGAATCCCTGGACCGTCATCGGCTCCCTGGGCAAGGGCATCGCTTATGCGACGGACGCGCTCCAAGTCTACGGCTTGGCCGCCCGAGCAGGGCAAGCGGCCGTTGGCCTCACCAAGGGATTACCGGGTGCCCGCCTGCAACACGAGCACTCCATGGCGGCGATTCAGGAAAGCCCGATAAAGCTGAAACCGGGCGCAGAAATCAAAACAGGTTTTTTCGGCTGGTTCGAAGAGAACCACCCGGAAGCAACCTCTGCGGCCGACATGGTTTTCGTAGACAAGGCCATGGCCTTGCCTGAGGCAGCACCGCCAAGCGGCCGGAACCGTCCGGGCGGGTCAAAACCGGCGGCGACCCTGTTCAGCGCCGCGCCTCTGCTGGAGGCTCAAGAACTGACTGAAAACGAAATCCCCGACCAGTTTGGCCGGGAACGCCGCGTGGAGGAAAAGGACGACGGCAAGGTGCTGTCCTTCTTTACCGGAGCAAACCGGCATGTGGTGTTGAAGGCCAAGGAGCTGAAAGCCCTGCGGCCTCACGGCCAGATTCTTCGCACGGGCTACGCTTTGATTCCGGACGAGGCGGCGCTCACTTCCAACACGTGGATGGGCGGAGTGTTCCACTCCATGGTGACCCAGGGCCACGTGAGCATCAACCGCTTCCTGTCCACCCCCCACACGTACCTGAGCCTGCTGCGCGGCTACGGCCAGCGGCTCTTCGTGGAGCTGGACGGCGTCTGGCATCTATTGGATGTGCCGTCGGCCTTTGAGATGACTCCGGACAGCTCCCGATGGATTTACAAGCATGCCGGCGGCCTGATCGCCGTCCGCAGCACAGCGGCCATTGACCGCCACGAGTTGACCTTGTCGGTGGAGGTGATGTCGGGGAATCCTGTGCGGTTTCTTTTGTCCAACCATGTGGCCATCAACGGGGATGACGGGAGCAACGCCCTTCCGATTCAATGCATCAAGGACGGCGACGGCGTCTTCGTGCATCCGGTGCCTGATTCTGATGTGGGCCGGCGCTTTCCAAAAGGAGGGTTCCGGATCGAGCCTCTCTCGGCTACGGTGATCGAGCGCATGGGAGGGGATGATCTGCTGTTCCTGGACGGTGGTTCCCGAAGTCAGCCTTACCTTTGCATGATCACAGCACCGGCTCTTTCCATCGGCTTTCGCATGAAAGGACATTTGATTTCAGGAGATCCTGTTGAGGCCGCAGGACCTGGCAGGGCGCACTTCTGGACCGACATCACATCGGGTCTCCGCCTCCACCCGCCTGAGAGCAGTCCCTTGGCCGTCCAAGCGGCAAACCTTGGTGAAATCCTGCCCTGGTTCGCCCAGAACGTTTTGATCCATTACCTCGCCCCGCGCGGCCTTGAGCAGTACACAGGGGGCGGCTGGGGGACCCGTGACATTTCTCAGGGGCCGGTGGAAATGCTCCTGGCGTTGAGCCGCTACGAACCCATCAGAGATCTTCTCATTCGCGTCTTCAAGACCCAGAATCCTGACGGCGACTGGCCGCAGTGGTTCATGTTCTTTGATCGGGAGCGAAACATCCGCGCAGGCGACTCCCACGGCGACATCGTTTTCTGGCCTGTGCTGGCCCTGGCTCAATATCTCATTGCCTCCGGAGACACGAGCCTGCTCGACGAGGTGGTGCCCTATTTCCACCCGGAGGGCGATGACAAGGCCGAGAAGGCAACTGTCCGGCACCATGCGGAGCGAGCCGTTTCTCTCATGAACAGCCGGGTCATTCCAGGCACCTCGCTGGCAGCCTACGGCCATGGGGATTGGAACGATTCCATGCAGCCCTTTGATCCTGCCATGCGCGAGCGCCTGTGCAGCGCCTGGACCGTCACGCTCCACTACCAGACCCTCACGGCCCTGACTACGGCCTTGCGACGCTTCGGCGTCAGTGACCGGGCGAGCGGGTTCGAGGCCATGGCATCGCAAGTCCTGAAAGAATTCCAGCAACGCCTGATCATAGACGGGGTCATTGCCGGGCTCGCCTATTTTCATGACAACGGCGACATTGATTACCTCCTCCATCCCAGGGACCGGATAACGGGCGTGTCCTACAGCCTGCTGCCAATGATTCACGCCATCATCAACGGCCTCCTGACACCGGAACAGGCAAAGAAACACCTTGACCTCATCCAAGCCCACCTGCACGGTCCTGACGGTGCCAGGCTTTTTGACAAGCCCATGCAATACCGGGGAGGCCCCATGAAGCACTTCCAGCGTGCTGAAAGTGCGGCCTTCTTCGGCCGGGAAATCGCTCTCATGTATACCCACGCTCATCTGCGCTATGCAGAAGCACTGGCCCGCTTCGGCGACGCCGAGGGTTTTTTCCATGCCCTTTGCCAGGCCAACCCGATCGGCATTCGCAGTCTGGTGCCCGGCGCAACTCTTCGCCAGGCCAATTGCTACTATTCCAGCTCTGATGCCGCTTTTCAGGACCGCTACCAGGCCTTCGCAGAGTACGGTCGCGTGAAATCGGGGGAAGTCCCCCTGGATGGAGGCTGGAGGGTTTATTCGAGCGGGCCGGGCATCTGGACACGCCTGATGATCCAGTGTTTTCTTGGCTGGCGGCCGGAGCACTCCGAACTTGTCCTGGACCCGGTGATCCCGAAGTCTCTGGATGGACTGAGGGTGGAATTGGAATGGGAGGGGCATGCGATGGAGATTACCTACCGCATTCAGGGGGGCGGTTGTGGCCCTAAGGGAGTGAAACTCAATGGGGCTGACCTCCCTTGGACTCATGGTGTCAACCCTTACCGCAGAGGCGCGGCGGAGATCCCCATGTCAGCAGTGCGGGACCGGCTCACGGCCGGTACCAACCGCCTCACCGTGTACATTGGTTGATGTAGTAAGCTTAAGGAAATAGGCTCTTACCCGGCCCGAATATGGATCGGGTGCGGCTGCAATTTCGTTGGCGCTCAAACGATTTTGCGTTCCAGACGCCGTCCGCTCCAGCCTGACTACATTCCATCTAGCCACACAGATTATTGATCCACTTCATGCCTCTACGCCGCTGATCTCGCCAAAATCCCTTTGTTGCCCCCTTCCTTCTTGCCGTCGAGATCGAGCGAGTTTTGGCTTGTAATGCATACGGATGTTTAATATCATGGCATCATAAAAGTGCTTTGAATGGAGGGTATTGTATGAGGACAACGATGGACCTTCCTGAAGATCTCCTAGAGGAAGCCAAGAGCATATCCGGCACTCGATCGAAGACGGCCGCCGTGATCCTTGCCCTTAAGGATTATATTGATCGAAAAAAGATCGATAGTCTGCGCAAACTCCGAGGCTCCATCGCGGTAGAACGGGATCTTACCACTCTTCGCCATGCTGGGAAGCGGTAATGGTTCTGGTCGACACCTCGGTTTGGATCGTCTTTTTCCGGGAAGGGTCTTCACCAGCAGCGAGGAAACTTGATGTGCTCCTGGAAGAGGGTGAAGCCTGTATCTGCGGTCTGATAGAGGCGGAATTACTGCCAGGGCTTCACAGAAAGGATCGCGCTAGGGTGCGGACCCTCATGGCCGGGCTGCCCTGCCTGGAAACAGCGGTCGACATCTGGACCGATGTGGCCGACATCCAGGAACGCTCGCTTGCTCGGGGTTTGGGGCCTTTCAGTATCCCTGACCTTGTTGTGGCCGCAGTAGCATTACGATACAAGGTCCCCCTTTTCTCCTTGGACAAGCATTTCCTCTCCATAGCCCGTGTAACAGGTTTGCATTTGTGGGAAGCGTCACCCTCGTGATTTCGGGAAGTCGTAATGAGTGCCGTGTTACGGTCCGGCAGTCGCGGACAAGAAATGGGCATGGGGACAGGTCTTCATATATTGGCGAATTATCTTCCCTTAAGTTGCGCTATAATTGACGATGCAAGATGTGACCCCAAACCTGGAAATTCCCGCAGAGCGGACATCCAGCGGATATCGCGAACATGGACTCTGCGCCCTGCCGTTTCTCAGAGAGCCTTTAATAGAGATTTCGAGTAGTAAACGACAAAATCTCAAACACGGTAGGAATGCACCATAGCATTTGGTATACTTGAATCGCCGCCTGTCTGCCAATTTGCAATAATTGGTACTGTAATCGTAAGCAGCGCCTCGCCATCATCCGGAAATGAGAAGCTTCTCAACTCACTTCAATCCCGCCTTGCGCGAAGCATCAATAAGATTGTTCGTTATGGATTGATCCTTCCATATAGCCGTCTTGGCAATATAATCTAGTGAGAACTTGGGGTTTATCCTGAGAACCCTGCAGCTTCGGCTCGTGCCTCATTCTCTCGGCCCAGCCAGATGTAAGTAGCCGCTAGGCCGTGATGGGCGAAAATATCATTAGGCGCACGTTGAATTGCTTTTTTATAGGGAGAAACCGCCTCCCCAAACTGCCCCGTCACACGGTAGGCATGGCCAAGGTGTAAGAAGCTACCGCTTTCACCTAACGGATTGAGTCGGATTGCTTTTTGCAACACTGGAATGGCTTCTTCCGACCGGCCTCCATAGTTCAGGCTCATGCCATAATACAAAAGCCTAACCGCCACTCCCGGCTCCCGCTTACGATACGCAACCGGAACCTCCACGAGGGGTCCTTATTCTGCCACTGGACAGAGGATGGATGTACTTTGCCGACTTCTACTGTCTCAGAAATGGGGGCGCCCACGGCGGGATTGCGGGATACTCCTGTTATTCGGGACGCTGAAGAGAAGCTCTGTCTTCAATACCAGTCTTCAATCTTGAGACGATCGATTCGCTCGAATTCGCTTTATTGACAAGCTATGCGATTGCCGTCAGAATACGCTCGCACAAAAATAAAGGGACTGGGTGAAGCATGGAGCAATTCATCGGTGCAGTGGACCAGGGGACAACGAGCACACGGTTCATCCTGTTTAATCACAGGGGCGAGATCGTCGGGGCGGAGCAAAAGGAGCACAGGCAGATCTTCCCGAAATCCGGATGGGTGGAACATGACCCCATGGAAATCTGGAGCAGCACACAGCAGGTGATTCGTGCTGCCTTGGCAAAAGCGGGAATCAAGGGCTCGGATTTGGCCGCCATCGGCGTGACCAACCAGCGCGAGACCACGGTGGTGTGGGACAGAAATACGGGGCAGCCTTATTGCAACGCCATTGTGTGGCAATGCACCAGGACCGATGAAATCTGCCGGGGTTTGATCACCCACTACGGCCAGGAAGCCTTTGAAGCCAAGACGGGCTTGCCGGTGGCAACCTATTTCTCGGGTCCCAAGCTTCGATGGATTCTGGACAATGTTCCTGATGCCGAGCGTGCCGCGCAAAGAGGCGACGCGCTTTTTGGAACGGTGGACAGTTGGCTCATCTGGTGGCTCACGGGCGGGCCCAAAGGCGGAGTGCACGTCACGGACGTCACCAATGCGAGCCGCACCATGCTCATGGACCTGGAGTCGCTCGAATGGGAGGAGAGCCTCCTCCGGGTTCTGAACATTCCCAGGCCCATGCTGCCCAGGATCGTGCCGTCCAGCGACAAAAACATTTGGGGCTACACCAAGAAGGACGGACCTGTGGAACATTCTGTGCCGGTCTGTGCCGCCCTGGGGGATCAGCAGGCAGCCCTGCTGGGGCAAACATGCTTTGAAAAGGGAGAGGCCAAGAACACCTATGGGACAGGGTGTTTTCTTCTCATGAACACCGGTTCAGTGCGCGTGCGATCTCGCCACGGGTTGATCACGACCGTCGGTTATCGAATCGATTCCCAGGATCCCGTCTATTGCCTGGAAGGCTCCGTTGCCGTGGCAGGGGCTCTCGTCCAGTGGCTGCGCGATAACCTGGGGATCATTGCAAAGGCACCCGAGGTCGAGCCTTTGGCCAGGACCGTGGAAGACAACGGCGGGATCTACTTTGTTCCGGCCTTTTCAGGACTCTTTGCCCCTCACTGGCGTTCTGATGCAAGAGGCGTGATCGCAGGACTCACTCGCTTCGTGAACAAGGGGCATTTGGCTCGCGCGGTGCTGGAAGCGAGCGCCTATCAGACGAGAGACATTGTGGACAGCATGAACAAGGACTCGGGAGTCGCCTTGCGAAGCCTCAAGGTGGACGGGGGCATGGTTTACAATGAACTCCTCATGCAGTTTCAGGCGGACATGCTGAACGTACCGGTCATCCGCCCCAGGATCACGGAGACCACAGCGCTCGGAGCGGCTTATGCCGCAGGACTTGCCGTGGGGTTCTGGCCGGATCTTGAAAGCCTTCGCCGGAACTGGGCCATGGACAAGACCTGGCTCCCGGCCATGCCCCATGATGCGAGGGAAAAGCAATACGGCGAATGGAAAAAAGCCGTTAAGAGAACCTTCGACTGGGTTGACGGGCAGTGAGCGCTGTCCTTGCGCAGCGGCTCTTTTTGAAATGGGAATTTCAGAATTCGCGGTAAAACGCTCTTGTGGGGCAAGAATGAGGTCTTCTTTTTGAGAGGCAGAATCCGCCCCGCACTTCACCGCGTCAACCACACTTGCAAACTCCGCCAGGAGATTGTCGCCAGGGGAGTCTATCACCCGCCCCCTGTACTGCTTGATTAGGGAGAACATCACCTGTTTGTAAGTCTCAAGAGTCCTCGCTGTCGCTGCTTCTTCATAGCTGAAGGCCACGCTCATTTTCGTTGTTTCACCCACGCAAAAACCGCATCTCATACCTTTGTCCTCCGGACTCTGTAACCTATCCATTCGGAAGCATCCTTCCTCTTTGACCCGCCAGCGGATATCTCGCATATTCACAATAGGATTGCTAGCAAAGGGATCTCTTAGAACAAGCCGCACGGCGGAAAGGGCTGGGGTTTTTTGAACTTTCTAATCCCTTGACAAAGTTCATGCAAGCGCTAGATTATTTTTACAATTAAGCGCTATGGTTCGTTTATATTTGTCAGGATTGGAATAGCAGAAAACCCTGGTAGATGGAGTGCCCGGCGTCGTGGGTGTGGCTATCAGGGTTTTTGATTTTCCGAACCAACGCTTCCGAGTTGGAAAGGGAAGGTTTTGAAAACGGACATTCTCATCATTGGCGGGGGCATTGTAGGCGCTTCCCTCGCCTGCGAGCTTGCCAAGTACCGGCTGGATATCGTTCTTCTTGAAAAAGAGGCCGAGCTGAGCTTCGGGGTCTCCAAGGCCAACAGCGGTATTGTTCACACAGGATTTCAGAGTGATCCCGGCGCACTCAAAACGAGCCTCG
>PDVJ01000172.1_pt1 | contig 19674 bp, 21 predicted proteins | sample 1369811 | NCBI WGS metagenome assembly PDVJ01 (sample SAMN07795376, study PRJNA414565) | Alkali sediment metagenome, whole genome shotgun sequencing project. | reverse complement strand
GGAATACCGAATATTGTGGAAAAGATTCCCGCAAACAATATAAAAATAAAAATGCTTAACCCTGCAATTTCGAGAGGAGTCACACGCTATTTCTTCTTCTTTGAAGTCGATGGTTGATATTTTTCCCATGCAAGGACGACAGGTGCCGCGATAAAAACAGATGAATATGTGCCGAAGATTACACCTACGAGAAGCGCAAAAGCAAAATCATGGATAACGGCACCGCCAAAGACATACAGAACGGCGACGACAATAACCACTGTAAACGAAGTCAGTATTGTACGACTTAACGTCTGATTGATGCTCTCATTCATGATGGTTGGAAGATCTTTCTTCAAATTTTTTCTTACATTTTCCCTGAGCCGGTCAAACACAACGATAGTGTCGTGAATCGAGTATCCGATAATGGTGAGCAACGCAGCAACAATGGTCAAAGTAAATTCAACATTGAAAATGGAAAATATTCCGACAACAATGATAACATCGTGAATGACACCGACGATACCACCTACGGCATGACGAAATTCAAACCGGAAAGCGATATAAATAAGCATGCCTATCCAGGAAAAAATAATTGCCATAATAGCTTTCTGCGTTAAATCTTTTCCCACCTTCGGGCCCACAACCTCGACCCTTTGTACCTGAAAAGCATCTTTGCCGTATGCAGTATTGAGGGAATCCTCAATTTTGTTGGAAAAACCTTTGATTTCTGATGAGGATTTTGCCGTTCTGATGATCACTTCATCCGTCCCTAACGGCTGGATTACACTATCATCAACGCCGATCTGAACCAAGATTTTCCTAATATCATCGGCGGAGGCACCCTTGTGAAATTTGAGCTGTATCAGAGTACCGCCGGCAAAATCGATGCCATAATTCAAGCCTTTCCAGGCAATGGATAGCAAGCAGATCACGGTCAGCACCACCGAGAAGATAACAGCATATTTTAATCTTCCTACAAAATTGATATTAATTCCTGGTTTTACAAGTTCCATGTGTATCTCCTGTGCTCATTTGGTAAATGCACGTTCCCCTATAGTGATATCTTAGACACTGACAGACGCAATTTTTCGATACCAGATAAAGTAGTCAAAAACAATTCTTGTCACAAATACGGCAGTGAAAAGACTTGCGATTATTCCTATGCTGAGAGTTACCGCAAAACCCTTCACCGGTCCCGTACCAAAGCCGAAAAGGAACAGAGACGCAATCAATGCATTTACATTGGTGTCAAAAATTGTCATAAAGGCCTTGGAATATCCCGTTTCAACAGCTGCTCTCGGTGTTTTGCCTGCCCGTAGTTCTTCACGTACCCTTTCAAAGATCAGAACATTGGCGTCCACAGACATACCGATAATGAGAACAATACCCGCAATGCCAGGAAGTGTCAGAGTGGCTTTGAAAGCGGCCAGAGCACCGAGAATGATGGCGATATTCATGAACAGGGCTATATCCGCGACGATGCCGGAAAGTTTGTAATACACCACCATAAAAACGGCCACCAAGATACCGCCTAGGATAGCGGACCATAGCCCTTTGTCGATAGAGTCCTGTCCTAAAGAAGGTCCGACCGTTCTTTCTTCAAGTATGTTGACCGGTGCCGGGAGGGCACCCGCTCTGAGGACTATTGCCAGATCCTTTGCTTCATCCAGGGTGAATGACCCCGTAATTTGGGCATCCCCACCTGAGATTCTTTCCTGAATTACCGGTGCTGAGTGTACCGTTCCATCCAAGACGATGGCTAAACGCTTTTTCACGTTTTCTCCCGTTATCCTGTCGAATTCCTTTGCCCCCTGAGCGTTGAACTTTATTGCGACGTATGGTTCAGCAAACCGGTCGCCGATTTTTACCTGTGCGCTTTCCAGGTATCCGCCGGTCAAAAGAGTTTTATTTTTTAATAATAGTGGTGTAGTTATCCGCCGCCCCGTTTGTCGATCCAGTCGACTTTCATACACGATACTGCTGCCCTCAGGAACAATGCCCTTGAGGGCATTTTCTACGCTGTGCTCTTCATCAACGAGCTTAAATTCAAGCAGCGCTGTCTTTCCGATGAGATTCTTCGCACGCTCCGTATCCTTGATACCGGGAAGTTGAATCACGATGCGGTCGTTATGTTCAGGGATGATTTCCGGCTCCGTGATACCGAATTGATCAATTCGGTTCCGGATAGTTTCCAGACTCTGTTCTACGACCATTTTTTTGATTTCTTCCGCCCGCTTATTCTTAATCTTGAGTACGACTACCTCCTTGCCTCCCCGGATCTCTGATGAGACTGTCTCCAGATCAGGATAATTGTCCTTTAAAACTTTTTCAAATGCCATCTTGGAGGCGCTGTCGGGGAGTTCAAAAGATATGGTCCCCGTCTTTTTGGTTCCCTCAACGTAAAGAAACCGGACTTTATTCGTCATCAATGTTTCCTTGATTTCATTTGACATGCGCTCGATCGTGCTTTCCACCGCCTTTTCGGTGTCAACTTCCAGAACGAGATGGGTTCCTCCTTGAAGATCAAGGCCCAGGCGGATTTTATCCGCGGGCAGGTATTTTTTCCACACGTCCGGAAGGTCTGCCGTAAGGGAAGGTGTGAGAAAAAATAATCCTGCAAGGCACACGACTATCGCAATAGCAGCCCTTACTTTGATTCCTTTGAGCATAGTTGACCCCTTTCCAAATTATTGACAACTTCTTAAAAAGTCCCTTTGCCGGAATTTACGAAAACGCAACAATGCCCAGCCTTGTACTCGGGGACGAATGGCTCTGCAGTTTTTGTAAATCTCAAAGGGACATTGTCCCTCAGAGGCAAATAAATGTCCATATTAACCAGTTTAGGCCTTTCATAAGATCGTCATGATTCTTTTACACCTTTTTGCGTAATAGTACCGATATATTCCCGGGATATCTTAATCCGTACCTTTTCAGCGATTTCCAGCGTTACAAGAGTTTCTGTAAGACCCGTTACCTTTCCATGAATCCCGCCCACGGTTACGACCATGTCTCCATGATTGAGGTTTTCACGCATCTTCTTCACTTCTTTTTGTTTCTGTTGTTGAGGCCGTATCATGAGCACGTAAAAGATGCCGAACACAACCGCCATCATGATAATAAAGCTGATATCTCCCCCTCCTCCAAGACCACCTCCACCGCCAAAACCGCCCATAGCGTACGCGACATCTGTCACTTTTCCGCCCTCCTCATGTTATTTCAGATTATTGATTTCTTAAAAAGTCTTTTTTAAATTCCGAGTATGTTCCATCTTCTATTGCTGTCCTGATGTGCTCCATCAGGTGCATAAAGTACCGGATATTATGAACAGTATTTAACGTCATGGCTAAAATCTCTTTCGCCATATACAGATGTCTCAAGTATGCGCGAGAGTAGTTCTTACAAGTATAACAGTCACATGAGCTGTCGACAGGTGCATCGTCATTCCGGTAACGGGCGTGTTTTATAACAACCTTTTCATGATTTGTAAATAACAATCCGTTTCTCGCGCATCGCGTGGGTATGACACAGTCAAACATATCGATGCCGTAGCCCACACATGAGATGATATCTTCCGGCGTACCCACACCCATGAGATATCGTGGTTTATCCACAGGAAGAAGGGGGGTAATCGCCTCAGCGATGTGTAACATTTCTTCTTTTGGTTCTCCCACGCTTAATCCACCCTGGGCGTAGCCGTCAAAACCAATATTCATGCATATTTCTTCAACAGCCCGCCTCCTTAGATCGGGATATATTCCACCCTGAATAATTCCGAAAAGAGCTTGTGAATCGGATTTTTTAATGGTTTTACACCTTTTTGCCCAGTTGATTGTCAAGTCGAGAGATTTTTCCGCTTCCTCGAAACTTGCAGGGTAAGGTGTACATTCATCAAGGCACATCATAATATCAGAACCTAAGGATTCCTGAATCTCAATGGCAAGTTCCGGACTGATGAAATGACTCGATCCGTCAATATGAGATTGAAAGATTACTCCTTCGGAAGTTATTTTTCTTAGAGCTCCGAGGCTGTATACCTGAAAGCCGCCGCTGTCGGTAAGTATAGGCGAGTTCCAGTTCATAAACCTGTGGATTCCTCCGAGCCCTTTAATTATCTCATGACCAGGCCTCAGATAAAGGTGGTAGGTGTTGGTGAGGATCATTTCCGCACCCAGCTCCCGCACCGTTTCAGGAATGAGGGATTTGACCGTACCCTGCGTGGCTACCGGCATGAAAACGGGGGTGTTGACCTCTCCATGAGGTGTGCAGATTTTCCCGAGACGCGCCCCGGTTGAGGGATCTTTTTTACGCAGTTTAAATTGAAACATATCTTTAGTTTATTACCAATTCATTTCAAAAGGGTTCGAGGTGTCCAGGGTTCCAGGGTTCGAGAGGTGTAAAGAAAAAGTTCTTCTTTGATCGCTTGGCCCCTTGAACCCTGGAACCCTGGAACCCTTTTTGTTATAATATCAACATGCAATCTCCATAACTGTAGAAACGGAAATGATCCTCGATGGCCTGCGTGTAAGCTTTAAACATCAAATCTCTCCCGGCAAAGGCGCACACGAGTAACAAAAGTGAAGATCTGGGGAGATGAAAGTTGGTAATCAATCCGTCAACCCGCCTAAACCGGTAACCAGGATAAATAAAAAGTCTGGTATAGGTTGATATGGGCTTAATTCTACCAGCCTCATCCGCAGCCGATTCGATAACCCGAGTCGATGTCGTTCCTACCGCAATGACTCTTTCTGCTTCATTGATCATCGCAGCTGCTTCTTTGCTTATTTCGAAAAACTCCTCCTCCATTACATGATTTTCGACGGTGTCCGCTTCTACGGGGAGAAATGTCCCGTAACCTACATGGAGTGTAACCGGAACAATATGCACCCCCGTTTTTTTGAGTGCATCGAGTACACCCTGGGAAAAATGTAAACCCGCCGTTGGTGCAGCGACTGATCCGGGGATACGTGCGTAAATTGTCTGATATCGCTCGATATCCTCGGGAAATGCCGCACCGTTCCTGTTTCTTTTGATATAGGGGGGCAGGGGCGCCCTTCCAAATTTTTCCAGAAAGTGATCAAATGTGAGATTTGTCAAGAATGTAACAGCCCACTTTTTGTCAGATATGCGTTCGATAATGTGTGCTTCACATTCCCCGTTAAATAAAATTCTGGTTCCGACGGCAACTCTTTTTGCCGGCTTTAATAACACCTCCCATGTGTGGACAGATCCTGTATTTTCACTTTTTTTAGACAGAAGAAGTATTTCAATTATTCCTCCTGTTTCTTTTTTTCCCACGAGCCGCGCCCGAATTACTTTTGAATCATTAATCACCAGAACATCATTTTTATGCAGATAATCGGGCACGTTATAAAAATGTTTACGTTCAACTTCTTTCGTGTTTTTATTCACCACCATCATCCGGGAATGGTCCCTTCGCCCACAGGGATGCTGCGCGATAAGCTCTTCGGGAAGGTGGTAGTCGAAATCCTTTAATTTCATCGCTCAACTTGTTCCGAAATAGACAAGGGTCATCCCCGCGATAATTGCGGATAAACCCAGGAGCCTCAAGGTCGAAGCGGACATCTCCTGTATCTTTGAGAGATATGCTTTAACCTTCTCCGGAAAGGCAACGTAGGGGAGCCCTTCTATAACGAAAACCATTCCCAGCACACAGAGAAAATATTTCATTCTATCATCGCTCCTTCAGTTTGGCTTCGTTCCAAAGATCATCCATCTCTTTGAGGGTGGCCCCGGCAAGGTCTTTTCCCTCCTCTGTAAGCTTTTTTTCTATGTAGGAAAATCTTTCAGTAAATTTTGCCACGGATGCCTTCAGCGCCTCTTCGGCATTTACATCCACGAAGCGACAGAGATTCACCAGGGTAAACAGAAGATCGCCGATTTCTTCTCTGATGTAATGTATGTTGCTGGATTTCAGCGACGCTTTAAATTCATGAAACTCCTCTTCAAGTTTTTCAAGAACCGCTTCCGTGTTCGTCCAGTCGAATCCAACGCGGGAAGCTTTTTCTGTGAGCTTTTGCGCCCTGAGGAGGGCCGGCAGTGAGCGCGGTATCCTGTCCAGGAGGCCTGCGCTCCCTGCATTTCTGTTTTCCAGATGTTTTTTTATATCATCCCAGTTCGCTTTTATTTCCTCGATATTTTTTACTTTTGCGTCACCAAACACATGAGGGTGCCTGCGTATCATCTTTTCCGCGACGTATTCCATAACATCGGAGATGTTAAATTCATTCGCCTCTTCTGAGATACGGGACAGAAAAAGGATCTGAAAGAGAAGATCACCCATTTCCTCTTTTTGCGATTTCGGCGAACCGCTTTCTATCGCGTCAATGAGTTCATAAGTTTCCTCAAGCGCATATTTGGCGATATCCTCTTTTTTCTGTTTTCTATCCCAGAGGCACCCGTCTGGAGCTCTCAATTTTTCGATAATTTCCAGGAGTCTTTTCAGGCTCTCGAATGCCCGGCTATTTTTTTCGCTCATATGCGGGTACTTTTGTATTCTTTTACATACAATTTTTCAATGAATGCAGGATATGTATACCACACACATCGATGTCCAGGATCATTGGTTTCACCCATACTTATGCAATCCCGTGCCTTATATAATGGTAAACTCATCTTTACAAGGCAAAAAAGATTCTGGTGTGTTCCGCTCCACCCAGTGAAAAGAACATGTTTTGCCTTACCATTATTGGGTTGCATGTTTTTCTGTTAATCTGTATAATTATGACAACGGATAGATTTTAAGAAGTTATTAAACATGGGAGGTGAATGTATGTCAAATAGAGCTGATGATTTCATTAAAGGATTGCTTGTCGGCGGATTAATTGGGGCAGTGTTGGGTATTCTTTATGCTCCTAAGAGCGGAAAAGAAACACGGGAGGATATCGCAAGGAAAGCCGAAGAACTGATGGCAAAAGCCAAGGAAGAATACGAGGTGGCCCTGGAGAAGAGCAAAAAGGCTTATGACGCTGCCGTCAGCCGCTTGAAGCAGCTTGAATCCTCTGCGAAAGAGAAGGTTGGTGAGATGGAGGAAAAAGTTGAAGAACTGGCCGGCCGGGGAAAAGAAACAATTCATGACACCACAAGCCGCCTGAAGAAAGCGGTTGAAGCGGGTGTTGAGGCCTTCAAAGAAGAAAAAGGGAAGGCGTAATCAAAACGCATTAATTCTGGAAGAGGGCACTTTCCATGGCATTCGATATTAGTGTGGTTGTAAGCATTGTATTTCTTCTCATTGCCGCGTTCTCTATCCCCTTTCTATTACAGATCTGGCGGACGACAAAGGGTGTTACGGAAACCCTGCACATGCTGAATGAGAGCCTGCCGGGCATTCTCAGAAATCTGGAAGAAATTACCGCGAATATCAACAAGGCGACCCATGCGGTAAACGAACAGATCGATGGACTTACAGTAGTCGCGAAACGCATTCAGGGAGTCCTGGGGGTGGTAACGGACATCGAAAATCTTTTGCGCGCCGGTATAGGCCTTCCTGTGTTCAAGACGCTGAGAAATACGATCGCCGTGGTAACGGGTGTGAAAGTGTTTCTGAAGGTGTTGCGGTCTTCACGTGAATCTGAATGAGGGAGCTGCCATGCCTCGCGCAACATTTGGGAAAAAATGGGGCCGTGTCCACACTGCCACTGTCAGGACCAAACCGAAGGAAGGTAAATCCCCGGAAGATGTTGTTCGTGATCTAAAAAAAGAGCAGCAGAAGCTCCCCGGTGAGGACTACCGGGAAAGATCGTTGGCCCTCCATGGTCTAATCTGTGCGCGGTGTGGTAGGGAGTTTGATGAGTTGAAACGGCAGCTCCTCACTGTCCACCACAAGGATGGCAACCACAACAATAATCCCCTCGATGGGAGCAACTGGGAAAATCTCTGTGTATATTGTCATGAGGATGTCCATAGCCGTGAAATTCTTGGAGACTTCCTGGCAGGGTCGGGGGGATCGGAAAGCGGCCTCGTGTATGAAGATATCAGTAAAAAAGACACCACTTCGACTGATCCGGGATCGCTCGGTGAAAAATTAAAGAAGGCTCTGGATAAAAAGGTAAATCATTAGGTACTTATAACTGGATATCCTACTAAACCACCCTTTCTAAAGGGTGGGGGGAATAAACATGTTACTTAATTATCCGCAGGTTATCCCTCTGGGTGACCATTTTATCACCGACTGAAGTTCCGCAGAATACACAGGAGTAATCATATTTATCACCATTGGACAGGATGAGCAGGAGTCTCTTCCTTACGGGAACAGCCTTTTTGCATTTGGGGCAGAAGAGTTCCTTCGCATCAAAGTCTTTGTAGGTTTCTCGCCGCATATCATCTAATCATCATTTTCCGGTATGTTTTTCGCGTTTTCCAGCCAGACCGTCGCTTCACTGTCGCTCGGGGCCCGGTAATCTCCCCGGGGAGAAAGGGATCCGCCGGAGCCTACTTTTGGACCGTTGGGCATGCATGAACGTTTATACTGGCTCAGCTTAAAAAAACGGTACAGGTACACCGTGAGCCAGTGTTTTATTTCACCTATGGTGTATTGATTTCTCTTCCCATCGGGTATATTGGGCCATTGACCCTTCGTTTTATCCCTCCAGGCGCAGTATGCCATGAAGGCCACTTTCGTGGGGAGGTATCCGAAACGGGTAATATAGAAATTATTGAAGTCCTGCAATTCATAAGGCCCTATGAATGATTCCGTTTTTTGCGCGGGCTGATCGCCATTTTTCCCCGGAATCAATTCAGGGCTGATCTCCGTTTCCAGGATATCCAACAGTACTTTGGAGGTCTCCTCAGAAAATTGCGAGGACTGAACAACCCAGCGGATGAGGTGCTGAATAAGGGTTTTTGGTACACTGGCGTTTACATTATAATGGGACATGTGATCACCCACGCCGTAGGTACACCATCCGAGGGCCAGTTCGCTGAGGTCTCCCGTGCCGACAACAAGGGCGTTTCTCATGTTGGCAATGCGAAAGAGATGGGAAGCCCGCTCACCGGCCTGAATATTTTCAAAAGTGATATCGTAAAGTTTTTTTCCATTTGCAAAGGGATGGCCGATGTCCTTCAGCATCTGCATACAACTGGGTTTTATATCAAGTTCATTGGCTTCCACGCCGATTGCCTTCATCAGCTTCATGGCATTGGTATACGTTTTATCTGTTGTGGCAAATCCCGGCATGGTATAGGCCTTCACATGAGAGCGCGGCAGATTTAAAAGATCCATTGTTCTTGCGGCAACAATCAGGGCCTGGGTTGAGTCCAGACCTCCCGAAACGCCAATGACTACATGTGGGGTGCCCGATGATTTTAAACGCTGTGCCAGCCCCTGAACCTGGATGTTGTATGCTTCATAGCAGCGCTGATCGCGTTTCCCGGGATCTGCGGGGATATACGGGAATCTCGGATATTCCCTTTCCAGCAATAGTGTCTGTTCAGCAGGAAGAGATACGGAAAATGAAATTTTCCGGAATTTTTGCAGGTGCTCTTTATGGGCACGGGCGTTCTGCCCGAAGCTGTTCATGCGCATTCTGTCCTGGGCGAGGCGGTCCAGGTCAAGATCAGCGTATAGTATCCGTGATTTCTGGGAGAAGCGCTCCGATTCCGAGAGAAGATTGCCGTTTTCATAAATCATGGCATGGCCATCCCATGCCAGATCGGTGGTAGATTCCCCCGGACCGGCTGCCGCGTAAAGGTACGCCGAAATACAGCGCGCAGACTGGCTTGCTGCCAGAGAGTGTCGATACTCTGATTTTCCCACGGTTATGTTGGACGCGGAGAGGTTTCCTATGACAGTCGCTCCGGCCATGGCGGCGTGACTTGAGGGGGGAATGGGTACCCACACGTCTTCACATATTTCAATAAAAAATTGAAAATTGTGAATATTTTTTACTTCAAAGATGATGTCCGCCCCGAAGGGTATATTTTCCTGCCCGCAAAGGTCTACTGTCTTTGACTGGGCATCTTCCGCCGGACTGAACTGGCGTTTTTCGTAGAATTCGCGGTAATTGGGAAGATATGACTTTACTGCAATGCCGAGAATGCGGCCCCGGTACATGACGATGCCGCAATTGAAGAGCCGAAAATCAACCCTGAGAGGTGCACCGATAACAGAAATAATATTCAGATCCTTCGTGGCTTCAAGAATCTTCGTGAGCGCGTCGCTCACACTTTTTAAGAGGGCGTCCTGATGAAAAAGATCTTCGTTTGAGTAGGCGGTAATGCCGAGTTCGGGAAAAAGAGCGAAAACCGCATTGTGTTCGGCCGCCTCTTTCACCAGAGGAATCGCGCGGGCAGTGTTAAACAGCGTGTCGGCTACCTTTACTTCCGGCACACACACCGCCACCCGTATGAATCCATGATGGTATAAATTAAAGAATGTCCGCTCGTTATTTGCTGCCATAGCCAATCTACAATCCTCCCTCGCGAGCCTTCTCCACATATGCGTACGCACTGTGATTGTGGATACTTTCGTAATTTTCGGCTTCCACGCTGTACCAGCTGAAATTATCATTCCTGTTCAGCTGTTGCGCTACATTCCTTACCACATCTTCCACGAACATAGGATTTTCGTGTGCCTTTTCGGTCACAAATTTTTCATCAACCCTTTTTAAGAGAGAGTATACCCTCCGCTTGAAGAGTCTTCCACCAGCCTGATAAGATCCTCGATCCAGAAAAATTTTCTGAACCTGACTTTCACCGTTACCATGCTCCTTTGATTGTGGGCGCCAATCCTGCTTATTTCCTTAGAACAGGGACAGACTGTAGTGACCGGCACAACTGCGCCAACGAGAAAATCTGTGTTGTTTCCATTAAGTTGTCCGCTGAAAGAGCACCTGTATTCCATGAGACTTTTCGCCCCCGAAACCGGTGCTGCTTTTTCAATGAAGTAAGAAAAATCAATTTCCATATGGGCTGATTCTGCATGAAGTTTCCCTTTTACCTTTTGAAGAATCTTGTGGAAAGTTTTAATATTGATCTGCCCCTTGAATTCGTTCAGGATTTCGACAAAGCGGCTCATGTGCGTTCCCTTGAAGTGGTGAGGCAGATTGACGTAAATGTTGAACGTGCCGTTTACATGTTGCGTACCGTTGGCGCGGTCCAGGACGACAATAGGGTATTTGATCCCTTTCACGCCGACTTTCTGTATGTCGATGTTCCTGGTATCTTTCTGGTTCTGTATGTCGATCATGAAGTAGTACCCCTGTATGAAGCCCGCGTATCCTCTGATTCCCACACGGTGACACAGGCCACGTCAAGATGGCGATCCTTTGCTTTTTCTAAAACTCTGTCATAAATAAATCTGGCAACGTTTTCTGCAGAGGGGTTGAGACTATGGAAATAACTGAGTTCATTCAGATATTTATGATCAAGCTCCTTCAGTATTTCATTGGTCCACTCCTTTACGACCTTGAAGTCAATCACTATGCCTGTATCATTGAGCGCAGGGGAAGACAGGGAGACCTCAACGATGAAATTATGGCCATGAAGTTTTTCACAGGTGCCGCCGATTTCTTTAAGCCTGTGGGCGGCGGAGAACGATTGCCTTATCGTAACTTCGTACACGAATCCTCCTGTTTTGCATAGAGCGGATGACACTATAATGAAAATGACAGGCGGGTGTCAAGACAAGAAAAATCCATTGAAAATGGGAAAACCTGTTCTCCATGAAATCTGCAAGGGATATGCAGAGATGTCATTATTTTGTCATGAGAGGTGAAATTGACGGATCATTGGTGAAAATTGCCGGTCAAGATGGGGTAAAAGGAGAAAGGACAGGAACGCCAATAAGGAGGGATGTAGTATCTATCTGTCTGATAATATAAGGGATAATGAAAGATTCTCCATGTAAAATTTGCCCTGTCTGCTGACGTGGTACGGTAGTTGCAAAACAAATGACAAAATTCATTTAAAACGGTTTTTCTTTTAAATAGAAAGTGAGAAAACAAAGGAGGTGGGAGCGGAGATTAGTGAATACACAAAAAACGGAAGTTTAATCGTTCTAAAAAATATAATAGACACACATTGAAAGGAGAAAAAATCATGATTAGTGCAATGTACAAAAAAAGAGGACAGAAAGGTTTTACGTTGATCGAGTTGATGATCGTTATCGCCATCATCGGCATCCTGGCGGCAATAGCCATCCCGCAGTTTGCGGCATACAGAAAAAGAGGCTGGGCGGCGACATTAAATAGTGACGCCAAGAATGCCCTGACCGCGTCTGCAGCGTTGATCGCCGATAACCCGGCTTTGGCAGCTATGGACTGTACAAACGTAGCGGGAGTGGGTCTGGCAAGTGCGGGCTATCTCCCAACTGCTAATACGGGCTGTGCGGTTGGTTTTGTTGATGTTAATACTTACACTATAACAATAACNGGTGCGGTNCCATGGGGTCTTACGCTGAACCAGGCTGTTTATACGTGCACTCCTCTTGGTGGTTGTGTGTTAACACCCGCGATGCCGTAAGGAAATCAAAAGGACATAACTGTTTTTGAGAAAGGGGCGTTCCACAACGCCCCTTTCCATTTGTGGAATATCAGCCATTTGATATCGATCGTACCCTGCCGCCGCGTATAAACGCAAATTCCGAAAACTGCCAGAATGACCCGCCTATAGTCGGGAGCTTCACTCTGTCCTGGTCTCCTCCCGCAATTTTTTTCCGGAGTCACTTTTTATTCTTGACATCACGAAAAATGTAGTGTTATAAATGACCAGTAGTCATATAATGACTATAGTTCATGATTAGACTGTAAGGCGCCCTTTAAGTCCTAATAATTAATTTTGGATCTTCTCCCATTTAGTTGCAAAAAGGATTCGAGGGTTCGAGGATTCAAGGGTTCAAGTCTTATTATCTAATGATTATATTTATGCATATCCAGATTCAATTGATATGATTTCTGCCAAATCTTTTAATCCTTGGAGATGTTTTGCATTTGACTCGAAACCTGGACCCCTTGGCCCCTTGAACCCTTGAGAAGAGAGCAACTTATTCCGAGATAAACCTTAATTTTATAGTGCGTTTAATCACTTGTGGGGTTGATAATGGTTTTTGAAAAAAGACGGAATCGGGAAAAGGAAATAAGAAAAAGCGCCATTCTCAAAGCGGCAAGAAAATTGTTTTTTGAAAGAGGTTTCAGGTCTGTAACCGTCGAAAGCATCGCAAAAAAAGCTGAGCTGAGCAAAGGGGCCGTGTACCTCTATTTTAAGAGTAAAGATGAAATATACAGTCAGATTCTTCTCAATGACATTAACATATTTCACGGGAAAGTAATTGGCTTGATTGAGGATGGGGGAAGGGCCTCCGAGATGCTCATTCGATTGTCGATTTTCCTCAAAGACAGGGAACTCTTCAGAATTCTCATCACCTTCATGCTGCACGCAAATCACAGTAATTTACCGGAGGATTTTCAGGTTCATATTATTAAATCAACCAATAAAACCATAGACGTCATAGAAAATATTATTACGTGTGGTATTGAAAGTGGAGAATTTTCACCATCCGTCAGCGCACGGAAAATCAGAAATGCCCTCTGGGGTTTTCTCAACGGCGTCCTCTCTCTCTACATATTCGTCGGTACGGAAGCAAGGAGGGAGGAGTTAATCCGGTCAACAATCAGCGCGGGTTTGGACGTCTTTCTCAAAGGTCTTAAAAGAGATTGATGGTGGTTGTTATTTTGATCATCATGAATAGTGTGCAGCACTCAGGAGAAAATAGATAAAAAGATAAAGGAAGGGGGGTTTTTTATGAGCAATTTGCTGGTGAATACGAGAGATCAGCTGTTTGTTCTTTTTGAGCAGCTGGGCGTTGAAAAGTTGTTTGAAAATGAGAAGTTCGCTGATGTCTCAAAAGAGATAGTGTTAATGCTGCAGACAGAAGCGGAAAAGCTTGCGGTGCACAGCCTCTTGCCTGCATATGCCGATGGTGACAAGGAGGGGTGCATCTTTAAGGATGGAAAGGTGACTGTGCCTCCGTCTTTCCATGAAGTCTATAAAAAATATACAGAGGCTGGGTGGCTTTGCGCCATGGAGTCTCCCGATGTGGGAGGCCAGGGTTTGCCCATTTCCGTGACTACTGCCTGCGGAGAGTTTATGTTTGCCGCGAATTTTCCTTTTCTTATGTATCCGGGACTCACACATGGCGCTGCCCGATTGATCGAGATGTACGGTACGGAAGAGCAAAAGAACAAGTACATGTATACCATGTATGCCGGTAAATGGACCGGTACCATGTGTCTGACCGAACCGGGAGCGGGAAGTGATGTCGGCGCCCTGAAAACGACGGCGAAGAGATTGCCCGATGGAACATTCAGCATTACGGGTACAAAAATATTCATTTCCTGTGGTGATCATGACCTTGCAGAGAATATCATTCACCCCGTCCTTGCCAGAATTGAAGGTGATCTTCCAGGGACGGCGGGAATTTCTATCTTCCTCGTTCCCAAATACAGGGTGAGAGATGACGGTACTCTCGGAGAATTCAACGATGTACGGACGGGTAACGTGGAACACAAAATGGGCATCAAGGGTTCTGCCACATGCACATTGAATTTCGGCGATGAGGGAAAGTGTGTCGGTGAGCTTCTGGGAATTGAGCGCCATGGAATGAGAATAATGTTTGCTATGATGAACGAAGCAAGGCTCGAAGTGGGGTTGCAAAGCCTGGGTCATGCGACAGCCGCCTATGAGCATGCCGTTCAGTACGCGAAAGAGAGGATCCAGAGCCATGCCATCTGGGAGATGAAAAATCCCGATGCGAAAGCAGTTCCCATCATTCAGCATCCCGACGTCAGGAGAAAGCTTTTATGGATGAAGGTTCATGTAGAAGGCATAAGAGCCATGCTCTACTACACAAGCTTCTGTATGGATATGGCAAAAATATCGGGCACAGAAAAGGAGAGAGAAAGGTGGAAGGGTATGGTTGAACTTCTCATTCCTGTCTGCAAGGCGTATTCTTCGGAAAAGGCCCAATGGGTCTGCTCTATGGCCATCGATGTATATGGCGGATATGGTTACTGTTCCGATTATCCTGTGGAACAGTATTTCAGGGATTGTAAAATTGCCAGTATTTATGAAGGGACGAATGGTATTCAGTGTCTCGATCTTGTCGGAAGGAAACTGGGCGCGCGAAAAGGCGCGGACGTCATGAATCTTTTTGGCGAGATCAACGCGACTATTGTGAAAACCAAGCAGTGTGAGGATCTCAAAAGGCATGCGGCGTATCTGGAGGAGGCCTACAACGCGCTGATTGATCTCACCATGCATTTTGCGCAGCTCGGGAAAAGCGCCGGATTCCTCTTGCCGATCTTGAATGCGACTCCTTACATGGAACTATTCGGTGATGTCATAATCGGGCATTTTCTGTTGCAGGCCGCGGGCATCGCCCAGGAAAAGGTGAATGACACATACAGAAAGAAAGGCGTGGAGGATTCAAAAGGCAGGAGACGTGCTCTGATCCATGAAGATCGCGATGTTGCATTTTATGAAGGCAAAATTGCCTCTGCGAAATTTTTTGCCGTGGAAGTTCTTTCCACCATAAAGGCGAAATGTGAAGCGATCAAATTTGGAGAGAGGGTGCCTATAGAAATGGCGGACGAATCTTTTACCTATTAGACTTGGATTAAAAAGGAGGAGAAGTATGACATACAACATTAAAAAAGCCGCAGTCTTAGGCGCAGGGGTTATGGGTGCATCCATCGCGGCCCACCTGACCAATGCGGGGATCGAGTGTGTGCTGCTCGATATCGTTCCTTTCGAACTGACGGAAGCTGACAAAGGGAAGGGTTTAACCGAGAAAAGCCCCGAGTGGCGCAACAGATTTGCGGCGAATGGATTGGATACCGTAGTAAAGTCCAAACCAGCCGCTTTCTACACGAAGAAAAACGCCTCCATGATCAGAATTGGAAATTTTGAAGACAACCTGAAATGGCTTTCCGATGTTGACTGGGTTATTGAGGTTGTCATCGAGAATCTCAAGATCAAGCAGGAACTCTTTGCCAAAGTGGAAAAGATCGTAAAGCCGGAATGTATCGTATCAACGAATACCTCAGGCATTCCCATCAAGGATATTTCCGCCAGTTTCGGCGCGAAATTGAAGAAAAATTTCCTGGGAACACACTTTTTTAATCCACCCCGTTATATGAAGCTTTTAGAAATTATTCCGGGGGAAGATACGAAAAAAGAAATCGTGGATTATATGACCGAGTTCTGCGAGCAGGTCCTGGGCAAAGGCATAGTGATCTGCAAAGACGTTCCCAATTTCGTGGGAAACCGAATCGGTGTATTTGATATTTCGAATGCCGTACGCTTGATGGCGGAGAAGAAAATGAGGATCGACGAGGTGGATGCCATCATCGGTAAAGCCCTGGGAAGACCGGGTTCGGCAATCTTCGGGACCCTTGATCTGGTGGGTCTGGACACGGGCCACCATGTGATGAAGAACCTCTATGAGGCGGTGCCTGACGATGAAATGCGGGATTTCTTTATTCCCTCGGATGTCATGAACGCCATGATGGAACGAAAATGGCTGGGAAATAAGACAAAACAGGGGTTCTACAAACGGGCAGGTGATAAAGGGAAGAAGGAAAAACTGGTTCTTGACTATACAACGATGGAGTATGTGCCTTCGACTAAACCGAAGTATGAATCGATTGGCCTTGCAAAAAAGGTGGAAGATGACGTTCCTAAAATGATCAGAACAGTATTTAACGGAACAGATGTCGCGGCAGAACTCGCCCGTGAGTATCTGTGCAACAACTTTCTCTATGCCGCGAACCGAGTTCCCGAAATCTGCGACACCATCGTCGCCATCGACAATGCCATGAAATGGGGTTACAACCACCAGCTTGGACCTTTTGAGACATGGGATGCCGTGGGTGTGAAGGATGCGGTTGAGGTGATGAAAAAGCTGGGCAAGCAGGTTCCGCGTAAAATTGAAGAGATGCTTGAGAGCGGATTTGAATCGTTTTATGTAAAGAAGGAAGACGGCGTTTACTATTTTGATTTCGGGACGAAAAATTATGTAAAACTCAAAGAAAACCGGAAGATCATCCTTCTCCCTTCCTTCAAAGACCGAAAGAAAATTGTGAAGAAGAACCCTGGAGCCAGCCTGGTTGATATTGGTGACGGTGTCGCCTGTCTTGAATTTCATACCAAGATGAATGCGGTAGATCAATTTGTAATCCAGATGATCTTTGATAGCTGCGATAGTGTAGAGAAGGATTTTATGGGAATGGTTGTCGGTAATCATGCCACCAACTTTTCCGTGGGAGCCAATGTATTTATGGTTCTCATTGCCGCTCAGAAAGGCGACTGGGATGTCCTGGAAAAGCTGATCGAAGAATTCCAGAATGCCAACATGAGGATGAAGTATCTCTCCAAACCCGTCGTGACGGCTCCCGCGGGCATGGCGTTGGGCGGAGGGTGTGAAATTGCCATGCACGGAGCGAAATGTCAGCCCTGTGGTGAAACATATATGGGGCTTGTGGAAGTCGGTGTCGGTGTCATACCGGCCGGCGGGGGCTGTAAGGAGTTGATGGTCCGGATCACGGAAGGTATCCCCGATGGAACCATTGAAGCAGGATTAAATCTGCAGCATTTCTATTCCAAGGTTTTCGAAAATATTGCCATGGCGAAGGTTGCCACAAGCGCCGTAGAAGCCATGGAACTGGGATATGTAAGAAAAACTGATTCGATAAGCCTGAGCAGGGATCAGCAGATCTGGGATGCGAAACAGGTAGTTCTCGGCCTTTCCAGATTTTACAAAAAACCGGCGCCTGCAATGATTCCCGTGATGGGAGAAAATTTCCGGGGTATGTGTAATTCCGTTGTATACAATATGAGGCAAGGGAATTTTATTTCGGACTATGATGCACATATTGCCGGAAAGCTTGCTTATATTCTTTCCGGCGGGGACTGTCCGGAAGGTACACTGGTCACGGAACAGGAAATCCTGAACCTGGAGAGAGAAGCCTTTTTGAGCCTCTGCGGAGAGCAAAAAACCCAGGACAGGATCATGCATTTGCTGAATACCGGCAAGCCGTTGCGCAACTAAAAAGGGGGTAATATCATGAGTGAAGCTGTTATTGTTGAATCCGTGAGAAGTCCGGGCGGGCGTTACAGAAGAGGCGGTCTCGCGAACACCCGGAGCGATGAAATAGGTATCCAGGTAATGAAGGGGCTCATAGGGAGGGTTCCCGCGCTGAAACTTGAAGATGTGGATGATGTGATCGTCGGGTGCGCATTTCCCGAGGCCGAACAGGGCATGAACCTTGCGAAGGTCATTGCCATTGGAGCAGGAGTTCCCATAACTGCGTGCGGTATGATCATCAACCGTTTCTGTTCTTCCGGGCTCCAGGCTATTGCAGACGCGACGGCGAAGATCAGGGCGGGCTGGTCACAGGCAATTATTGCGGGCGGTTGTGAAAACATGACCCATGTTCCCATGGGCGGGAACGTCTTTCGTCCCCATCCTGAGTGGGGAGATCTTCCGAACGTCTATGTATCTATGGGCATCACGGCGGAAAACGTCGCCGCGAATTACAAGGTATCCCGTGAAGACCAGGACAGGTTCGGCATGGAGAGCAACCGCAGGGCCTACGAAGCAATCAAGGCCGGAAAGTTTAAGGATGAAATAATACCGATCAACGCCTATCGATACACCAAATCAAAGGAGGGGAAAAGAATCAGGGAACAGGTTGTATTTGACATGGATGACGGTGTGAGATGGCCGACGACGATGGAGGATCTTGGGAGGTTGAAATCACCGTTCAAGCAGGGAGGCTCTGTCACGGCCGGGAATTCGTCCCAGATGACAGACGGAGCCGGATTTGCACTGCTGATGAGTGAAGATAAGGCAAAGTCGTCAGGTTTGAAACCCCTTGCCAGGCTGACCCACTACGCAGTGGCGGGCTGCAAACCAGAGGAAATGGGTATCGGCCCTGCGTTCGCAATCCCGAAGGTTCTAAAACTGGCGGGATTGACGACGAAAGATATCGATGTATTTGAGATTAATGAAGCCTTCGCCTGCCAGGCACTCTATTCAATAAGAGCGGTGGGGATCGAGGATAGGCTGGCAGCCGGCGATATAAATCCCAATGGCGGCGCCATTGCTCTCGGCCATCCTTTAGGCGCCACAGGTGCCAAGCTGACTGCCCAGCTCCTTTATGAATTAAAGCGGCGTAATGCGAAGCGGGGTATTGTTTCCATGTGTATTGCAGGCGGTATGGGAGCGGCAGGCATCTTTGAGATGATGTAAAAATCCGGTTACCAAGGTGAGAAGAGAAAAAGCCATGGCCTAAAAATCCATGGCTTTTCTTTGCCTCGGCCCCTCGAACCCTATTTACAACTGAACGGGAGAAGGACGAAAACTTTTTAATCAACACGTGAACCGCAGTATGATGGCATTCACCACATTCAACCGATGTAGAGTGCAGGATCTTCAATCCCCGCTTCTCTGAATCCTCTTTTTCTCAAAAGGCAGCTGTCACATAGCCCGCAGGCTTTCCCATCAGCCGAAGGATCATAGCAACTGTGTGTCATACCGTAGTCCACGCCCAGCGCTATTCCGCGCCCAATAATTTCAGCTTTTGTCATATGGATGACAGGCGTCCTTATCCTGATCCTTGTCTTGCCTTCGACACCAGCCTTGGTAGCGAGGTTTGCCATCTCCTCGAAGGCGGCGAT
>PDVJ01000170.1_pt1 | contig 19744 bp, 17 predicted proteins | sample 1369811 | NCBI WGS metagenome assembly PDVJ01 (sample SAMN07795376, study PRJNA414565) | Alkali sediment metagenome, whole genome shotgun sequencing project. | reverse complement strand
CTCGCTGATCTCCCGGCCCGTGACCGCTGAAAGGAACTGGCTCTCCAGAGTAGGATCTCCGGCGTGGTCATCGGAGTTGGCGATATCCAGGACCGGCCACAGGAAGCTGCAGAGGACAAGGCAGTCTTTGCCATACTCTCGATCCTGGATCATCTTGGCCGCCAGGGCTTTGCCATCGTGGGTGGAGAAGTCGGCCGCCATGTCGCTCCCCCAGAAGCGCTCGGCAATCAGCCTGACGACATCAGGAGATACGTAGCTGCCTTCGAGATGCTTCAGCCACGCCACCCACCGGGTGACCACCACACTGATCTCCCTGAGCTGGGCCTGAGCCGGCCTGGGCTCCGTGGCATGCAGCAATTCTGACGTGACATAAAGCCGTGGATCAACCGCATTGGGCTGTCCGGCCTTGGACAGGTAACCGCCGATCTGATCCGCCGATCTGATCCCTGGCACCCTGCCCCACATGATCCGCAGCTTTGAGAAGCCCCTGAGCCAACAGGTCGCCGAATCCTTCCCGCAGCGATATCTTCCGCACGAGGCTCTCAACGAACTCCAGGCTGCCCATCTTGGACATGGGGATGCCCGTGCTTTCATCGCCCAGAATGCCAGCCTTCAGACACCGGAAGAGCCAGAGCACTATCATGGACAGGGCCATGGTATCCAGTCCGTAGTCATCGCAGAGCCTGACAGCATGGAACGGGACATCCAGCCTTTGTCACCATCCTTAGCTTCATACGTTCTTCTGAGGCAGTTGCCGAGGCAGCCATGGCACGGCGCTTTCCTGGTTTGAGGTCCGGTAATGCGGAATTCCATGTTCCCCACCACCGACATCATCTCCGAGCCCAGACCCAGGAAACGCTTGGTCAACTCCTGCAGCCTCTCGGGATGGGCCGGTTCGATCCGCCGCAGCGCAGCCCTGACCACGATGGCCTTGAGATTCTTCGACCCCATCACCGCCCCCAATCCCCCCGAGCCGGTGGCGTCGTTATCGGCCGAGAGAACAGCCATGACCGCCATGTTCTCGCCGGCCGGTCCAACGGTCATTACGCTCGCTGTATCTCCACACTCTCTCTTGAGCGCCGTCTTCGTCTTGATGGTGCCCATGCCCCACAATCCAGAGGCGTCTTTGGACTCGACCTTCCCATCGCCAATCAGCAGGTAGACAGGTCTTTCTGCCTTGCCTTGGACAAACAGGGCATCGTACCCCGCGGACTTCAGGCTCAGTCCCCAGTTACCACCCATGTTGGCGCAGGTGAAATACTCCGGCGACATGGCTGGTGACTTGCCACAGGCCACCCACCTTGAGCCGCCTATAGACGGGATGCCTGCCAGAGGGCCTGTGGCGAAGACGAGAGCGTTGTCGGGTTCGAGAGCTCGCGCTGACGGAGGCACACGGTCCCAATACAGCCTTGTAGCGATGCCTCTCCCGCCGACGGATCCCGGGGCATAGTCCTGGGTAGACAATTCGCCGGTTGTTCCTGAAGACAGGTCAACAGTCAGGATTTTGCCGGCGTATCCATGTTGCGACGTCTTCATCTACCCTTTTCGCGCCATGCCAGCCTCTACTCCGCCTGTCTACGGAACATTAAGGTGGCAAAGATCACAGCCGCAACGGACAAGGCTCCCAGAACCACCAGGGAACGCCAGAGATCAGACCAAACATAACCTTCCAGCACCAGACCGCGCACTCCAACTACGGCGTAGTCCACCGGGTTGAAGTGCCTCACGGTGTTGAGCCAGCCCGGAAGCGCTCCGCCCGGCATCATCGTCGATGACAGGAACATCAATGGCATAGTGAAAAGGTTAGTGGTTGCCATGACAGTCTCCTGTCGTTTGACCAGAAGCGCCAGCCCGTTGGAGAAGGCGGCGAACGCCAATCCCAGCAGCGCCACAATGAATAGGGCGAGAAGCACACCGGGCACGCCAGTTGCGACATGGACCCCCATGATAGCCGCGATGACGAAGATTATCGCCGCCTGAATGATGGATACCACTACAGCGGCAATGACCTGGCCCATGATTATGGAGACGCGGGTCACCGGCGTGGCCAGCATCTTGGACAGTATCCCCATGTCCATCATCATCAGGAGCCCAAATCCGGCAAAGGCTGATCCAAACAGGACCGTCATGACCACCACACCAGGAGTGAAGAACTGCAGGTAGTTGTCACCCATACCCGGCATGCTGCCAAACGACTTCTCGAATAGCTGGGTGAAGAGCAAAAGCCATAGTATAGGCTGGAAAAGGCTCATGAATATGAAGACGGGCATACGGATGCGCGACCTGAGCCCTCTCACCACGATGTGCCAAGTATCAGCTAGAGCGTTCATCATTTCTGCCTCCTGCTGGCCTTCCGCCGCAACTGAGCGAAGGTGGTCCGAGCGCCCTCCTGGGCACGAATGGTGCGGCCGGTGTATTTCAGGAAGACATCGTCCAGCGACGGCCGCGCCATGGATATCGTCCTGACCTCGATCCCCTGGCTGCCCAGGAGCTGCATTATGCTGGGAATAGCTGACTCGCCATCTTTCACATACACGGCAAGCTCGCCGTCCGCTGGCTTGGTTCCGGTCACGAACGGCCTTCCCGAAAGAACCGCCTCAGTGCGCCTGATGAATTCCTGGCACTCCTCATCCTTCTGCACGCACGGAGTGAGTGTGACCACATCACCCCCTATGGACTTCTTCAGCTCATCAGAGGTCCCCATGGTCATTATCTTGCCCAGGTCGATGATGGCAATTCGGTCAGCGAGGCGGTCAGCTTCCTCCATGTAGTGGGTGGTCAGGAAAATGGCCACGCCCATGGTCTTGGCCAGATTGTTGATGTGGTCCCAGAGGTGTGCCCTGGTCTGGGGATCAAGCCCGGTGGTAGGTTCATCCAGAAAGATCACCTGCGGCTGGTGGATCAACCCCATGGCCAGATCTAGCCGCTTGCGCATGCCCCCGGAGTACGTCGAGACCATCTTGTCTTCGTAGCCAGTCAGGCCGACCAGATCGAATATCTCCTTCACCCGCTGCTTGATGGTCTTACCATCCAGTCTGTAGAAGTGACCGTACAGCGTCAGGTTCTCTCTGCCGGTGGCCTGCTCATCCACCCCTACGTCCTGAGCCGCGTAGCCGATGCGCTTGCGCACCTCCGCCGGATTCTTCACCACATCGAAGCCCGCCACTGTAGCCGAGCCCGAGGTGGGCGGGATAAGCGTATTCAGCATCTTAATGGTGGTGGTCTTGCCGGCTCCGTTCGGCCCCAGGAAAGCGAATATCTCGCCGGCGTTCACCTGGAAGTCGATGCCGTCGACCGCTCTGACGTCACCGGGAAAGACCTTGGTGAGACTCTTGGTTTCAATGACACTCATAAGCCTCCTCTGCAGCCTCGGCATGCAATGGGACGGGATGGTCCTAGCATCCTATTCTATTTCTTGCTGACGACGCTGTCGATTTCTTTTGGCTCGCAATGCTACGAGAGCGCAGACGTATGCGTAATTAGGGTGCAGGGCAGAGTCCTGCCGAGGGTTTGGGGGTGTCCCCCAATTTCCTCTTTTTCGCCCCCATGAGTGGGGGCCCAGGGGGTTGAAACGGGTGTTTGAGACACCCTCTTTCCAGCTCCGTTGCCATGTTGAGCGCTTTGGCTCGCCACGTCTGACCAATTGGGGCTTCCCGAAGTCCATCCTGCGGCGCAGAATATAGCCATTGGTGGACTCAGCCGGCAGAGGGAGGCATTGGGTCTATGGTTATCAGAGCAGAGCGAAAGCAGCGAAACCAAAGGCTGCTGCCAAGACCATCAAGCCAAAGGCAAAGAAGGCCAAGAGGTAGTTTCCAGTGACTGAAAGGGCAGAGTTCCACGCGCTTTGCCCGCGGGTGTCCACTGGCGAAGCTGTCTTCGAGACGCTGCACCAGTAGGTTCGACACACCTCATGATGCGATGTCAGTCAGGCTGGAGTGACCGGCCGGCGCACATTCAGGGGACGGGGAGAAGCCGATGAATCGACGATATGGGCCAGGCAGGACTGCAGAATGAAATACGCCACCTCATCGCACCATGCCATGATCATCAATTTCAACTGCTACACGTACATGCTTGTGAGGTTGGGATTCGAGAGGCTGGCCGACATGGTGCCGTTCGTCAGAATTGCTGAGAAGCGCTTCAACAACATGGCTCTGCGTTTGCCCAAGACTTGGTCGAACCCTGACCTGATTGGGCCCCATCTCTTTGATGCTGTCGAGTTCCACCTTACCGATCCCCGGTTGTTCTACAATCGGTTCGAATGGAAGATAAACGACAGAATGGTGAAGAGTATAGGAGTACCGATCGCTTCTTTCCACGCACATATCGAGAAGAGCCCTTTGCTGGGCAGGTACACGTTCAACCTTTGCGATGTCTCGCCGCGTATGAGGAAAGCCATAAGAGGCCAACTTGAAGCAGCCTACAGGATAGCAGAGGCGCACCCCAAGTCTGTGGTGACCGAGAACCCGGTTATTGTATTTCACGCCGGCATTGCCAAGGATGAGTGGGACCGGGAAGCGGCGCTTTTCAGGCTGAGAGAGAATATTGAATTCATAGCTGCTACCAACAAGCAGCTTTATGAGGACTATGGCCGCGACCGGAGAATCATTCCGACTATTGAGAACAGCCCGAATGAGGGAACATGGCTTTGCCAGACACTCGATGACTGCGGGCGGGCCATAAGGGGTTTCTCCGACGAGGTCAAGCTCACCCTGGACTACGGCCATGCGTTGACGGTCAGGGGAGGGCGGGACGCTCTGTTGCGCCAGGTAAGGGACAAGGACATCGGCAGAAACATAGTCAGCCTGCACATGCACGACTCCCCCGAGGTTGACAAAGTGGCGAAGCATGTCCACGCTCCGCTATCGCACATCTCGAAGGGCAATCTGCAGGTTCTTGCTGGCGACCTGAGGGAGATTGTGCGTCACACAGCCATAGAGAAGCAGGGCTACGTTACTTTGGAGATTCCTTCCGGAGACCCTCTTGACTACATGCCCTGGTTAAGACGGAAGAAGAGGCTGGCCCCGCTGGTCAACAGATTCCTGAACGGCACACGCCTGTTAGAGTTCAGTGACTACTGGGGTACAATGAAAGACCAGTTGGCGAGCCTGGCGATCTTGAAAGACATGCTTGAAGGCAGCGCTCCTGATATCGATGACCCTCGTCACGCCGAATTGGCAACCAGCGTGGCATGACATTCGCGTTGGCCAAAGCAATTCCGATAGCGTGGTGGTTTTCGCATACCGCTCCACCCACCCTACACCTGGATTCCCGCTTCTGCGGGAATGACAAGAGAGGTGCAGTCCGCCTGAGGCGGACCGGGAGTCCGAGGGTGTCCCTCGGTTTCCTTTCTCTTCCCAATCCGCCTTAGGCGGACGCCTCAGGAGGAGTGGGGGCCAGGGGGTTGAGACAGGACTGTGAGACAGTCTCTTCGCTTCGCCAGTGCCCCTCAGGATCGATGATCCGCCAACCCCGCTCTACCATCTCATCACGCTGGCTGCCCAGGTGAAGCCAGCCCCAAAGGACACCATCATCATGATCTGTCCTTCCTTGATGAGGCCCTGCTCCAGCACTTCGCTCAGGGCAATGGGCAGCGACGCCGCCGTGGTGTTCCCGTACCGTTGAATGTTGCTGTAGAATTTCTCCTCCGGCACTCCCAGCTTGAGCGCAGCGAACTGGTTGATGCGGAGATTGGCCTGGTGCGGGATGAAGAGGTCGACATCCTCGACCTTAAGACCGTTGGCCTTCAGCGCCTCCTCCACCAGCTCCGGGATCTTGCCCACCGCCACCCTGAACACCTCTTTGCCCTGCATCTTGGGCCATAGGCAGCCCCGATCCACCATCTCGCGTGTCAGGCACGGCTTCTTGCTGATGTCAAACAGCTCCAGCCTCAGGATATCGGCGAACCTCCCGTCCGCATGAAGGTGGTTGGAGAGGATGCCCCGCGACGGGTCCTCAGAGGGTCCCACGATCACGGCGCCGGCGCCGTCTCCGAAGATCACCGCAACGTCACGCCCTTCGTCAGTGAAGTTCAAAGCACTAGAATGAACCTCGGCGCCGACAACCAGAATTCTCTTGTACATGCCGATCCTGACGAAGGCATCGGCCGTGGCCAGACTGTATATGAAACCGGAGCACTGGTTTCTGATGTCCATACAGCCGATATCGGTCAGGCCCATTTTGGCCTGAAGATAGCAGCCGTTGCCGGGGAAATGATGATCGGGACTGAGCGTGGCGAAGATGATGAAGTCCAAATCCTCGGCCTTCATTCCGGCGCTCTTGAGCGCCTCCTTGGCGGCCTCCAGTGCCAGGTCTGAGCAGAAAACCCCTTCATCCGCGAAACGCCTTTCCTCAATGCCGGTGCGCTTCCGAATCCACTCGTCACTGGTATCGAACATCTTGGCCAGGTCAGAGTTGGTCACGTGCCGCTCCGGCAGGTATTTGCCCACTCCAAGTATCCTCGATCTAATCATGCCAACAGCCCTCCCTCTGTGCAAAGTACAGCCGCAACTAGCTGGTGAATTATCCCCCCTCAAAGAACCGGGGAACGAATCGACCAAGAGTCTACCAAAGCTGAGTAGGTAATTGCAACCAAGAGTCTACCAACGACATGGCCAATGGTCAAGGCCGACTCTGCCGGACCCGCATCCGACGGCCGCCGGCCGGTTGACTCCAGACTGTGTGCTGTAATAGAGTACTCGAGTGCCGCATCCGGCAGATGTCTTGTCTCGTAGCGGGACCAGCCCACAGCGCTGGAAAGGATCAGATGACAACGTCACAGCGATTTCTCCTGCTTATCGCTCTCTTCTTCGCCATCGCCTACGTCGGCACATTGGCGCTCCAAACCTATCCCGGCGATTTCGTGGTGAAATCGATACCGGCCGTCTGTCTGTCTGTACTGGCGCTCAGGGCGGTCCCAGGGTTGCGCAGCAAGCTGCTGTCCGCCGCGCTCCTGTTCTGTGCTGCCGGTGATGCGGCTCTGGGATTTGAGAAGGGGGAGAACCTGACCATCGGCCTGGGATTCTTCCTGGTAGCCCAGGTCCTCTTCGTGGTGACATTCACCAGGAACTTCAAGATCCAGAAGCCCCGGATTCCAGGCGCTGTCTTCCTCGTCGCCTATGCCGTGTTGATCGCCTGCATACTCACTCCATCGCTGGAAGACATGGCACTGCCGGTGTACGTGTACCTCACCGTAATAACCGTCATGGGCATCTCCGCCGCGATGCGATACCCGACCAGCAACCTCGTCGTCTGTGGAGCCCTTTTCTTCATCGCCTCGGATTCGATGCTGGCCATAGAGGAATTCCGCGATCCTTTCCCAGCCTCTGACTATCTGGTCATGGTCACCTACTACCTCGCCATATTCCTCATAGCGTACGGAATGGTGAGGGCTGCCCATCGACCTTCTTCCTCAAGCGCCAGCTGACCCAAGACCAGCCTTGCTATCCTCCCCAGGCATTGTGACATTCTCGTGATACAGGCATTGTGTTCTGAGACGGCCTGGTAATCCCAGAGGCGGACAATACGTTCTGGGGAGAATAAGGTGACACTTCGCCGCCGCACAGCACTCGCAGTCCTGACCGCCTGTACCGTAGCAGTCGTGGTCCTGTATTTTACCTTGCAGGGCATCATGGCTGCTCGTTTCACCACGCTGGAGAGACAGAAAGCGAACCAGGACTTGGGACGGGCGTCGAATGCCTTGAGCCAGGATATCGCCAGCGTTGAGATGGTCGTTGGAGACTGGGCCCCCTGGGACGACACCTACCGGTTTGTGCAGGATGGCAATGCGGAGTTCATTGCCAGCAACCTCGAGGCCTCAACTTTAGTCAACCTGGGCGTCAATTTCATAATCTTCGTCGATCCTGCCGGGCAGATTGTCTATTCGAAGGCCGTTGACCTATCCGGCGAAACGGAGACACCGATGCCCGCCGGCCTCGAGCAGTATGCGGCTGGTGAAGGCCTGCTCGCCAGACACACCAGTGAGACGAGCAGCATAGCCGGAATACTGGTTCTTCCGGAACATCCCACTCTCGTTGCCTCGCAGCCGATTCTGACCAGCCAGAAGGAAGGACCGATCGCGGGCTCACTGATCATGGGCCGCTATCTCAGTTCGGAGGAAGTACAAAAGCTTTCCGAGGTGACGGACCTGTCCCTCGAATTGCATCGAGTCGATGAGTCAGCCCTCCCGGCCGACTTCGAAGTGGCCCAATCATCCTTGTCGGTTGAACAAACGTCGCTGGTCAGAGTGCTGGACAGCAAGACGGTGGCTGCCTACACGCTCCTGACCGACATCTATGGCAGCCCGGCATTTGTGCTGAGGGTTGATGAGCCAAGGGAGATCTATGCCCAGGGCCAGCAGACCGCCCACAATATCCTCTATCTGCTCCTGGGGCTTGGCCTGCTGTTCAGTGTGCTGTTCATCTTCGAAATCGACAGACTGGTACTGTCCAGGTTGCGTCGGCTCAGCACCAGCGTTGAAGCGGTGGGGAAGAGTCGCAATCTCTCTGAGCGAGTGTCAGTCGGCGGAAGGGATGAATTGGCCGCCGTGGCAGAATCCATCAACAGAACACTGGCATCTCTGGAGCAGTCTCATCGCGACCTGGTGGAGACTGAGGCCAAGAACCGCGCCCTGGTAGAGGCCATTCCGGACCTGATGTTCCGCATCAACAAAGTAGGCAAGATCGTCGAGACAAGAAGACCACCGAAGGTGAAGACAGCGGCGGACAATCGCGAAAGCCCGCACAGCCAGGGCATACCGGATGAGCTCATAGACCTGCTGCCAACACAGATACAGCAGATGGCCATGCCGCATGTGGCAAAGGCACTTCAGTCCAGACAGACGCAGGTCTTCGAGTTCCAGCTGTCGGTGGACAGCCGCGTATCCCAATATGAGGCCAGGGTCCTGGCGAGCAGCGACGACGATGCCCTGGTAATGGTGCGCGATGTCACCGAGAAGAAGCATGAAGAGGAAGCACGACAGAAAAGCCTGCTCTTGAAGGAGATTCACCATCGAGTCAAGAACAACCTTCAGGTCATTTCCGGTCTGCTGTACCTCCAGGCCAGACGCACCAACGACACCAAGATGAAGGAGGTCTTGAACGAGAGCAGCAACCGGGTCAAGTCCGTGGCATTGATCCACCAGAGGTTGCAGCAATCCAAAGACACGGTCTCCGTTGAGCTCAGCGAATACATCCGCGACCTCACCACTGTCCTGCTGCACTCATGTGGGCGGGATGCTGCGGTGATCAAACTAAACCTTGACCTTGAGAAGAGCGTGGTCATCGGAATAGATTCGGCTGTCCCTTGTGGTCTCATTGTTAACGAACTGGTATCCAATTCCCTGAAACATGCGTTCCCAGAAGGCCGCGGAGGCGAGATACACATTTCACTGCATTCAGACGATGCTGACACCATTACTCTGGTTGTGGGCGACAATGGGGTTGGCCCGCCTGAGGGCCTGGACGTCCGTAAGGCTGAATCACTTGGCCTGCAATTGGTAGTGAGCCTGGTGAACCAATTGGGTGGTTCCATGGACATCGACACGAGAGGCGGTACGCAGTTCACAGTTCACTTCAGAGAGAGCGGCGTCCCGAGTGCTGAGGAATCTTCGAGAGAGGCAGTGTGCGCCGGAGCTGGCGCTGGATAGTGAGGTAGACATTATGGCAAAGATCCTATTGGTGGAAGACGAGAACGTGATCAACATGGTAATGCAGAATAGGGTGGAGGGCATGGGCCACGCTGTCTGTGGCACGGCGGCCACGGGTCAAGAAGCCATCGAGCAGGCCGAGGCGAAGCAGCCGGATGTGGTCCTCATGGACATCACGCTGAAGGGCAAGATGGATGGCATAGAGGCCGCCAGCCGGATTCAAGAGCGGTTCGGCGTTCCAGTGATCTACATGACAGCCTACGATGACGAAGAGACACGCAAGCGCGCCGGAGCCACCGATCCCGTTGCCTATCTGGTGAAGGCCGTCGATGACATTGACCTTCAATCCGCTATTGAGAAAGCTCTCCAGAAGGGGAAAGAACGACCTCCGGGGGAAGCGCGAAGTCCGGCGGAAGACTCCCCCGAAATACGCTCCAGCCAGCATGTCAGTGATGATACCGTGAGAGCAACAGGGCTGGCTGAGACACAGCGGTGAACCGGATGCCATACTCTCTAAGAACAGCAGCCAGCGCCATCAGGAATTCTTGAGGGGCATGGCTGATCGCTAGTGGATTCGAGGGGAAAGATGCCATCGAAACGACGAGAGACGCAAGTGCAGACCGGTGCCGGTTCTGAGTGCCGCCACTACTGGGAGATTGACTCTTCACAGCAGGCTGAGAGCAAGGGCCGTTGCAGGCTCTGCGGCGAAGAGAGGACTTTTCAGAACATAATGGCTTTCCCCAGCAAGAAACCAGGTGTTGTGGTTGAGGCAGCACCAGTTGCGGGCGATGCACCCTCACATGGACCTGATGACTCAACCGCCCTGGCGATCTGACCTGTTCAACAGATGTGCCAGGTCATCTGCCCAACTCAGTGATCTCAAATCCCGCGTCCCGCAAAACCCCGGATGATTCCGACGGCCTCTCGTTCCTCAGAATTGCCCTGATCTACTCCCACGCTCGGGGCATGAACCCTCACGGAGTTTGGCTTCCTCCACTCGACCAAAGCGGGACAAAGAAAAAAGCCCATCTGAGCAGGTGGGCTTCTCCTTGTCTAGAGCGGGGGGTGTCCTCTCTAGAACACTTCCAGTCTAGTGAATGAGACTCGGCCTTGGATTGGAACTAGATTATGAGATCCTTAGAAGATGGTGAGAAATATCGAGTCACTGGGCCGGATGCTCCGAATTGGCTTGACCAGCCGGGAGTTGCATCCTAGACTGGAGCCAGTGAGGTGAGAAGATGTCTCGAACAATCAAGATTCTAGCCGTGGTGGTCGCCCTCGTCGCCGTTCTGCCCCTGGCCGCCGGTGGAACGATCTATGCGTTCGGAGGAGGCCATTGTGGCTCCGGAGACTCAGGTTGCGGTCAAGAGCAGCGGGCGAGCTGTGATGGCTCAGGCAGCGGATGTGGGGAATCCCGCGACTGCGGTGGGGCATCTAACCGCGGCGCAGGCTGCCGCTCTTAATTGGTATGGGGCTGGCTGCCGACTCAGATTGCCTGCTGACCGGAGATGCTAAACAGCTCGATCGGAGTGGCCCACCGGAAAGACCTCTCACTTTCGAGGTGTCAGGATCGCATTCTGTTCTCCTGACACGCCATGCCGAATCTGAGCCAATCTCGGGCACATATACACTGGTTGACAATAAACCACCCCTATGGTATCGTCCAAGACGACTGGCATGTAAGTTCTGCCACAGTGCGGGCCTCAGGTCAGGGGCCGGCCTGCTTCAAGGGGGGCGGATAGGCAGAAACCTGGCATCGGAGAGCGTCATTCCAAGTGATTGCTGGATACTTCCTTGATTACCCGGCAGAAGGGGAGCGGAGCGGTGGAATTCACTAACGCGGTTGTCAAAGCTGCATGGGACAGGCAGGGAGGTCGGTGTGCCAAGTGCGGCAGGTGGCTGGTCTGGGCGCAAAGAGGCAGGGACTCTGCCACTGGTGCTTGGGAGCCACACAACATGAACCGCGCGGGTCATGAAGGAAGCAGTGGCCTGGCAGACTGCGTAGTCCTGTGTGCAGGCATAGCCGATTGCCATTTCAATGAAGGACATGGTGGAATCGACTGGAGCCATCATGCTTGCTTGAATGACTCGACACTCCTCTTCCTCTGTGCTGGAGAAGAGATGGCCAAGATGGTTCCGGAATCCCCCACGAGTAGGAAGGGGAGTCTGATTGGAGCGGTCTTCGGGGTCAGTCAGGTTGCAGAGGGAAAGAGACGGCCGGCCCGGAAGCTGAAATCGAAGCGGAATCCTGAAGAGGGTGCAAAGGCGACGAAGGCGAAGGGCAAGGGCTCTGGCCTGGAAACTGCCACTCGTGGTTGAGACTGTTTGTCGGTGAGACGTATGATCTTCGGCATTCATTTGCAGATGTGTCTTCACTCACTCCCTGCGGAATATGCTCAGATGGAAGGTGGTATCGGCGATGAACACTAGAGGAGAGACAATCGCAATCCCTGATAACGAGGCCAAGGCTTCGGCTGGGTCGGATGCGTGGTGCCGAATCCGGAACTCCGTCAGGACTCCGTATGTGCCTGTAGCCATTTTGGCACTCATTGCTGTGGCAGCATCGGCCGTGTGGTTCACGGTGGGTGGATCGTGGTGGTTTCCGGTATGCCTTGCCGTGTCGGCCGTCTCCATGATCGCAGTCTGGGGGTGCGTATACAAGTGCTGGATTCAACGCAAGGCAGTGCACCAGTCTTTCTGCTCGAAGAAGCAGACACCCAGATAGACTCAGACCCGAGGCTCTGCCTTCCATCGAGACTGCACCTCCGTTAGCAGCGGCTTTCACAGTCCAGGCTGCTTTGTCTCCCCGGTTGGGCCCAGCATCTCTTTCATGGGTTCCCAATAGTAATCATGCCAGCCCTGTCTTATCTCCTCGTAGTTCTCCTCAGGGACTCCAGTCTGAGTAAAAGTGAGTCGTGTGACACTCCTCTCTGCCCTCAGTGAGAAAACTGCTCGTGAGAAGTGCCCCTCCGGCCAGTCGGAACCACGCCACGACTGAACGATCTTCTCGTTCGGAACCAGCTCCAGATTCACCCCATGAATGTACTCCCCAACCGTGAACTTGCCGCCCACCTTGCGGCTGATGATCGCCTTGTCTCCAGTGAGCTTGGAGTGCTTGCGCGAGTCCATCAGCACCTCGTAGACTTCGCGAGGACTGGCCTTGAACGTCACGGACTGTCTAACGGTTCTGGTTCTCATCCTCCCACCTCCACAAAAGCGCTATCGTTAACCAGAGCTGCCGGCACATCATGCCAGCCACCTTCAGCCTCGATCCAGAATACCACAAGACCGCCAAATGATCCCGAAGGGCCTCTCAGTCACCAGGGATATCCAAGTCTACTCCCCAATATGGCGCCGGCATCCAGGCGTACGCTGGGAGCATCGAGGATGCGCTGGTGTTGAGATGTCGCTTGGCACATGAGAGGATTCTATTTGGAGACTATCCTTTTGCTCGATCTTATGGATTGGGGTCGGTCTTTGTGGCAGAATGTGTTTGCCATGGACAAGAGACATCCCAGAATAACCAGGGAAAGCAAGACCATCACGGTCATGATAGATATGTACTGTGGCAGCCAACATCGAAGTGACAGGCCTTGCGCCGAGTGCAGTGAACTCCTGGTCTATGCCAATGAGCGTCTGGAGCAATGTCCGTTCCAAGAGGGAAAGACGATTTGCGCCAAATGTCCTGTCCATTGTTTCAAGCCTGCCATGAGAGATAGGATCAAGACCGTGATGCGCTATTCGGGGCCTCGCATGCTTCACAGACACCCCATCCTGGCAGTACGTCAGAAACGGGCAGACTGCAGCTCTGAGTGACTCTATCCTGTCCTGTACCAGCCCAACCTGGGTTTGGACGCAACGGGAGTAGTTTCGCTGGATCAGCATAATTGTGGTATAATGTCGATTAACAACTGAATACGAGATACACAGAGTCCACGGGTTTCCGCTCAACGGTTACAGCAATAGACTAGAAAAGAATGAGCCGATTTGAGCACTCAAGCGGACTCTTTTTTATTGGGCTAGTCAAATCCCCCTCATTCCCCCTCTGCGAAAGAGGGATTCCAGGGAGTTCGAAATTCACGGGACACCGCGAATTGGCAAGTTGTGACCTGACCCGATACTGCCACACATGACACCGGAGAACGCAGCTTCCCGCCTCCCGTCAGTCTGCCTTCAACAAGCCTTTCTGGGCGATCAGCTCTTCGACCCTCCGGTGCAGATCCTCCAGTCCGCCATCATTGCTCAGCGAATAGTCGGCGAGACTGGCAGCCTCCTCTACATGAAATAGCTCCTCCTCACCCTTGTCCTGTGCCAGGAAATCCCGGTAGGAATCCGTGTCTCTCTGACTGGCCGAAGATCCCCCTTAGTTCGCGTACTTCTTGCGGCGACCGGACGCCGCTTATTCCAGCCACGGGCCAACCCTTCTCCTGAATCCTGTCAGCCAGCATCTTCACGAAGCAACCTCTTCCGTATTGCTGGAAACACGAATCCGAGATCTCCTGCAGGTTGGTCCGGTTAGGCGTGCGTCCCTCCCGGCCGGCTATCTCGCGCACGATGTCGCCGGTGGACAGGAAAGGGACGTTGTGCTTATCCTTCAAATACTTCAATACCTCATCTTTGCCGGAGCCATTCTTGCCAATCACTCCGATAACTCTCATAGCCCTCCCTCTCACATGCCGTGGCTGACCGCCGCTGCCTTGTCTCCGGCAATCAGTATAGCGTGTCTGCTTCCGGTGTCCCAGCTTGGTCTCGTTGCAGTGACAGAGTTTGGATGGGAGCGGGGGATCAAAGGGGCTGAAAGGCGGTTGCGAGACGATGTGCACCCACTAGTGGGAGTGCCTGTTCGGACACGTGGTGAACGGCGAAATGCGGTTGAACCCTTTGGGGAGAACGGCCACCGCTGGCTGACGGGCCATCCCGCACCATTTCCCCCGGGTGTCGGATGAGGGGATCCTAATGCCGAATCACATCCATGGAATCATCGTGATCCAAGGTATGGGCGAACCTCGTGTTCACCCTGATGACTGTCATCAACCAGATTCGGGCGATCACCAGGATCGCCCCTACGGGACGATGGAGGGGTCCGTGGGACCGACAGTACCGGCCTTCGAATCCACGACCTCCGGCGCATCCGCGAATACATCCTGGCGGATGCGGTCATGGTAAGATAGCAGGAAACCCATGGGTCACCTGACGCCAAGAAGCTACCGCCACCTGCAGAGACGGCTGGACCAGCCGGCCCAGGGCGCGCCCGCCTCCGAAACGCTGCGCCGGATACTGGAGGTGCTGTTCACTGAAGAAGAGGCTCAGGTTGTCTCCCTTCTTCCCATCAACGCCTTCACACTGGAGGAGGCCTCCAAGCTCCTCAAGAAATCGACCGACGAGGCGAAACTGATCCTGGATGCGCTGGCCGACAAAGGCCTTCTCTTCGATTTCGCCACCGGCGCGACGCAGGCCTATCTCATGGCGCCCACCATGGCCGGATTCTTCGAATTCTCTCTGATGCGCCTGGATGGCCGGTTCGACAAACGACTGTTGTCCGAGCTCTACTACCAATACATCAATACCGAAGAGGATTTCCTTCGAAGGATATTCACCCTGGAACCCAGCATCTACCGGGCCTTTGTCCAAGAAGCCGCCATCCAAGAAAGAGACAGGGTGGTGGTACTCGACTATGAGCGGGCCAGCCGCGTGGTAGACACGGCCACCTGCATCACCGTCGGGACCTGCTACTGCCGGCACAAAATGCAGCACATGGGCCAGGCCTGTCGCAATCCCCAGGAAGTGTGCCTTACCTTCAACAAGTCGGCGGAGAGCCTGTCCAAACACGGAGTAGCCAGACAGATCGAAAAGGCAGAAGCCCGCCGGATACTGGACCAGTGCATTGATCTGGGACTGGTCCAGCTCGGGGACAACGTCCAGGAAGCTGTGAACTGGATCTGCAACTGCTGCTCGTGCTGCTGCGAGGCGCTGGTGTCCTACCGGAAGCTGGGGTACAACGCCAGGATCACCACCAATTTCGTCTCCACGTACGCGGGGGAAGCCTGCACGGCCTGCAGCGCCTGCGTAGATCAGTGTCCGGTGAATGCCGTCACGCTGGGCAAAGACACCAAAGGAAACGACCAGGCCATTGTGGACGGGGACCGGTGCATCGGCTGCGGAGTCTGTGTGCGGTTCTGCCGGGCAGGCAGCCTGGTTTTGACCCGGAGGAAGGAGACCGCCTTCGTTCCCAAAGACAGCTTCGAGAGGTTGATTCTGAGCGCTGCCGCCACGGGCAAACTGCAGAATCTGCTCTGCGACAACTACACGCTGCTGAGCCACGATATTTTGCGCCGTTTCCTGGGAGTGTTCCTATCTCTGCCGCCGGCGAAGAAGCTGCTGCTCCAGCGGCAGATCCGCTCCCGGTACATGGCGGCTCTCACCAGGACCGGTCACTACACCCTGTTCGACAGACTCTACAATCACGGCCTGAAGCCAGACTACACCCATCCGGAACTCAAGTAGGGGCGTGATCCGTCGCGTCCTCACCCTTTTCCAGGGTTTGGTCGTAGACTCGCCTCAGGATGAGGGGTGTCCCCCAATTAGTTGTCCTTGCGAGCCATTTCCCGGGCAGGATGACGGGAAGGCGAAGCAATCTCCCCTCACCGAGATTGCCGCGTCGCCTCCGGCTCCTCGCAAAGACAGGTTGGGAGAGACTAGGGGACCAAGGGGGCTGAAACAGAGTATGGAGACCCTGCCTTCAACTCCTTCCCACCGGGCTATCCACGACCGCACCTGTGCCACTGCAAAGCCGCGCGACCGCCAGATTTGGGGTACAATCAACGCAGTACTTTCGGGAGGATACGGCCATGGACGACTACGAGAGACTGCGGCAGATTCTGGACAAGCACCTCGCGGGCGCCCCGCCTTCGCCGAGACTCGATCAGATCCTGAGGATCCTGTTCACGCCGGAGGAAGCCCGGGTGGCGGTGGGCATGATATTCGCGCCCACGCCGGTGGAGGAGATCGCCGCCAGAAGCGGTGTTCCCGTGGCGGAGACCAGGGCGCGATGCGAGTCCATGGCCAGCAAAGCTATCGTCTTCAGCCGGGAGAAGAATGGAATCATGGGCTACTCGCTGCTGCCGACCATCCCCGGCCTGTTTGAGTTCCCCTTCATGAAAGGCGGCGGCGAGCCGATGCACCAGGCACTGGCGAAGCTATGGGAGGAGTATCACCGTGAAGGCCTGGGGAACTCTTTCGCCAGCAGTCCGACCCCGATTACCAGGGTGGTTCCGGTGGAAAAGGCCATCGACACCCGGGTCGAAGTCCTGCCCTTCGAGGTCATCTCCAGGATGCTCGACCGGAATGAGACATTTGCGCTGGCCGCCTGCGCCTGCCGCGTGAGCGTGGGAGCCTGCCAGGGGCCGAGGGACGTGTGCCTGATATTCGATGCCACCGGCCGCTTCCTGATTGAGAGAGGGTTTGCCCGGGAAATCACCAGGGAGGAAGCGCTGGAGGTGGTGCGCCGCGCTGAAGAAGCGGGCCTGGTGCATACGACCAACAACAGCCAGGACCGCCTGAGCCTCATCTGCAACTGCTGCCCCTGCTGCTGCACCATCCTGCGTGGGCTCACACAGCTCCAGAATCCCAACGCCTTCGCTGTCAGCCGATGGTGCTCCCAGGTTGACCCGGACCTCTGCAACGGATGCGGGATATGTGAGGACGAGCGCTGCCCGGTATCGGCCATCAAGGTCAGAGAGTCGGTGGCAGAAGTTGACCGGGAGCGATGCATCGGGTGCGGCCTTTGTGTTACCAAGTGCGACGCCGAAGCGGTTCACCTGGTCCCGCGCCGGCATGCGCCTGATCCTCCGCAGACGATCGTGGAGATGGGCCTGAAGATAGCGACGGAAAAGGGCAAGGCGGAAGACTTCATCAAGCTTATGAGGCGCAGCACCTAGTCCTTCCTTTTTGATCCCCACCTTTGGATGACTCTAACAAGGACCGGCTTCAGCGGATTGTACCTGAGACCTTTCTGCATAATGATCCTGATGATGAGGCGGATCAGGAAGGCTTCCAGGATGACAATGCCTGCAATGATACACAAGTCAGCCACATTGAAGACCGTGCTAACATACCCACCGGATGAGATCACCTCGATGAAGTCAGTGACGTGACCCTGGACAATCCGGTCTACCAGATTGCCCAGTGAGCCGCCGACGAACAGCCCGGTACCGACATTAAGCAGCATGCTTTCGGATCGCTTGAATCTCCAATAGAGGACGAGGGAAGCGAATATCATGCCGAGAGGCAAAAGCAAGGAGACCGTGGATGAAGCCGAAATGCCGAAGACCAGGCCGGGATTGGCCACGTGGGTTAGGCGAAGACGACCCTCATGAGGTATCGACTCTCCTATGGCAAGGCTCTCTCTAACCACCAGTTTGGTGAGCTGGTCTATTCCCAGTGCCACAAGAGCCAGAAAAGGGGCTGTCTGCACTTGATGCCACAGACCTGGCACATTGGTGTCCCTGCCAACTATCAGCTTCCTCATGAATGACTCAGCAGATTCGAGACATCCGGACCGCCGGACCTGCAAGCATGGAATCTGCCACTGAATGAGATTGACGTGATCCCCCAAGAACTGATCCGGGCGAGATGCTGCACCTTACCGCAATGGAGCTGCGCCCGGGCTATCCCGCCGGCTGGTCGCCGGCATTCCTGGCCCCAGCCTTCCTCGCCTGTTTATCCTGATACATCTGGTTGTCGGCCTCTTTCATGATTTCGTCCAGCCGGCAGCCCTCATCACCCGTCGCCGCACCAACAGAAAGGCTCAGAGCAGTCCCCCGGTATTTGCTGTTGTGAATTGCCAGGTTGTCTCTGACGCGTGCCAGAGCTTTCTCTGCGGCAGATCTGTCTGTACCGGGAAGGAGCACCGCAAACTCATCACCCCCGATTCTAGACGCCACATCTCCAGCACGGAAGGAGGCCACCAGCACCGCCGCCGCCCGGCGCAGGAGCGCATCCCCGGCTTCGTGCCCCTGGGTGTCATTGACCGCTTTCATGCCATCCACATCAGCCATAACCACGCTTACCGGGAATGAGCCTCTAGCGCGTTCCATCCTGGCGAATTCCCCCTCAAAATGGGCCCGGTTGTACAGATCGCTGAGCGCATCGTGGCTGCTGACGTACTCCAGCCTCTTCTCCGCTCGCTTGCGCACGGTGACGTCCCGCACCATGACCAGGGCTTCATTCTCGCGGCTCGCCGCTACCCGGGCCTCGTAGAAGGCGGTATCACCGTTCAACGGAACTTGAATCTCGAACAACTGCGTTTCTCCGGTCTGCAACGCCTGTTTCACAAAAGGCAGCCCCCGGTGAACCACTTCCTCCGAAAGTACCTTGTATTGAGGCAACTCCTGATACGGTTTGCCATCCGTGGATCTGACTTGAGTCCTTGGCGGGCCATCTGCCTCAGTGGCTCTCGCGTCGTGGCTCTCGCGTCGAGAATGGTGCCATCACCGCCAACTCGAAACATCAGGTCCGGTATCGCATTCAGAAGTGCCCGCTTCTCAGCTTCCCTTTCGGCCAGTTCACGCTGTGACCGGTCCAACGATGCCAGCATACCGTTGATAGCCTCACCCAATTTCGAGACTTCATCCTTTCCTTCGACGGCGATCCGCTCGGTCAGATCACCGGTTTCACGTACGCTGTCTACGCCTTTGCTGAGGCCGAGCAAACGAGAGAGAATAACCCGGTTCATCAGGATGATGACCACCAGGGCAAACCCCACAAAGGCTGCGGCGAGATAGGCTATGAGCCAGTAAACTGTCTGCTGCCCCTGATGGTAGATATTGCGGGGCATGTCCGCTCTGATCATCATCGCCGGGTTGCCATAGACATCTTTCAGCAAGCCGTATCCGGCCACGGTGTCCTTGCTCAGCGGGTGAGTAACCACGGGGACTTCGTCCGATAGCCGCGACTGCACGGTCAGGAAGTCGTCCGGCATCTGTGAATCATCCAAACGGTACAGGGCTAGAGACAGATGTGTCTGCTCTGCCAGCCTTCCCACCTCAGTATCATCGAGCAGGCGAGCGAAGATCGTCCTGCCTTGAATGGGCCCATAGA
>PDVJ01000169.1_pt1 | contig 19837 bp, 18 predicted proteins | sample 1369811 | NCBI WGS metagenome assembly PDVJ01 (sample SAMN07795376, study PRJNA414565) | Alkali sediment metagenome, whole genome shotgun sequencing project. | reverse complement strand
GTCACGCTGTTCCTCGGCGGCTACAACCTCCCGTGGATGACGGACGCGGGGTTCGTGCTCCCGGGCGGCGCGGTCATCGAGCTGGGCCATGGCTCGGTCGTGGTCATCCAGCTCATTACTTTCCTCGCCAAGGTGGTGCTGCTCTGCAGCTTCCAGATCCTGGTCCGCTGGACGCTGCCGCGCTTCCGCTGGGACCAGCTGCTGCGCTTCGCATGGAAGTTCATGCTGCCGCTCGCCATCGCCAACCTCGTAGTGACCGCAGTCGTGGTCTGGGCCCTGACGTGACGCGATGAGCAGCCGCAAACCCTACGTCCGCAAGCGCTACTGGAACGAGCCCGTGATGGGCTGGTACGAGCGCGCATACTTCTTCGAAGTCTGGCACGGCCTGCGCATCACGGGCGGCGTCTTCCTCGCCAACCTGTGGAAATGGATGACGGGCCGCAAAGGAGCGCTCACCTCCTACTACCCCGAGGAGACCCGCGCGGATTACGCCGCGAACAACCGCGGCAAGCACATCCTGACGCAGCGGCCGGACGGCCGGCCGCAGTGCGTCGCCTGCAACATGTGCGCGACCGTGTGTCCGGCGCAGTGCATCGAGATCGACGCTGCCTACGACCCGGACGATCCCGGGCACCCGAAATACCCGTCGCGCTTCGAGATCGACTACTCGCGCTGCGTGTTCTGCGGGATGTGCGTCGAGGCCTGCCCGGAGGACGCGATCCGGATGATGAAGGAAACGCCGGACCTGCCCGGCTTCGATCGCAGCCGCATGTGGCTCCGGCAGGACGAGCTGATGAACTGGCAGCCGCGGCAGGACGTGGCAAAGCCCTACCCCGTCGCGGGCGCGAGCCGGCCCGAGGGCAAGCCATGAGCCTCGAGACGCTGCTGCTGTACTTCTTCGCGGCCGCCGCTCTCGCGGGCGGCGTGCTGATGCTGGTCGCGCGCCACCCGATGCGCGTCGCACTCGCGCTGATCAGCTCCATGGTCTCGCTCGCCGGCATCTACGCGATCCTCGGCGTGCACGTCATCGCGGTGTTCCAGGTGCTGATCTACGTCGGCGCCGTGATGGTGTTCATGGTGTACGTGATCATGCTGCTCGACGTCCGCGATCCGTCGTTCCTGGAACGCTACGGGCGCGCGCTGGTGCCGTCGGTCGCCATTGCCGGGGTTCTCGCCGCGGCGCTGGGCGCAGCCGTGAGCCGCGGTCGCATCGCCACCGCGGCCGAGCTCGCGCCTGCGCAGCCGGAGGGCGCACAGGTCTCGTTCGGCGTCCAGCCGTTCTCGGTCGAGTTCCTCGGCGACTACTGGCTGCATTTCGAGCTCACCTCCGTGCTGCTGCTCGCGGCCGTCGTCGCCGCGATCGCCGTGATCAAGGCCGGGCGGAGGCACGATGGATAGGACACAGCTGCTGCTCACGCTCTCGATCGCGCTGTTCTCGCTCGGGCTGGTCGGCGTCATGATCCGCCGCAACGCGCTCGTGATGCTCATGTGCATGGAGCTGATGCTGAACGGCGTGATCCTGAGCCTGGTGACCTTCGCCGAACGCACGGCCACGGTGTCGGGCGCGGTGCTGGTGTTCCTGGTATTCGTGGTCGCCGCGGCCGAGATCGCCATCGCGATCCCGATCGTGCTGCTGCTCGCGAGGCAGCGCCACACGCTCGACGTGGGCGCCTGGTCCGGGCTCAAGGGATGACGATGAACCTGCTCACGCTCATCGTGCTGCTGCCGCTCGCCGGATTCGTGCTGAACGGGCTCGCCGGCAACAGGCTCGGCAAGGGTTTCGTCAGCGTCGTGGGCTGCGGCCTGCCGATCGTCGCCTTCATGGCGACGGTGAGGGCCTTCCTCGAGCTGCAGGCCACCGGCGGCAGCGCGCTGCTCGAGACCGCCTACACGTGGGCGATGGTCGGCGACTTCCGCTTCGAGGTCGCCTTCTACTTCGACCGGCTGAGCGCGCTGATGACATTGATCGTCACGGGCGTGGGCTCGCTGATCCACGTCTACTCGACCGGCTACATGAAGGACGACGCGAGCTACGCCCGCTATTTCGCGTACCTGAACCTGTTCCTGTTCTTCATGCTGCTGCTGGTGCTCGGGCGCTCGCTGCTGGTGTGCTTCGTCGGCTGGGAAGGGGTCGGCCTCGCGTCCTACCTGCTGATCGGGTTCTGGTTCGAGGACCCCGCCAAGGCGGCCGCGGGCAAGAAGGCGTTCATCACCAACCGCGTCGGCGACGCCGGGTTCCTGCTCGGCATGTTCCTGATCTACCACGCGCTCGGTACGCTCGACTTCGACGCGGTCAACGCCGCCTTCAACGCTCCGGTGGTGCCCGCGGTGTCGGCGAGCCTGGTGGGACTGCTGCTCTTTGTCGGCGCGACCGGCAAGTCCGCGCAGATCCCGCTGCACGTGTGGTTGCCGGACGCGATGGCCGGCCCGACACCGGTCTCGGCGCTGATCCACGCCGCGACGATGGTCACCGCGGGCGTGTACCTCGTGGCGCGCCTGAACGGCCTCTACCTGCATGCGCCCGAGGCCTCGCAGGTGATCGCTGTCGTGGGCCTCGCAACGGCATTCTTCGCGGCGACGATCGCGGTCGTGCAGACGGACATCAAGAAGGTGCTCGCGTACTCGACGGTGTCGCAGCTCGGCTTCATGTTCCTCGCGCTCGGCGTCGGCGCATACGGCGTGGCGGTCTTCCACGTGTACACGCACGCGTTCTTCAAGGCGTGCCTGTTCCTGGGCGCGGGCAGCGTGATCCACGCCATGTCCGGCGAGCAGGACATCCGGAAGATGGGCGGCCTCGCGCGGAAGATCCCGGTTACGTTCGTCACGTTCGCGGTGGCCACCGCGGCCATTGCCGGCATCCCGCCGCTGGCCGGGTTCTTCTCCAAGGACGAGATCCTCTGGTTCGCGTTCGCGAGCGAGCGCGGCGGCTCGCCGCTGCTGTGGATCGTCGCCTCGTTCACCGCGTTGATGACCGCGTTCTACATGTTCCGGCTGCTCATGCTCACGTTCCTGACGCCGTCGCGCATGGACGAGAAGACCGCGCACCACGTGCACGAGTCGCCGTTCTCGATGACGGGCGTGCTGATCGTGCTGGCCGTGCTCTCGGCGATCGGCGGCTTCTTCCACGTCTACCACTTCCTCGAGCCCGTGATGCCGATGCCGGCCGAGAACGAGGCGCTCGAGCACCTCAAGCTGCCGCTGGTCGTTTTCGCGGTAGTGACGGGCCTCACCGGGCTGGCCGCCGCCGTGTACGTCTACGGCAGGGGTCTCGCGCGCGCGGACCGCCTGCAGCAGCGCTTCGCGGGACTGCACCGCCTGCTGTCCGGCAAGTACTACGTGGACGAGCTCTACGAGGCGGTACTCGGCCGGCCACTGCACTGGATCTCCGAGCGGGTGTTCCTGGACCTGGGCGACCGGGCGCTGATCGACGGCACGCTGCACGGCCTGACCGGCCTCGCCCAGCGCGCCGCCGGGCGCCTGAGCCGCGTCGAGACCGGCAACCTGCAGTTCTACGTGCTGCTCGCGGCGCTGGGTGTGATCGCCTCGCTCGCATGGATGTGGGGCCATGGCTGAGTCCACCGTGCTGAACCTGGTTCTCTGGCTGCCGGTGCTGGGCATGGCAGTGCTTGCGCTCGCCAGGCGCATGAGCGACCGCCAGGTCCGCGGCTTCACGCTCGCCGTGATGCTGGTGCAGCTGGCGCTCACGGCCTGGCTGTACCGTCGCTTCGACGGCGCGCTCGCGGGCCTGCAGTTCGAGACTCGCGTGCCGTGGATCGCCGACTGGGGCGTCAGTTACCACATCGGCCTCGACGGCCTGAACGTGCTGCTGGTGGCGCTCACCGCGTTCCTCGGGCCGCTGGTGGTCGCGGGCGCGTTCGCAGCCATCCAGAAGAGCGTGAAGCTCTTCTACGCGATGGTCTTCTTCATCCAGTTCGCGATGCTCGGGACTTTCCTCGCCCAGGACCTGTTCCTCTTCTACGTGTTCTGGGAAGCGATGCTGATCCCGATGTTCCTGATGATCGGCATCTGGGGCGGCGAGCGGCGCATCTACGCCACCGTCAAGTTCGTGCTCTACACCGCGTTCGGCAGCATCCTGATGCTCGCGGCGGTCATTTATCTCGTGTATTCGCATTCGACGGCCACCGGCGCGCTGTCGTTCGCCTTCACGGACCTCGGCGCCCATCCGCTGTCGTTCCAGGCGCAGTCCTGGATGCTCGCGGCGTTCGCGCTCTCGTTCGCGATCAAGGTGCCGATGGTGCCACTGCACACGTGGCTGCCCGATGCGCACGTCGAGGCGCCGACCGCGGGCTCGGTGATCCTCGCCGGCGTGCTGCTCAAGATGGGCACGTACGGCTTCATGAAGCTCGGTTTCCCGCTGTTCCCCGACGCTACCCGCGCGTTCATTCCGGCGCTGATGGTGCTGTCGGTCGTGAGCATCCTCTACGGCGCGTGCCTCGCGCTCGTGCAGCCCGACATCAAGAAGGTCATCGCCTACTCGTCGATCAGCCACCTGGGCTACGTGATGCTCGGCCTCGTCAGTCTCGACCTGGTGGGCATCCAGGGAGCGCTGGTGCAGATGGTGAGCCACGGCCTGGTCGCGGGCGGGCTGTTCACGATGGTCGGCATGATCTACGAGCGCTGCCACACTCGTGACATCGCGGCGTATGGCGGGCTGGCGAAACTGCTGCCCGTGTACTCGGTGTTCTTCACGATCCTCACGCTCGCTTCGATCGGGCTTCCGACCACCAGCGGATTCACCGGCGAGTTCATGGCGCTGCTCGGCGCGTTCAACGCCGCCTGGCCGCAGTACGAGGCGGGCTACTCGCTGCCGCTCGCGATGGCGGCGAGCGCAGTCGCGGGCGTGGTGCTCGGCGCGCTCTACATGCTGTGGCTCGCGCAGCGCATGCTGTTCGGCGAGGTCAAGGCGCCGCACCAGCCGTTCACGGACCTGGTGGCGCGCGAGAAGGCGATCCTGCTGGCGTTCGTCGTGGCCATCTTTGCGCTCGGGCTGTTCCCGCGGGAGCCGCTCGCGAAGACCGAGCTCGCCGCGCGCGACTACCAGCAGCGCGTGCTCGCGACCCGCCTGCCGGAGACCGCGCCATGAACTGGCCGCTGATACTCACCGCGATGCTCCCGGAGCACCTGCTGCTCGCCGGGATGCTCGGGATCCTCGGGCTCGAGATCAGGAGCGGGCGCCCGAGCGACGGCTTCGCCGTTGCGCTGCTCTCGGTGGCGGCCGCCGCGGCCTCGGCGCTCTGGCTTTACGCCACCGGATTCGAGGGTACGCCGTTCCCGGACCACTTCTCGGTGGACCCGGCGGCAGCACTGCCAAAGGCGGTGCTGCTCGCACTTGCATTGCCGGTGCTGCTGATCTCGCGCGACGACTTCGCCGAGACGCCCTACTACACGCTCGTACTGGCCTCGCTGTATGGCGCGTGCCTCGTGATCTCCTCGGACAGTTTCCCGACACTGTTCCTCGGCATCGAGATCATGTCGCTGCCGGTCTACGCGCTCGTGGTGCTCGGCATGGTGCGCACCCAGAGCGCGGAGGCGGCGCTCAAGTACCTCGTGCTGGGCGGTGCGGCCACCGCGACGCTGCTGCTGGGCATCGCGTTCCTGTACGGGTGGAGCGGGTCGCTCGCAATCGACGTATTCGCATCGGCGCTCGCCTCACCCGACCCGCTGGCGCTGGCCGGCGTCGCGCTCGTGACGGCCGCGCTGTTCCTAAAGGCGGCCGTGGTGCCATTGCATGCCTGGGCGCCGGACGCCTACGAGGGCGCGAGCGCGCCGGTCACCGCGTACATGGCGACCATCATCAAGGCGGGCGTACTGCTCGCCGCGCTGCGCGTATTCGATACCGCGCCGGTCATGCTGCCGGTGGCCGGGCTGATCGCGGCGCTGCCACTCGTCTCGATGGCCTGGGGAAACCTCGCAGCGCTGAGGCAGACGAGTTTCCGCCGCATGATCGCCTACTCGTCGATAGCGCACGCGGGCTACCTGTTCTACGCCCTGCTGGGCGCCGGAGAAGGTCGCTGGGAGGCGATCGTCTTCTACCTGGTCGTCTATGGCCTGATGAACGTGCTGGCCTTCGCGGCCCTCCCGCGGGGCGCCGACGACGAGCGGCAGGATCGTCTCGAGGCGCTGCAGGGCCTGTATCGGCGCCGGCCGTTCGCCGCGATCATGATCGCGATCGCGATGCTCTCGCTGGCCGGCCTGCCCCCGCTGCCCGGATTCGCCGCCAAGTTCCTGGTGTTCCGCAACGTGCTCGAGGCGGGCTACACCGGCTACGCGGTGGCAGGCCTCGTGGCGAGCTACCTCGGCCTGTATTTCTACCTGCGCGTCATCCAGTACATGTTCATGACCGAGCAGGATCCCGCCGCGGCCCGCGGTGCCCCGCGACGCTACGCGGTGCTGGCGAGCGTGCTGTGCCTGGTGCCCGCGGTGCTGCTGATGCTGTTCCCCGGCTGGCTGATCGACCGGCTGTAGTGCGATAACCTCGGCGGATGACTTCCGCCGAACGGGATTCCCCGCCATCGATCGCAGCGCCTGGCCGCGAACACGGGTCGCCGGTCGTGCGCGCGCTGTTCTTCGTCGCAGGAGTCGTTTCGCTGGCGCTCGCGGTCGCAGGTGTGGTGCTGCCGGTGCTGCCAACCACGCCGCTCGTGCTGCTGGCCGCCGCGTGCTTTGCGCGCAGCTACCGACCGTTCCACGAGTGGCTGATCGCCCACCGCCTGTTCGGCCCCATGGTGCGCGAGTGGCACGAGCACGGCAGCATTCCTTTTCGAGTCAAGCTGACTGCGATCTCGATGATGGCGCTGGGGCTCGGTGCGTCGATCGTGCTGTTCGTCGAGGCGCCGTGGCTCAAGGCGCTGCTCGCCGCCCTGGGAGTCGGGCTCGGCGCCTGGATGTACCGGCTGCCCTCGCGCGACCGCTAGGCGCCCGCCCGCCTCGCGATCGGCGAGTGCGAGTCGAGGACCTGCAGGCGCGCCGCCTGCAGGCGCTCGGAGACGACACCGAGCAGCCGGTGCATGATCTTGTAGCCGAACCCGGTGTCGGCACGGCAGGTGTCCAGCAGCTTGTAGCCGTCGAACGCGAGGGCTTCGATGGGCTCCAGTGCCCGCGCCTGGAAGCGCTTGCCGCCGCCCATCAGCACCGCCGACCAGCCGAGTTCATCACCGGCTTCCAGCGTGTGCACGCGCAGCGTCCGTCCCTGCACCACCATCTCGAGCGCCGCACGCCCGGTGAGCAGCAGGAAGAATTCGTGCTTCGGGTCGCCCTCGCGAAAGATGATCTCGTCCTTCGCGAAGCTGGTCTGCCGCGCAAGGGCGGCCAGCGTTGCGCAGTGCTCGGGCGTGAGCCCCTCGGCGAACGGATGGCCCTGGACGGCTTCAAGGATCTTGTCGGTCATGGCTTCCCCCTCGAGTCCCGCGCCTGATTGCATCGGGGCTGCTTGCGGCCCTGCGTCGCCGATTCTACGCTCGGCAGGCCGCGGCGGATCAACAGGCGGGGGCCATGCACGAAAAAGAACTCGAGACGTTCCTGCGCAGCCGCATTCCGCTCTCCGCGGCCATGGCGGTCGAAGTGCGTACGGCATCGCCCTCGGCGGTCGTGATTTTCGCGCCGCTCGCGCCGAACCTGAACCACCGCGACACCGCCTTCGGCGGCAGCGTGTCGGCGGTGGCGATCCTCGCCGCGTGGTCGGTGCTGTACGTGCGCATGCAGGTCGAGGGGCTCGCGGGCCGGATCGTGATCCGGCGCAACGCAGTGAGCTACGACCGGCCGGTCGCCGACGGCTTCACCGCGACTGCGACGGCGCCGGACGCAACCGACTGGGCGAGGTTTCGGGCGACGCTGGCGCGAAATCGCACGGCCCGCATACGGGTCGGTGCATGTATCGAGTCGGGCGGCCAACGTGCCGGAGAGATGGAAGGCGAATTCGCGGTGCTGCCGGCACGATCCGACGACGCGCGCGCGGACGCATGAGCCCCGCCCGGGAGCAAATGCTCAACCCGACCTGAAACCGGCCTTCTTGTGGCCGCCGTCGCAGAAAGGCCTGTTTGCTGAAGTGCTGCAACGACAAAGGCAAGTTTCCGTCATGCGCGGGCGCCGGAACCTGCGCGCCCGCCTGCGGATTGTCCAGCAGGTATGATCGCCGGGGAAACATCCGCCGGGGACGGCGCGCCGCAGGAAGAGCAGTCATGCACAAGGCCCGCCTGGAAGCGTTCAGCGACGGCGTGATCGCAATCATCATCACGATCATGGTGCTGGAACTCAAGGTGCCTCACGACACCGGCATCGCGGCGCTCCGCCCGCTCATCCCCGTGTTCCTGAGCTACGTGCTGAGCTTCGTCTTCGTCGGCATCTACTGGAACAACCACCATCACATGCTGCAGGCGGCGGAACGCGTGAACGGGCCCACACTCTGGGCCAACCTGCACCTGCTGTTCTGGCTGTCGCTGGTGCCGTTCGTCACGGGGTGGATGGGCGAGAATCACTTCGCGCCCGTGCCCGTGGCGCTGTACGGATGCGTGCTGCTGATGGCCGGTGTCGCGTACACGGTCCTGACACGCGTGCTGATCGCGCACCACGGCAACGAGTCCGTTCTCGCAGTGGCAGTCGGCAGCGATCGCAAGGGCAAGGCCTCGATAGCGATGTATGCCGCCGCGATTCCGCTCGCGTTCGTGAGTACCGCGCTCTCGGGAGGTCTCTACGTGCTGGTCGCCATCCTCTGGCTCGTGCCCGACCGGCGGATCGAGCGCACCGTGGCTAAACGATCCCGGCCACCCTGAGCGCCTCGACCTCTGCCGCGCCGTAGCCGGCCATCTCGAGCAGTTCCTGCGTCTGGGTGCCCACGCCCACAGGCGGCGAGCCGACCTGGGCCGGCGTCACGCTGAATCTGGGCGCCGGCGCGGGGTGGGTGATGCCGTCGATGTCGACATAGGCGCCCCGCGCGAGGTTGTGGGGATGCTGCTGCGCTTCCGCGAAACTCAGTACCGGCGCGAAGCAGACGTCGGTGCCTTCGAGCAGCGCACGCCATTCATCACGCGTCCTGGTGCGGAACAATTCCGCGAATCGCTGCTTGAGCTCCGGCCAGCGCCTCAGGTCGAACTGCGCGCCCTCGAGTCCCTGGCCCGTGAGACCGCACTTCGCGAGCAGCAACTGGTAGAACTGCGGCTCCAGTGCTCCCACCGAGATCCAGCCGCCGTCGGCACACTGGTAGCAGTCGTACCAGTGGGCGGCACCGTCGAGCGCATTACCCTGCCTGCGATCCGCCCAGAGACCCTGCACGCGCATCCCCTGCACCAGCGTGCTCATCAGCGCGCAGCTGTCGGTGATCGCGGTGTCGATCACCTGCCCCTGCCCCGTCACGCGCGCGCGCAGGATGCCGCTCAGGATCCCCACCGCCATGAACATCGCGCCGCCACCGATGTCGCCCACGACCGTCGGAGGAACGGCCGGCGCCGATGCGGCGTGACCGCCGTGATAGAGGATCCCACTCAACGCGACGTAGTTGATGTCGTGCCCCGCCGCCTGCGCCAGCGGCCCAGTCTGGCCCCAGCCGGTCAGCCGCCCGTACGCCAGGCGCGGATTGCGCGCCAGGCATACGTCCGGGCCGAGCCCGAGCCGCTCCATCACGCCGGGCCTGAATCCCTCGATCAGGCCATCGGATTTCTCGATCAGGCGCAGCACGACCTCGGCCGCCCCGGGCTGCTTCAGGTCGACCGCGATCGAGCGCTTGCCGCGCCGCGTGAGGTCGTACTTGGGCTGGGCATTGAACGGCAGCGAGCCGCCCTTGCGGTCCACCAGCACGACCTCCGCCCCGAGGTCGGCCAGCAGCATGCCGCAGAACGGGCCGGGGCCGATGCCCGCGAACTCGACGATCCGGATGCCTTGGAGTGGGCCCATGGGAAATGAAGACGCGATCGCCTGGTCAGAGCGAGCGCGCCACGATCTCCTTCATGACCTCGCTCGCGCCGCCATAGATGCGCTGCACCCGCGCATCGACGTAGAGCAGCGAGATCGGGTACTCGGTCGTGTAGCCATAGCCGCCGAAGAACTGCAGGCACTCGTCCATCACCCGGCACTGCGCCTCGGTGATCCAGAGCTTGGCCATCGAGGCCGTGACGGTGTCGAGCGTGCCGTCCTTCAGCTGACGGATGCAGTCGTCGATGAACACGCGCGCGACGTGCACCTGCGTCTTCACTTCGGCAAGCTTGAAGCGGGTGTTCTGCATCTCGAGCAGTGCCTGTCCGAAGAGCTTGCGCGAGCGTGCGTACTCGGTCGTGATCGCGAGCGCGTACTCCATCGCGGCGACGCCGCCGAGCGCCAGCAGCGCGCGCTCGTACGGCAGGTCGCGCATCAGCTGCACGAAGACCTGCCCTTCCGCCGGCCCGAGCAGGCAGTCGGCCGGCACGCGGCAGTCGTCGAAGAACATCTCGGCCGTGTCCCAGCCGTTCTGCCCGATCTTGTCGAGCACGCGCCCGACCCGGTAGCCGGGCAGGTCCTTGGTCTCGACCATGATGATCGAGGTGCCCTTCGCGCCCTTCGTGGGATCTGTCTTGACGACCACGCCGACCAGCCCGGCGTGCAGTCCGTTGGAGATGAACGTCTTCGAGCCGTTCAGCACGTACTGGCCGTCCTCGCGCACCGCGCGTGTCCGCACCGCCTGCAGGTCGGAACCCGCGCCCGGCTCGGTCATTGCGATCGCGCCGACGAGTTCGCCGGACGCCATCCTCGGCAACCAGTTGCGCTTCTGCTGCTCGGAGCCGTAGTTGAGGACGTAGTGCGCGAGGATGCTGTGCACCACGTGGCCGAAGCTCGAGATGCCGTGACGACCCATCTCTTCGGCGACCACGGCCTCGTGGCGCGCGTCGCCGCCGACGCCGCCGTACTCCGCAGGGATGTCCGTGCAGAGCAGGCCCACTTCCCCGGCCTTGTTCCAGATGTCGCGGTCGACGTGATGCTGCTCGCGCCAGCGGGCGTCGTTCGGGACGATCTCGCTCTCGATGAAGCGCTTCGCGGCGTCGCGAAACATCTCGAGCTCGTCGTCCATCCAGGGTGATCTGTAATCGGTCACGTCAGGTTTCCCGTGTGGAGACGCGGCGCGATGTCGCCGAGCCGCGTCGGCGCCGGATCAGGACAATGCACCGGCCTTCGCGTTCGGATCGGCCCCGAAGACCGACTTGACCTCGAGGAACTCCTCGAAACCGAAGGCGCCCCACTCACGGCCGAGACCCGACTGCTTGTAGCCGCCGAACGAGCCGCAGACGTCGAGGCTAGCGCCGTTCAAGTGCACGTTGCCGGCCCGGATCCGCTTTCCGACCTTGCTCGCGTGTTCGTGCGTGTCGCCGAACACGTAGCTCGAAAGCCCGTAAGGCGTGTCGTTCGCGATGCGGATCGCCTCCTCCTGTCGCCGAACACGTAGCTCGAAAGCCCGTAAGGCGTGTCGTTCGCGATGCGGATCGCCTCCTCCTCGGTGTCGTACGGCAGGATGCAGAGCACTGGCCCGAAGATCTCCTCGCGCGCGATCGTCATGTCGTTGGTGACGTTGCTGAAGATCGTGGGCCGCGTGTAGAACCCATGCGCCAGTCCTTCCGGCCGGCCCGGACCTCCGGCCACCACCTTCGCGCCTTCCTTGATGCCTTTCTCGATCAGGCCCTGCACCCGGCGCCACTGGGCCTCGCTCGACTGCGGACCCATGGTCGTCTTCTCGTCCATCGGGTCGCCGGTGACGACGGTAGACGCCACCGCGGCAGCTATCGCCTCCACCTGCGCGAGGTGCTTGCGCGGCACCAGCATGCGCGAAGGGGCGTTACAGCTCTGCCCGGTGTTGTTCATCATCACCAGCACGCCGTGGCCGACCGCCTGCTCGAGCGGCGCGCCGTCGAGGATGATGTTCGGCGACTTGCCGCCGAGTTCGAGCGACACCTTCTTGACCGTGTCCGCCGCGGCCTTGTCGACGAGGATGCCCGCGCGCGTCGAGCCCGTGAACGACACCATGTCGATGCCGGGGTGCGACGACAGCGCGGCACCCACGGTCGGGCCGTCGCCGTCCACCAGGTTGAACACGCCCGGCGGCACGCCGGCCTCGTGCAGGATCTCCGCCATCACGTGGCCCGAAAGCGGCGCGATCTCGGAAGGCTTCAGCACCATCGTGCAGCCCGCCGCCAGTGCCGGGGCGACCTTGCACGCGATCTGGTTGGCGGGCCAGTTCCATGGCGTGATGAGTCCGCAGACACCGACCGGTTCGCGGACGATCTTCGTCGTGCCCTGCATCTTCTCGAACTCGAAGTCCTTCAGGACGCCGAGCGCGACCATGAAGTGCCCGAGACCCGCCGGCGCCTGCAGCGGCGTGGCGATGGTCGCGAGCGGCGCGCCCATTTCCTCGGAGATCGCGAGCGCCATGTCGCCGAGACGGCCCTGGTAGACGGCGACGATGCGCTCGAGCAGCGCAACGCGTTCTGCGCGGGTGGTCTGCGAGAAGCTCGCGAACGCGCGCTGTGCCGCGGCTACCGCACGATCGACATCCGCCTTGCTGCCGAGCGATATGACGCCGGCCACGCCTTCGGTCGCCGGATTCACCACATCGAGCGTCTGCGGCTGGAGAGGGTCGACCCACTGGCCGTCGATGTAGAACTTGCGGTAGTCGCGCATGGCCGTCTCCTGGCGTTCGTCTTCGGAGGGTGAGCTCCCACTGTATCCCAGCCTAGCCGGCTGCGGATACGGCCGGGCGAGGGGGCAACGCGGGGGCCGCCCGGGCGTGGGCGGCGATCATGTCGGCGAATCGCCCGCAAAGCTGCGCCGGAAAATCGTGCCCGAAGCCGTCGAGCAGCACGAGTCGCGCGTCCCGGATCCGGTAGGCCGTGTCCACCCCTCCCTGGTAGGGCACCAGGGGATCCGACTTGCCGTGGATGACCAGTGTCGGGCTGGTGATCCGGCCGAGCAGCGCGCTGCGGTCACCGCTCGCCAGGATCGCGCCCAGCTGTCGCAGGAATCCGGCCGGATGGTAGCCGCGCTCGACGGCCCGCCGGATCCGTACGCGGAACTCGTCGGGTGGCGTCGGGTATCCGGGACTGCCGATCACGCCGAACAGGTGCTCGTAATGCTCGATCAGGGTTTCGGTCGTAATGGGCTCGCGCGGGCGGCGCAGCAGCTCGCGCCGGATCCGCACCGACGGCTGCGGCAGGCGTCGCGCGCCGGTGGTGGACATGATGGAGGTCAACGACAGCGTGCGCTCCGGATAGAGCGCCGCCACCAGCTGGCCGATCATTCCGCCCATGGAAGCGCCGACGACGTGCGCCGCAGGGATGTCGAGCGCGTCGAGCAGGCCGACCGTGTCGCGCGCCATCGCGTCGAGCGCATAAGGCGACCTGACCGGCAGCCCGAGCAGCGTGCGCAGGATCGCGCTGCCGATACGGGGCGTTCCGAGCTCGTCGAGCTTCTGCGACAGGCCGCAGTCCCGGTTGTCGAAGCGCAGGACGCGGAATCCCTCGCGCACCAGGCCTTCGCAGAACGGGTCCGGCCACGCCACGAGCTGCATGCCGAGGCCCATGACGAGCAGCACCACGGGCGCTCCCGGTTCGCCGAGCGACTCGTACTCGAGGGTGATGCCGTTCGACTGTATGGCCGTCATATGAAGCTCCAGCGGAAACGCGGGGACGAGCATAATGCACGACTGCATGGCCGACACCGTCCCTCCCGATCGCCCGAAGAGCCGCTCGCTCGCGCCGTTGCGGGCGCTCGCGCCCTATCTCCAGCCATATCGCGGCACCCTGCTGCTTGCCCTCGCGGCGCTGCTCGTCGCTGCGGCCGCGATGCTGGCACTGCCGATCGCGCTCCGGCACCTGATCGACCAGGGCATCGCCTCGGGCAGCAGCGACACGGTCAATCGCTACTTCGTCGCCTTCATGGCGGCCGCCGGCATTTACGGCGTCTTCGCCGCGCTGCGCTTTTACCTCGTGACCTGGCTAGGCGAGCGCGTGGTCGCCGACCTGCGCGAAGCCGTCTACGCGCGAGTGATCCGCATGGACCCCGGCTTCTTCGAGGTGACGAGGATCGGTGAGGTGCTGTCGCGGCTGACGGCGGACACGACACTGGTGCAGTCGATCGCGGGCGTGAACCTCTCGATCACGCTGCGCTCGGCGATCTCGCTGGTCGGCAGCCTCGTGATGCTGGCGATCACGAGCCCCAGGCTGACGCTGATGATCCTCGTGCTGGTGCCGGTGGTGATCGTGCCGCTGATTGTGCTCGGCCGCCGTGTCCGCAGGCTCTCTCGAGCATCGCAGGACCGCATCGCCGACACGAGCGGCATTGCCGACGAGACGCTGAACGCGATCCAGACGGTGCAGGCGTTTACGCTGGAGGAAGTGAACTCGCGGCGCTTCGATGCCGCGGTCGAGGACTCGTTCCTGGCCGCGGTCCGTCGCACCAGGACTCGCTCCACGCTGACCGCGATCGCCACGATGCTGGTCTTCGGCGCGATCACGTTCGTGCTGTGGATGGGCGCGCATTCGGTGGTGCGCGGCGAGATGACCGGCGGCCAGCTCGGGCAGTTCCTCGTCTACGCCGTGTACGTGGCGATTTCGGCGGCCTCGCTGAGCGAGATGTGGGGCGAGGTGCAGCGAGCCGCGGGCGCGATGGAGCGCCTCGTGGAGCTGCAGCACGCGGCACCGACGATCGTGGCGCCGGAGCGACCGGCGCCGCTGCCCACACCGGGCCGCGGCGAAATCCGCTTCGAGAACGTCACGTTCCGCTACCCGTCGCGCCCGGAGTCCGCCGCCCTCGCCGATTTCGACGTCTCAATCCGGCCGGGCGAGACCGTCGCGTTCGTCGGGCCCTCCGGCGCGGGCAAGAGCACGGTGTTCCAGCTGCTGCTGCGCTTCTACGACCCGTCCGCCGGGCGCATCCGCATCGACGGCGTGGACATCGCAACGGCCGACCCTGAGCAGGTGCGCCGGCGCATCGGGCTCGTGCCGCAGGACACGGTGCTGTTCGCGACGAGCGCTCGGGAGAACATCCGCTACGGCCGGCCCGAGGCGAGCGACGCGGAGGTGGAGGCCGCGGCGCGCGCTGCGGCCGCGGACGAGTTCATCCGCAGGCTGCCAGAAGGCTACGAGACGTTCCTCGGCGAGCGCGGTACGCGCCTGTCAGGCGGCCAGCGGCAGCGCATCGCGATCGCCCGGGCGATCCTGCGCGACCCACCGATCCTGCTGCTGGACGAAGCCACCAGCGCACTCGACGCCGAGAGCGAGCGCCTGGTGCAGGCCGCACTCGAACAGCTGATGCGCGACCGGACGACGATCGTCATCGCACACAGGCTCGCGACCGTGCTCGAGGCGGACCGCATCATCGTGATGGACCACGGCCGCGTAATCGCGCAGGGCACGCACGCCGAGCTCGTGCGCAGCAACGCTCTTTACGGCCGCCTGGCAGCGCTGCAGTTCAGCGACACGAGCGCCGACGCGGCGGCGCGGGCCGGGGGGAGGCCATGAGCAGCGCCACGGTAACGGTAAACCCGCTTGGCCAGCCGATCGGACCGGCGGTGCCCGGCTGGACCGCGCCGCCGCGCCCGCAGCGCGTAGTGCTGCCGGGACGCTACTGCCGCCTCGAGCCTCTCGACAGCGGCCGGCACGCCGCCGACCTTTACGCGGCGAATTCCCTGGACCGCGATGGCCGCATGTGGACTTACCTCTTCAGCGGCCCGTTCGCGACGCTCGACGAGTTCGCGGCCTGGCTCGAATCCCGCGAGGATTCGCTGGATCCTCTCTACTTCGCGATCGTCGACGTTGGCACGGGCCGCGCGACCGGAATCGGCTCGTACTTGCGCATCGAGCCGGCGCACGGGACTATCGAGGTGGGGCACCTGGCCTTCTCGCCTCTGCTGCAGCGGACCGCGGCGGCAACCGAGGCGATGTACCTGATGATGAAACACGCCTTCGATCTCGGCTATCGTCGCTACGAGTGGAAGTGCGACGCGTTGAACGCCGCGTCGCGACGCGCCGCCGACCGGCTCGGATTCAGATTCGAGGGAATCTTCCGCCAGGCGGTCGTGTACAAGGGTCGCAACCGCGACACTGCGTGGTATTCCATCCTCGACACCGAGTGGCCTGGACGCGAGACTGCATTCCTGGCCTGGCTCGACCCCGCCAATTTCGACTCCGATGGCCGGCAACGGCGATCACTGCAAGGAACCTGACATGCGCCTGAATCTCGACCGCGCTACCCGCGTTGCAGCTGCAACTTCGGCCCTGATCCTGACCGTGTGCGCAGGCGTGGCCGCCGCAGAAACTCCGGCCCAGGGCCAGCCGGCCTTTGCCAGCCAGCCGTTGCCCGCCGTGCCGGGTGCACCGGCACCTGCCGCTGGCGGCCGGCCCCGCGTCGGCCTGGTGCTCGCGGGCGGCGGCGCCAAGGGCGGCGCGCACGTCGGCGTGCTGAAGGTGCTCGAGGAGATGCGCGTGCCCATCGACTGCATCGCCGGCACGAGCATGGGCGCGCTGGTGGGCGGCGGCTACGCGTCCGGCATCGATGCGAAGGGCATGGAGGAATTCCTGCTCGGCATCGACTGGCCGAAGGTCGTCGGCGGCGTGGGACGGTGGGAGAAGCAGCCGATCGAGCAGAAGCGCGGCGGCGTGACCTACAGCAACCAGCTCGACATGGGATTGAAGGACGGTCACGTGGTCATGCCGCCCGGGCTGATGAACACCAGCGGCATCGACGACCTGTTGCGCAGCTACGTCGCTCGATCGCGCAACGTGTCGAACTTCGACCAGCTGCCCATTCCCTACCGCGCGGTCGCGACCGACATGGTGTCGGGCCAGATGGTGGTGCTCGGCGACGGCGACCTCGCGACCGCCATGCGCGCCAGCATGGCGATTCCCGGAGCCTTCGCCCCGGTGCGCCTCGGCGACTACATCCTCAACGACGGCGGCATGGTCCGCAACCTGCCCATCGACGTCGCCCGCAACCTCTGCGCCGACGTGATCATCGCGGTGAACCTCGTCACCGAACCGGTAAAGCCCGAGAACCTGCAGACGGCGACACAGCTCGCCGGACGCGCGATGGACGTCATGCTGGAGGCCAACGTGAAGCTGCAGCTGCAGACGCTGCAGACCGGCGACGTGCTGGTGAACGTGCATGTCGGCGACATCGGCACGGCCGATTTCACCAGGGTGCCGGAGACCGTCCCGCTCGGCGAGAAGGCGGCCCGGGCCGTGGCGGACCAGCTGGCCCGCTACGCCGTACCGGCACCCGAGTTCATGGCCTGGCGCGAGCGTGTCACGAAGGGCCAGCCGTCCGAGGCTCGCCTGGCCAACGTCGAGTTCAAGGGCCTCGAGTGGATCAACCCGGCATACCTGGCCACGCTGACGGATGTCCGCGCGGGCGACGTCGTGGACAGCAAGCGCACCAGTGAAGAGGCCGGGAACATGTCCGCGCTCGCGGACATCGAATCGGTCAGCTATGGCTTCTCAGGCGATCCGGCGAACCCGACGCTGCAATGGTTGCCGAAGGAGAAGAGCTGGGGCCCGAACTACCTCAAGTTCGACATCGGCCTCTACGCATCCGCGGGCGGCGACTCCGGTTTCGTCTTCTACTTCCAGCAGGAGCGCCGCTGGCTGAATTCGCTGGGACTGAAGTGGCGCAACGAGGTGCAGCTAGGCTACAACAACATGTTTTCGTCGACGCTGTACCAGCCGCTCGACACCGCCCAGAGGTTCTTCGTGCAGCCGCAGGTCTTCCTGACCGAGACCCGCGAATACCTTTATTACGACAACGAGCGCATCGCCCAGTACTCGTTCACCGACGTCGGTGGACTTACCGACTTCGGGATAAATTTCGGCCGCAGCGCACAACTGAGGGCGGGTTACCTTTATGCGAGCCGCGACGCGAACGTCGACACGGGTCCCCGAGTGCTTCCGGAGGTCGGCGCGGTGGACGCGGGCATCACGGCACAATTCGTCTACGACACCCGCGACGCAGCTTTCGCCCCGACCCGCGGGCTGGCCGCCGCGGTCGAGTACATGTACGCCGACGACTCGCTGGGCGCCGATCGCGACTGGCAGCGGCTCGAGGCCGGAGCCAGGTTCGCGTTGCCGCTGAGCGGCGACGTGATCTGGCTGGCGGCGGCCGGAGGCACGAACCTCGGCAGCGACCTGCCCGTCGACCGATTCTTCACGCTCGGAGGCCCGGGCAGCTTCCCCGGTCTCGAGCTGGCACAGTATCGTGCCCCGGACTACTGGACCGTGAGCGGCAGCTACCTCTGGAAGTTCGCCGACATCCAGACGCTGCGCGGAGAATCGATGTACATCGGAGCGCAAATCCAGGGTGGTGCGATCGCGAACTGGCTGAAAGGCCTCCAGATTGGCCCTGATGGGCCTGACTTCGAGAGTGTCGACGATCCAGAGCTCGAGCCGATCTACGGCGGCTCGCTGTATCTGACGGGCCGTACGCCGGTTGGCCCGATAACGCTCGGCGTCGGCGCGACGTCCGAGAGCACCTGGACGCTGTGGTTCGCCGTCGGAAGGCCGGTCGGCCAGGGCACGATCATGGAGCGCGGTATCTTCCGCTGAAAGCCGCGGACGGTAGCGATCCATGGCGGACAAGCTGACGGTCTACTGGCAGCCCGGCTGCACGAGCTGCCTCAGGACCCGTGAGTTCCTGCGCGACAGCGGCATCGAGTTCGAGTCGGTGAACGTGCGCGAGGACCCGCTCGCCATGGCTCGACTCACGGTGTACGGCGTGCGCACGGTGCCGGTGGTCGCGCGTGGCTCGGCGTTCGTCCTCGCCCAGGACCTCGACGAAGTTGCGCGGTTCGTCGGCGTCACCGTCGAGCGCGACCGACTGCCCGTCGAAGTCCTCGCCGCCCGGATCCCGCGCCTGCTCGACTGCGCGGCGGCGATCACCCGCCGCATCCCCGATGCCGCGCTTGGCACGCCATTGCCCGGACGCAAGCGGACCTGTCTCGACCTCGCCTATCACGTGCCGCAGATCGTCGTCGCGCTGCTCGACGCGGCGGCCGGCGGCTGCCTGACCTATGAACACTTCAACCGCAAGCCGCCTGCATGGCTGACGACAGCCGAAGGCGCCGCCACGGTGACCGAACGCGTCGCACGCGCCTTCGGTCAATGGTGGCTTGCGAATGCCGTTGCCCCGCCGCTGACGCTCGATACGTATTACGGCGTCCAGTCATTTGAGGCGGCTCTGGAGCGCACGACCTGGCACGTGGCCCAACACGTGCGGCAGCTCGAACTGGTGGCCCACACGCTGGGCGCAGCGACCAAGGGCGCACTCCTCCCCGCGGCGCTGCTCGACCGGCTGCCGCTGCCCAGGGACGTCTGGGACGCAGAAATCCCGCTCGCCTGAACCGAAGGCCGCCCGCGTGGTCCCGCAGGTTGCACTGCAGCATTGCGCGGCTAGGTAGATCTACGATTGAACCTTCGTGGGCCGGGGGACGAGCATCCGCGTGTCGTAATCGAGACCGGGCGGCGGGGTCGAGAAAGACGCGCAGCCCGGAGCAGGTGCCGGGGCCGACAGCGGGGGAAGCGAGCCCGCATCGTCCCTGACATAACAATCACGCACTGGGAGCACGACATGCGTCGTACCGAGACCTTCTACGAAATGATCCGTCGCCAGGGAATCTCGCGACGCAGTTTCCTCAAGTTCTGTTCGCTGAGCGCGGCTTCACTCGGACTCGCGCCGCACTTCGCCGGAAAGATCGCCCACGCGATGGAGACCAAGCCGCGCGTACCGGTGATCTGGATGCACGGCCTCGAGTGCACCTGCTGCACCGAGAGCTTCATCCGCTCGGCGCATCCGCTGGCCAAGGACGTCATCCTGTCCA
>PDVJ01000167.1_pt1 | contig 19841 bp, 16 predicted proteins | sample 1369811 | NCBI WGS metagenome assembly PDVJ01 (sample SAMN07795376, study PRJNA414565) | Alkali sediment metagenome, whole genome shotgun sequencing project. | reverse complement strand
CGACATGTTCCAGCCGGACACCGACGTCGTGGACGCCGGGACGACGCTGCAGGAAGTGGCATCGACGATGGCGGACCGGCACGTAGGTTCGGCACTGGTGACGCGCGGCGACAAGCTCGTCGGCATCTTCACGACCACCGATGCCTGCCGTGCGCTAGCCCGCGTCCTGCACGAACTGCACCCGGACAAGGGGCCCGACGAAGTCGCCTGATCGCCATGCACGGTCAAACCGCTGTTGCAAAGGCGTCGCTGCCTCAAGGAGGCTCGGGACTCTGCAACGCGCTCTGCGCGGAGCGCCTGCGGGAGGCGGCCAGCCTGCTCGAGGCCCAAGGCGCCAATCCGTTTCGAGTCTCGGCCTATCGGAGCGCGGCCGATACGCTGCGTGATTTGCCCGAAGACCTCGCATCCCTGGTCCAGCGGGGCGGCATGCCGGGCCTCGAAGCGCTGCCTGGAATCGGACCCGGCATCGCCTCGGCGCTGCTCGAAATGGTCCGCACGGGGCGGTGGATGCAGCTCGAGCGCCTGCGCGGCGGTGCGGACCCGATAGCGCTGCTCACCACGGTTCCCGGACTCGGGCATCGGCTGGCCGAGCGCATCCACGATGAGTTGCACGTCGACACGCTGGAGGGGCTGGAGCTTGCCGCGCACGACGGGCGACTCGCGACCGTGACAGGCGTCGGCCCGCGACGGACGGCGGCCATACGCGCCAGCCTGCAGACCATGCTGGCACGCGGCCGGCCACGAAACCCCGCCCACCCGTTCGCGCCGCGAACGACACCTTCAGGCGGTCCGTCAGTCGACATGCTGCTCGACGTGGACCGGGAATACCGCGAGAAGGCCGCCGCCGGCAGGCTGCCCACCATCGCACCGAGGCGCTTCAACCCCTCGGGTGCCGCCTGGCTTCCGGTGCTGCACACCGAGCGGGACGGCTGGCACTTCACGGCGCTCTACTCCAATACGGCGCTGGCGCACCAGCTGCACCGTACCCGCGACTGGGTCGTGCTCTTCTTCTACGACGACCAGCATGTCGAGGGGCAGCACACGGTCGTCACCGAGACGCACGGACCGTCGACCGGCAAGCGCGTGGTTCGTGGCCGCGAAGCCGGGGACAAGGGGAGCTGAGCGCCGTCGCCCGCGCGGTGCCCCTTGCAGCCGCTCAGAAAAAGTAGGCGGCCGCGAACACACCCAGCATCGTGAATACGAGCGCGAGCTTCGCGAGCGTGCCGAAGATGAGTCCGATCCAGGTCGCGAAACCGGCGCGCGTCGCCTGCTCCATCTTGCCGTGCGACAACAGCTCGCCCACCACGGCACCGACAAAGGGGCCGAGGATGAGGCCCGGTATCCCAAGAAAGATGCCGCCCAACGTCCCGATCAGGGCGCCGGCGATGGCCAGGCGCGTCGCACCGACGCGCTTGGCGCCGAGCGCGGTTGCAGCGAAATCGATTGCGAACGAGGCGATCGTGAGCAGCCCGAGCAGCGTCAGCGTGAGCCACGTGACGCGCTGGAAGTCGTCCGCCCAGGCACCCACCACGAGGCCGGCGAAGACGAGCGGCACGCCTGGCAGCGCGGGCAGCACCGAGCCCGCGAGCCCGCCCGCCACGAGCGCCGCCGCCAGCAACCAGAGCCCGACGGATCCGGACATCGCAACTCCTGACGACCGACCAGCGGCCGATACTGCACGGCGCGAGCGCCCACGTCACGCGCGACGTGAAGCTACACTGCGCGCCGGATGATCAACCTGCCGACAATGCCGATCCTGCAGGCCCTGCCAGCGCTGCACGAAGCCCTCGCCACCCGTCGCGTCGTGCTGCTCGAGGCCCCTCCGGGCGCGGGCAAGAGCACGGTCGTCCCGCTGGCGCTGCTCGATACGGGTTGGCGCGCCGGCGGCCGGATCCTGATGCTGGAACCACGCCGCGTTGCCGCGCGGGCGGTGGCCGAACGCATGGCGAGCCTGGTCGGCGAGCGGGCAGGCCAGACGATCGGCTTTCGGACACGGCTCGAGACCCGCGTCGGTCCGCGCACGCAGGTCGAGGTGGTCACCGAAGGCATCCTGACCAGGATGCTGCAGCACGACCCTGCTCTCGAGGGCACGGCCTGTGTCGTGTTCGACGAGTTCCACGAGCGCAACCTGCAGGGCGACCTCGGTCTCGCGCTTTGCCTGGAGACCCAGCGACACCTGCGTGAATCGCTGCGGCTATTGATCATGTCGGCGACGCTCGACGGCGAGGCGCTGCTGCGCCTGCTCCGGGACGCTGCCGTCGTGCGCTCGCCCGGCCGGATGTTCGAGGTGGAGACGCACTACGTCGCGCCGCCGCGCAGCAATCTGGCGCGAAGCGTGCGCATGGACGGGCCGGTCGTCGCCGTGACCATCCGTGCGCTGCGCGAGCACGACGGGGACGCCCTGCTGTTCATGCCGGGAGCGGGCGAGATCCGACGCGTGGTCGCGGATCTCGCCTCAGCACTTGCGACACGCGATTTCAGCGTCATCCCGCTCTACGGCGACCTCCCGGCCGCGGAACAGGACGCGGCGCTGCGAACCGATCCGCACGGGCGCCGCAAGGTGGTCGTCGCGACGAACATCGCAGAGACCAGCCTGACCATCGACGGCGTTCGCATCGTCGTGGACTCCGGCGTCGAACGCCGGCAACGATTCGACCCTGCCACCGGCATGAGCCGGCTCGAAACCGTGCGCATCTCGCGCTCGTCGGCCGACCAGCGCCGCGGCCGAGCGGGCCGCACGGCGCCCGGCATCTGCTACCGGCTGTGGAGCGAGTCGGCTCACGACTCGCTGCTGCCGCAGGCCCCGGCCGAGATCCTCGAGGCCGACCTCGCTCCGCTCGCGCTCGAGCTCGCCTGCTGGGGTTGCAGCGACCCCGCGACTCTGACGTGGATCGACCCGCCACCACCCGCGCCGCTCGCGCAGGCACGCGACCTGCTGGCAGAGCTCGAGGCCATCGATTCCGATGGCCGTGTCACGCCGCTCGGCCGCGACATGGCGGCGCTCGGCCTGCATCCGCGGCTCGCGCACATGGTGCTGCGCGGCCGCGACCTGGGATTCGAGCGACTCGCCTGCTGGATCGCCGCTCTGCTCTCCGAGCGCGATCCGCTGCGCGCAGGCCCGGGGTTTCGCGACTGCGATCTCGCACCGCGGGTCGCGTTGCTGCGTGGTCGCGGCGCGCCGCCCGGGATGGATGTCGACTCTGCAGCCGTGCGACGCGTCCAGCGCACGATCCAGCAAGTCGAGCGGCAACTGGGCCGCATACGACCATCACGTGCGCCAGCGCTACCGCAAGTGGGCGAAGGCGAGGCGGTCGGCCTGCTGCTTGCGTTTGCGTACCCGGACCGGATCGGCCGGGTCAGGGAAGGTGGCAGCGGCAGGTACACTCTGAGCGGCGGGCGCGGCGCGACGTTCACCGATGCTACCGCGCTGGCAGGGAGTGAGTTCATCGTCGTGGCGGCGCTCGATGCCGGCGAGCGCGAGGCGCGGATCCAGCTGGCCGCATCGCTCGACCCCGCCCTGCTCGAGCAGCACTTCAATGCAGCCATTCACGATGGCGCAAGCGTCGCGTGGGATCCGAAGTCGGAGACTGTGGCGGCGCGCAGGGTGCGACGACTTGGGTCGCTGGTGCTGCGCGAGGAGCCGCTGCGTAACGCACCCGCGGACACGCTGCTCGCGGCGATGCTCCAGGGCATCCGCTCGCTCGGACTCGGCTGCCTGCCGTGGACGCGCGGATTGGACCAGTGGCGGGCTCGGGTCGCTGTCGTGCGTGGCCACGATGCCCGAGGCCACGCACAATGGCCTGACGTTTCCGACGCGGCGCTGCTCCGAACCCTCGAGTCGTGGCTCGCACCCTGGCTGGATGGCGTCACACGGCGCGACCAGCTCGGCCGGGTGGATCTCGCCGGCGCGCTGCACGGACTCCTCGACTGGAACGCGCAGCGCATGCTCGACGAACTGGCGCCTACGCACCTCGACGTGCCGAGCGGGTCGCGGATCGCGCTCGACTACGAGGGCGCCGAGCCGAAACTGAGCGTCAGGCTGCAGGAAGTCTTCGGGATGATGAGCTCCCCGCGCATCGTGGACGGCCGCGTGCCGGTGACGCTCGAACTGCTCTCTCCAGCGCGCCGCCCGGTTCAGGTGACACGCGATCTCGCGAGCTTCTGGTCGCGCGGCTATCACGAGGTCCGCAAGGAACTGAAGGGCCGCTACCCGAAGCACTACTGGCCCGACGATCCCCACGAGGCGGTTGCGACCCGACGCGTGCGGCCTCGTCAGGGCAGCTGACCATGGCCGCGCGATTCACCGTCTGCGGACTTCGCACGCGTCACCTGGCGGTCCTGACAATCGTCGCGCTGATGACCGCATGCGCGCCGTTTCAGCGCGAGACGCCGGGTGGGTCTGCCGCGAATCCTGGCACTGCCGCGCTGCTCGCCGCGGAATCGCGCATCGGTACTCCGTACCGCTACGGCGGGTCGGGACCGGACGCCTTCGACTGCAGTGGACTCGTCGCATACGCCTACCGGCAGGCTGGTGTCACCGTGCCGCGCACGGCGGCGCAGCAGTATGCCGTGGCTCGCTCGGTGCCGCGGCGCGACCTCCGTCCCGGTGACCTGGTGTTCTTCCGCCTTTCAGGACGCGAGGTGAGCCACGTCGGCATCTATGCCGGCGACGGGCAGTTCGTGCACGCCCCGCAGACGGGCGGACAAGTGCGCACGGCGAACCTGGATGACGATTGGTACCGGGAGCGGTACGCTGGTGCCGGGCGGCCGTACTAGTCTCCGCTCAACGCCGCCGTCCGAGCCAGCGCTGTGATTTCTGCAGCGACAGAAGGTCGCGGGTTGTATCCAGCCCGAGTTGCCGTGCGCGGTCCAGCGCCAGCAGCACCAGTTGCGCGTTCGCATAGGCATCGGCGATTGCGTGGTGGCGGCCGATCGGGGGCAGATCGAAATGCCGGACCCAGTCGTCGAGCGTGTCGTTGGGAGTCCCCGGGACCAGCGCAGGCAGGATGCAGGCCAGGTCGAGGAAGCGGATGCGCACGCGGACGCCGAGGCGGGCGCGCAGTTCCCTCTCCAACACAGTCGCATCGAATTCGGCCCGGAAAGCAACGGCGACCGCACCGTCCAGGTACTCGAGGAACGCGACCAGCGCGCCGACCGGATCGGCGCCGGAACGCTGCTGCTGCCCCCCGATCTGGTGGATGAGGATGTTGTCCACCGCGCTCTCGCGCTCCTGACGCACGACCAGATCGAACGCGTCGTCGTGCCGGACGGTGCGGCCCGTGACGGCGACCGCACCGATCGAGATGATGCGGTCGGCGTGCATGTTCGGACCGGTCGTCTCGAGGTCGAGCGCCACGAGTCGCGCAAGCGACAGGAGCCCGGAGTCGCTCCAAAGGTCCTCCGCCGCACGCTGCCGCGCCCGGATCCGGAGCAGCCGCAGGCTGTCCCGCACCGAGGGCGGCAGGGCGCGCCGTGCACGGCGCGCCTCGATCTCACGCTGGAATGGCAGCCACATCAATCGACATCCACGCGTTCGGCCATCACCGGCCGATGGTCTGCTCGAGGCGCAGCTGCAGCGCCCGTGCCTGGCGAAACGCTTCCTTGAGCATGCGCTGGTCGAGGTCGTTCAGTGCATACGGGTCGATGCGGTTCGCCGCCGTGCGCTGCGGTTCCGCCGCGTCGGTCCGTTCCGACTCCAGCGCTCCGCGCTGCGCCCTGAGCCTCAGCATCTGCAGGAAATGGTAGGCCTCGACCGCGGAGCCGGTTTCACGCTCGTCGATACCGAGCTTCCGGCCCGCGAGACGCAGCCGCTGGGAGGTATTCGTGTCCGCGATGCCCAGTGCCAGCGCGAAGGCGCGCGCTGCATCCACGAAGATACGCGTGCCTTGCGCCTTGAGATCGATCGTTCCGGCGTACTCGCCGTCGTCCGTGCGGAACGTACGGATCCTGCCGAGCGGCGGCTCTGCCTGAAGCGAGTTCGCCACCAGCAGGCGCTGGAAGAGACGGCTCTCCGGGGTCACGCCGCTTATCCATGACCGCAGGGCGTCCGCGAGCGCATGGTTGCCGTACAGGGCGCGAAAGTCGAAGAAGATGTTCGCCCCGAGCAGCGCCTCCGGCGTGGGCTCGCGGATCCAGGCGGCAAACCGTCCACGCCACTCCTGCCCGGTCAGGCAGTACTCCGGGTTGCGCCCCATGATGTCGCCGGCACACAGCGGGAAGCCGAGCTCCGCAAGCGCGTCGTTGGCGGCACGGGCAAACAGCAGCAGCCGCGGCCGCACAGCGGCGTTCTCGCCAGCCGCGCACTCGAACAGGATCGCGTTGTCCTGGTCCGTCGCCACCGTCTGCTCGCGCCTCCCCTCGCTGCCGACCGACAGCCAGCACCAGTCGATTCCCCCCAGTTCGAAGCGGGGCACGAGCAGCCCGAACAGGCGATCGGTCAGCGCGTCGTTGAGCGCGGTAATCGTGTGCGTCAGCGGCTCCGCGGCGGCGCCCTGGGCGATGAGGTTGTCGGTGAGCGAATCGATGTCCAGCCGCGCACGCTTGAGGCCCGTGAGGTCGTCCGCGAGCCGGATCGATTGCGCGATGTTGCGCATCGTCACCCGCTGCAGCGCGAACAGGTCGCGCTCCGAGACGACGCCGGTCAGCCGACCCTCGCGCGTGACCATGACCTGGTGGTAGCCGAGTTGCGCCATCAGCGACAGCGCTTCCTGCGCGGTGGCCAGCTCGTCCAGCATGCCGCAGCCCGGCGACATGACCTCGGAAATCGGCGTAGCGAGATCGAGTCCGGGCAGCACCACCCGGTCGAGAAGGTCCGTGAGCGTGAAGATGCCGACGGGGCGCCCCCTGTCATCCACTACCGCGATCGACGCGACGCGCTCCTGACGCATGGCCACCAGCGCGTCACGCACGGACGTGCCGTTCTGGCAATGCACGGGTTCACGGCGCACCATGGTCCTCAGGGGCTCGAGCAGCGTGCGCTGCTCGACGGCACGCTGGCTGAAGTTGTGGCGCAGCTGGCCCATCGACTGCTGCACGATGCTTTCCAGGATCGCGGTGCAGTACTCGGCAAAGGGCTGGGAACGCAGGCGCAGCGACTCGAAGTCGTCGCGCGTCAGCTGGAAGCAGAAGACGTCCTCGGTCGCCTCGAAGCGCCTTGCACCAGCCACGCCTGCGGCAAGCGCCGCGACCGGAAAGCATTCGCCAGGCCCTCGCACGTCTTCGTCCGAGCCGCTGGAAATGTTGCGGACGGCGACGTGACCGCGCTGGATGATGTGCAGGTGCTCCGCTACGCCGGCGGTGGGATCGACGATGGTCGTGCCCACCGGGAAGTACGCGAGCCTGACCCGCTCGGCGACGAACTCGAGGTCGCCGCGGGCCATGCGCGAGAACGGCATGTGGGCCCGCAGGAACCGGATCGTGGACTCGGCGATGAGTACCGGTGTCGCCATCGCGCGATTGTAACCGGGGAGGCACGCTCCGTTTCCGGGCCGGTCGTTCCGGCCTCGGAAAACGGAGATCGACCCCGAGGCGTCAGTGACTCGTTGCCTTGGAAGCGAGGATGCCGGTGTTCTGCCGGGCATAGAGCTCCGGCCACAATTCCTCCGAGCGGCGGTCGCGGAACAGCAGCGACCCGAGCAGCACTGCGAGGAACCCGAGCGGGATCGAAATGATGCCCGGGTTCTTCAGCTGGAACATCGGCTTTTCGAGACCCATGATCGAAACTTCCCTGCCCTCGACCTTGGCCATGTCGTCCTTCGCCTTCTTCACGGCCTTGTCGAGTGTCGTGAGGTCCGTCTTTGCCCTCGCCGCTGCCTCGGCGTCACCCGACGCCAGTGCGGCCTCGATCGCGCTGCGCTTCGCCATCTCGCCGTCCAGCACCTTCTGCGACGCCTCGCGCACCGCCTTCGGGTACGTGACGTTCGGCGACACCAGCGTGAGGCCGACCGCGACCAATGTGCCGACGATCATGCCGAGCACGATGCCGCCGGTGCTGCACCTCTTCCAGTACAACGTCAGCAGCACGCAAGGGAAGTTCGCTGAGGCTGCCACCGCGAACGCGAGGGCCACCAGGTGCGCGACGTTCTGGCCCTTGGCCGCGATGCCGATCGTGATCGCGAGGGCGCCCACGATCACGGTGGCGATTCGGGCTGCGCGGACCTGCTGCTGTGGAGGCACCGTGTCGCCGCCGTGGTACACGCCCACGTACAGGTCGTGCGCGATGGCCGACGCGGCTGCGAGCACGAGTCCCGCGACCACTGCGACGATCGTCGCAAACGCCACTGCCGACACGAACGCCAGCATGAAGTTGCCGAGGAACGAATTCGGGCCGCCGCCGAGATGCTGTGCCAGCAGCGGCGCGGCCATGTTGCCGCCCGCGTCCACCGCGGCGATCGCCTGCGGACCGACATTCTTGGCGGCGCCGAAGCCGAGGAACAACGTCAGCACGTAGAACCCGCCGATGATGGCCATCGCCCACACGACGGACTTGCGCGCCGCCTGTGCGGTCGGCACCGTAAAGAATCGCATCAGGATGTGTGGCAGTCCGGCGGTGCCGAACACGAGGGCCATGCCGAGCGAGATCTGGTCGATCGGGTTCTTGAAGTAGAGACCCGGCTCCAGGAAACGCTGGCCCAGCTCTGTCGGCGACATGTTCTTGGCCGGGTCGCCGAGCAGCGATGCGACCTTGGCCTGCACCTTGGGGTCCGCGACGACGTCGCCAAGGAAGCCCGGCAGCGAAAATCCGTAGGGCGTCCAGACCAGCATCACCAGCAGCAGCGACGCGATCACCAGCAGGACCGCCTTGATGATCTGTACCCAGGTGGTGGCGACCATGCCGCCGAAAAGCACGTAGGCCAGCATCAGCACGCCGACCGCGATCACCGAGTACTCGTAGTCGATTCCGATCAGCGTCTTCACCAGCACGCCGCCACCGACCATCTGCGCCGTCAGGTAGAACGTGGAGACCGTGATCACGGAGATCGCCCCGACGATGCGCATCGCCTTCGGGTTGTTACGGTAGGCCAGGATGTCGGAGAGCGTGTATCGGCCGATGTTGCGGCAGGGTTCGGCGATCAACAGCAGCACCGTGATGTAGGCGACCAGCCAGCCGACCGAGTACATGAACCCGTCGTAGCCGTACTGCGAGATCAGTCCCGCGATGCCGAGGAACGACGCCGCCGACAGATAGTCGCCCGCGATCGCCCAGCCGTTCTGCATGCCCGTGACGCCGCCGCCTGCGGTGTAGAAGTCGGAGGCGGACTTCACCCGCTTGGCGGCGAGGTACGTCACGTACATCGTGACGCCGATGATCGCCGAGAACACTGTGAACGTGAGCCAGCGGTACTCCGGCGCAACGGCGCCCTGCGCAAGGGCCGGGCCGCAGACCAGCGCTGCCGCGGCGGCGGCGGCCCACACGATCCACCTTCGATTCTGGATGCTCATGGCTCAGGCCCGTCCCTTCGTCTCGTAGTCCGCGGCGATCTCGCGCGCCAGCCGGTCGAATTCGGCTGAACAGGTCCTGGAAGTACGCGGCACCGATCGGCAGCAGGAAATAGAAGATGACCGAGAAGATCATCAGACCTGCCAGGAACCCCTGCTTCTTCCGGTGCAGCACCTGGAAGCGCTGATCGGCGATCACTGCGTTCCAGTCGATCTTGGGCGCTGCGGCCATGTGAATCTCTCCTGAAGCTGCTCGCCGACCCAGGCGGCATGGATGGAATCTAGCAAGGGCGCGGTCCGGACCCACTGCGACATTGGTCGTATGAGGGCAGCAGCGTTTCGCGGCGAGGGCGCCATGCCCTGCCGTCCCGCGGGGATTTCTGCTAGCGGTTCATCCGGCTGTCGACCAGGCTCTCGACGACCGACGGATCCGCCAGTGTCGAGATGTCGCCCAGCTGGTCGTGCTCGTTCGCGGCAATCTTGCGCAGGATGCGGCGCATGATCTTGCCGGAGCGGGTTTTCGGCAGCCCCGGCGCCCACTGGATGAAGTCGGGAGTCGCGATCGGGCCGATCTCGCGCCGCACCCACTCGCGCAGTTCCTTGCGCAGCTCGTCGGTCGGCGTAGCGTCCACCACCAGCGTGACGTAGGCGTAGATGCCCTGTCCCTTGATGTCGTGCGGGCAGCCGACCACGGCCGCCTCAGCGACGAGCTGGTGCGCGACGAGCGCGCTTTCGATCTCGGCCGTTCCCAGACGGTGGCCCGCGACGTTCAGCACGTCGTCCACGCGTCCGGTGATCCAGTAATAGCCGTCCTCGTCGCGCTTCGCGCCATCGCCGGTGAAGTAGCGACCCGGGAACGTCCTGAAGTAGGTGTCGATGAACCGCTGGTGGTCACCGAACACGGTGCGCATCTGGCCGGGCCAGCTGTCGGTCAGCACCAGGTTGCCTTCGCAGGCGCCCTGCTGCACGTTGCCCTCGTGGTCCACGATCGCGGGCTGCACGCCGAAGAACGGCAGCGTCGCGGAGCCGGGCTTCTGGTCGATCGCGCCCGGCAGCGGAGAGATCAGCACACCACCGGTTTCCGTCTGCCACCACGTGTCCACGATCGGGCAGCGGCCGTCGCCGACCACGCGGTGATACCACTCCCACGCCTCCGGGTTGATCGGCTCGCCGACCGTGCCGAGCAACCGGATCGACCGGCGCGAGTGCTTCTTCACCGGCGCGTCGCCCTCGCGCATCAGCGCCCGGAGCGCCGTCGGCGCCGTGTAGAAGATCGTCACCCGGTGCTTGTCGCAGACCTGCCAGAATCGGCCCACGTCGGGGTAGTTCGGCACGCCCTCGAACATGACGGTCGTCGCGCCGTTTGCGAGGGGTCCGTAGACGACGTAACTGTGGCCGGTGACCCAGCCGACGTCGGCCGTGCACCAGAAGACGTCGTCCTCGCGAAGGTCGAACACGGCCTCGTGGGTCAGCGACGCGTAAACGAGGTAGCCGCCGCTCGTGTGCAGCACGCCCTTCGGCTTGCCGGTCGAGCCGGACGTATAGAGGATGAAGAGCGGGTCTTCCGCGCCCACGGCCGTCAGCTCGCACTCGTCTGGCTGGCCGTCGACCACCTCGTGGTACCACTTGTCGCGGTGATACATCGGCACCGGCGATGCCGTGCGGCGGATCACGAGCACGTGCTGCACGGTCTCGGTACCAGGCGCAGTCAACGCCTGGTCGACGTTCGCCTTGAGTGGGATGCGCTTGCCACCACGCACGCCCTCGTCCGAGGTGATCACGACGGTCGACGCGCAGTCTGCGATCCGGCCCGCGAGCGAATCCGGGGAGAATCCGCCGAACACCACTGAATGGATCGCACCGATGCGTGCGCAGGCAAGCATCGTCACCGCCGCCTCGGGAATCATCGGCAGGTAGATGGTGACCCGATCGCCCTTCTGCACCCCGAGCGAGCGCAGCGCGTTCGCCAGCCGGCAGACCCGATGGTATAGCTCGCGATAGGTAACCCGCTCGGTCTGGTTCGGGTCGTCGCCTTCCCAGATGATCGCGGTCCTGTCGCCGCGCGTGGCGAGGTGGCGGTCGAGACAGTTCGCCGCGACGTTCAGCTGCCCGTCCTCGAACCAGCGGATGTGGAAATCTTCCGCATCGAAGTTGACGTCCTTCACATGCGTGTAAGGACGGACCCAGTCCAGGCGTCGGCCCATTCGCGACCAGAAGCCCTCCGGGTCGCGCACGGACTCCGCGTAGAGCGTCCTGTACTGGTCGTGGGTGATGCGGGCCCGAGCGGCGAATTCCGCCGGCACCTTGTAGAGCTTCGTCATGTTCGCCTCCCGGTTTCTGGTCCGTGGTCGCCGCTCAATCGAGCGCGGCGCGAATCCTGGCCGCGTGACCCGACAGCACCTGCGCGTCGGCCATGTCGCGCGCGTGGAACCGCAGGTCGATCCCTTCGAAGCGCGGCACGATGTGGAAGTGAATGTGGAACACGCTCTGGCCAGCTTCCCGGCCATTCAGCTGTGCAATCATGATCCCCGGAGCTTCGAACGCCTTCTTCACCGCGCGCGCGACACGCTGCGTCGTGAGAATGGTCGCGGCCAGCGACTCCTGCGGCAGATCGAACAGGTTCGCGGCCGCCCATTTCGGGATTACCAGCGTGTGTCCCTCCGACTGCGGCATCACGTCCATGAACGCCAGCGTGTGCGCGTCTTCGAATACTTTGTGCGCAGCTATCTCGCCGCGCAGGATCCGTGCAAAGATGTTGCCTGGGTCGTAAGTCATGAAGCGTCGTCCGTTGCGGTTCCGCCGCGCTGAGTATAGCCAGCAGCGGGGGCTTCACCGGTCGGGTCTTCGACCAAAGGATATGCTGCACCGCAACGCCGATTGCACGCCTGGTCGGCATCCGAAGCGCGGGTGACAAGCGCGGCGTAGTCGCTTGCCAAGGAAAAGGGCGCGACGATCCTGATCGTCACCCACGACAACCGCATCCTCGACGTCGCCGACCGCATCCTGCACCTCGAGGACGGGCGCATCTCGACCTTCACCGAGGCGGTGATCGCCAACACGCGTCACATGATGGGCCTGCTCGCCGAGAACGCGAGCAAGGAGCCACTCGAGCAGCGCGTGGCGCTGATGGATGAGGCCGAATTCCGCGAGACGCTGCGGGTATTCACGCGCCGCGTGGCCGAGCTGCTCGATGCTGAACGGGCGTCGCTGTTCCTCGTTGACCAGGATCGCGGCGAGATGACGCTCTGCGTCTCCCAGGACCTGGCGGCCGGCGAGACCGTGCGCATTCCGATCGGCAGCGGCATCGCAGGTGCGGCGGCGGCGTCCGGACGCCCGGTACGCGTCGCGGACGCGTACGAGGACCCGCGATTCAACCGCAACGTGGACGTGAAGACAGGATTTCGCACGCGCTCCGTACTGTGCCTGCCGTTGCGTGACAGCTCGGGCAACGTGTTCGCGGTGACGCAGCTGCTGAACCGCCGCGATGGCAGGCCGTTCGACGAGGACGACGAGGCGCGCTATGCGGATTTCGCCGGTCCGCTCGGCGTGCTGCTCGAGTCGCTGGTCGCGATGGGTGGCGTGGAGACGGCCTGACGGAGCAGGCCGGCAGGCTGGAGGTTGTAGAGGGCGAGAGAGCCGCTGCGCTTCGCGAGCGGAATGGTGCCCACGTAGCGCATGTCGATCCCGTCCGCGCCGCTGGCGGCCGCGACCGCGGCGAACGCGCTGCTCGCATAGACCTGCCCGGGCGGCGTGATCGGCTCGATGCGCGCCGCGCGACTGGTATGGGGACCGGTGTAGATGCTCGTGCCGGTGATCGGGTCCTGCCCGCAGAAGACCGGACCGCAGTGCAAGGCAATGCGCAGATTGAAGGCCGCGGGCAGCCCCTGCGCGACCCAGTCGGTACCTGCGGCGAGCGCGCTCAACTCGAGCGCGTAGTGCGCCGCGTCGGTCGCGTTGGCGAATACCATGTAGAGGCCGTCGCCGGCGGTCTCGACATGCTCGAAGCGGTGCTTCGTACGCCGGTTGAGCGCCGCCACTGCACCGAGGAACGCGTTCACGTAGCGCGGGATCTGGTCCTCGCTCAGCTGGCTGTACCCGACCGCGTCGGCGAAAAGCAGTGCCTTGATCTCGTGGCTGGCGGCGCCCTCTGCGTCGCTCGGAGACGTCGGTTGCGCGGTGGTCGCGATGTCCACCGCAACCGTCCCGGTCCGCAGCTTGCTCAGGTGGACCTTGTCGACGGCGATGCCGCGTCGCTCCCAGGCTTCGACGACCGACGCCGAGCCGCCCGGCGCCCCGCCTGCCTCGGGGTCCCAGACGGCGAGGCCCAGCAGCGTCGTGTCGAGCAGTTCGGCCCGCAACTGACCGAGACCCGTCATCAGCAGGTTGACGTACTCGAATGTCGCCACGCTGCCGCTCGCACGATGGTCGCTCGCGATCGTCACTGTGCTGGCGACTGCGAGCAGGCGGTCGAAGCGCACGCCCCAGTCGCCCGGCGCGACGTCCACGCTCGCGGTGCGGAACTCGCCGGGCGGGAACGGCAGCACGACGTGGATCTCACCGCCCAGTTCGTGGACGATTTCCATTCCGAGAATATCCGCACCGCAGGCCGCCGACCCGTAGGCCGCGAGCGGCCGCGCGGACTGCAGCGAATCGCGCATGGCCTGTCGCACGGCGGACTCGAGTCCGGCGGGAAAGCGCGGCACAGGGCGCCCTTCGGTGTCGATCATGTTGCCGGTGAGGACCAGCACCGGGGGGATGCGCAGCACGTCCGCCAACCAGGCATCGTCGACGGGCAGGTGCGCAGCCAGCAGCCGCGCCTGGCGGCGCGTCGTGCTCAGGTCGCCGTAGCGGCCCTTCGCCAGGGCCATCGCATCCGCATAATGGTGCGCGGCGGCATGCGAATCGCCGAGAATCAACGCCGCCTCACCGAGCGTAGCCTGCCGCCAGTATTCGGCTACGGACCCCCGTGTCGGGTCGGCCACCTGCTCGCAGATCCGCTTCACCTGCGCCGCGAGCGACCGGGCCTCGTCGATCTCTCCGCGCAGGACAGCCACCGTGGCGGCATTGATGCCCGTGTAGTACGCGCTGGCCGACGCTCCGAGCGCGACCGAGGCCGCATAGGCCTGCCGGTACAGCATGAATGCGGACTCGAGCTGCGTCGCGCGTTGTCCGGGATCGGCTGCGCGCATGCCGAGATCCTTGTGCGTGCGCGCGAGCACGCCAAGCGTCTCGGCGTCGTCGATCCCGGACTGCGTGAGCGTCGTCAGGATCGCGCTGGCCCGCTCGAGGTCGCCGCTGCGGGCGAGCGCCAGCGCCTGAAGCTGGCTCAGGCGTACCTGCCCCGGCCAGCGCTGCAGGCCGCGGTCGATGGCGTTGTAGGCCAGCAGCGGCTCGCCCTGGCCGAGCAGGCGCTCGGCCTCGGCAATGAGTTCTGCCTCGGATTCGGTACTCGGCGGCGGCAATCGACTTACCATACGTGGGTGACCAGCTAGCGATCATAGAGGCGCAATGCAGACTGTCCAGTTGCTTCAAGTCACGGACCCGCATCTGTTCGGCAATTCGTCGCGAGAGCTCTATGGGGTCCACACCGCGAAGTCGTTTCGACTCGTGCTGGCGGCGGCCCTGGCCGACGGTCCGCGCCCGGACGCGATCGTCGTGACGGGCGACATCGGCGACGACTGCAGCGCCGGTGCATATGGGCAGTTCCGCGACGCCTTCGCAGGTTGCGGCGCGCCGGTGCACGTGCTGCCCGGAAACCACGACGACCCGGCGCTGATGGCGACGCTGCTCGATGACCGGGGCTTCCAGTATTGCGGTCGTGCCAGGGTGGGCGGCTGGGGACTGGTGATGCTCGACACGCACGTCCCGGGCAAGGCGCACGGACTGCTGGCGGACTCCGAACTGGCGCGACTGCAGACCGACCTGCGCGCGCTCGGCGACATCCCGGTGCTCGTCTGCCTGCACCATCCTGCCGTGCCCGTCGGCAGCGCGTGGCTGGACGGCGTCGGACTGGAGAATGGCGCGGCATTCCTCGAGGTGCTCGACCGCAACCCGCAGGTGCGCGGCGTCATCGCCGGCCACGTGCACCAGGAATTCGACCAGCAGCGTGGCGCGGTGCGCCTGCTCACGACGCCATCGACATGCGCACAGTTCTCGCCGGGCACGCAGCACTGCGTGATGGACCAGCGCCCGCCTGGCTATCGCAGGCTGAGCCTGCATGAGGACGGCACGCTCGCAACGCGGGTCGGCTGGCTGTCCGAGTTCGTCGGCAGGCCACGCGAGGAAAACGACGCGCGTCGCTAGCGCGCCATGCCCGCTACTGGCCGAAGACCCATTCCACCAGCGCCGTCTGTACCGCCGGCCCCGCACCGACGGCTGTCGGGTGATTGAGGATGATTACCGTGACGAACGTGCGGCCGGACGCCGCGTTAACGTAGCCGGCCAGCGCGCTCACGCCGTCCAGCGAGCCGGTCTTCATGCGCAGGCGTCCCTGCATCTCGGGCGCGCGGAACCGCTTGCGCAAAGTGCCGTCCGTGGCCGAGAGCGGCAGCGACGCGGCGAACTCCGGCATGTACTGGCTGCGCCAGGCCGACAGCAGCACGTCGGCCAGTCCCTGTGCCGAGATGCGCTCGTCCCGCGACAGTCCCGATCCGTTTTCGAGTACGAGGTCCGGGATCGATATACCGCGGCCAGCCAGGAATTCGACGATCGCGCGACGGCCGCCGTCCGTCGTGCCCGGCAGGCCGACTTTCTCCGCGGCGACGGTCAGCAGCAGCTGGCGCGCCATCGAGTTGCTCGAGTACTTGTTGATCAGCCGGATGACCTCGGCGAGCGACAGCGACTCGTACGAAAAGACCTCCGTCGCGTCCGGGGGCAGTTCGCCGACTCGCCAGCCGCCGTCGAGCCTGCCGCCCGACTGCTGCCAGAACGTCCGGAACGTGCCGTAGGCGAAATCCGGCGCACGCATGACCGCCCTCGAGAACGTCATGGGCCCGCAGCCGGAAGCGTAGTGGCCGCTGAAAGCGATGCGATTCCCCGACGGCCCGTCGGGTGTCGTAATCGACACGCCGCCGGCGCCACGACGGCAGGCACTGCGGTCGAGCCGCACCGTATTTTCGATCACGAGATTGGCGGGCAAAGGGTTGAGATTCGCGCGCAACGTATCGGCGCCGACGTCCGGCACCAGGCTGAAATCGACGGTCTGAAAATTCACCAGCAACGCGTCGGGCAGCACGTTGTAGGTGCGGTACGGCTGGTTGTCGAAGCGGGCGCGGTCGTCGCCCTGTGACGCGAAGTAGCTGTTATCGATGATCACGTCGCCAGTGACCCGCTCGATTCCCTGCTGGCGCAGGCCGGCGACGAAACCCCACCACCGGTCCGCCGTCATGAAGGGATCGCCTGCGCCCACCAGCACCAGGTTGCCCTCGAGCACCCGGTCGCGCACCGGGCCGGTTGCGAAGGCTCGCGTGCGCCACGTGTAGGCCGGCCCGAGCAGTTCGAGCGCCGCATATGTCGTGAGCACCTTCATCGTCGAGGCCGGATTGCGCGCGACGGTCGAGTTGTAGCTCACGAGCGGCTCGTCGCGTCCCACTTCCCGGACGAGGATGCTGACGCTGGTGCCCGGGATCCTCTGCCGGGCCAGCGCCTGCTCGACCTCGGGCGGCAGGTACGGACGGTCGCGCCCGCTGGCAATTTGCGGCGAGAACACCAGCGCAAGCAGGCAGGCGAAGACGCGGATTCGCTTGGACATCGACTGGGACCCGGAAAGACGGCCGGATGATACGTGATCACGGTGGCGGCGCGGGACGCCGCTCTGCATACTTCGCGTCCCGCGTCGAGGACCATCATGCGAAAGATCTGGAACACGATGCTCAAGGGCCTGGTGGCGATCCTGCCCGTCGGCCTCACGCTGTATCTCGTCTACTGGCTCGCGGTCACCGCCGAAAGGCTGTTCTCCGGCACCATCAAGCTGTTGATACCGGAGGGCGCCTACTGGCCCGGACTCGGCCTCATGGCCGGACTCGCCGTGCTGTACCTGATCGGACTGGTGGTGAACGAGTACTTCGTGAGCCGCGCGCTGCGCATGTCCGACAGGCTCTTTGCACGAATCCCGGTCGTAAAGACGATTTACCTCACGATCCGCGACTTCATGCGGTTCTTTCCGTCATCGGGCCAGGGCGGCGATTTGAAGCGCGTGGTGATGGTGCCGTTCGGTCCAGGCAAAGCCATCGGATTCGTCACGGCCGAGTCGGGCGCCGCACTCGGCATCGAAGACGCGCGCGGCGATACGGTCGCCGTCTACCTGCCGATGAGCTACATGATCGGCGGCTACACGGTGTTCCTGCCGCGCGAAGCGATCGAACCGACGTCGCTGTCGGTGGAAGCGGGCATGAGAATCGCGCTGATGGGCGGTGTGCAGAGCGCGCGAGCGCCGGTTTCCCCGCCGTCGGGTAACGGCTGAGATGCGCGCAACGGTGATTCCGGTCACGGCCTTCGCGCAGAACTGTTCAGTCGTCTGGTGCGAGCGGACCATGGCCGGCGCCGTGATCGACCCGGGCGGGGACCTCGACCAGGTCCTGGCTACGGTGCGTGAGGAAAACGTGCGGCTCGAGAAGATCCTGCTCACGCATGCCCACATCGATCATGCCGGAGGCGCGGCGGAACTCGCGCGCATGCTCAAGCTGCCGATCGAGGGGCCGCACCGCGGCGACCAGTTCTGGATCGACGGCCTTCCCGAGCAGGCGCGGATGTTCGGGCTCGCGAACTGCGACAAGTTCATGCCCGACCGCTGGCTCGACGAGGGTGATCGTGTCCAGGTCGGGCCGCTCGAATTCGACGTGCGGCATTGCCCGGGACACACGCCCGGGCACGTGGTGTTCTTTTCGGCGCAGGAACGACTTGCCTTCGTTGGCGACGTGCTGTTCGCAGGTTCGATCGGCCGGACCGATTTTCCAGGCGGCGACTACGACACGCTGATCGGCGCGATCCGCGAAAAGCTCTTCCCGCTCGGGGACGACGTGAAATTCGTGCCGGGGCACGGGCCGATGTCGACCTTCGGCGAGGAGCGCCGCACGAATCCGTTCGTCAGCGATGCCGCGGTGCGCACGAGGCGCTGAGGCGTCGCCTGCGCCCGTTACCGTTCACGGGTCGTCTTTGCGACGGCCGCGCTTCTGCTTGTTGCGGCGCTCTTCGCTCGAATAGCCGTCGACCGACACGGCCATCTCCCGCAGACGGCGACGCCCCTTGCGGCGGTCGTCGAAATGCTGGTACCGGCAGGCGCAGTTGCTGCTGTCGCACTTCTTGAGTGGCAGGGACGGAGCCTCGCGCGACAGCAGGCGCTGCTCGCGAAGTTCGAGCGAGGCCGCGCAGGCGCGTGGGCCTGGAACGATGGTCACTGCGTGGTACGGCGCGGCCGCCTTCTTCGGCGCGACGGGCTTCGGTTCGGGCTCCGGTCGCCCGAAAAGCAGCTTCGCTCGCTTCATCAAGTCGATCGACAAGGCCTGCACCCCGACCTGCGGACGCCCGAAGCCTACCCTCGTCGCCCCGAACGGACCGTGACCAACCTCCCAGCACGGGATATCGGTCGACCGTGAGCAGCGGTGGCATCCAGCTTATGTCACGCCCGGGAGGCGCTCCCGGCCGGTGACTGGAGCCGACAAGGCTTGCCGGGCCCGCCCCGTCGGCCGAAACTCTCCGGGTCAAGTCCACCCGAGTCCCGCATGGCCAAGTCCCGCCGGCCCCTGCCCGAGGCACCGTTCGATTCCATCTACCGGCACGGATTCGTGCGGGTGGCGGTGGCGACTCCACGGGTCGAGGTGGCCTCGCCAGGCCACAACCTCGCCCAGACGCTCGTACTCGCCAGGCAGGCGGTGACCAAGAAAGCCGTCCTCGCCGTGTTCCCGGAGCTCGGACTGTCGGCCTATTCGAACGAGGATCTCTTCCAGCAGGACGCGTTGCTCGACGCGTCCCTCGCCGCACTTGCGGGACTCGTCGATGCGAGCCGTACGCTGCCGCTCGTGCTCGCGGTCGGGCTGCCACTGCGCGTCGACGACCGTCTGTTCAACTGCGGGGTCGTGGTCCACCGTGGGCGTGTTCTCGGCGCGGTGCCGAAGTCCTACCTGCCCAATTACCGCGAATTCTACGAAAAGCGCCAGTTCGCACCGGCCGCCCAGGCACTGTCCTCGTCGCTGCGGCTGCTCGGCCAGGACGTTCCGTTCGGCAGCCACCTGCTGTTCGCGGCAACGAACGTGCCGGGCTTCGTGCTGCACCTCGAGATCTGCGAAGACCTGTGGGTACCGCTGCCCCCCAGCACGCTGGCGACTCTGGCCGGAGCGACCGTCGTCGCAAACCTCTCGGCAAGCGACATCACAGTCGGCAAGGCGGACTACCGCCGGCTGTTGTGC
>PDVJ01000166.1_pt1 | contig 19933 bp, 17 predicted proteins | sample 1369811 | NCBI WGS metagenome assembly PDVJ01 (sample SAMN07795376, study PRJNA414565) | Alkali sediment metagenome, whole genome shotgun sequencing project. | reverse complement strand
GTCGAGAGGCAGAGTACACTAATAAGCAATTCATTGTTTCCAAGGTTCCTCTTTAAGTAAAAAAAGTGCCATCTGCTCTACGAGATTCTTTTCTTCGTTTAGTATTTCTATTTTGATGTATTCAATTGGGTCGATAAGGCGATCGTGGCGGTTTTTTAGATTCGCAAGAACGAAACAATTTTCTTTTCCTTTTAATTTTGTTCGTTTCTCTGGTGGTAATTCATTGAAGGATGTCGCTCTGGCCGCCCTTAAAGCGTTTAAGTAAGGGTTATGTATCCCAAGAATTATTGATGCATTATTCTCTAAATTACTTGAGTTCTTTATGTCATGTAGTTGCGGCATGCTGTACATTCTTGTTGATTCTCTGGTAAGTTGACATATTCCTATTATAGCAATTTTTAATTCTCTTGCTAACTCTAAAAGATCATTTGCTATTTTATCCATTGGAATCAGGTTTTTCAAGTCACTTGTAACATTGATTAAGTGTAAGTGGTCTATGTAGACTACTTTGATTTCATCATCTTTTTCTTTGTATTTTTTAATAGCTTCTAAGATGAAGTCTAATCCGCATCTTTCTTCTATGATTGTTATATTCTTTTTCTTTTTTGTTCCATAGACCTCGTTGAATACATGGCATTTGTGGAATACTTCCCCGCAGTCCATCTCTAGAGAAATAAATAATTGCTTGTAGGGTTTCTCTGAATTTAGAGTTGCTAAGTGAGTTGCGAAAGTTGTCTTCCCTACCCCAGTGTCACCTATCAAAAGATTTAAAGTACTTGTTCTTAGTTTGATGTACTTGTTGATGTGGTCTGTAGTGTACGAGAACTCATAAAATTCATTCTTAGTTCTTATAATTTCGTAATCTAAGATATTAGATCCTTGTAATGGACTCTGATATTCTTTGTCTTGATACGATGTCTCTTCCCAGATTATAGATCTTTTTCTTAAGGAGATTGATTTCTCTTCGTTTTCTACGCACTTTAGGTAGTAGTTAAAGTTTGTTACGATGTCAAAAACTTCGTTCTTAGTTAGCTTTTTTAAAAACGGAAACTTATTTATCAAAAGGTTTCTTCCATTGTAGGCTTTGAACCCGTATTCACTTAGGTATTTCTTCGATTCTATTTCTTTGTACGTCTGTTTAAATATGTAAGCGATCATAGAGATTTCTTTCGGAACTTCGCTGTATCTGTTTAGATACTCGTCTAAATCTTTACATTCCTTTAGGTCTAGAATAGATAGCTCTAGTTCTTTTTCTTTCTTGATATGAAAGTATTCTACTATTGAATTTGTGGACTTGTCCCCCGCTTCATCATTATCAAAACCTAATACTAGTCTGCTGCATTTTCGCGATTTAGCGTATGTTACTATTTTTTCAGGATCTATACCCGCACCAAGACTTGAAACACAATTTGTAAGTCCACATGCGTGAGCATTGATGCAGTCAAATACTCCTTCTGTGAAAATTATAGATTCGTGTTTTCCTTTAGTTTGATATTCACCAAACGGTCTGTAAGATTTCTCGTATGAGCTGTTTATGTACTTCGGTTCTCCTTCTGGTATGTTTGAAATTATACCAATGACGTCTCCTTCGAGTGTTATGTGAGGTATTTTTATTGATAGAAGATCATCTTTTGTTCTTGAGCTTCCTAATTTGAATTTAAGAACGGCATCTTCTGTGAGATTTCTTATCTCGTATAGGTAATTCTGAGCCATTATATCGGTCTCTAGATTATTGCAGTATTCAACTTGTTTCTTATCATTTGATTCTAGAACTTCTTTTGACAGAGGTTCCTTCTTTTTTTGGCTTGTATCCGAGTATTTTATAACTGGTTTTTCATCGTAATTAATTGAAGAGTCTTTTATTAGCTCTAAAGCTCTACTTTTATTGTTTAATATTTTCTCGATTGCATCAAATGGGCTCTTTACTTGAGTTCCACAGGCGAAACAATTCCCCATTTTCATGTCGTTGTAAAGATGGAAGCTTGGTCTCGAGTCGTCATGGAATGGACAGTGGATCATGTCCCCTTTCTTTATTTCTGCTGATACCCCAGCTATTCTTAAAGCTTCTAGAATGTTGTGAGTGTCGTTAAATTTAACTACTGCATTATAGTTTTTATTCGATTTATCCGAGTAAAAGGTATTATTTGACAATTCTGTTCCCTTTGATAATCTTCCCAAGCTTTCATTTCTATGCAATTTAATCAGGATTGTTATCTTAGGTTTTAGGATTCTAAGGTAGGGAGATGAAAGTTCCCATTTATTGCGACCTTTTGGAATAATGTTTGAAATCCTGTAGAGATACCCATCTAATTTGTAAAGTAGAAACTCTCTTTTAAACTCTATATAGGATTCCCTTTTCTTAAAAAGTCCGTCTATTGCGTGATATTTATCAGGATATGTTTCTCTAGTGTCTTTTGTTCTTTCAAATCTAGATTCCATTTTACATGTAAGTTTTATTGTCTTTATTTGCTCAGAGCATTGGTCTATTTTTGTTTCTATTTCATGTTTTATATCGCTTCTGTTGATTTTTACTTTTTCTCCATGCTTATCAAATACTATCGCATTCATTATCATTTTAGCGTAATGAGGCTCTTTCCTTTCTAATAGGATATCTCTTTGGCGATATAGACTCATTTTGCTGTATGGTTTGTATTTTATGGTGTATTTGTTTCCTATTACTTTAAAGTCTAAACGCATTATAGATGAGCTATACATCCTTATTCCAGACTTGTCGCATCCTGCAAGCGTTCTGAAATCTTGGACAATAGACTTCAAAAGTCCTCTTGCTATGCCGTAATTTTTGTTTTGCTCGTCATCTTTTAGTTTTGAATAGGGGGCAAGTTTACTTATAATGTAAGTATTTCTCGCTCTTCCTGATCTAATGGAATTGAGTTTTTCTATTTGTTCTTTCGATGCTTTTATTAGGGTAAAAACCTTTTTTATTCTTTTTAAGAAATCTGAGTTGAAATACTTTAGGGCAATCCCTATCATTTCAACTGTGACGTGTTGATTACAAAATTTTTTCGATAACTTTGAAAAAACTTCTTGACACTTATTATTATTTTGAGTTACATTATTTAACATACAAGTCCAAGTCGTTTTATTTGCGTTTGGTAGATTTCTTATAACTCGACTTGGCACTCACTGTTAATTCTTTTTTAACAAACCCTCTCAACAAATAAACAACGTAACATTTACGCAACAGTAATAAAACGGTCAAGAAGTTCTTGACTTCTCTTGTGAGTTGTATTTGTATGTAGGTACAATGTTTTGAGCCTATCATTCATTGTTCATCGTGTGGATCTGTTCATTGATTGGTTAATACAGTTCTCGATCAATGCTCAGTGAAGCGCGTATTCCAAGTAAATCTCAACACAAAATAACCTAGATAGATTGACTATTATGCTGTTTTCTATTATTAATAGACCTGCATAGAACGTATACATTCAGTATAAACCTATCTATAAGTATGATTCACTATTCGTAACTTAGAAGCGTTCTATGCTTCTCTTTTTAGAGCTAAAAACCAAAAAATTACATGTAATATTTTCGTTCAAAATATCTGATGAAAATAGGCTATTATCGCTATGTTTCCTTTAAAATAAGAAATAACAGATTTGCACATATATTATTATTACATTGTATCGCCCTTCACGATGCTCGGACGCTAGTCAATGTGCGTAAACGAAAAGAAAGGTTCAAGTTGGAACTTAGTTTTGTCTTAAAATAATTTCATACCCTCGGAGAGACCCATGATTCAGTATGATGGGGTGAAGGGGGCACCGTCATACTGTTGAAGAAGTATTGCGTTCTCGAAAATAGCAATGCTTCTTAGGAAATTAGTTCTTTTCTTTTTGCTTCTTTTTCTTTTCTTGTTTGTAAGTCTGTTAATGGCTGTTTTTTTGTTGATAGTTTTGTTGAAAGTATGTTTCGTAAAAATATTTTGTTTTTTTTGAAAAAATCTCTTGCATTATATTTTTTTAACTGTATATGAACAGTATTCAACATTTCTATGAAGTGTTAAGTGATTAGAAGCAGATGTGGGCTTCCTAGTTGTAACATGGAGATGATTAAGTTTTCTATCGCTGCAAACTTAATAGTTGATATTTTTGAGTCGTTGAGTGAAATAACGATTTATTGATGTTGATCTAAAGAATGGAATGAAGAATAAAAATATTATAGATTTTTGCACTATAGAAAATGATTTACTGACTGAACAGTTTAATCGTTCTTTTGACGCTAGTTACGAATCTTACGAAGATTACCGAAAGTCTTGCGTAGAGAAGTATAGAGTTAAAAAAGATGAAGGTAGAGAATTTACTTGGATGTTTGAAATCCTAGATAGCTCAGTTTTTAATTATCGCTTTAGAAATAGATTAAATAAGTTTTATGCTTCTTTGATTCAGGATATTTGTCACTGCGGATTTAAATGCCTAAAGGTTTCTAGTTATAAAGATGAAATAGATGAAATTTCTGAAAAATATTCTATTGATTCAGTTGATCTAACAACAGAAAAAGATTTGCGAAAAGTGAACAGCCCATTTAAAAGTAGTGAGTTAAAGAAACTTCTTACTAACGTTGTGAAAACTTTGGATGAGAGATTCTCTCGTAAATAGTGGGTTTGAAATGCATAATTTTCCTATAACTGTCTGGGATATTAATTTTAGTAAAAATAAGAAAATAGCTCGTAAAATTTCAAAATTAATTAACGATGTAATGATTGACTTAGATTGCAATAGTGAAATTAACGAAAATGATTACTTAGAGAGAGTATTAGATATAACCCAAGAATACGATGATAGTATTCCTAATCTAACCACCTCTATTCTAAAGTGCGCAATATTAAATAGTATAAAAAAAGTAGGTAATAAGTTCTTATCTTCTTATGAGCTTTTTGAGACTAATTATGAGTGATTCTTCTTGTAAAGAAGGTAAAAAATCATTCTTTGTTTTCTTATTTAAAAGAAATAACAAGATTATGTTTAAAGCATTTAATGACTATATTACTTTATTCGATAGATTTTTAAATTATGAAGTGCGTCACGAATTTAAAACTTATTCTTTTATTTTCTTATTTTTGATGAAAAATAGATCTAATAAAAATGACTGATCAATTCCTAGTTGTGTTATATAATGCAATAAACGTAATATTTGGTTGTTATGACTATTTCATATATACAAAGTAACCCTCTAAATGTTGAGTTTAAGACTACTTACGGCACACCTGCCGCTGGGATGTGGGCTTTCTTCTATTCCTCTATAGACCAAACTCAGAAAAAGAACGCATATAAGTTGTCAGGTAACTCATACGTTGATGCCCCTAACCCAATCCAGTTAGACGCTAGCGGTGGATTCCCTTTGATGATCCTCTTCAAATATAACTCTGATTCTCCTTCCGATAAGTATGTTATCAAGATTAGGGAAACTGATAGTGAGTTGTCTCCTATCCTGAAGACTTATATAGATATTCCTAGAAGCGGTCTCTATTCTCAGGTTGGAAGTTCTACCTCTAACCCTCTCGCTGGATACCCTGAGGTCTCTACAGGGAACGTTGGTGATGTTCTTGAGATCACAACAGATCCTGTTGACCCATCAAATAAAATAGCTGTATTTAAGTCTCTTAACGTTAGTTTTGCTGAACAAAGTATTGTGAATTCAGTTTTATCAGGATGCTCTGTTACGCTTTTACCTTCTGGAACTGATATAAGTATAAGCGCTGGAAAATGTTTGTTCGTAACAAAAGGTTCTAGTGAAATAACAGCCTCTACTATTGTAGATTTTCAAAATATTCCTAGTATACCAATACCAAATATAGCAAATAATGATTATACTTTTGTTTATTTGAAAAATGATGGAACGGCTTACACTTCTAATGCCGCAACTGAGGATTTTTATGGAAACTATATTTTACTTTGTTCTATTAACCATAATAACCGGGCCTCTGTTTCTGATATTGTATATCGCTGCCCTATTGGTGTGGGCGTCTCTTCACAAATAAGATCAATTTATGACTTATTAGGGTTTACTACAACGTGTACTGTCTCGAAAAATGCACCTGTTGATGGATTAAATATTACATCTGGAACATTCTACGGATTTGACGTTGGGCTTGTAACCTCTTCAATAGTACCACACTCAATAAGTATGCAGTCTGTAAATGCTGCTAGTATTTATATATTATCAGAAGCTAACGTTCAGACTGGCCTGTTTACTTATTTAAACTCTACTAATCTTCTTAAAGAAGATGGAACTCAAGTTACCTCTGGTAAGTATGCTTACTTCCCTATTTATCAAGCTTCTAATGGAAGAATCGTTATTCAGAGAACTGATAAAGAATATGATCAATTACCTGAGTTCTCTGAATGGTATGAAGAGTTTCCTATAAATGATTCGCTAGATAAAAGATACGCAGTATTGGGTGGTATTGCTTATAAAGGTGGAACTCCTTTATCAGATGCAAACAACTCAGTATTTAACGTGAAGAATCTAAATGGTAAAGTTTTTAACGTTTCGTCAATCGAGTCTCTTCCTGAGATACCTTCTGATCTTTCAAAGGCTGGATACCTTATCGGAGTTAGCGATGATAATTCAAGATACGAATTTAGAATAAAATGGGATAAGACAAACTCTGTTCAAGATGGTTTGGCTTCTTACGACCCATCTACAAATACTTTTACTTTTAAACCTATTTCTATTTCTAGTGGTACTTCTGATCTTAGCGTATCTTTTGATAGACCGGTTTCTCCTGTTATGCAGAGAGGTGGGGTTATAACTCAGAGAAAGAGCACTGATTATGTTCCTAAAACTTCAGATGAATATGTTGATTTTAATAGATATGGAGGAAACTATATCTTTGATGTTTCTAGAGGATATACTCAGAATTTTACAAATAATACAGCCGCAGATCCAGATGTTAAAAGTGTAAAATTTTCAGATCTTTTTACTTTGGTGTCTTTTGATAAATATGATCAGACAAAATATAGTACTGTTTTTAACGGTTGTCCAAGTACAATAACTGTTAATAATGATTCTAATGTCCCGCAATCTGTATCTAGAGTTAGTGCTGGTGCTATGTTTTCTGGGTTTTTATTAGGTTTAGATGTTGATGTTACTGTAAGAGATATATTTAGAATTATTTCTAGTTTTCAAACTAGTGTTAGAACTAAGCTTTTTCCTATATATAATTTTGACTGTGGTATTTTTTTTGAGAAAATGATTAAAAATTATTTTGATGTAAAAAATATTCCTGAGGGTAATGTTTTTATATGGAAAAATACTACTATGATGGTAAATAATACAGTTTCATCTAGTAATAGAAATACTTCAATAGATGAGGGCACTAACCCTCCTAGTGGGATTGCTCCAAAAGAAATTGAAACATTTATAGATAAATCACAAGATACAGGTATAAATAGTATTAATGTGAGTTCTAATCCAATAAAAATATCTCTAATTAGCCCTAATTCAATATATTCTCAATATATTAGAATAGAGTCTTCTTCTGACCCTCTGTATTATATTGAATACCATTCATGTAATAGATTCTATTATTTAATGTCATATAGAACTTTACTTTCATCTGTTAGCGTAAGTATAACAATGAATTTTTTATTAAAAATAAATTTAAGTGACTCTATATTAAGTTTTATACCGGATGGAACTGACTTTCTGACTATTTGTTGCCGTTTTTCTTCTAGCATTAATAACCAATCTTCTGTTGTTGTAAATAATTCAACTACTCTAGAATTCGGTGGTGGTTTTGGGTTTTTTGTAGTTTTTAAAAAGGATAGTTATAGGATTTTATCTTTTGATACAACTGGAGATTTGATTGAAGCTAATCCTACAATTGTCACTAGTAATTTGAATAATATAAAACAGCTTTTATCAAATGGAATTAAATTTAAATCTGATTTAAATAGTCCTATTTCATACTATGGAAAGGATAAGACTTTATTAAATGGAAATAGATTTTTTATGTGCTCTATATCTCCAAATGTTAAGATATCATCTCTTGTTAAATTTGCTGATGTTTCTGTTGATCTTAATATATCTGGATTTATTCAAACTCCTGGAATGGAACATGTACGTTTAGATGCAGTAAAGTTGGGTCAATTCAACGTAGCTACAGATACAACAATTATGAAGAAAGGTTTGAGAACTGATGATATAGTGGCTGGTGTAGTGCATTTTGAAGTTACATGGGTTCTGAAGAATAATAGGAATCCTCTTGAATATATGGAGTTAAATCCTAGAAACATAAATTTAAGTCCTTTTAGATTGATTTTAATTGATGGAAGTGCAGAGGTTAAATGTGACTTGAATGATATCTTTGTTGGTAGGGCTATTTATTCAGCTACAGTTAATCAAACTCAAATTACTAATTCTATAGTAGCTTTGAGAGTATATAAGAAGGGAGATATACAACCAGTAGTTGCTGACATCCTTGATAGATATACTATAACTCTTGGTGTCTACAATAGACAAGGAACAAATTAATCAATTCTAAGTTGAAAAATTATTTTGCACTCTTCTAAAGATTATGCATGCTCTTTAAAAATCACATTCAATGCGGGCAAAATGACTGATACTGATAAGAAAGAAGAGACAAACGTAGAAAAGCAAGACGAAAAAAAAAGCGAAGAAAAGGCAAGTGCTGACACTGTTATATTAAAGCATAGTTCAGATGGAGCTTCTTCACTTAATTCTCGTATAGGTGGTGAATTAGGCAAGTTCTTGTATCAAAGGCCGGGGACTTATTTCGATATCAACGCTGGAAAAGCAGACCATGCTCTTTTTGAAGCAGTTGAAATTATGTTAAAGGGTATGTAGGAGTTATATGTTATTACCAGCAGCAGATTCTAGTAGATACACCCCAGAGGGTGCTCATTTACTTCAAAGAGCGTTATCAGTTGTATGTACTGGTTATTTTTATAACCAAAACCCATACTTATCTATATCTAAAACTTCCCCTTTAAGTACTGTATTTGATGGATATCATGTTTCTCGAATAATGGGACTTTATAAAGAAGGAGCTAATGATACTAAAGATGGTTACCATGTTGTAGCTCGTGGAATAATACAAGAACCAACAGCTAGAGAAGAAAGAAAGTTTAAATCTTTAGAAGCTGGTAATGCAGTTCCTGACCGTGTTAAAACAAGATTCCAAAGAGGTGAAGTAACTCTTATAAGTGATGTTTGTGATGTTAGTGGATTAGAGTTTGTCTCTTACCTTTTAAGACTTCCTTTTAGAAATCCTCAAGGTATGCTTGAACAGTTAAAAACTTTTTTAACTGGGCAAAATGCTTTCTCTAAAGATACAAGTATCTATGGTATTAAAGAACTTCAAAGGATGCTTTCTAGATTCAGAGAGGATCTTGGTTACAGAGTTCGTAGAGATGCTTTTAAGAACGCTAATACTGTAATTTATAACCCAGCTAAAATGTCTGGAAGTACTATATATGATAATCCTAATGAATTGAGAAACATGATAAATGATGCTTCTGCAAAAATTAGGGATCTAAATATAGGTCTTGTTAGAGGATTTGATGGTCGTTACGCTGTAATAGTTCCTGCTTTTGTAAAAGCTCAAATGCAAGAATTGTTAGCTTTTAGCTTTATGAATAATCAAGGATTCCTAAATGAAGGATTTGACCCATCTATGGGGATGAATAGAATACCTTACTTGACTAAAGAAGGTAACGTATTCACAGATGGATCTAATTATTATTGTGAAGATCTAGATAGCCAGATACACGTATCTGGTACTGCTTCTACATTGACTGATCTTACAATATCTAAAAATGTTACACAGTATGATCTTTCTCCTGATATATTATCTTCTGGTTATCAGACAGTAGAAATTTCAAGCGCAGCAACTGACACTTTCACATTGAAAGCTAACGATGTAATTATCGTAAAAGATAAATTCTTCTTAAAGAGAAAGGATAGACCAACTGGATATACTTTAGGATTAAATGATGTTTCTGATTCTCCTTTATGCTTTATAGTTCAGGAAGATGTTACTTCTACTACTAAAAAGGCAGTAGTAAAGGTAAGTCCTGATATATATGATGGAGTTAATGCGAAATTGACTGATCTTGTAGCCACAACACAAGTGAGTGTGATTCCTAATCATAGAAAGATTTTGATTTGTCCTATGGTTGATACTCTATTCTCTAGGATATTCCCTGCTTCAACTGGTTCTAGAGGATACGTTATTAACGATATGATGGATTCTTACACTGGATTGAATGGTTCTCTTGATTCTGGTATTGCTGTAGTATTTGGAGATTACGAGGACACTAATACTAGAGACTTGAATATAAGATTTGGTTTAAGATCTTATTATACAATGTTTTCATTCCAACACGAATCTGCCCAAGTGATAATTCCAGTAGATAAACCTACTGCTTCTCAGCTCGAGCCAATTTACAGAACTAAAGCTGTAACACCATAGGGAGTAATATTATGGATAATTCTAAGAGCGAACAATTTATAGAATTTTGTGATTATTTTTATGATAAGATTGTATGTATTTTAAAGCAAAGATATGATCAATATGGTGATGTTTATGATATGTTATCGGAAGTTGAAGACTCTGATAACTATATGAACTCATCTATAATTGTGAAGGCTAATAGGGCTTTAGTTGCTATAAGAAAATTTAAAGATAATTCTTTGGAGGCAAATGAAAAGAATATAGATTCATTTCTTGATATAGTTGGTTATGCGTTTGTTTGGTTATGGGATATTTATAATAAAGAGCCTGATTTTATAATGAAATTGGAAGATAAGATAAATGAAGATAATAAGCTTGATGATTCTTGTCCGTATTCTGAGGTTTGCTCTGAAGACTCTTCTGGGCTTGATGGACATAACAATTGCTTTAACGAATAAACTTGAAAATTTTACCATGTCTCTTTTGATTAAGATTCAGGAAATGACATTTGATTCATGGAACAATAGAAAGTGATTATTAAATTATTATACAATTCGGAGAATTTCTTAGTTGATTGAAATAGTTTATTGAATTAGGATTTTTAAATGTTACAGATCCCTCCACATATAGCTGGTTTATTATCTCGCATAAAGCGTCAGTTATATCATCTTTTGCATTATCATCTACCATGGTTATGGTTCTTATTTCTGTATATAACTTTTTGAATATCATCTCATGATTTTCTCTTTCTAAATATACATATTTGTATATATAGTTTGCACATCTCTGCATGAATAGGCGTTTATTTATAGATCTAGTGGTTGATCTTATAGATGCTATACTTACATTCAATTGAGCGCTTCCTCCTACATATTTCGGTTTTGTATATTCTCTTACCATCTCCTCTAAAGCTCCACCATGAGTATGTTTCTCAATAAAGATGCATTTCAACCTATGGTCGTATTTTAATATCGCATCTCTAACTGCTAAACATATAAGTTCAAATGATAATAACTTACTGGAAGATGCTTCTATAATCTTTACACATGGTACTTTAGCAGATGAATCTCCTTTAAAGTAAAAGCATTGTCCTATAACTATAGCAGTCTCATCTGGACTTGTTTTACTGGAACCATTCGGATCTACTGCTATTACTATATCTTTTCCGTCTTCTATGCTTAGTGAGTTCTCCTCATCTATCTTTGTGATTATCTTTAACTCATCTGCATTTATTACGCAGTCTGCACCTTCTGTTGGATCTTGCATATATTGAGCTGCAAATACATCTGGTGTCGTTTTCTTTATTGATAGTAGGTTATCTAAAGAAATAGTACTTGAATTTATACTCTTGTTATTTTGATTTATGGCTGGTATTTTTATGATGTGCCATTTAAATCTTTCCATGTTTTCTTTTGTTGTGAGTTGAGCAAATATATCTAAAGTGCTCACTCTGTGTCCTATTATTATAAAAGGTACTAAAACATTGTTACGTCTGCTTGTTATTTCACTCATGAATTTCTTGTAGCATTCACTTAGTTTTGTCCTTAGATACGCATCTCCAGCCATGTGTGGTTCATCGAATATTACAGCACCACCAAACTCTTTGTCTTGATCGAAAACTCCAGCACCAAAACCAGTGTAACCAGAATCTATTGATCCAGTTCTTATTTGACCACCTTCTGTCGTCTTAATCATAGCCCAAGCATTGTTTTTAAGCTTCGTGGTAAACATTTGCTTGTAATGTGCGTTTTCCATTATCCTTATTATCTCCCTAGCCTGAGAGGTCGCTAATTTCTCATTCTCGTGTAGGTAAAGAAAGTTTGAGTTGGACTTTATTCCCATTACATATGCTATGAAATAGATCCCTAGGTATCTTGATTTACCAACTCTAGGAGGACAATTGATAATTCCGTTTTCTGTTTTGTTTTGAATTATACGTTCTATGAAATCAAAGAAGGTGAACATATAGTTTCTTTCACCATCTTCATCTTTTAAAAGTAGCTTCTTGCTAAAGGCTACATCTTCCATGAATTGGACGAATTCTCTGAAACTTAGTTTCCTTACACCTTCTTTAAAAGCCATATTAATCTAAGCCTTGATTCTTGTTTCCTTTTGTATTTGTTTGATCTTGTTCTTGAACTGGAAACTTATCTCTTAAATATGCTCCTGTTGCTCCTCCAGCTAATGTATTTGCTGTAGCGTCAAATATATTAGGAGTTTGGAGTTTCTCGAATTGTTTTAACTGAGAACTGTATGCATTGTTGTACATAGATGTTAGCGCATTTAGCGAAGAATTTGATGAGTTTCCATATATAGATGCTCTTGTATTAGCTAGATTTAAGACTTGATTGTCTAGATCGCTTCTTCTTTTTAAAGCCTCGCTAACATATGGAGACATTCCTTGAAGAGCAGAAAGTGCAGATTGATTTTGAATCATCTGTAGTCCTCTCGCTGAAGAAAGTAATCCTTGGTCAGCTGCTAATCCTTCTACTCCCTGAGTAGCTTCTTGTTGTAGAAACTTGTTCCATCCTGACGAATTATAGGATCCTATGATCCTATCTATCTCTTGGATAGGATCTACTGATCTTCTTTCATCTATCATGTTTGTTATTTGTCCAGCTTGTGCGTTTGCTTCAGCTCTGCTCTTCTCTATTTCTGCTTTGAATATTTCATCTCGTCTTCTTAGTTCTTCGTCCATAGATGATTTACTCGATTGGTGCATTATAGTTCCTAATAAGCCTGATATTCCTGCTAACCCTAGTACTCCTAACATATTTTACCTACTCTTCTTTAGATTTTGAAAGTTCCATTTTTCTTTTTGCTAGCTCTTCTTTTGCCATGGTCTCTATAAACTCCATGTTTTTTTGTGCTAGAGCTGTAGATGATTGCATTTTCTGTATAGCAATTTGTGTATCGGATCTTAATTGCTGCTCTTGAAGTCTTATAACATACTCAGGAGGTGATCCAGAATTAGATTGCATTTGCTTCATTTCCATATCAGATGCAGAGTTTAATATATCTATAACATCCTTGTACTTATCCTTATCCCTTGTTTCTAGCATCTTTGTTAAAAGCTGAGTCTGAACAATGTCAGATTTTACAACTGGAATAATGGTAGAGAGCATCTCTATCTCTACTAGTTTTTCTCTTTGTATATCTACAGTCTCTCTTATGTTTATCTTCTTTAATTCAGATTTTTTAACTCCTGATATAGAAAGTATATTCCTTATTACTGTTTCCATACCAATAGCCCAAGAATGCGATAGTTTATTAGTGCTTGTTCCTTTGTCTGCTTCTCTCTGTTTCTCGTTTAAGACTGAAATTGTATCGTACTTGCTAGCTAAAGTAACATCTATAGCTGTTGACCATGTGCTGTTTAAATTCCCTAAAAGAATATTGAATAGTTCTAGTGTTTCCTTTGGAAAACTAACTGGTGGTATCACGATTGGAGCGCTCTTTGTGATGTTCTCTTGTGATCTAGAATCAAACAATTTTACTATCTTTGAAGGGTCTTCAAACTGAGCTATTCCAGCTTCAGATCTTTCTATAGTGCATGTATCAACTAAGTAATATATCTGATGTCTTCTTATGTGGTTTATTATTATGTTTAGAGTGTTATTTAGTAGCTCGCATACATTGTAAGAAACTTTTACTATGTTCTCTAATCTTATATTGTCTGAGTCTCTGTAACATATAACTGGGATGAATACTAATGGAAGTACTTTGTATTCCGAATTTTCTTTCTTTAGAATCTGGTTTTGTGTGTACTCGTATTTTACTATCTTATCTTCTTCTTCTTTTACCCATGCGTAATATACTTTAATCCCTTCTGTCATATTTAATGATAGGTTATTGTTGTATCCGTTTTCTAAATTGAGAGCTTCTTTTCCGTATATGTTCTTAAATGTATTCTTTGAATGATTCACTATATAGCCACAAAATGCTCCATCGCACATTGTGTCCTTTAATGAAAACTTATCAAAGAATGGTTGATAGCTATCATTTATAAATTTTATACTTGGACTGTCGCTATACTCGTTTTTTGTTATGAATAAACAGCAGTAACCATCACTAGCTACGTGTTCTAGGCACTTGTTTAGCTCTTCTTTTGAGTCTCCAAATACATCTGTAACTACTCTTGTGTATTTCTCTTTGCTGTTTTGGTCGTCTTTTATATCTACTGAATAATAATTCTTAGAAAGTCTATTTACTACGGTTCTAAATATTGGATATAGGAAATTAACATCGTATAGCTTTATGTTTCTTTCTCTAGCTTCGTGTTGTTTCTTCCTATCGTTTAAACTTAATGTTCCTTGAATTATCCCTCTAGCTTCTAATGATTCCATCCTTTGTTGGCAAAAGTAATCTTCCCATGAACTTTGAAGATTAGTCAGATCTGTTATTTCCATTTTGAACCTAGTTTAGTATCTTTCTTTTATTATTTTTTCAATTTTAGATAGTGCATCTCTCATCTTCTTTTCCTCTTCAGAGGCTTTTATTTCTGCGCCAGTTCTTTTTGTGAATACTTTAGTTGTTGATGTGATTATCTTTGATGCTAGATCTGCAAGCTGTCCTATACCACCACTAGAGTTCTCTTTTAAAGCTTTCTCTAGGATGTCTCTTGATGCTACTGCTTCTAAGATATTTGGAGCCATGTCTATCCAGTCTTGTTTAGTCCATCCTCCTGCTTCATCTAGTGACTTTATTATTTGGTTTATTGATGCTGAGCTTCCTGAAGCTTTTTGTAGTTTTGTTATCGCTTTCTTTTGCATCGTTAGCTTCCCCATTGTAGGGAATACAGTATTTTCTACTTCTTCAATTCTTGATCTTACTGATCCTATTGGTAATGATGTTTTTTGTGATAATTGTTCTACGTAGTCTGATGATGACATCTCTTTTATAACTTCATGCAATGACATCGCTGGGTCTTTTGCGACTGCTCCTGATGTTTTAATGTCGTATATTCTCATCATTTCTTTATCTACAGGGTTATTATCGTTTAATTTTGAGACGATATCTTCTTTTTTAAGTTTCCCATATGTTTGCTGAGCTAATGCATTTGATTCTTCGGAGATTCTATCTTCTACGTTTTTAATGTTTGATGATCCTCCTCCATATCCTGCTACTTTTTCAGCAGTAACATTTCTAGAGTTAAAAGGTATTTTTGATTTATTAGAACCAAATAAAGAACTAACTATTCTTTCTGAGGCATTCAAAATTGGTCTTTTTGTAAGAGTTCTAGCTGTAAATCCTCCAGCAAATCCTACTAGAGCTGCTTCTAGTTCTTGTTTTAATGTTTTAATTCCTTTCTCTTTTCCTGATTCTAAAGCTTTGTATAATGGTTCTCCTTCCGAAACTTTATTTATTGTCTCTTTTCCACCTTGATATATCGCTGGGAACACTGACATAGCAGCCCATGTGAATTTACTAGGACTTATACCAATTAGAGCCCCAATAGCACCTCCAAATATTTTGTTTAAAGTTGGACTCCAGTCTTTGCCGTTTGATGCTTCTCCGTAAGTAACTAGGAAATCATGTATATCTCCTTGTGTAGCATCTTCTGGATCAACACCAGTTATTGTTTTAAACACATCTTTTTCTGAAGCTTCAGGATTGCTGGAATATAGACTGTCTATATCATTTTTTACTATCTCTGAATTCTCATCTACTAACTCTTGTGTGTCTGGGAACCTATTTGTTTTTAAATGAGTTGGAGCAGAAGCAAGAGTTTTTATATTTTGTAATTGTGTTGCAATGTCCGAAGCACTCTTTTGGAAATCTTCGTTTGTCCCAATCATAGCTGGGTTTTCTATGTTAGTTTCTAATCCAATAAGAGCGTTGCGCTTGTTGTTTCTTTCGTATTCAGTTTTAAGTATTTGCTCTACTTGTTTTGTTGAAAGTGTAGCTGGATCGAACATTTCTTTGTAGTGCTTTAACGTTGCATCTGTTACTGGAATTCCTTCGTTTCTTAGTTTTGCATATATTAAATCTGATTCTATTGCGTTTCTGTAATTGATATATTCTGGAGAATTCGTATTTGTAATGTTTTTTATTTTTTGACCTATTCTAGCAGCGCTATTTGATATAGCTCCTAGTATGCTGTCATCTTCTTCAGAAGAATCATCTTCTCCATTGTATTTCTTAAAAGCTTCTAAAGCTTTATTTACATTTCCAAGTGCAAAATCTGTAGCTTGTATGTTCTCTATGTCTTTGCTGTACTTCTCTAGTATTTTAGATCTTGGTATTTCTTGTGGTGCTTGTTGGCTTGTATAGTCTACACCTTGCTTAAATTCCTGAGTCGCTGGAAACATCATGGTTATCTTCCTCTAATTCTGCGAATCCTTCGTAAGTTTCTAACTTTGTATTAGTATTATCAAGAAGTTTATCGTTCATTTTGATTCTAAAATTAGCGTACTGTGTAACGGCGTCACCAAATCTTTTTAAATCTGTGGATTTATTTATTTTATCCGATAGCTCCGAGAGTTTCTCTTCCCATATTCTTTGAAACTTATACAGAGGATCCTTGCTGTCGTACTCTTTCGAGTGTATTTTTTGTTCTTCTATTTTCTTTGTTTCTTCTTGAAACTTTTCTTCAATTCTTTTGTTCTTCATGTTTACTTTGTATTGAGTCTGTGTCTATCTCATACACAAAAATTATAGTTTGGAGAATCGTTTCAATGGTATAAATATACTCATTTGTATACTCAGTGTATCTTTCTAAATTGTCTGTTTCTTCATTGTATTCTTCTATTTTAGAGATAACTGTTTCTTTATTAGATATCTCTTTTGATTCAATCTTTTGTGAAGATTTATATGCGTTTAGAATGCTATTTATCATTTCTAAGTAATGTCTTATTTTTACGTTCTCATAATAAAAATATGAATGTAATTTTCTTAAAAATACTTTCTCTTCTTCTTCGGTTGAAATTGTTTCATCTAGTTTTTTTAATGGTAAAAGATAAGCGCTTTTAAGAGCATGTTGTAATATTAGGTTTTCATTTGGATTGTATTCTTTTAGTAATTCGTATTCTTCTTTAGCGATTGAAATGCTAATGTTAAAATCACCTACTAGAGAGTTTATACTCTCTACAATCCTTCTTTGTGTTTCCTTAAAATTCGTAAAATCTATTTTTTCGTTTTCTCTTATTAATAACATCATATTGTACGTTCTGAAATGTCTGAATTTAGGATAATGATCGTATTATCAGTTTTTTCAATATCTTTGGTCGTTTCTATCGCGTCTACTGGGATTTTTGATGATTGCTGAATTTGAATATCAAAATGCATTAGAGCTGTTAGTGCTGTGTTCTTAGAGTTGTTTAAAGTCACGTTTATTGCGTTCGTTCGACTGTCTGTTATGTTAGAAATCATACAGTTTCCATTCATGTCTGATGATATGTTTGACTTTGTTGTTGTATTGTAATCATCAATATAAAACGTACTTAGTACTCCAACAAATTGGACGTGATTACGTCTTATTATTCTCATTCCGATATTTATTGATGATTGATGGGACAAAACAAATTGCATACCAAAAGATGTATCGTTGTTATCAGATATCTTATCATTATATAAGCAATTATTATCTGTATCAATAAAATATTTTTGATTGTTAAGATCAAATTGATTATCAATGCGCCACTTAGTCTCTATTTGATTTCCTTTAACTGGAAATATTGCAGCGCTGTAATCTATCTCAGGAGTGTATAGTATCCCTTGTCTGAAACTACCAGTTGTAATTATGATACTTGTGTAATCATAGATGTAGAATCTAGACATTTTTAAGTCGGATCTTTTTGATCTTATCAAGAGATTGTTCTTAGATTGAGTGAAGACGTTTTTCGGTAAACTTCCGAAGCCATGGATGTTTAGTGTGAATGCTTCTTCATCCACAGCGCCTATTGTAAATAATACATCTCTAACAACCACAGTGCATTCGCTATTAGCGAGTGCATACCTTTTGATACTGGATTGATCGAAGGTTATTGGTAGATTGCTTATTGAATTAAACGCTCCTATGTATTCAATCTTATAATTAGTCGTGAAGATATATAATCTATTTCCAGCTACTTCCATTTGAACAACCTTCTCTATCTCTGGTAATGGAAGCTTTATTATGTTTGATTGTTTAATCTTTATACTTGGATCCATGCTGTCTGTAATTGCAATCTCATTGGTTCCGTTCTGAAGTATGTAAAACGAATTTATCTTAACTACTTGTCTTAATCCTTCGTATTCTTTGGTCGTTGAAGCTGTGTCTTCTATGGTTCTGCTGTATTTTGCTATTGTGTAGATACCTGTAGTCGTGTTCTTTTGAACGTAATTGGGCAATTCATCGTTCAGGATGAACATTGTGAGCGTTGGGGTGTTTATATACCTAACCTTGCTCACTTCATTCCTACCGTTTAAATTTACCGTGTTATCACTGCTGGTTTGTTCTGGAAGTCTGTCGTAGAAGATTCTGACTGCTTCTTCTTTCTTGAAGTGACAGAATATCATCTTGGTTCCTTCGTACAATTCAATCTCATTCATGAACTGAAGACTGATTGTGTATGTTTTAATAGTCTCAAATTTACCAAGTGGTATTAGTGTATTTCCATTTGCTTTTCTAAAGGGAATTAAGTTGTAGTTTCCATTTGTTAAAAATAGTTGGCAGTCTGATAGTTCTATTTCTTGAATGACAGGGTTGGATCTTCTGTATATTCCTAAGTATTGTTTCTTTAAATAGGACATTATATTAAAACCGCAGAGATTGGAGTTGTTTCATCTATTCTTTTTCTTTCTAATCTTAATAACATCGCCACATTCATCTTTTCTTGCGAATTGTTTGTTGGAGGTGTCAGTCTGAAGTCACTTGCAATTCTATCTGAAGCATAAACAACTATGTATTCTTCTTCGTATTCAGTGATGAATGGGACATTTACTTTGTTGTATGACGCAATAGTTGGAATGTTCCTTGGATTGTTTGTTACTGATATTCCTCCATCAATTATCTTGGACACATCGTAACTTGCTGAGAATCTTAGAATGTTTGGATTCTTTTGATATGTTCCTTTGCAGTTTAAATAATTTAGATGTTCGAGATCTAGTATCATGTCAATGTCTTGTACTTCATAGTCAATGTCTTTGCGCACTCCTAATTGCATAACAACGTAGATCTTATTTGGTATGCCGAATGGTGTTAGTATTGTTTCTAGGCTTGATAACTCTGGATTCTCAGTGAATCCTATTTTCTTATCTTTTACTGACGCGTAATCAATTCTGAAGATCGGATCTCTTTTCTTCTCTCGATTCTGTCCTTCTAGTTCCATGAGTTTGATTGAGTACATTATCGCCTGACGAATACATTCATCAGAAACTAACGAACTATGCATCTCGTCTGCTAATGCTCTTTGCTTTACTCTTGTGTGTAACCTTTGCATATCAATTGGTTTGCTTATAGTCATTTCTCTACCTCACTACGTGTACACTCTGCCTCTCGACACGCTACGCTAT
>PDVJ01000164.1_pt1 | contig 19956 bp, 12 predicted proteins | sample 1369811 | NCBI WGS metagenome assembly PDVJ01 (sample SAMN07795376, study PRJNA414565) | Alkali sediment metagenome, whole genome shotgun sequencing project. | reverse complement strand
ACCATGGCCGGAACAAGGAACGAAGACCCTTGGGAAACAGGAAGGACCTCGGTTGTTGCCACGTCTGTGATCTCGGCATTTCCCTGAGTGCAGATCATCATTTCAAGAGATTTCCTGCCTCTCTCATGGTGGGGCGCTCCTTTTTGAAGGGAGACCCTGGAGAGGAGAAACTCTTTTGCAGGTGTCGGGTACACCCATTCCGCCTGGTTTCGCGCTTGAGGCTTGATGATTTTTCCTGGACTCTCCTTGAAGCGGAGGATTCTAAGGAGCTCAGGGAGGTCCTTATGCTTTGCGGTCAGTCCTGCCCGGATCACGTTGTCCGAGTTGGCCATAAGTTCCACCCCGGCGCCTTCGAGGTAGGAGTGAAGCTCGCCGGAATCGATGTAGAGCGCCTCGCCGGGCTCAAGATGGATCAGGTTCAGAAGGAGAGGGGCAAAAATACCCATGTCATCGGAAAAACATTGATGAAGCCTGATCACCCATCTGAAAACAGGATCAGAGGAAGAGAGGTTCTCGGAAACCATCACCAACTCGGAAATGGCTCTCTTGCGATCTCCTGTCTCCAACGACAGCAGGGCGGAGAAAAATCCGGCAAGACCCCGTGCCGTTTTATCCTTGCGAAGCAGGCGGATCTGTGTGTCGAGAGAAGGAAGGCGAGCTTTTCCGAAGAGGGCAAGGGTTTCATCTGCTCTGCGAAAGCCTTTCAGAGCAAAGAATGGGGTCAGAGCACAGAGGATTTCGGGTTTGTGATTTCCGTCCCTGTAGTTGCGTGCCGGGGCATCCAGGGGGATCTGCAGACGGTTTTCTTCGGCAAAGCCTTGGCGAGCCTGAGTCAGGTTCGGGTGAGCCTGAATGGATAGAGGCGTGGCCGCTGCAAGAATCTTGAGCAAGAAGGGCAACTGATTTGAAAATTTATTGGCCACCTCCTGTCCGAGAATATTTTCGGGATCCTTCTGAATCAGATCCGGAAGAGAGATCCACGTGCCGTCCCATTGGACGTTGGAAATCCCCTTGGGATGGACCCCCATCCACAGTTCTGCCTTGGGACTTGCCGAAGGAGAGGGTTCGCCCAGGAGCTCGGGGATGAAAGTCCTTGAACCCCAGGCATATTCCTGAACGGGATTTTTGAGTAAGGCGATCCTTTTCAAAATTGTCTCTTCAACAGCGGCGCTTAAAAAAATGTTATCTCTTCTTGGAAGATTAAGCCACGCTTTTTTCTCTTTGCTCTCCGCTTTTGATGTCTTTATTGACTCCACCTTGCCTGATCGATCAAATCCGGGGCCATGGGCAGACGAAAAGCCCATGGCCCTTCGGTTTTTGATGGAGGTGAACGTGTCCTGGGAACCGAACCAAAGATTTTCCTTTTGACAAAGGAAACAGGGAATGTTATCTTTACCTACCGGTAGGTAAGGAAGGAGTTAAGGGGCGATTCAGTTTTGCCTGACAGCGGTTTTAGCTGAAGGGAAGGCGCCAAGATAATGGATCAAGTCGAACGGAAAAGAAATCACGAACCGGGCGTCAGGAAAACGCTTCTCCTGGCGGGGATCAATCTTTTTGCCGAAAAGGGATATGCGGGCTCTTCGGTTCGGGAAATCGTATCCCTTGCCGGAGTGACCAAACCTGTTCTCTACTACTATTTCCAGAGCAAAGAAGGCTTGTTTCAGGCTATTCTAGACTGGGCGGCGGAAGAGCAGGAAGGCATCCTGCAAGAGGCTTTACAATCACCGGGCACGGCACTTGAGAGAATCATTCATCTTTATCGCGGTATCTATCAGGGGTTGATGGAGAACCAGCAGCTTTTCAAGCTGATCAACCACTTGTTCTTTGGTCCTCCTCAGGGCGCCCCCCGCTACGACATTGAACGGTTCCACCGCCGGATGATGGAGGTCATCAAGGAGATCTACCTGGGAGGCCTCAGTCAGGGAGAAGTCAGGGAAATCGATCCGGAGGAGGCGACGCTCCTCGTGCTTGGAGTGACCGACTACTGCTTTCACGTCGATTATCTCCATCCGGAATCCATGGATCCGGACAGGGCTGAAAGATTGTTGCGCCTCGCCTTCCAGGGGCTATCGGAAAGGAATACGGGTTGAGCTATGAGTCGTCTGTGTCCATTTCGTCATTATGCACTTCTGTTGCTTCTGGCAATCGCTCTCGCCGCCGGGTGCAGCCGATCGGAGAGCAGTGCCAAGCCGGAGAACAACCAAAACCAGAACAAGGCGGTCAAGGTTGCCGTCGTGCGGGTTGAGCCTGCACCTATGAAAGACATTCTGGTTCTGCCCGGAGAGACCGAAGCATGGCAAGACGTGCGGGTCGCTGCCGATGCGGCGGGTCGCGTGGAGTGGATCGGTCCGAAAGAGGGCCAAACCGTGAAGGAAGGAGATCTGATCGCGAAAATCGACGTTGCCGCTCTCAAAGCGGCGCTCGATCGAGCGGAAGCGGCTCTGAAGCTTGCGGATGATCTCTATCAGCGGCGCTACAAGCTTTTCGAGAGAAACATCATCAACCAGGAGGAGTTGGACAAAAGCCAAACAGAGAGAACTCTTGCTCGGGCCACTGTCAGGCAAATGCAGATCGAGCACGAACGCGGCTCCCTCAAGGCTCCTCTTACAGGCGTGGTCAATCAGCTCTTTGTCGATGAAGGGGAATTCGTGGACAAAGGCAAGCCATTCGTCGACCTGGTCAATGTGGACAAAATAAAGATCAATGTGAATGTCCCTGAACTCGATGTGCGCTACCTCAAGGTCGGCCAGAAAACCATGGTCCGGGTGGACGCGTTTCTGGACCGGGAACTTCCGGGAATCATCGATTTCGTGGCCTATAAAGCCGACCCTGCGACGAAGACGTTTCACGTCAAAGTGATTGTGGACAATGCGAGTCACGATATCCGCCCGGGCATGATTGCCAGGGTGGCTTTCCTTCGTCGAGTCATCCCTGACGCCCTGGCAGCACCCATCTTCTCCATTGTAGACAAGGGAGGAGAGCGCCTCCTTTTCGTGGAAAAGGATGGGGTGGTCCAGGCGCGCACCATCTCCATCGGCGCCATTGAAGGTGATAAAGTGCAGATCACCAAGGGACTCCAACCAGGGGATCATCTCATCGTCACCGGCCAGACTGAGGTGGAAGAAGGGATGAAGGTCCAAGTCCAATGATCGTCAATGAGCTTGCGCAGAAACGGCCGGCCGCCGTCCTTTCCCTTCTCGTCGTCCTCGTGATCATAGGGACATACTCCTATCTCACATTACCCCGCGAATCCTTCCCGGATATCACCATCCCCTATGTCTTCGTCACTACCACCTATGAAGGGGTGGCGCCCGAGGACATGGAGAAACTGATCACCATCCCCGTTGAGAGGAAAATCAAAGGGATTTCGGACCTGGAAGAAATCCGGTCCACTTCGGCGGAGGGCATCTCCACCGTGGCGGTCAAGTTCCTCCCCGGCGTGAATATTGATGACGCCCTTCAGAAGGTGAGGGACAAGGTGGACCAGGCCAAACAGGATTTGCCGCAGGACATGCCCGACGACCCGGTGATCCAGGAAGTGAACTTCTCCGACATCCCGGTCCTTCGGGTGGTGCTCTCAGGGCCCTTCAGCTTGCGCCGGCTCCAGAATTTTGCGGATGATTTGAAGGACCGCATTGAATCGATCTCCGGGGTCTTGAGTGCCAGAATGACCGGCGGACTGGACCGGGCAATCCATGTGGAGTTGGACCTCGACCGGGTAGGCGCCTACAACGTGCCCTTTTCCAGCCTGATCAGCGCGGTGACGCGCAGCAACGTCAACATGCCGAGCGGGAGCATGGACATCGGGGAAGGCAAGTACCTGGTCAGGGTGCCGGAGGATTTCAAACACCCCTCCGAGATTTTCTCCATCGTGGCTTTTGTGCGAGACGGAAAGCCTGTCTACCTCAGGGATGTGGCCTACATCAACGACAGCTTCAAGGACCCCCTCACCCGCAGCAGGCTCAATGGAGAGAAAAGCGTGACCCTCGCTGTCCAGAAGCGGAGCGGCGAGAACATCCTGCGAGTCACGGACGAGGTCAAGCGGGCGGTTGAAGAGATGAAGCCCATTCTTCCGCCGGCACTGAAAATCGACCTGACTTCAGACATGTCCAACGATGTGCGGCTCATGGTCTCGGACCTGGAAAACAACATTCTCTCCGGCCTCATCCTGGTTCTTGCCGTCATCTTTGCTTTTATCGGAACCCAGTCAGCCGTCTTTATCTCGCTTGCGATTCCCTACTCTATGTTCATCACCTTCGGGGTGCTCTCAGGATTTGGCATCACCCTGAACATGGTTGTTCTCTTCTCCCTGGTTCTGGCCCTGGGCATGCTGGTGGACAACGGTATCGTGATCGTCGAAAACATCTACCGTCACATGCAGCAGGGCAAGTCTCGCTGGGATGCGGCTCTCGAAGCGACCAATCAGGTGGCCTGGCCGGTCATTACCTCGACCCTCACCACCCTGGGAGCTTTCGCCCCTTTGATGTTCTGGCCGGGAATCCTGGGGGAATTTATGTTTTTTCTCCCTGAAACCGTCATCATCGTCCTCACCGCATCTCTCTTTGTAGCCCTGGTCATCAACCCTGTGCTCTCAGCCATGTACCAGAGGGTCAAACCGCTGGCGCAGGAGGATCGGAGTTTGGAAAAAGAGCCCTGGGGCAAGAGGGTTTATCTCCGTTTGCTCATCTGGGCCTTGGATCACCGGCTGGTCGTGGTGTTCACCGGCTTGGTCGTCCTCATCTCTTCCGTGGTCGGTTTCGCCCTCTTCGGCAAGGGGACAGAGTTCTTTCCGGTCACGGAACCCCGGAGAGCCTATGTGCACCTTAAGGCTCCTGTCGGAACCAACCTGGATACATCGGACAACCTGGTCGGCCAGGTTGAAAAGATCGTTTCCGAGTACCCGGACATCCGTTATGTAATTTCAAACATAGGATCGGTCGGAGGAGATCCTTTTGAGCAGGGAGGCACCGGCACCCACATCAACCGGGTCGCTCTGGACTTCAAGGATTTCCGCGATCGCTCCAGACCCTCCTCCGAGATTGTGAAGGAGATCCGGGAACGGCTCCTCAAGACCATCAGGGGCGCTGAAGTGCAGGTGGAGAAAGAGAAAGAGGGCCCCCCTACGGGCGCGGCAGTGAACATTGAGATTTCAGGGGCCGATATCCACATGCTGGGTGATCTTGCCCATCAGGTTCGGGAAAAAATCAAGGACATACCGGGCCTGGTGGACCTCAAGGATAACTTCGTCAAGGGAAAACCTGAAATCCGCGTGAGGGTCGACAAGGAAAAGGCGGCCTTGATGGGCCTTGACACCTATACGATCGCTTACACAGTCAAGGCGGCTGTGAATGGGGTCAAGGTCGGGGTGTACCGGGAGGGCAAGGACCAGTACGACATCCTGGCGCGGCTCCCGGAAAAGGACCGCAAATCCATAGAAAGCCTCAAGCGGATCACCGTCTCCGGTCCCAAAGGCGAACCCATCCCTCTCACCAGCGTTGCGGAAGTCTCCCTGGCCACGGGCGTGGGAGCCATTCAGCGGCTGGATCAGAAGCGGGTGGTCACTGTGTCCGGTGATGTGGCGGGTCGACTGGCCAATGACGTGATCCGTGAGATCGAGAGCCGGCTGACGCGTGACTTCAACTGGCCTCGAGGATATAGCTACCGTTTCAGCGGAGAACAGAGGGAGCAGGAAAAGGCACAGGCTTTCCTGAGCAAAGCTTTCATGGCAGCGATTTTCATTATCTTCTTCATTCTCCTGGCGCAGTTTGACTCCTTCGCAGCCCCCATGATCATCATGACCTCTGTTCTCATGTCCCTCATTGGGGTCTTCATGGGGCTTTTGGTCACAGGAACGGCCTTCGGCATTATCATGACGGGGATCGGCGTGATCAGTCTTGCAGGAGTGGTGGTCAACAATGCCATCGTGCTGATCGACTATTACAATAAACTCCTCGCAAGAGGGCTTCAATCGCGGGAAGCTTTGGTCCGTGCCGGTCTCACGAGGTTTCGGCCGGTCATGCTGACGGCCATTACCACTCTTCTCGGCCTGGTTCCGATGGCCACAGGAGTGAGTTTCGATTTCAAGAACTTTGCCTGGGACATCGGAAGCGAGTCTTCACAGTGGTGGGGGCCGATGGCGGTAGCTGTGATTTTCGGCCTTGGAGTGGCGACCCTTCTTACCCTGGTGGTGGTGCCTGTTCTCTGTTCCCTGGAATTGAGCCTGAGAGAGCGGTTTAAATCCAAGCCAAAAGCGACCTCCTGAGATCAATTGAAAAAAAGCCGACGAAGGTGTAAGACTATCTGCACCACACTTCTTGGAGGAGGCCGTCCATGAAAAACGGGGAAAAGGGAATCACCTTTCTTGGGAAGGACACCCGCTTCGAAGGAAAGCTGCGATTTCAAGGAACCATGAGGATCGACGGTCAGTTCAAAGGGGAGGTCTCTGCTCAGGGGAATCTCATTGTGGGAGAAGATGCGCTGGTTGAAGGGGATTTGAAGGTCTCCTACGCCTCGATCAGCGGCGAAGTTCATGGGAATATTATTGCTGATCAGCGGGTGGACCTCCGCGCTCCGAGCAAGGTGTTTGGGAATATCCAGTCTCCCGCCGTGGTGATGGAAGAAGGGGTCATCTTTGAAGGAACCACCAAGATGTATCAGGCCAAGCCGGAAGCCGGAAGGACGGAGCTCATTGATGCAGACGAGTATCATGGAGGTCCTCCTCCCAATCTCACCGCGATCTACGGTATGGTGAAGGATCAGAACACAGGGAAGCCGATCAAGAATGCCCGGGTGTTCTGCAAGGGGAACGGGAAGAGCAGGACGGAAACCAATGCCTCCGGGTACTATGAACTGATCCATTTGAAAGACGCAAAATGGAAAATGATAGTGGAGGCAGATGGCTATAAGAAAGAGAAGGCTGAGGTGACCATTTCTGGAATGGGCACCTACCAGCAGGATTTCAATCTCACGCCGAAGTAGTGACCTGCTGTCGGCTGAAGCCGACGGTGCGAGGCACAAAGGTGCAAAGGCACAGAGGCACAAAGCAGAAAAACCTTTCTCTTCTGCTCTGTCCCTTTGTCCCTCTGTGCCTTTGTGCCTGCGTCTAGGGTACGTCTTCGCCTGAAGACGGGCGTTTTTCAGCACCCTGCTTGAAGGAGGATGACGTTGAGCGACGAGGCGATCAGAAAGAGAACTCAGGAAACGGCGAAGAAACTCTTCGGAGGCGGAATCAAAATGGATCCGCCCTACTTGACCTGGAAGGAATTTGACAAAGACCTTGCCAACGATTTCTCCATGCACATTACCGGGAATCTCTACTCGAGAACCGTGCTCACGCTTCCCGAAAGACAAATGGTCGCCTGTGCCATGCTGGCAGCCCTTCGCGCCAGGGATGAGCTGAAGCTTCATGTCAACGCGGCCCTGAATGTGGGTTGTGATCCGAAAAAGCTTACGGAGATCTTCTTCCAGCTCGCCACGTACGCGGGCATGCCCTCTGTCAACGAAGCCCTTCAGGTGTACCGCGAGGTTCTCAAAGAGAGGGGCGAGTGGCCGATCAAGGGGTAGCAGGCCAGAGACAGAGATGAAATTCGATTGGTGGCTCACGGGAATCTGTTTCGGAAGGGCCTTGAGCCAGACCGTCACCATGGTCTACGCGGCCGCGCTCCCGGTTCTTCAGCGGGAGTGGGAGATGTCTGCGGCCAAAGCAGGAGCCATCTCCAGCGGTTACCAGATCGGCTACGCCATATCCCTCCTGGTCATCTCCAGCCTCGCCGACAGAATCGGGGCAAGGTTCCTGTACATTGCCAGCATGCTCTCCGGAGCCGTATTCACCGCAGCCTTCGCCTTTTTTGCACGGGGATACCTGTCGACCCTGCTTCTTTACACCCTGGTCGCCCTCGCCATCGGAGGAAGTTACACCACGGGGCTGATGCTCCTTGTGGATCGGTACGCGCCGGACCGGCGAGGAATGGCCACAGGGTTTTATATTGCGAGCTCCTCTCTCGCTTATGTCGTGTCTCTCTCCCTGAGTGGTCTCACGATCCCCCTGGGTGGATACAAGTTGTCTTTCTTTGTCACGGCTGTGGCGACGATTGCCGGCGCCGTTCTTTCGTGGATCACCCTGTCCAGGACACAGGAAACGGTGGTGGCCCGGAAAAAGCAGCAAAGCTTCAGAAAAGAAGTGCTCGCGAACAAGCCGGCCATGCTTTTCATGGGGGCTTACACCGTCCACTGCTGGGAACTGCTTGGCATGTGGGCATGGGCCCCTGCCTTCATGACTGCCTGCCTGATTGCTCAGGGCGCAGAGGGGCTCAACGCGGCCGGGATGGCCGCCTTCGTCACCGCAGGATTTCATCTGTCCGGACTCGTGGCTTCCTTCTCAATGGGGTCCCTGTCCGATCGGCTCGGTCGCGCCAGGGTCATCCTGTTTTTGGCAGGCATCAGCACGTTGTGCTCCTTTGTTTTCGGGTGGACGATTGGGCTGCCTTTCTCCCTGATTTTCGCGATTGGGATTATTTACAATTTTACTTCCCTCGGGGATTCTCCTGTACTCTCCGCGGGGCTGACCGAGGTGGTCACGCCTTCTTACCTGGGCGTGGCTTTCGGATTGAGATCCTTGCTCGGGTTTGGAGCGGGGGCCATCTCGCCATTGGTCTTTGGGGTCATCCTGGATTGGACAAACCCCCACGGTGCGGGGCAGACATACTATGCGACCTGGGGATGGGCGTTTGTAAGCCTTGGCCTGCCAGGGTTTGGAGCAATCTGGGCCGCCCACCTGTTAAGAAAGGCTTAGATTTGGGGCCGAACACAGGGAACTAATGTCTTGGTAGCTGCATTAAGTTAAGTAATCAGTAGGCAGTAATAGTGACTGCTTACTCCTTACTTCCTACTGCCTACTGATGGCGCAGTCGCGGTCATTTGCCGGGCGAAGACGAGGGATCCGGGTTCCCCTGGCTCTCTCCGGTCCCCTTGGAGTTCCTGACCAGGCGCACCTCCAGAGGACCCGTGGTGTCGAGGTGGACGTCGCGTTGCGGAAAAGCGATGTTGATTCCCGCCTTTCGGAATTCACGTTCAATGGCCAGGTGCAAATGGTGAATCACAGGGAGGCGATTGTCCAACCCCCTCACGAAAACGCGGAGCTCAAAATTGAGGCTGTTGTCACCGAAGCCGAGGAAAAGGGCCGAGGGCTCCGGCTGACTCAGGACCATCAAGTTTTCCCGGGCGATTTTGAGAAGCAGCTTTTCCGTCTCCTGGGTGTCGGAACCGTAAGCAACTCCCACGGGGATGACCACTCGGGTAATGGAATCTGAAAGAGACCAGTTGATCAGTTTTCCGGTGATAAATTCCTTGTTCGGCACGATCAGTTCACGGCGATCCCAGTCTGTGACGGTCGTCGCACGGATCTGAATCCTCGTCACCTTCCCTGTTTGGTCACCGATCGTGACCACATCCCCAACCCGGAAAGGCCGCTCGAAAAGAATAATGAGACCGCAAACGAAATTGGCGACGATTTCCTGAAGACCGAAACCCAGGCCCACGCTCAGAGCCGCCACCAGCCACTGGATGCTCGACCACCTCAGTCCCAAAGCCCCGAAGGTGACCAGGATGCCTATCGCCGTGATCGCGTATCGGAGGAGAGTGTGGAGGGCATAGCGTGCCCCCGCGTCCAGCGGCAGGCGATTCAGCAGCAGGAGCTCCAGGACGCCGGGCAAGTTCCGGGCGGCAGCGACCGTTAGACCGACTGTGACAAGGGCTGTGACCAGATGGGCCAGGGTGATGGGAACCGATTGTTTCACCCCGTCGACCTCCGTCGCATAGGTCCACAGGGGAATGCCTCCCGCCAGTTTGAGGGCCGGCAGCACAGGCGCCCAAATCGCCCACAAAAAGAAAAATCCGAGAACGAGGGTCACGATGTTGACCAACGTTCGGCTCCGCTGATCCAAGTCCCTGATCCTTTTTTCGTCCGCGGGAGCGCTTTCCGCGTTCCGGTTCGCTCCAGGGGTTTCTGCCTTTTGGGAACCGTCTTGACTTTCCTTTTGCTGAGCAGGGTCAAGGTCTTTGGGAGGGGCAAGACGGCGGCGGGCGCTCGAAATCCACTTCGTGACCAGCCCGTGGGCGAGGCTGAGGCACAGGATGAGCAGGAGGGTCGCATGGTGGCGGACCTGCAAAACACCGGTCGTGTAATGATACCCGGCGGCGGCAAGGCCCGCGAGCACAATGGGGGTCCCCACCAGATACAGATACCAGAGATACCTCAGACGGAACACCAAATTTCGCGAATGACGCGCCCTGAGAAATGAGCCGATCGCACCCGAGAGCCGCAGCAGCCTCACAAAAAAGACCGCAAGCGTGACCAACCCGGCGATGGATGCAAAACGCCCCAAGGAGTTGTAATAGAGTATGTTGCCTTCTGCTGCGGTCATCCCGATGACAAAAGCAAGTGGGACCAACAGTTGTGTCACCCACAGGACATTGTGGCGGAGACTTCGCCGCGCCTCTTCAGGCCAGGCAAAGTGGGCCTCCGCCAACCCGTCGCGCCGGCAGAAATGGTAGAGGAATCCCGTGACAGCAAGGGTCCTGGCTGCCAAGAGGAGTCCCCCGCCCACGGCACGGCTGAAATCATCGGCTTCATGCGCAGAGGACAACTGATAACCGAAAAAACCCATGAGGAAAGGGAGAGACAAGGCAAGGTAAACGTTTATGCCCAGGGCCTTGAGCGTCAGCCACGCTGTTGCTTTCTCCACATCGCGGGCTTCCAATGCGATCTTGCTCAGTTCCCTTTTTGCCCGAGGTCTTCCTGCGAACAAGAGAGCGGCCAACAACAGCCCGACCACCCAGGAGGAGGGGTTCTGTAACGCTCCTTGTCCCAGTTCCTCCAACACGCGAAACCAGTTCAACGGGTTTATAGCCCAGAGCACCGCTTTTGGGAGATTGGAGATGTCAGTGCCGCGGATGAGCCGGGAGCTGCGAATCCAAAGAAGATGAGCGTCCAGAAAGTCCGCATATTCGCCGGCTCTTGAGACCAGCTGCTGCTCCGTGAATTCGAGAGTCTGAAGATCCTTGACATATCGCCGATAACTGGACTCCAGTTTTTCGAGAAGACCGCGCCGGTCCAGGAGCAAGTTTTCAATTTTAGCTTTTGCCGAGGCCGCATCACGAGGAGGGAGGGGGCCCAGGGTTCGGAGGATCCGATTCGTTTCCTCGTCTACATGGGTTAGGGCCCTCAACCGCTTTTCCGCATCCATCTCTGCTTCGCCAACCTCCGCGAGATCCTGGTGGCGCTTCATGGAGTCGCGGCGATACTGGCTCAGGCTCGGCAACGCCTGGCGCTGTTCCCGAAGAGTGAGGCTCAAGGTTTGAGTGAGCACTGAGGTTTCCACCCGTTTGCGATTCAGGGCGAATTCCTCTTCCAATTCTTGCAGACGCTTCTTTTGGCTCTCCAGTCTTGTCGCCAAAGCACCCTGCGCCCTTGTGAGTCTCTCCAGGTCTTGACTGAGCTTCACGTTGATATCCAGCTCTTTCTGGATCGGTTCCTGGAGGCCGGGAGATCCCTTTTTCGCAGCTTCCGCTTCACTTCTTGCCTGTGTGGCCTGGTCCTGCCTGCGCTTCATGACCTGTGCTTGCCAGGACTTGACAAGTGCTTCGCGCTGAGCCACTTCGCGGCTCGCCACGTTCTTTTCCGCGGTCAGAAGAGCAAGCAGCCTTTCGTGATAGGTCAATCGATCCTGTTGCGACTTCAGCAGAGCGTCACATCGGCGCTTTTCAGCCAGCAGGAACGTTCTTCGAGCATCCGTGACCAGGGGCTTTTCCCCCTGTGGCGGGGCTTTCTTGAGTTCTTCGCCGATTTCCAGCAGTCGCTGGTTGGTTCCGGTGGTCTCCAGCCTGAGTTGTTGCGGAAGATTCCTCTCTTCTTCCAGTTCAGCTTCCCATTTACCCAAAGCGGTTTTTGCAAGGACCAGGTTGAGTTCTTCCTCATGGGCTTTCTGTTCCGCCTTTTCAAGGTCTGTGCCGGGCGAGAGCTGGGAAAGATCAGGCGAGGGGAGAGGGCGTTTCACCTCCTCCTGGAGTTTCTTGATGCGCGCAGGTGCGCTCTTCACCTTGTCGAGAAGGCCCTTCGTCTCTTGTTCGAGTTGGTCCGCCGTGGTCTTGGACTGAATCGCCTGGTCCAGAAACCCCAGAGCGGCTTTCTTGGCCGACTCGTCCAGAGCATCCATGGCCTCAATCGAAGCGCGTTTAGCTTTCAGCTGGTCCAGATTCAAAACATCAGTGGGAGTTGCCTTGGCCTTCGCAGCACCGGGGGTTGAAGAGGAACTCTGTGCACCATGCCCTGTTGTTGAGAGAAAAGCTGAAATAAGGCTCACAAGAAAAGCGACACAAATCAAATGCATGTGTAGCCATGAGGGCAGGGTTATCCCCACGCTTTTGTTTCTGAACGGTATCCTGAGTTCCAAACCTCTCATCTGTAGCCTCCGAAGAATGTTTCTAGGGGCGAACGACGGGTGCGTCCAGGCAGAAAGCCTTGCGTGAGCAGGGCGACAGGGAAACACGCCACATGGGGACTTTATCACGAACTCTTCTAAAGAGCCACCGATTCCCCTGAGCTCCTCCTCCCTTCGGTCCCGAATCACAAAACGGGGTTCCGGCAGCTAACCAGAACCCCTGAACTTCCTTATTTTTCAGCAGGAAGACGGCATAACGGTATTAATCTAGAAATTAATGCAGCAAAAGAAGGATTTTATTTCCTCAGGCCAGAAGAGGGTGACATATTATAGAGGGGAACACATCAAACCCTCAGATACGTTGGAAGGATGACGCCAAGGCCACCAGGAATTATAAAGTCTATTTTCAATGCTTCAACTGTTGGCGCGCTTTCGATGGATCAGTTGAGTCAACTATTTCGATTAATTGCATAATGCAATCAGGGATTATCTCTTTGTTCCGGGCGTAACGTTGAAAGTGAGGGAAGGCTGCGAGTGGAATGCGTTAGGAGATTGGGCGAAGCATGGGCTCGATGTCAGGGAGGGAGGCCGGAGGGAAATAATCCTTGACATCAGCGGCTAAGGACTTTATATTAGAGCAACTTTAGATCCGGTTTTGGTTGGCATCCCCAGAGCCTGTTGAAAAAGGCGTCTGGGATTTTATTTTGAGGAGGAATATGGCAAGGCAAAATAAAAACACGTTCTTGAAGCGTCAAAAAGAGTTTGATCGCATGAAAAAAGCAAAAGAAAAAATGGCCCGACGGCATGGCAAGAAAGATAAAGAGACGGAGGAAACCGTCGCCACCGAAACCCTCGATCAATCAGATCAGGCTTAGAACAACTTCAATCCATCAGTGTCCATCCAGAAATCAAAAATTCCCGAATGAGCACTAACGTCCTCCGACCTCTTTGGCGGAAGGGACTAAAATTACATCTCACTCAGATTAGAAAAAGGAGTATTAGTGAATTTCGAATCATTTCAGTTACATCATCGAATCGAATCCGGCATCGAAGCCCTTGGCTACACAGAGCCCACATCGATTCAAACTCAATGCATTCCATCCATTCTACAGGGCAGGGACCTCATGGGAATGGCCCAGACCGGCACAGGAAAAACAGCCGCCTTTGCGCTTCCTATCCTGCAGCACCTGCTCTCAGGGCCGCGAAAGGTTGTCCGGGCCCTGATCATTGCACCGACAAGGGAGCTGGCAGAACAGACGCGCGAAGCCTTCGGCCAGCTGGGCCGGTATACCAAACTGAAGAGCGCCAGCGTTTACGGCGGCGTGGACAAGAATCCCCAGATCCGGAAACTCCGTGAGGGAGCAGAAATCGTCGTGGCCTGCCCGGGGCGCCTGCTTGATCTCATGGACCAGCGGGTGATCGATCTGACCCACGTTGAAATCCTCGTACTGGACGAATCAGACCGCATGTTTGATATGGGCTTTTTGCCGGATGTGCGGAAGATTCTGAAACGGATCCCTGCAGAGCGGCAGACGCTCCTCTTCGCCGCGACCATGCCTGATGACATCAGGCACTTGGCGAAAGAAGTCCTCCGTGACCCGGTGATTGTCCAGGTCGGCGCGAGCGTTCCTGTGTCCACGGTCTCTCATGCCGTGTACCCGGTTGAGTCGCACCTCAAAACAGCCCTGCTCATGAAGATCCTTGAGCGCACAGACGCGGAGTCCGTGCTTATCTTCACGCGCACAAAGGACCGCGCCACGCGCCTCGCGTCGAGGATGAAAAAGGCCGGGTTTCCTGTGGCTGAACTCCAGGGCGACCTGTCGCAGCCGCAGCGCCAGAAAGCACTCAACGGTTTTCGTGACGGTACTTATCAGATGCTTGTGGCCACGGACATTGCCGCACGCGGCATCGATGTCTCCCGGATATCGCACGTGATCAATTACGACATGCCCGACACGGTGGATGCCTATACACACCGCATCGGCCGCACCGGCCGAGCCACCAGAACCGGAGATGCCTTTTCTTTTGTGACGCGCAAAGAGAGCGCCTTTCTGTGGAGCATCGAAAATGTTATCGGCGAAAAGCTGGAGACACGCACGCTGGAGGACTTTGATTATACGGTGGCGGCCCCGAAAAGCAGCGGCGGAATCACTGGTTCACGATACTCAGAGGGCCGCCGAAGACCTGCCGTTTCCCCGCTGGGGGTGCTACCGGCTTCAGGTCCAGCCAATGGTTCGGGGAATCTCACAAAGAGAGCGCCTTTCGTCTATTCAGCCAGACCAAGAGGCCGCCGGTCCCGGGATATGCGGGCATTTTGAGTCCGGGCAGGGGGTTGATGGTCTTTCGGATCACCCCTGAAAAATTTGATGCAGAAAAAACTATAAAATTGTATAAACATCTGTTATGTTATTCTGAATTTCGTGAGAGGAGAGGCGATGAACATCTACGTTGGGAATCTATCTTACAGTGTGACGGAAGACGATTTGAAACAGGCCTTTGAGGCGTTCGGCCAGGTTGCGTCGGTTTCCATTATCAAGGACAAGTTCAGCAACCAGTCCAAGGGATTCGGATTTGTCGAAATGCCCGGGAAAGAAGAGGCTCAGGCGGCCATCAGCGGCATGAACGGCAAAGAGCTGAAGGGGCGGACGCTGAACGTGAACGAGGCGCGGCCCCGCACCGACGATCGCCGGAGTGGCGGCGGCGGTGGTGGTGGAAGGCGGCCTGGGGGCAGATCCCGTTTCTAGCAAGCGGTCTTCTCCCTCGTAAGCAGACAAGAAGAAGTTGCTTTTGCCTTTTTCCCTTCTTCTCTGATCAAGAAGCGGTAGCACGTTCTTGGCAGGACCTTCGAGGCCGTCACCGGCCTCGAAAGGATTATCCTCGTCATTCAGGGACAGGGAAGGGTGAGGTACAGGCCTTGACATTTTTGGCCTGATCACCAAAGTTTGTGCAAGACAAAGTCCCGCCATTGAGGCGGGGCTTCTAAGCTCGGCGCAAGCCGGGTTTTTTTATTTTAAAAACATTCGAAAGCATTTGCGTGGTGCCGTTGCGCACGGACAGTCCGCCGTTCTCCCCTTCCTTCGGAAGTGGAGCCGGGGCTTCCCCCACAGATAAGTAATGAAAAGACGGCGCCCTCCCGCCAGTCACTCCAGAAAAGGTCCCAACCCTGTCCGACGTGCGGCTCGTTCTAAGATCCCTTTGCGTATGCCCAGGCACACAGTTTTTAGCGATACCTTTATTTAGCGAGTTCCAGGCGAGTTTTCAAAGGAGTATTGGACAGATGAAAATTGGGCTCCTTGGTTTACCAAGGTCAGGAAAAACAACGGTTTTCAACGCACTGACAAAGGCGGAAGCCCCTGTGGCTCACTCAACTGGGAAGGCAGAGCCGAATGTCTCGGTGGTCAAGGTGCTCGACGAACGGGTGGACCGTCTCTCCGAGATTTATGATCCCAGGAAAACGATTTATACCTCTGTGGAATTCGTGGACTTTGTCGGGCTCGCTGAATCGGCTGAGAGGAAAGACACTTTTTCCGGCGCTGCCATGGCCATGATCAAAAACATGGACGCTCTGGCGCTGGTGGTGCGCAATTTCAGCGACGACCTGCTTGGCGTCCCAACGCCACTGGAGGATGTTCGGAAGATCAGTGATGAACTCACGCTCTCTGATCTGATCGTTGCGGAGAACCGGCTTGAGCGAATCGAGAATGGCTACAAGCGGGGCCAGCGTACGGATGGACTGCTCAGGGAGGAAAAGAGCCTTCGGAGAATCATAGACCACCTGAACCGGAATCAGCCCATCCGGGACATGGAACTATCGGGTGAGGAGGAAAAGGCTGTGCGCGGGTTTCAGTTTCTCACTAAGAAGCCGCTCATGGTGATTCTGAACTCAGAGGAAACCAATTTTGGGAAGAACGGGTCGCTGCTGATTGAAATCGAGAAGACGCAGCGGGCCATCGAATTTGCAGGCAAATTCGAGATGGAACTGAGTCGGCTCGACGACGAAGAAGCTGCGCTCTTCATGGAGGACATGGGTATCCCTGAATCCGCTTACCGCAGGCTGACCAACCTGGCCTATGAGATCCTTGGCTACATCAGTTTTTTCACGGTGGGTTCTGATGAGGTGCGGGCTTGGAATGTCCGGCGGGGAGACACGGCCCTTGACGCAGCCGCAGCTATCCACTCGGATCTTGCAAGGGGGTTCATCCGCGCGGAATGCTTCTCCTATGAAGCCTGTCTGCAATACGGCTCTGAAAAAAGCATCCGCGAAAAGGGCCTCTTCCGTCTGGAAGGCAAGGAATACCGGGTTCAGGATGGAGACATCCTGAACATCCGGTTTAATGTCTGAGCTGTCACGGTAGAAGATCAGAAGGGCTGGCACTACCCGCCTAAGGCAGGGAATGCCAGCCCATTTCATTTAGCATCCAGCCCTAATCGTGAGTGTACTGCAAGTTCAGTTTTGATTTTGCCTTGGCCTTGACCATTTCTTCCTTGATTAGTAGAGGCTTGTACTGGAACTTGTTGAACATCTCGAATTGATCGTCGTAGTAAGGGCTTTTCGTTCCGTCCCCTTTTACAAAAGCGCTCGAACCGGGCGGCACCACCATGACTCCCTCTGCCCCTCCCTGTTTCAATTCCACGATATGGTTCTCTGTCCCCCGTTCCATGAAGAAGGTCATCTTCACCTTTTCCTGGGTTGTGGGAACGCCCATAATCGTGGTGGGCGCATAGGGCATGGGGGTGACAGGCATTTTCCAGGAGGTCATGTCAGGGCAGCCGAACTTTTTCTCCGCCCTGTCCAGGCCCTCGAGCAAACTCTTCAGAAGGATCTCGTCTCTCTTGCCGTTGAAATAGTCGTGAGAGAGAGCGTTAGGCGCCTTCTTGCCGAGAAGAGCGCGCAGGAAAAGAGGATGGCCGCCGGGATAACGCTTTCTTTTTTCCCAGTTGAAAGGACCACCCACGCTGCTCTCTGAAGCGCCCCAGTATTCCCCGAACTCATCCTCAAAAGTGTTCTTTAGGGCAATATCCCACCAGGCATTGAAGATGCTGAGGCCGGGGTGATCGTACACACCGTCATCGTTGGCATCAGACCAGGTGTCGTCCCACGATGCGAGAATTTCAAAGGCGATTGGAATTCTTGGGTCCGCCTTCATATTCCGTTTAAGAACATCAAGGAGAAAGGGTTTGAACCTCTGGGCCCACAAATGCCCCAAGGTGATGTCCTGGATCATCTTCTTCAGATCATCCACTGAAATCTTCTCTTTCCCTTTCACCGAGTCCGTGAGGAGCGTTACCCTGTGATCCACGCCCCATCCGGCTGCTCCGCCGAAGATTCCGCCCAGGTCTCCATTGGGCCAGTTCTTGGCCGGCTTGTTGTTCCAGTTCGCGATGATTCCTGTTGCCGGGTTGATCACATGAGGATTCTGTGCTGCAGGGTGAAATCCTTGCCACTCATATTCCCCGGTGCCCGGCGCCGGAAAAAGCGGGTTGGCTTTAGCGCTTCGCTTCGGATACTTACCCTGGTGAAAGTATCCGATGTTGCCCGCAGTGTCCGCAAAGTAGACATTCACTGAAAGGGAACTGAGAGCGGCCGCTTTCTTGAATTCCTCAGGCGTCTGGGCCTTCATCAATTCGTAGAAAGACACGAAGCCGCTGAGATAGTCTTCCTTGCAGGAGAGTTGCTTGGTATAGGCAATGCCCTTGGCATCATCCATTTTGATGACCGGTCCGTGGACCGTGTAGAAGAAAGTAACCTCCTTTGGGTCTTCGCCTTTCACTTTGAAAATCTCTTTTCGCTGTTCCATGGGGCGCCACTTGCCCATGAACCAGTACTGCCTTGGATTCCTGGGATTAAGCTTCTCTTCAAAATAATCCGTGATGTTGTCAACCCCTGCTGTCGAAGAAAAGGCCGTGCGTTCCGTCTGACCGAACATAAGGAAGGGATAGCCGGTGAGAGTGGACCCCACCGCATCGATCCCTGGCCCATGAAGCCCCACCTCATAGAGATCAGAGGGAAGATGAAAACTGAATTGAGGCCCTCCCATGAGAAGGGCATTACCGCTGGCCGACTTCTTGGCTGAAACCAGGAAGGCATAGCTGGCCGAGTGAGCCTCTTCAGGAGGGGTAAGGCCCAGCTCAGTGTAGGCGGATCGCAGCGCTCTTGATTCGTCAAGGATTTCACGTGCTATGGAAAGGGAGGGAAGCGAATTCGAGGCTTTCTTCTTGGACGGCGCTGCTCCTGGAGAAGCAGCAGGGATGGTGGTGTATGCGTCGGGATCGTTTCCCATCACGACCTCCGAAAAAAGCGCTCGCCCTTTCTTGTCTCCGTGTTTCTTAATGAGGTAATCGAGGAGAGCCTTGTTCTCCAGTTCTCTAGAGAAGTCCATGAAAACCCCCATCACGGAGAGAAAGACCGCTGCCACATCTTCGTCCTTCCATTTCTCCGGTTCAATTCCGAAATTCTTGAACTCCGCAGGGAGCTTCGAGCCTGGATCGACTGATGCTTCAGCAATATAGGTATTAATCCCGTCGGCAAAGGATCTAAGAATGACCTGATAGTGCCGGTCGAGGCCGGTGATCTGATCTTTTACTTGAGCCCGCGAAAGGTTGTCTCTTCGCATGGCCTTGTCAAACTCCAGGAACTTGGCTCCATGCACTTCCGACACCCTGCCCCAGTAGGTTCTGCGGAGCATGTCCAGTTGGAACAGCCGGTCCTGGGCAGAGGCATACCCATAACCGTAGTAAAGGCCTTCCGTATCCACGGCAAAGATGTGGGGAGCTCCGAAGTCGTCTCTGTAAATCGTTACCGGGGAAGTGCCTGAAAATGAATCTGCGCAAGTGAAACAAAGAACAGACCAGACCGCAAAAAGAAGAACCAACGCTTTTTTCATGGGACTGCCTCCTGCACGAGAAAGGTTCACTGACCGGGTGGTACGACAAGAAGTTTCTACGAAGGTGCTTTCTGCTGGACGGCGAGTATAGAAAGAACCTGCCTTGTGTGTCAAGGAACAAGGTAGAGATTGGAACGTGTACTGAAGGAAACTTAGAAATGATAAGACAGGCTGACCGAACCGTAGATGTCCCCGCTGTCCTGGCCGTCAAATTCCTTGGTTCGGAATATCTGGGTGTAGCTGATCCGAAAGCGGTTCCACTGGACAACCAACCCTGCCTGGAGATCCCCTACAAAAGGATTCTTGTCGACCGAGTGGCTGTCCGTGAAGGTGTTCCCATCCAGGAAAACATTGTAGAGGACAGCGCGGCCTTCCAGCCCGGCAAACACATACCAGTTAAAGCCTTTTTCAGGACGGAAATAGGCGCTGCCCGGCAGACTCGGACGGATGCGGGGTGGCCCAAAGTCGTCATCAAGCTCAGAGCCGAGTCGAACCGTGATGCCCGCAGCAGCGTAGGTGAAGACATTCCCAAGAGCCCCGCCGAAATTGGGGAGCACGTCAAAGTCCAGACCAAGACCTACATTCTGTTTTTCAAATCTCCTCGTTTGCTGATAGTAAAGCACCGCGCCCGGTTC
>PDVJ01000163.1_pt1 | contig 19961 bp, 14 predicted proteins | sample 1369811 | NCBI WGS metagenome assembly PDVJ01 (sample SAMN07795376, study PRJNA414565) | Alkali sediment metagenome, whole genome shotgun sequencing project. | reverse complement strand
GAAATACCCTTTTTTGTGAGTAACAGGATGCCAATTATTGGCAGACTTTTACACACTATTGACGTGCTAGAAGGGACAAGGCAGGTTGAGGTGGTTTTTGAAGACAGGACCAAGCTGAAGGGATCTTTCTTCCTCTCCCCGACCTCGGGGCACCTTTTGGGCACTGAGTCCATGGAAGAACTCCTCAACTGGGAACGAAAGTACCTGTCTATAGCACTGAACCCGGAACAAGTCGTCCTCATCAGCAAGAACGCGATCGTGATGGCTTCGGCAATGGAGAAGGAGACCGAAATCACCCCCAGGGGTCCCACAATAATCCCGGCTGAGGTTGTTTTCACGTCGGGCGAGACGATCCCCAGCGGTGTCGTCTACCAGGATTTGCCGATAACGCATTTACGTTTGTCGGACTATCTTAACCGCAGCGGAGCGTTCTTTCATATCGAAGTGGGAATGAGAGATTGCTTTGTGGCCGACGCCTTCGTCAGGCTGATCCATTCGGTTGCTACCGGTAAGGAAGCCGGTTCTCCATGAAGTCCGATGCCGCCCTCCTTCTGGCTTCCTCCTAAAATGCCTCGCCGTGGCCGTCCGAACAATGCGCGGAAAGCCGGATGCCCCTTTTCCCGACTCCCCCGAGCCGGTATGATCTCGACTGCACGGGAATGGATTTGCCAAGGATAGGAAGCAGCCTGTATCTCCAGAGTCAACGATTCTGCACATTCTGTCTTATTTTCTATACGCTTTATTTTCTTAGCACTGGTACTCATGGAGGCTAATCATCTGTAATGCTTTGAAATCATACAAAACCGGAAAACCGGTACAAATCTTGCAACTTTATAAATCTGGAAGCTGAAAGTAACTCGATACGCCGAAGGAACTGAATACCTTGAACATGAAAAAAAGGAGTGTTACAAGGTTACTCTTTTGTTTTCTAATCTTTCATCTCTTTCTCCTGTCGAGCGATCTTGGTGCCGCCCCAGACCCTTTCCCGACAATCCCGTGTCTAGAACCGAACGTCCGCTTTTGGATTGACACCTACACGAAATATCCGACCACCGCCGGTATTATCCATGACATGACGGATTTGAGCATCGTCTACGGTGTCATCGATCTTTTGCAGCCTGACAAGCCCGGTTCGCGACAGTTCAATCAAGAACGGATCCAGGTCGCCAAGGAGCAGTACAAGAAGATCCTGGAGGACCTTGCTGAAAACGGTGAGCCTAAGGATCCGGAAAAAAAAAGCGTAGCCGCTTTGTTTGGGCCTAAATCGAGTCCTGCTGTTTTCCGGGAGGCGATCAATAACATTCGTTGCCAGGTCGGTCAGAAGGATCGCTTTGAGCGAGGGCTCATTCGGTCAGGAGCTTACCTTCAAAGGATAAAAGCTATCTTCCGCTCTCGCGGTCTGCCTGAGGATCTCTCTTATTTGCCTCATGTGGAATCGTCATTCGATGTCACAGCCTTCAGCAAAGCAGGCGCTGCTGGGATATGGCAGTTCACCCGCTCGACAGGCAGGAAGTTTCTTACCGTGAACAAATTTCTGGATGAACGGCGCGATCCTATTCGAGCCTCTGAAGCTGCGGCAAAGCTTTTGAAGAGCAATTATGAACGGCTGGGAAACTGGCCCATGGCCGTCACCGCATACAATCACGGTACTGCAGGCATACTGCGCGCGAAGGAAGAGATGGGCACCTATGAGGCTGTTTTTGAAAGTTACAGTGGGCCGCTCTTCAAGTTTGCCTCCAGGAACTTCTATTCCGAATTCCTAGCCGCCAGGCACGTGGCGAAAAATTACCTACAATATTTCAGCGATATCCGGTTGAACAAGTCTCTGGAAGCCCGCGAGGTGTCTACGAAAGGACAGGCTTCTGTCGCCGATCTGTCACGACTCCATGAAGTGGATCTTGAAACCATCCGTGTGCTTAACCCTGCATTGGGGCAACCGGTCTTCAAAGGCCAGAGACAAGTGCCCAAGGGGTATATGCTCCGCTTGCCCGCTGATTCGGCAAAGGGCCTCGTGGTCTCTTCCGCCGCACTCCCCCAAATCCATCCTGACCTTCGCCAGTAATCGAACTGCGCTCCGGTGACTCGTCACTCTCTGAGTTTTTTGTGGAAGCAGACAAGAACCTGTCAATCCATCATTTCAACATCTCACCAATACTGTGTTTGCTATGATCTCCCTATCATGATATCAGAGTCCTAATGCCAGCCTCGCACAGGGAGGGATGATGCTACATTACGCTTGGATCATTGCTTTCACGGGGACTCTCGTGCTTTTGTTGACTCAGGGTTTCGGCAGAATGTCCTATTCCGTAATCCTCCCTTCCATGAAAGACGGACTTCTTCTGACCCACACGCAGGCCGGCCTCATCGGGACCGCCAATTTCATCGGTTATCTCTCCCTGGCGGTTGTCGGCGGATTTCTTGCGGTTCGTTTCGGCACTCGGAGGACGATCTTCGTCTCCCTCCTCGTCATGGGGGTCAGCCTTTTTCTTACGGGACTGTCTCAGTCATTTACGTCCGCCTTCCTGATGAGGCTGGTGACGGGCATGGGCAACGGCGGGGCTGTGGTGCCCATGATGGCTCTTACTGCAAGCTGGTTCGCTGCAAGGAAAAGAGGTCTTGCCGCAGGCATTCTCACCATTGGAACAGGGACAGGTCTCTCTATCGTCGGGATCGCGCTCCCTTATGTCATGGCAGCATTCGGCCCTGATGGATGGAGGTATGCATGGTTTTTGCTCGGGGTTCTTGTCTTCATCTTTTCCTTTGTCTGCCATGCGTTGCTGCGGGATGACCCTGCTGAAAAGGGAACGTCCATGTATGGAGGAGAAGAAGAACAGAAGAAACGCACAGGCGTTACCTTCTTCTCCGCATGGGGCGATGTGGTAAGAGAGAAGGAGATATGGAAACTCGGCATGGTCTACTTTATGTTCGGTTTTTCCTACATCATATTCGTGACGTTCTTTGTCGCCTATCTGAGCAGCGAAGCAGCGCTCCCGCCGCAAAAGGCGGGACAGATCTTCGCTGTCCTGGGCTTATCGAGCATCTTCAGCGGTGCCATCTGGGGCTCCATATCGGATGTTCTCGGCAGAAGGTATGGTTCCCTGCTTGCGTATCTCACCATTGCGTTGTCTTTCATTCTGTTAGCTTTCTGGAGGAGCACTCCCGGATTCTATGTCGCTTCCACAGTCTTCGGGATCAGCCTGTCTTCGATACCCGCGATTATGGCTGCAGCAGTCGGGGATTCCATGGGAGGGAGGCTTGCGCCCGCCGCTCTCGGGTTCATCACTCTCATTTTTGGCATCGGCCAATCTCTCGGACCCGCTGTTGCCGGATGGATTAAGGACGCAACAGGAACCTTCGCAGGGGCCTTTATCCTATCGGCCGTGGTCTCGCTCATTGGCGCCGCCGGCTCCATGCTGCTCCGGAAAAGGACATAGACATCAAAGAATGCCGAGTGCCAGCAAGAAAGCTTGCTCAACTGATAATCAACCTTGCACTCTTAATAGACACTTTTCGATATGGCCAGAAATTGGTACGGCCCTTGAGGTCCTGACATCGCTACGTAGTGGAAAGCGGGCGAGATCCCCGTCTGACGAGCGATTACCCTGAGCGTTGAATGGCCTTTAGCTTTGGCGGTAATAGGTTCCCTGTTACTCGATTAGTCCTCTGAAATCCCCTACCAATCGAGTCCGTGGTGCAGGCGCATGGTCCGCGGTGGAGCTTTGTCTTTCGTCACTATTGAAAGCTAACACAACATTCTTGCCTGTTCTCTTCCCTCTATAGAGAGCCTGGTCTGCTTTGTCCAGCAGGTCGTTCCAATCAGCGATACGGTCATCTGGTGCCGTCGCAATTCCAATGCTGCAGGTTACGTTAAAAGCTTTCCCATGCCATTCAAAAAATGTTTCCTCAATTAAACCTCTCAACTTCTCCGCAACTTCTGTCGCCTTTGACTTCTCTGTTTCTGGAAGCAGAATGGCTATCTCATCACCACCATACCGAGCAACCGTATCGGAGCTCCTGAGGCACCCCCTGATGAGGGAAGCTAGCTTTATTAAGACGGCATCTCCACAGCTGTGACCGTAGCGGTCGTTGATTTGCTTGAAATAGTCGATGTCAATGAGAAGCACTGAGAAGTTTCGTTTATATCGGATGGCCCTGATGAACTCCGCCTCAAGAGCTCTGACGAGATAACGACGATTAAAAAGCCCTGTGAGGTCATCTGTTATAGATAGCTCCCTCAGCTTGGCGTTTGCCTCTGCCAACTCAGATGTCCTTTCCTGCACTTTTGATTCCAACTCATTATGGGCTCTTCTCAATCCCTCTTCGGACCGTTTGGATCTATCATGAAGCAAAGCGTTCTCTATTGCCACAGCGGCTGGATTGCTTACGCTGGTAATAAAGAAGAGATCTTCTTTCCTAAATCCTTGTGGAGAATTACTGGAGTACACATAGATGACACCCCGTACACCCGCTTTAGTAATCAGAGGAACGCACATAGCGGAAACGATCCGATTGACTTCAACGCTTTCTGCCAAATTCTCCTCTCTATTACTTGAAGTATCCGTGATCATCACTGCCTTTGATTGTTCTATTGCCTGTTTCACTATAGACCGGCTGATGTATAGTCCTATGCTACTTCGCCTATCCCGAACCTTGGAGGCAACCTGACTTAAAGAGCCAGAGTTCTCATCTAACAACAATATCGCTCCAGCTTCGAGCTTCTTAAAATGAAGAAATAACGAATCCAGGATCTTCTCATAGACTTCCTTTATGTCCAGTGACTGAGTCAGCGATTTTGAAATTTCAAAGATTTGCTGAAGCTTTCTGCGATTTGTCATCAGGGTGTCGTTAAGAATGGATTTTCCATCACACTCTGTGAAAGATCCCATAAGGTCGATGCAGGCCTGAGAGGACATAAAAGTAGATGGGAGAGCCTTCCCGGCACTCACCAATACATTACCGATCGAAATTGGAACCCCGCTCTCTATCTCGATCTTTTTGCCGCTTGCGATCAGGCTCCCATCGATCCATGTTCCATTCTGACTCCTTAGATCTTCAATCGAGTATCCCTTTGGGGTTTTGAAGATCAGTGCGTGTCTCTTAGAAACAGAGGGGTCATCGATCCGTACATCATTGTCCGGGCTTCTTCCAATGGATGCGGAGTCCTTATTGATTTGCATTGAACGTCCCTTCAACGGCCCGTTATGAATAAACACCATAATAGTCATGCTATCCCCTTATCTCGTGGAAGATCCAACTTTAGAAAAGATCGAAAATAGTTCTCAACATCACTCGTCTCTGCCATCAACCATTCTCCAGTTCAAGTTTTCCTGCCATTAAAATCTTCTCAAAAGCCTCCACGACTTGAGGATCGTAGAGCTTTCCTTTCTTCGATGATACCTCATCAAGGGCTTTCTCTATTCCGAGTGCCGGCCGATAAGGTCTATGAGAGCTCATGGCTTCCACCACATCAGCCACTGCCAAAATCCTTGCTTCCAGAAGAATATCGTCGCCGCAAAGGCCCTGCGGATATCCTGATCCGTCTATCCTCTCATGATGCTGAAGTACAATTCGCGCAATGTCCCATGGAAACTCGATTCCCTTTAGAATTTCATACCCCGTCTTAGGGTGCGTTTTTATCAGCGCGAATTGGATGTCCGTTAATATTCCGGGTTTACTAAGGATTTCGGCAGGCACAGAGATTTTCCCTAGATCGTGAATATTCCCTGCCATGCCGACGCCTTCGACCATACCCGATGAAAGTGTCATTTCAGTTGCTATTGCTCGGGCAATGTTGCTCACCCGTTTTTGATGACCTGCAGTGTAAGGATCTCTCACTTCAACCGTCTGGGCCATAGCTTGGACTGTTGCGCCTGTCGCTTTTCGGAGTTTCTCGACGGTCTGCATGAGTTCATCTTCTGCGATCCTTTGAAATGTTATGTCTCTCAAAAAGTTCAGGGTTGCGGGTCGCTCATCCCAAAAAATGGGAACTGAACTAATTTGAGCCCATATCTGTCTGCCCATCTTGTTCGTGACCCTTATTGAATAAACGGATGCAGTCTCACCATTCGTGAGTCTTTTTTCCTTCGCCCTATGGATGATCACCCTGTCATCTGGATGAACTAGGTCCAAGTAAGGGACTCCAGCCAACTCATCGGCGGTATACCCAAGTATCTGCATCATCTTGGGGTTGGGAAACTTTATCCTGCCATCCTGCGCGATGAATACCCCGTCAGTGGCATTGTCAACTAAGAGGCGATACTTCTCCTCGGACCTACGAAGTGCTTCTTCTGCGACTTTACGCTCAGTAATATCATGGACAACTGCGGTAGCCCCTTTTAGCAATCCACTCTCATATACTAATTTTGTGTTCAGCAGCACCCAGAATTCCCGCTCGTTTTTACCCTTGATCTTGAATTCAACCGTCTCTGGTACTTTTTCGCCCGATAAAACCTTAGTCATTCTTTCCATAAAATGCGTTTTGCTCTCTTCAGTTAGAATGTCAAAAGGGCTCAGGGAAAGAAGTTCTTCTTTGCTGTAACCTGTATACTCACACATCACATCATTCACGTTCACAAAGGTTCTTCTTAAGAAATCAACCTCGTAGATACCGGCTGGAGCGTGGTTCAGAAGCTGCCTGTACTTCTCTTCACTTTGCCGGAGAGCTGTTTCTGTCGCTCTCGCTTTTGTTATATCGCGAATAATGCCTTGGTACCCAACGATCCCACCGCCATTCTTGGGTTTTGCAGTTACATACAAGAGACAGGTCATCACCACGCCGTCTTTTTTCTTAAGGTTCACTTCGAAATCTTGCACGGATCCCTTGGTTTCTATCTCTTGCTTGAATCTGGCCCCGTCCTTCGGGTCGACATAAAGTTCCTTGAAACTGGTTTTTGAGGTTTCCTCTCTTGAAAATCCGAAAAGGTCCAGCGCCGCCTTGTTGGCATCAACAAATCTGCCTTCCCGGTCTGTGATAACTATAGCATCCAGTGATTCATCGAAAAGAGAGCGGTATCTCTTCTCACTTTCCCCTAATGTCTCTTCCGCCTCTTTTCGCTCTGTGACGTTCCGTGCGATGCCCCTAAAGCCCGTGGGCTGACCTTCAGAATCTCTTATTAGTGAAGCCGATATTTCGACGATACACTTGGTGCCATCTTTCCTGATTATCTGAAAGTCCTTAACTTTTGCAGGCCTTCCTGTCCGGTAAATCTCGCTGAAAAGCTCATACATCCTTTTGGCAGTCTCCGAGTCGGTATACTCCCTGTTGTTCATGCCCAGAAGGCTGTCCTTTGAATAGCCCGAAATCTTGCAAAGTGGCTCATTGATAAATACGAGATTGCCTGCAAAGTCTGCCTCGAAGTAACCTTCTTCAATGTCTGCAAATATTGCTAAGTGCCTTTGTTCGCTTTCATGAAGTGCTTGTTCCCGGTTATTGGTCCTCTGACCACCTCTATTCACATGGATGTTCAGATGGGTTTGATCGTCCCGTCTTTTAAACTGCAATAGATTTCCATCGGTTGCCATACTATCTCCCCTCATCGCTTTCTGATACTGCCTTCAGTTCTGAAGATACCGTGGATACTGAGCAATAATGCCTTTTTTCAAGGTGTTGGCAGAGCAAACTTTAGATAAGCAAAAAGCATTCCAAGAAGGGCTATTGCAAATTATAAATTTAATATCAGTATGTTACAATTAGAACCAGTGATGTTAAACATATATCCTGACAGCACAAGAACAATTATTGTCACGAACATACAGAAAACGTCATTGTCATGGATTTATGTAACTGAACTAACCGGATAGCATTGAAGTTATGTCAATAAATCAAACCCAAGGCATGCCAGACAGCAGTCGCCCTATCAATATCTGCTGTGTCCGAAAGCCGGCGGCATCGCCTTGGCTCTAAGTGTGCTAGGTGAAAAGTTTCATTCTCTGCTCGACATCACCATAGTTTATCCCGACGGTATCCCGACATTCTGGGAGTTTCTATGCGGCAAGGTTAAGCGGATAAGTTTACGTATCAGAGAGGTGAAATTGCCCCAACGTCTTATGCGTGGCGATTACGAAGGCGATCGGGCTTTTCGGGCTGAATTTCAACAATGGGTTCAGCAGCTCTGGCAGGAAAAGGATGTACAGATGCGGATACTTATGAAGGAGATCGCAACAAAAGAAAGCTGTGTTGCGTAATCAAGTTATCGGGGTACATCTGATTTAAATAAAGAATAATGCACAGCTCCCTGTTTCAGATAAGTGGCATGATCACCCTACCTTAACTGGCCATGTCCACCAGTGAGTTCTGTTTGTCGATGGTCACTGTTTGTGACGAATAGCCAATTACAACGGGATTCTATTCTTGCCGTGCGCGACTGTCAACCGGAGAGTTTTCCTTCAATTCCCAGGCGAGTTGGCGGACTTTTCGCTGTTCTTGGAGAAAACTTGAGCCGCCCCTCTGTTACATCTTGCCCGGACCGGTAGCAGTCCGGGCACCGCACCCCGTGGAGAAAAAGGCACTACGCTGTTCGGCGGGCGTACGGTGGGAAGCTTATTCCATTAATGCGGATTTTTCGTCATAGCGTGAGGAAAAAACTGCCGCCTTACCGGAGAAAACATTGCAGTGGGTGAGGACGTGCTCGGCCACCTCTTTCCTTTTCCCTTCTTCCAGAGCGTTGAAGGCCTGGATAAAGTCCCCTTCGTCAAGGATCGCGGAAAAAATGGTCCAGATCTCTCCTGCTTTCATATCCGACCTCAAACCGAGCTTGTCTTTTCTTGAAGAGCCCTCAAAGACATGCCGGGCCTCTTTCAACACATCCTCAAGATTCTGCCGGATGCCCTGAACCTCGGATTCCAGGGCTTGATAGGACTGACACTGTTGGGTGACAAAGCAGGTCGTTTCAAAAGAAGAGAGCTTGACCCTGATGCCGAGCCGCACTTCTGTCTTTTTCCCCTCTTCCTTCCCCGGCTGAGTGATCAGTTCAAAGATCTTGTCCATGCGGCTAGAGCTCCAGCTCGCTCATTTCCATCGCTGCTTCGATGACCATGCCGGAGTTTTTCGCTCTGGCAAGGGCTTCACACTCCGTTGTCAGGGCGGTCACTTCGAGATCGGTCCTGGCAGGATCGTGGTGGGTCAGGACGAGTCTTTTCACGTTGGCTTTGTCAGCCATTGCGAAAGCAGCTCCGTAGTCGGAGTGCCCCCAATCACGATGGTCTTCAATCTCTCCAGGGGTATACTGAGAGTCATGGACCAGGATGTCAGCCCCCTTGCAGAACTTGATATAATCCTTCGGGGTCCTCCCCTTCCACCTATCCTCACGGAGTTCGTTATCCGTCATGAAAACGAAACTCCTATTCCCTTCTTTGAACCGGAATCCAAATCCGCCCTGGGGATGATGGAGGGGTGCAGAACTGATCACTGCCCCGTCCACTTCAAGGGCGCCATGGCGCAGTTTCTCCAGATACGTGATTTTGGCTTTGAGGTCTGCAAATTTGACCGGGAAAAAACCATCCCCCATCTTGTTGTCGAAGGTGTTCTTGAGACCGTTCATGCACGTATGGTAGCCGTCGATCTTCAGATGGGTCGAGCCCTTGTAAAGAGGGCCGAAGTAAGGAAAGCCGAGCACGTGATCCCAGTGGATGTGGGTGATGAGAAGGTGAACGTCGAGGGTTTCGCTCTCGGCCAACAGCTTGTCACCGAGAGGCCTTATCCCGGTTCCGGCATCAATGATGATAACGCGCCCGCTCTCCAGGGTGATCTCGAGACACGTAGTGTTTCCGCCATAAAGAATGGTGTCTCTGCCAGGAACAGCAATGGAGCCACGCGTGCCCCAAAACTTGATTTTCATAGCGCCTTCCCTGGGACAACGAGATTCAGGCTTCTTTGGAGTAAACAGCCCGCGGAGAATGTGTTTAAATTCAAAGTAATAGCAGTTTAAGGCAAGAGCTGTCCCACTGTCAATTCAAAAGAGTTGTCGCAGATCTCATGACCACCAAACGAAGGCCTTCAGCATCCAACCGGATCAGAACTTTCCTTCTCCTGTTCCCGATTTCTTTCCTCTTTGCGAGCCCTGTCCCGGCCGGTCCGCCCAAAGAATATTTCCCTGTTCCCGGCCTGATGGACCTCAGAACCTCCTTCAGCGATGGAGCCCACAGCCCTGAAGACCTTATCACCATAGCCCGCTTGAGAGGGTTTCGTGTTCTTTTCTTTAATGACCATCACAGGATCAAGCTTTCCTATGGAATACCCCCGCTCAGGAACCTTCTGAAATACAGTGAAGAATTCCCATCCATCATGTCCCACGGACATCAAACCTATCTTGATGAGATGGATCGACTCTCCAGGGTCCATCCGGACATGATCCTTGTTCCAGGCTCCATCATCTCCCCCTTTTACTATTGGTCCGGATCATGGCTCAGCGGAGATCTCACGGTTCATCAGTATGACCGGAGAATCCTGGCCTTCAACTTGATGAGGCCTGAAGATTATGCGCAGGTCCCGACTCTGGAAAGCGGCCTGTCTCTCAAGCACACCGGCAAGCGGCTTCCCGGTCTGCTTTTATTCATGATCCCCTGGATCGTCGGGCTCCTTTTCGCTGCAAAGTGGAAGGGCCTTCCGCGGTTAGCCGGGGTAGTGGTGCTGATCCTCTCTTCGCTGGCCATCATAGACTACAACCCTTTCAGGGGCTCCGTATTTACACCTTATGCCGGTGACCCCGGGATCGCCCCTTTCCGGGAAGTGATCGACCATATCCATGAGCGAGGCGGGCTCGCCTTTTGGAACTATCCTGAACAGAAATCGGGAGTCCGGAAGCACGGACCTGTGAACGTGAGCACGCTGCCCTATCCCGAGGTGCTTCATGAGTCCAAGAACTACGCCGGGTTTGCCGCAATCTATGGGGACCATATCACGGTGACCGACCCCGGAAAACACTGGGACCGGGTCCTGATGGAATACTGCGAGGGCAAAAGGGAGAAACCTGTGTGGGGGATTTCGACTGCTGACTTTCATCAGGACGGAAAGCTTGGGCTCAAACTGGGAGCTTTCCCCACCACGTTTCTGGTCAGGGAATTTTCAAAGGCTGAGATCCTCGATGCGATCAAAGAAGGCAGAATGTACTGTTCGCGGGGTGATGGAAGCGCCTGGCCTCAACTGGATTATTTCAACGTCCTCGGGGTGAACGGCGACAAAGCGCACATGGGTGAAACGCTCACCACCGCCGGTTCCCCTTTGGTCAAATTCAGGGTCTCTTATCACGGCGAGGAATCAGTTCCTATCGTCATCTTGCTCATCCGAGGCGGTGTTCTGGTACATCGCTTCGAAGGAAAGACGCCACTGGAAGTAGAATATCTTGATTCCGAGGTTCGCACAGGAGTACGAACCTTCTATCGTCTTATGGACACACAAAAGCATCTCACTTCAAATCCGATTTTTGTGCACTATAAGCCCTGAGCGATTTTTGATTTGCGATTTGCGATTGCCGATTGACGATTTGCGATTTTTGATTTTCCATTGGAGAAGTCCGGAAAAAAAGATAACATCCTCCTGAACTGGCCGTCGGGTTGCGAATGGACGAAAAAGAACTGAAAAACAGAACGAAACGTTTTGCTCTCGATATCATCAAGCTGGTCGAGAACTTGCCCGCGAAAATGGTCGTTCAAACCATCGGGAGGCAGCTTGTTAGAGCGGGCACATCGGTCGGCGCTAATTACAGATCTGCTTGCAGAGGGAGGTCGAGAGCGGAATTCGCCGCCAAGCTGGGTATTTTGTTGAGGAAGAGGCAGACGAAAGCGCGTTTTGGATGGAAATCATCATAGAAGCCGGCCTGATGGAGAGGCGGCTGGTTCAGCCGTTGCTTGACGAGGCTGAAGAACTCGTAGCCATTATGGTTGCTTCTAGAAAGTCTGTTAATCGAAAATCGGCAATCTCAAATCACAAGTCACTAATCTAAAATCGGCAATCTAAAATCAAAAATATTTTATGTGCGGCATTTGCGGAAAAATTGATCTCACCGGCAAGGCGGTCCCTCAAGCCCTTCTCCGAAGCATGACCGAGTCCTTTGCTTACAGGGGACCCGATGACGAGGGGTTTTTCTTCGAAGGTCCTGTGGGGTTGGGCCATCGCAGGTTGAGCATCATCGATCTGTCTCCTAGCGGCCGTCAGCCCATGAGCAACGAGGATCAGACCCTCTGGCTTGTATTCAACGGCGAGATCTATGATTTCGCGGAGACCAGAAAAGAGCTTGTTTCCAGGGGTCATAGCCTGAAGAGCCACACGGATACTGAGACGGTCCTCCACCTTTACGAAGAGGAGGGAGTCGCCTGTCTCAAGCACCTGAACGGCATGTTCAGCTTTGCCCTCTGGGATGCTCGTCTCCAAAGGCTCTGGCTCGCGAGAGATCGTCTCGGCAAAAAGCCGCTTGTCTACTACTGGGACGGAAAGCGCTTGCTCTTTGCTTCAGAGATCAAAGCCATTCTCAGGGACCCCGAGGTGCCAAGAGAAATCGACTTCGAAGCCCTCGATCTCTATCTCACCCTGAACTACATTCCGGCGACCTGGACCATTTTCAAAAATATCCGGAAATTGCTCCCAGGACACTATCTCCTCCTTGAAAAAGGGAAATTGTCCATTCAATCCTACTGGGACATTCCTGTAAACGAAGGGGAACCCGAGGTCCCTTCACCATCAGATCCTGTGCAATGGAATCAGTGCAAAGAGCGTCTCAGGGCACTCCTCGATGCGTCGGTCAGACGCCGTCTCATTGCGGATGTCCCTCTGGGAGCCTTTCTCAGCGGCGGCATCGACTCGAGCATCATCGTCGCCCTCATGGCCAGACATTCAAGCCGTCCTGTGAAGACCTTCTCCATTGGATACAAGGATCTCCCTTCCTTTGACGAGACGCGGTATGCCCGGGAAGTTGCAACATTCAACGGCACGGAACACTATGAGTTCAAGCTGGGTTACAAGGATATCCTGGATGCCTTTCCCAAGGTCCTTGATCATTTCGACGAACCTTTTGCCGATTCCTCCGCTGTTCCCACCTACATTGTGTCCAGGGAAACAAAGCGCCACGTGACCGTGGCCCTTTCGGGCGACGGAGGAGACGAGCTCTTTGCCGGTTACAGGATGTACCTGGGCGAGTACTGGGCCAAACATTACGCCAGGATCCCCGGCGTCCTTCGAGAGAACGTGATCGCACCCTTCATCCAAAGCCTTCCTGACGCAAGGGACAAGCCGAGTCTCGAGTTGATCCGAAGGGCCAAGAAATTCCTTCGAGGAATGAGTCTCTCCTTTCCCGAGCGCTTTTGCGGGTGGCGGGAAATATTCCCTTTCTCCATGCGACGGAAGCTTCTGAGACGCCCTCCGGACCGGAATTTCTATCTGGACCTCATCCGGCAAGCCGTGGAAGAGAAAAAGGGGCTTTTCCCGGAAGACGGGATCAACCTCATGCTCTATCTGGATGTCAAAGGATTGCTTCCCGGCGACATGCTCACCAAGGTGGACCGCATGAGCATGGCCAACTCCCTGGAGGTACGCGTCCCTTTTCTCGACTATACCCTGGTGCAATATGTCTTTGCCCATCGGCGCATGGCTGAGAAAGGAGCTGAAATTCCTTATTGACGAGTATCTCCATAAAGACCGGGTCGAGAGGCAGGGCATCTTTGATCCCCGGATCATCAGGGACATGGTCTCGAATCACATGAGTGGACGTCAGGACACCTCATGGCAGTTATGGAATCTGATCGTTTTTGAGCACTGGTTTGAGAAGTACATTGAATAACGGTGCAAGGGGTAAGCGCAAGGTGCAAGGCTCACGCACACGGACAAACAGAGTTTGTCCGTGGCACCGTAAGAAAGCTATTCGTGTGTATTGGGTGGCACGGACAAACAGAGTTTGTCCGTGGTACAGGGCATGAACTCAACATGGAAAAGAGCAAACCGATAATGCACAAGATCCCGGGCAATTTCCAAGGTCTTTTCATGTTGGCGTCTGTTCTGCTCCTTACCTCAGGCTGTCAAGTGGGCTATCTCTTTCACGCCGCAGCAGGGCAGTTTCGGTTTCTTTATCATGCTGTTCCGGTGGAAGAGGCTCTCCAGCAGGAATCCCTCCCTTCCCCCGAAAAAAGACGGCTTTCCCTGGTTTCCCACATCAAGGATTTTGGAGAAAATGAGTTAGGACTTAAGAAATCCGAAAATTATGAAACCATCAACATGAGAGATCAGTCTCCCATTTACACCGTGTCCGCGTCCCCTAAGGACGAACTGACGTTGTTGGTGACCTGGTGGTTCCCTGTGGCGGGACGTGTCCCCTACCTGGGTTTCTTCGAGCTCGATCGCGCCAGAACGGAAAGAGACAGGCTCCTGGCCAAAGACCTCGACACCTTTGTCGGAAGAGCGGAGGCATACAGCACCCTCGGCTGGTTCAAAGATCCCCTCCCATTGAATCTGATCCAGGGCTCGGACCTGAACCTCGTCGAGACGATTCTCCACGAGATGGTCCACACCACCCTCTATGTCAAAGGCCAGGGTGAGTTCAACGAAGGTCTGGCTCAACTGATCGGGAAACGGGGCGCCCTGCTCTTCCTCGAACAAACGTTTGGCCCTGCTCACCCTGCGACCCTGGAAGCGCGGGATTCCATCGCCGATGAGATCCTTTTCTCCGCCTTCCTGGTCTCCCTTCTATCGGAATTGGATGCCCTTTACAAGGATGCACAAATGACCTATGGCCTGAAGCTCTCTGGAAGGGAAAAGATCTTCACCCGCCATCTTGACCTCTTTGAAGGGGTCAAGGGCCGGATGAGGACCCGGCGTTTTGCGAATTTCGGTCAAGCCGGGCTTAACAATGCCTACTTGATGTCCGTGGGCCTCTACCATCGCCATTACTTGCTTTTCGAAAGCGTTCTGGCCCGGAAAGGAAACTCCATCAAAGATTTCGTTGCTTTCTTCCAGAATTTGTCCGAAGAGAAGGGAAATCTTATAGACAAAACCCGCGAATGGTTAAGCCTGCAGAATGTCCCGAGGGACCGGGTTTCCTCTTAGAATGGCAAGAAAGTCCGCCTAGTGAAAAGAGATGGCTTTTCAGGTATAGATGTTGTAAATGAAGACCCGGACGCAAGATCCCTTTGCAGGACATGCTCAACAGAATCAAGGAGGTCTTGGACAACAGACAGCCAATAAGAAACACCCCACACCTTCTATGGAAAAAACACCCTCGGAAATCTACGACAAATACATCAAGGCCCTGATGGATATCAGTCAGGCCATCACGTCCGATTTCTATCTCGAAGAGATCCTGAAGCTCATTGTGATGGTCACGGCCAAGGTGACTGGAGTGGAAATCTGTTCCTTGTGGCTGATCGACGAAACGGAGACGCCCAAGAAGATACGCCTCAAAGCCACACAGGCCATTGATCCTGATTATGTCAAAGACCGATCCCTGAATATGCATGAGGGCGTGGTTGGCTATGTGGCCGCTCACAACCAGTCTCTCATCATCCAGGATGTGCTCAAGGAGCCCCTGTTCAAGGAGAAAGAGATGGCCAGGAAACTGGGTCTCGTCTCCATGGTCAGCGTTCCCATGGCCGTCAAGGAAGGGAAGGTCATCGGCGTCCTCAACTGTTTCACGGCCATGCCCCACAACTTTTCGGAAACGGAAGTCAATTTGATCAAGACCGTGGCCAATCAGGCGGCGGTGGCGATTTTCAACACGGAACTGATGGTTAAGACCAAAGTGATCCAGGAAGAGCTTGAGACCCGGAAACTCGTAGAGCGGGCCAAAGAGGTTTTGATGCGGCGCCGCTCCATGACCGGGGAACAGGCGTATCGCTGGATCCAGAAGCGGAGCATGGACTCCCGAAAATCCATGCGTCACGTGGCAGAAGCCATTCTTCTTTCTGAAGAGATCTAAGACCTTCCCGCTTGCACTGAGGCCATTGCGGCCCCCAAGAAATTTCTTGACATCCTCCGTTAGCTCTGCTTAAAAGAACCGATTATTTTCAGTGCTGATGAAGTCTTTACACGATGACGTGTAGAGGCTCAAGGATGCGCAAGACAAAGGTGTCTATTCCTCGTCAGAGGGAGACGCCTTTTTTTATCATCACTCAGGAGGAGGAGACCTATGAATCTACAAAGACCCAATGCAAATGAAGCCATGCAAACCAGCAACCGCTCCAGGGATGTAGCCCCTCAATCCGGCATCTGCAGCCGGTGTGTGGACGGGTGCCGCGGAGGCTGTGACATGTTCCACGCCACCTTCCGGGGCAGAGAGCTTCTTTATCCGCAACCCTTCGGCAGTATCACGGCCGGAGCAGACAAAGACTATCCTGTCGACTACTCTCACCTCAACATCATGGGGTATGCTCTCGGAGCAAAAGGAGTGGATCCGGACCCTGATAAAGCCACCTTTCCGGCAGTCAACACGGAAACCTCCTTCGGCGCCGTCCATAAGGTGAAGATGAAGGTTCCCATCTTCACAGGAGCCTTGGGCAGCACGGACATTGCGCGGAAGAACTGGGACCACTTTGCGGTCGGAGCTGCGATCAGCGGGATCGTTCTGGTTTGCGGGGAAAATGTCTGCGGCATCGATCCTGACCTGGAATTCAACAACCAGGGCAAGGTGAAAAAATCTCCGGAAATGGACCGACGCGTGAAAGAGTACCGCCGCTACTTTGAGGGCTATGGCGACATTCTCGTCCAGATGAACGTAGAAGACACCCGCAACGGGGTAGCCGAATACGTGGTCGACAAATTGGGCGTGGAGACCGTGGAGCTCAAATGGGGCCAGGGTGCCAAGTGTATCGGCGGAGAGATCAAAGTAAACTCCCTCGAAAGGGCGATTGAACTGAAGAAACGGGGATACATCGTGACCCCTGACCCTGAAGTCCCTGCTTTCCAGGCGGCTTTCAAAGCGGGTCCTCTGAAGCAATTCGAACGCCACTCTCGTCTCGGATTCGTGGACCAGGAAGGATTCATGAAGGAAGTGGAAAGAGTCCGGGGCTTGGGGGCCAAGCGTGTGACTCTGAAGACCGGCGCCTATCCCATGCGGGAACTGGCCATGGCCATCCGGTGGTCGAGCGATGCCAAAATCGACCTGCTGACGATCGACGGCGCTCCGGGCGGAACAGGCATGAGCCCCTGGAGAATGATGAACGAGTGGGGTGTCCCTTCCATTTATCTCCATTCCATGGCCTATGAACTCTGCGAACGCTTGGCAAAAAGAGGCAATTGGGTACCTGATATTGCTTTTGCAGGCGGCTTCTCTTCCGAGGATCACGTCTTCAAGGCCCTCGCTCTCGGCGCTCCTTATTGCAAGGCCGTTTGCATGGGCCGAGCCCTGATGATTCCCGGGATGGTAGGAAAAAATGCCGAAAAATGGTTAAGAGGCGAGGACAAAGGACTCCCCAACACCGTTTCCAGATATGGGTCCACCAAGGAAGAAATCTTCATGAACTATGAGGTCCTCAAAGAAAAGTACGGATCCGAAGCGGAAAAACTTCCTCTGGGCGCCATCGGGATTTACAGCGCCGTGGACAAGCTCAAGGTTGGACTCCAGCAGCTTATGGCCGGTGCGAGAAGCTGGCAGGTCCGCTACGTCAACAGGAAGGACTTGATGTCTCTCACCGAGGAATGTGCCAAGGTGACCGGGATTCCCTATGTCATGGAGGCTTACAGAGAGGAAGCCCTGCAAATCATAGACTCCTGATCCCTGTCGCCCATCCTTTCCTTTTCCAATGACCTTTGAGCCGTTTTTTCATATAATTTTTTCCCCGGGATGAGGAGGGCTTCTTGTCCCGGGCCGCTTCCTTCGGCGACTCGGGGGGCGATTGATCAATCAACGATCCTCAACCATTGGAGCACGGCAAAGCGGTGACCAGCGCGCCTTTACCAACTGAGTTCCATGCTCGATTCAAGGCCTTTCACGAGCTGATGACCAACAAGATCCGGGAGATCTTGCTGGTCTCGAGCCCTTATGACGCCTATGTGATGGAAGAAGACGGCCGGCTTGCTTCGAGGATCATCAATGAGTATCGAGGTCTGAACCTCAGCCAGCCTCCCAGGGTGACCCGAACCTCTTCCGCCTACGCGGCCCTCGAACATCTCAATGAGAAGAAATTCGACATGGTCATCACCACGCCCCACCTCGAGGAAATGGACGCCTATTCCCTGGGCCGGGCGATCAAGAAAGTCAAACCGGAGCTTCCTGTGATTCTTCTGGCTCAAACCCTGAGAGGGCTGCCTCCCCAGCCTGAGGACGGGAACGGCAAGGGGATCGACAAGGTATTCATCTGGTCCGGAGTTTCTGATTTTCTATTGGCCCTGGTCAAGAACGCAGAAGACCGTCTCAATGTGGATTTCGACACCAAGAAGGCGAATGTGCGCGTCTTGCTCCTTGTAGAAGACTCTCCTCTTTACTACTCTTCTTTTCTCCCCTTGATCTACCAGGAAGTGGTGAAGCAGACTCAGGCCGTCCTGGAGGTAGGGCTCAATGAAGAACACCGGCTTCTCACCATGCGTGCGAGGCCGAAGATCCTCCTGGCGGTGGACTACGAAGAAGCCACAGAACTCTACGAGAGGTATCAGCCCTATGTATTTGGGGTCATGTCCGACTCCCGCCTGCCAAAAGCTCAGAAACTGGAAGATGACGCCGGCTTCTTACTTCTGTCCCAGATCCGAAAGGACATTCCGGATCTGCCTCTGCTTCTCATGAGTTCGGAATCGGGCAATCAGGAAGAGGCGGGAAAAATTCCGGCTGTTTTCCTTGACAAGAACTCCCCGAATCTGCTTTCCGAGATACACGATTTCTTCATGAATCACCTCGGGTTCGGCGACTTTATCTTCCGCATGCCGGACGGCAAGGAAGTGGACCGGGCATCGAATCTCCGGGAACTTGAAGAAAAAGCGGCGCGCATTCCTGCAGAATCTCTCTGGTACCATGCGAGACGCAACCACTTCTCGAACTGGCTCATGGCCCGCTCTGAAATCGGCCTTGCTTCAGCATTCCGGGAAGTCCAGGCCTCTGAGTTCTCCAGTGCCGAGGAGATGAGGGAATACATTGTCTCAAACCTCCACGGGTTGCGAAGGTGGCGTCAAAAGGGGGTGGTCGCTCAGTTCAACACCTCCTACTTCGACCCCGACGTGAGTGATTTTGTCAAAATCGGTCAGGGATCTCTGGGAGGAAAGGCGAGAAGTCTTGCCTTCATGTCGGCCCTCCTTCAGGAAGATCCGGCGATATATGAAAAGCACACGGACGTCAACATTGAAATCCCCAAGACCCTCGTCATCAGCACCGACGGCTTTGAGTCTTTCATCTCCCAAAACCAGCTCCGGCATTTTTCCGTTGAAGATGTACCGGACTTGCAAATTGCGGATGCCTTTTTGCAGGCGGAAATGCCGGAGTGGCTCGTCCGGGAGCTTGCATTCTACCTGTCTCAGATCCGTGTTCCTCTTTCTATTCGATCTTCCAGCTCTCTAGAGGATGCCCAGTTTCAGCCCTATGCCGGGCTGTACCAAACCTATATGATTCCCAACAATCATCCCGATCCCTCAGTCCGGCTCAAACACCTGATCAAAGCCATCAAGCTCGTCTATGCCTCGACCTATTATGAAAGCCCCAAGGCATTCGCCCGGCACACCTCCAACCGACCCCAGGAAGAGGCCATGGCGATCATTATCCAGAAGCTCACCGGCGAGGAATACGGGAACTACTATTACCCTGCCGTCTCCGGTGTCGCCCAGTCGCACAACTTCTATCCCATCCCTCCCATGAAGCGGGAAGACGGCATTGCCTACATCGCCCTTGGACTCGGCAAGACAGTGGTGGAAGGGGAAAGAGCTTTGCGCTTTTCCCCAAAGCACCCCACCTCCATGCCCCAGTTTTCAACGGTGGACGACATCCTCTCCAATGCGCAGCGGTATTTCTACGCTCTGAAAATCAGGAGCTATCCGGAGGAATTGACCTTTCACAGGTATTCTA